>Ga0210396_10007435_pt1 | contig 10416 bp, 7 predicted proteins | sample IncBWH17OmetaG_FD_155466 | JGI IMG/M metagenome (GOLD analysis project Ga0210396, IMG submission 155466) | Forest soil microbial communities from Barre Woods Harvard Forest LTER site, Petersham, Massachusetts, United States - Inc-BW-H-17-O ... | reverse complement strand
GATCGCCCGGAGCCGTCCTCTGACCGTCAGCACCAGGCGCCGACGGGAGGGGCCGGCGAGCTCGGGACGCGCGCCGCGGAACTCATCCAGTAAGCCGGAGCGGACCAGGAGAGACCTGCGGCGGTTACAGCGGCTACAGCGGGCACACCGCTACAGGTAACGTGTCATCGCCGCAGCAAAAACCTCTCGGCGCTTACGGCGAAGACACCCAAAAATGGGCTTGAGATAACGGCGGGTCAGCGCGCGGTTATCAGGGCGTTGGCGGGGCCTCTCAGCAATCCCGGTATGGCCGATTAGATGATCGCCTGTCCTATATATTTTATACATCGCCATCCTTGGGGCGAATGTCCACATCTGCCGCAGTCAGAGTGATTTATGCGGGTGGTGGTTATGGCTTTGATGTCTCCGGGGGCCGGGGAGGACGATGAGTAAGCCCTGTCTAGCGGGTTGCGGGTTTGTCCGCGGCCGGGATGGAGGTGTTCCTGGGCTGCGCGGCGGCCTGGTTTCGGGCCGCCCGGGCCAGGCCTGGGGTCATCCACGTGAGCATCGACGGGATCTGCGCGCGCCACGTGGTCATGGTGTGGCCGCCTCCCGGGGTGAGGGTGAGCGGGATGTCGCTTTGCCGCAGCTGAAGCTCCCGCCAGAAGCGTTCGGTGCCGGCCACGTCCTGCGTGTCAGCCGCGCCGGCTCCGAGCCAGAAGCGGGGGATGACCGTGGTGGCGGGCAGCGTCTGGATCTCGTCCAGCGGCGTGTTCTGTTCTTGCAGGCTGATGCTGCCGCCAAACGGGCTGACCGGGCGGTTCGTTCCTGCCAGCTGGTTGTCGGACGGCTCGAAGTAGCCGCTGAGTACCCCGGCGAACCCGTAGCGGTGCGGGTAGCGCAGCGCCATGTTGGCGGCGCAGAACCCGCCTTCGGAGTAGCCGGCCACGCCCCATGCCATGCCCGGCGGCAACACCCGCAGGACGTGTGTGATCTGCGCCGGCAGGTCCACCGCCAGATAGGTCAGGTCCTGCGGGCCGCCCGCCTGGTTGAGGCACTGCAGCGAGATGTTCTGACCGCCGTTCGCATCCGGCATGAGCAGGACGGCGGGCTGAGCGAGCCTATCCGCCAGGAGGTGGTCGAAGGCATGGGTTACGCCGACGACGGTGATCCAGTCCTGCGGCTGGCCAGGCTGGCCGTGGATGAGCTCAAGCACGGGGAACCTGTAAGCCCGGTACGCCGCCTGGAAGTACTGCGGCGGCAGATAGATATACACCTGCCTGGTGATATGGCTGCGCTGTCCGGTCACCTGCATCCGCAGCGTGTATCCCTGCTGCTGCGCCAGCTTCAGCTCGGCACCGCTGCCGTCGAGCGTGCCGGGCTTGGAGTCGGAGGCGAATTTGATGCCGGGCACGTGAGATGCTGCATCGATGCCCTGGTGCGTGAGGTCGGAGATCATGGCGCCCCAGGTCTGGTAGTAGTCGTAGTACTTGTTGACGGCTAGCACTCCGAACACCATGGCGGGAAGGAAGGCAAGGCACGCGGCCAGGACGCGGAAGACCGCGCGGCGAGCGGTCAGCGTCCGCCACATGAGCGCGCCGAATACCGTTATCAGCAGGACGAATAGCGCAGTGCTCTGCGGCGCTAGCATTCAGGCCTCCAGATCCCGGGGAACTCCCGCCCTGGCGCTGGCCTTAAACCCGCAGGCGCGTACCCCGACATCGATCACGACTGCCAGCGCAGCGCGCCGCGGACCGGCGCGCTGCCTCCAAGCCGTCGCTGGGCGAACAGCGGCACGACGCCCCCTTGCCGCAGACCCACCCCGTTTTCTGGTTGCACAGGTACGGAGCCTTCACCCCTCTTCCTGATACGTCGTACGGGGATGGGCGCCATCGTTGCCCCCTTCCACCCCTCGGCTCGGGCCGCAGGCCGGGCGCGTGAGTGACTCTCGTTTCCCGGGCCGGACCGGCCAGGGACCAGCGCAGGTCTGCGCCACGGCCGATACCGGTCACAGCTCACCGTGATGGACTCACCCACTGCGCCGGCGCCCTGGTACATCCCCATCCGCGCCGTATCAGGTGCGCACCGAAACGGCACGCCCACGTGCGCATTCCGTATCACGTTGCAAGAGAGATTTGGCCTTGGGCCTGGCGATGCCGGAGGAGCAGGCGACAGCGGTCTGGATTAATCCAGTTGTTTCTGGCCGGTCAGCTAACTTAGGTGCTTCGTATCAGCTGATATCAGCTGCCCGGGCACATGCGGTCAATCCCATCCCTCTTCGCACTGGACGACTGATAGTTCATAATGGCTGGCGGGTGCGCACTAATCGATAGCTCTTCGTATCGAATGCCGTATAAATAAGCAGTCCCAAAGACTGTATACTCATGCATAAACCGATTGAGGCGAATATCCGTACATGCCGCATATCGCGCGCCGGACCAGGCCGCAATCCAGCAAAATGCCTGTTCGCCATCCTTTCCCAGAACCTAGAAATGAGACCAGGAAAATGCCGCAAGCCCCGTTGACAAGCATAAGAGTCGTCGATGTCGTTGGCGACGCCCTGAGTAGGTGAGAATTGGGTGGGGTGCCCGCCGACGCCGGCGATGCTTGGTGCCGCTGAGCCCGCATAAGAGTCTGGTGCTGGGAGCCTGCCACAGGGGTCCTGCATTGTTGCCTCGAGCACGCGATTCCGCCTCTGAACCCCCCTTCTGGCTCCTGCGGGCACCCCGCCTTTAAGTCTGCTCAAGCGGAAGGACCCTCGTCATGGACGAGATCACAGAAGAACCGGCGGCCCTGACCGAGCGGGTCGCGGCGCTGGACATCGGCAAAGCGTCGCTGACCGCGTGCATCCGGGTGCCGCATGAAGATAAGCCCGGAGCGCGCCGCCAGGAAGTCCGGACCTACGCCACGCTGACCCCGGCGCTGCTGGAGCTGCGGGACTGGCTGGTCTGCCAGGGGGTAACCCTGGTGCTGATGGAGGCCACCTCGGCGTACTGGAAACCGCCGTTTACCTACTGGAGGACGACATCGAGTGCTGGGTGGTCAACGCCCGCGATGTCCTGAATGTCCCCGGCCGCCCGAAAACGGACAAACTGGACGCGGTCTGGCTGGCCCGGGTCGCCGAGCGGGGCATGCTGCGGCCTAGCTTCATCCCGGCCCGCCCGCAACGCCAGCTGCGGGACCTGACCCGGTACCGGCGCACCTTGACCCAGGAACGGACCCGGGAAAAGCAGCGCGCCGAGAAACTGCTGGAAGACGCCCAGATCAAGCTGTCCAGCGTGATCAGCGACATCTTCGGCGCCTCCGGCCGGGCCATGCTCGATGCCCTGATCGGCGGTCAGGCCAATCCGCACGAGCTGGCCGCGCTGGCCCGCGGCAGCATGCGCGCCAAGGCCAGTGTCCTGAAGGACGCGCTGACCGGCCACTTCACCGAGCACCACGCGTTCATGCTGGGCATGATACTGGCCCGGATCGACGCACTCACCGTCCAGATCGGCACCCTGACCACCCGGATCGAGGAGGCCATCGCCCCGTTCGCCGCCCAGGTCGCCCAGCTCGATGAGATCCCCGGCATCGGCGTGACCGCTGCCCAGGACCTGCTCGCCGAGATCGGCGCCGACATGTCCGCTTCCCCACCGCCGGGCACCTAGTGTCCTAGGCCAAGTTCGCGCCCCGGGCCCGCCAGTCCGCCGGGCGCAGCAAGGCCGCCGCCACCGGCCAGGGCAACCCCTGGCTCGGCGGCACCCTCGGGGAGGCCGCCGCCGGCGCCTATCCCTGCTGATTACGGACGAGCAACGGCCTCGTGAGACCGTGAAACTCAAGCGCGCAGATCATCCAATATCGTTCGGTCTCACCGGATATACACAGCGATCAACGGATAATGAGTCCAGCATGCCGGCGAATGCCCGCAGCAGGTTCTACCTGCCCGAACGCAAGACCGATCACCGCTTCCGACCGCGACCTGACCGCTCACTTGCCATGATCATGCTCTGAGCCGCGTGAGGCTGTCGTCGTTGCGTTATGACAGGACGCGCTGCCGCAACTGCTAGCGGAATACAGATTCGACACCGGGCACGAGCTTGACACCATCGCCCTGCGCCCGCAATCGGAGTGGAGAAGTGTGGCTCAATTCGTCAGCGCACAGGTAGAGCAGCCGTCTTGTAAATGACGGGACCATCGCGGTGCGTCGGCCATTTGACCTGGGAGAATGCTGCTGCCTGGCACCGGTTCCGGTCTGCTTCGGCACGTATTCGGCTGCGCGGATCGTCAGATCCGCCCAGTGGCGGATCGTCAACCGGCACCTGCTCCCCAACGCGCTCAGCGTGATCATTGTCAGCGTCACGTTCAACATCGCGGATGCCATCCTGGCCGTCGCTTACCTCGGCTTCCTCGGCTTGGGTCTGCATTACCCCAGCTACCACCGGGGCGACCTGCTGTTCACCGGCATCCAAAACATGCTGGACGGCTACTGGTGGCTGATCTAGCCGGTCGGATTTTGCATCATCGCCACCGTGATGGCCTGCAACTTCATCGGGGACGCACTCGGCGACGCGCCAGACGTCCGGCTCCGCTGCCGATGACTTCCGATAGTAAGTTGTGACGATCGTGCCACCGTTGCCGCGATCCGCGTGTGCTTATGCTGTGTCCTAGGAGGGGCTTTCCTGGCCAGCCAGCAGTGCCAGTCGGCAGGGCACCAGGAGAGGTACAGGGCGATGATCAGAGTCGCGCGTCCGACAGTCATGATCGCCGCACTGACCTTGGCCGGCGCTACGATGCTGGTCGCGTGTACCAGCGGCAGCACCGGCAAAGGCAGCGGCGCGCCGTCGACAGCGCCCGGCGGTGCGTTCGGCACGATTCCAGCTGCCGCGACCGGGCCGCAGCACGCCGGCACGATTACCTGGGCGGAGGCGCCGGGCGCCGCGCCGACCTGGATCTTGCCGATTTCCAGCGCGGCTGTCACCCAATTCCAGTACCAGATGTGGCGGCCGCTCTACTGGTTCAGCAACGGGGCCGAGGCCTCCCAGACGCCGGCGATGAGCCTGGCTTACGCCCCGAAGTGGTCTAACGGCGACAAGACCGTCAGCGTCACGCTCAAGAGCAGCTATAAGTGGTCCGACGGCCGGCCGGTTACCTCCAGGGACGTGCTCTTCTTCTTCGATGAAGTCAAGGCCGCCGTCAGTGAGCACGCGGCCAACTGGAGCTCGTACAGCCCGGGAGTGGGAATCCCGGACGAGGTGGCGAACGCCGCCACCACCGACGCGAGCACAGTGGTGTTCACCATGAAGCGGGCGGTCAACCCGGGGTGGTTCCTGGACGACGAGCTCTCGACGCTCAGCCCGATGCCGGCGCACGCCTGGGCTAGGGCCGCGGCAGCCGGGCCGCTGCTTGACTTCACCGTCCCCGCGAACGCGACGAAGATCTACAACTACCTCTATAAGGCGTCGATGTCGCTGGCCAGCTACGCGACGAACCCGTTGTGGCAGGTCGTGGACGGCCCCTACCGGCTCACCTCCTTCGACAGCAGCAGCGGCGCGTTCACGATGTCGCCGAATACCTCCTATGGCGGCCCGCACACCGCGAAGATATCCATCCTGCAGGCTGTCCCTTACACCTCTGGCGGAGCCGAGGTCGACGCTGTGCGGACCGGCAGCATCGATGTCGGGTACCTGCCCCTGGGCAACATCAATCAGGTGAAGGCCATCCAGTCGCGCGGCTATCACGTGTTCGGCTACCCCGACTTCGGCTTCAACTACGTCACGTACAACTTCGCCGACACGACCGGCGACTTCAACAACATCATCGCCCAGCTGTACATCCGGCAGGCACTCGCGCATCTGGAAGACGAACAGGGCTATATCAAGGCATTCTTCGGCGGCGCGGGCGGCCCGGCCTACGGGCCGATCCCAGCCGTGCCCAAGAGCCCGTTTACCCCGGCCGACGCGGTAACCGATCCGTACCCGTTCAGCGTGGCCGACGCGATCTCGCTGCTGAAGAGCCACGGCTGGACGGTCACTACCTCCGGCACCGATGCCTGCGCGAAGGCGGGCACCGGCCCTGGTGAATGCGGGGCCGGCATCCCGGCCGGGACGAAGCTGGCTTTCAACCTGATCTACGCCTCCCTTCCGGTCATCGGGCATGAGGTCACGGCCCTTGCCTCCGAGGCGGCCAGCGCGGGGATCACGATCGACCTGCAGAGCAGCACCTACGCCTACGTCACCACCAATTACGACAACCCGGTGCCGGCGGACAAGCCGTCCATCGACAAGTGGGCGATGATCGATTTCGGTGGCTTCACCGACTCCGCCTATCCGACCCAGCTCGGGCTCTTCAACGGCCCGGGCGCGGTGAACATCGGCAGCTACAACAACTCGATGGCGAACACGCTGATCAACGCGTCGGTGACCAGCGGCAGTCCGGCTGCTGTGGAGGCTGAGGCATCGTATCTGACCGAGAATCAGCCGGGCCTATTCCAGCCCAACCCCGACATAGTCGTGGTGTGGAAGAAAAACATCTCGGGTCCGCAGGCCTCGTTCGCGAGCCTGACCCAGTACTACCTCAATCCCGAGTACTGGTATTTCACCGGCTGACGCCCGCGCCGGGCCGCTGGCTTCTGGCCGCGCCCGGTAATGGGTAGTACTGATCCCCAGCGCCGACCGCCTGACCGGACAGGCCCGTCCCGGGACCCTGGCTGGGTCCCGGGCACGTGGCCGGTATCGTGCATGGGCCGGGCGGCGCGCCTCAAATGGTCGGTGCGGAGGCGGTCCGGCGGGCGACCAGTGCCCGGTCCAGGAGCACGGCTGCGGCAGCTGCGAGCAGGGCGGCGCCGAGGGCGATCAAGGTGATCTGCCAGCCCGCCATGCCACCGGTGGTGATCACGCGGACGGTGGCGGCCGGGACCGGCGCCGTGGGTATGGTGCCTCCGTCTCCTACCGGTTTCGGGTTGGCGAAAGCGGCAGTGGCGGCGGCGGCCGAGGCCAGCAGGGCGCAGGTGGCCGCGGTCAGGACTGCAGCGACCCGGCGCAGGCGAGCGCCGGACTGTCGCGCCGCCGCGGGCGGATGGGTTCCCCGGCCGGGAAGGTGTGCGAACATCGGTTTCTCCTGTCTGCTCGGAACGGGCCGGGAGGCTCCGGCCGTCGTGGTTCCACCGTGGCCGCCAGCTCGGACGATCACCACACGGGCCGGCCCACGGGAGAGCCCACAGGATCGTGCCGCCGGCAGCGCCGGCCCCGGCTGGCCGGTGCTGTCTGCGATTCGTGACAGGCGCCGGCGTGCTTTTGTAGGCTTGCTGACAGGGTCCTGTCCGTGCCGTGCCCAGGCGTTGCCTGCGGGTGGCGGACGGGGCTTGGCGGAGGGGCCGGTGGGCCGGTGGCGGAGCACCCTGAGCTGAGTTTCGCCGGGCTGCTGCGGCAGCTGCGGAGCGAGGCGCGGCTGACGCAGGAGGAGCTGGCGGAGGCGGCGAGCCTGTCCCCGCGGTCGGTCAGTGACCTGGAGCGGGGCGTGAGCCGCACCGCGCGGAAGGACACGGCCCTGCTGCTGGCCGGTGCGCTGAGCCTGACCGAGCCGGTGCGGGCGCTGTTCGTCGCGGCGGCCCGCGGGCGGGCCCCGGCGGGCGAGGTGCTGGCGGCCAGGGCTGCCGCGGCGCCCGGGGCGTCCGCGGCGGCGGCCACCCGCACGCTGCCGCGTGATATCGCCAGCTTTACCGGCCGGCATGCGGAGCTGGTGCGGCTGCTGGGGGCGGTGGCGGGGGTGGCCGGGTCCGGCGGGGGGGTGGGGATTCACGCGATCGACGGGATGGCGGGGATCGGGAAGACGACCTTCGCGGTGCATGCGGCGCACCGGCTTGCTGCCGATTTCCCGGACGGGCAGTTTTTCCTGCCGCTGCATGCGTACACGCCAGGACAGCGGCCGGTTGACCCCGTGGATGCGCTGGCCAGCCTGCTGCTGACGGCTGGGGTCGGCGCGCAGCAGATCCCCCCCGGTCTGGCGGCCCGGGCCGGACTGTGGCGTGACTACCTGGCCGGGAAGAGGATCTTGCTGCTCCTGGATGACGCGGCCTCCCATGAGCAGGTCACCCCTCTGCTACCGGGCACGGCGGGCAGCCTGGTGCTGGTCACCAGCCGCAAGCACCTGACTGCGCTGGAGGACGCGGCGGCGATCAGCCTGGATACCCTGCCGCCCGGCGAGGCCGCCACCTTGCTGGCCCGGCTGTCCGGCCACCCGGATCTGGGCTCGGGGGAGGGGCCGGCCGGGGAGATCACCCGGCTATGCGGGTGCCTGCCGCTTGCCATCGGGATGCTCGCCAGGCAGCTGCGCCACCACCCGGCCCGCACCGCCGCGGGCCTGGCCGGCGACCTGGCGGTGGCGCGCGACCGGCTGGAGCTGATGCAGGCTGAGAACCTCTCAGTGGCTGCGGCGTTCGATATGTCATACCAGGACCTCACGACTGGCCAGCAGCGGCTGTTCCGCCGGCTCGGCCTGCACCCAGGCCCCGACATCGACGCCTATGGCGCCGCCGCCCTCGACGACACCGACTTGGCGACCGCCCGTCGCCACCTTGACGGCCTCTACGATCAGCACCTGCTCACCGAGCCCGCCAGCGGCCGCTACCGCCTGCACGACCTGCTCCGCGAACACGCCCGCGCCCTGGCAGCCAGCGATGACCCGGCGGACCGCGACGCTGCCGTCGGCCGGCTGCTGGATTATTACCTGCACACTGCCCTGGCCGCCAGCCGGCACATCACCGAGCGGAGCACCGCCTACGACCCTCTCCCGCCGGAGCAGCCGCCGGCCTGCGCCCCGCAGCTGTCCACGCCCCGGCAGGCAATTGCCTGGCTGGAAGCCGAGCAACCTAACCTGCACGCGGCCGCCAGCCATGCCGCCGCCCGCGCGCAGCCCCAGCACGCCGTCGCCATCCCCGCCGCGATGGGCAGCTTCCTCCGCGCCCACGGCCACTGGGATCAGGCCGCCGCCCTGCACCAGATTGCCCTCACAGTGGCACGCCACGCCGGTGATCGGCCCGCCGAGGCCAGCGCCCTCGTCGAGCTCGGCGTCGTGCAACACCTGGCTGGCGACTACCCGGCCGCCGCCGCCAGCCACCGGCAGGCGCTGGCGCGGTACCGCGACCTCGGCGACCGGCACGGCCAGGCCTACACCGTCAACCATCTGGGCACTGTGCAACGGCTGGCTGGCGACTACCCGGCCGCCGCCGCCAGCCACCAGGAGGCGCTGGCGCTGTACCGCGACATCGATGACCCGCTCGGCCAGGCCTTCGCCCTCGGCAATCTCGGCATCGCCCAACGGCTGGCTGGCGACTACCCGGCCGCCGCCGCCAGCCACCAGCGGGCGCTGACCCTGTTCCGCCACCTCGAAAGCCCGTACGGCCAGGCCTTCGTCCGCCACGACCTGGGAGTCGTGCAACGGCTGACCGAGGACTACCCGGCCGCCGCCGCCAACCTGACCGAGGCACTGGCGCTATACCGCGACATCGGTGACCGGGGCGGCCAGGCCGAGGCGCTCAACAGCCTGGGCGAACTACTGTCCCGAACCTCAACCAGCCACCGGGCTCGCGACCACCACACCCAGGCGCTCGCCATCGCCCGCGACACCGGCGATCCCCTGCAGGAAGCACGCGCCCTAGAAGGAATCGGCCAGTGCCACCTCCGGGACGGCAACCCCGGCGACGGCACGTCGTACCTGCGGCAAGCACTCACGATCTACCAGCGCATCGGAGCCCCGTCCGCGCAGCGCGTCCAGGGAACCCTCCACGACCACGCCATCTGAGCGACCGGCTAGCACAGTCTGGCCAGCGGATCGGCTACCGTGCACACAGTCTCCCGCCCGTGTAGCTCAGCAGGCAGAGCAGCCGCTTTGTGTAAAACGGCCGCGCGATCCATGCTCGCGGACCTTGACCTGCGGACATATACGTGATTGACGGTGCCACGGCATAGTCTGGACAAGCATTCGGCTCTCAGGCCGTCAGGGACGGCTGCAACTCGAACCCAAGACATGCGGATCATGAGTCCCGCAAACTCCCAGGTTCAAGAGTGCGGCACCTGCGCAAATGCCGCAGCGATTATCATCCCAAATGCAATATGACCGCGTATTCCCCACTGCCACGCTGGAGAGCTACAGATAACCTTGTTCTGCCCGCCTCACCGGAGGGACGCCGAGATTCGCGCTGGCGTGCATAGCGACGGGTCGGCGCACGGTTATCAATCGCGTTTCGCGTTGTCGGCCGCCTCAAACGGTGCAATGTCCGAATGACCGACCGTATGTTTATACATCGGCGCCCTGCGGACGAATGTCGGCACATGCCGCATATCGCGCGTATGGGTAGGTCAGTCGGGCTGGCGGCCGGTCATGGTGCTGCGGTGGACCTGTCCGCGCGAGGGTATCGGCGCGGCGCAGGGCGTCGGGCAGCCGGTACCGGCCGGCCAT
>Ga0210396_10007433_pt1 | contig 10418 bp, 7 predicted proteins | sample IncBWH17OmetaG_FD_155466 | JGI IMG/M metagenome (GOLD analysis project Ga0210396, IMG submission 155466) | Forest soil microbial communities from Barre Woods Harvard Forest LTER site, Petersham, Massachusetts, United States - Inc-BW-H-17-O ... | reverse complement strand
ATGCCGCTTACAACCCCACCGGTTTGGTCGGCGCTTTTGCCCAATTCGACAAGAATATCTTCACCGCTGCCGGTTTCGATCCTTCGACGGCGCCCAACAATGGCGAAGGTTTCACGAAAGACCTGAGCGGCAACAAATTGCCGAACACGCCGCCATTCACATTGTCTGCCGGTGCGCAATACACAATGCCTCTGACTGCGGATTGGGCGGGCACGTTGCGTGGAGATTTCTATTGGCAAGGTAATTCCTTCGCGCGCATCTTCAACGACGAGCCTTACGATCAACTGCACGGCTACACCAATTTGAACCTGACATTGATCTTCACCAATCAGGACGGTTGGCAGGCGATGGCCTATGTGAAGAACGTGCTCAACACAACAGCCATCACGGGCGCATTCCTCAATTCGGACGACACCGCGCTGACGACCAATGTGTTCATCACCGATCCGCGCCTGTTCGGCGTGCGCGTCACGAAGAACTGGTAAGGGGGAAACGATGAGCGAGTCCTTTAACACACGCAAACGCAATATTATCCACCGCCAGCTTCTCGCAACGGCCTCCGCCGTAGCGCTGTTGGGCATCGGTACGGTAGAGGCGCGCGCCGACGATCATCCGCTGGTCTGGATCGAAGCGAATGGCCAATTCGCGCAATCCGAGAATGGCGAAGATGCGTTTGCGCCGCCGTTCCTCTCCGCGTCGCCGTTCGATGCGATCTCGCATCTTGGGCTGGAGAAAGGCCCGCATACGGTTTGGAATGAAGGTGCGAAGCTTTCCTTCCTGCCGCCGGATAGCGATTGGGTGTTTTCGGCATCCATCCAATACGGAAAGAACGGCCAGCATGCCGTGCGCGAGGGGCATCCGACGACCGCGCATTTTACGAAATACAACGGTCGCTATAGTGCTTATCAGAAGTTCGATACGCAAAATACCGAACAGCACATGATCCTGGATTTCCAGGCCGGCAAGGATTTCGGGCTTGGTATGTTCGGGCGTGAGGGCAGTTCCGTGTTCAGTCTCGGCGTGCGGTTTGCGCAATTCAATTCCAAGGGCAATACGCAAATCCGTTCCCAGCCCACCAATGTGAACAGCTCTTATGCGTTTCATCGCTTCCAGGCGCTTATCGATACGAAGCGCAAATTCTCGGGCGTTGGGCCATCCCTTTCATGGGACGCGTCGGCCAATCTCATCGGCAATCCGTCGGCAGGAAACATCACACTCGATTGGGGCTTGAACGGTGCGCTTTTGTTCGGCCGCCAAAGTGTGCAGGGTTATCGTCAGGTGACGAATTATTATCACTACTGTACCGATGGTTGCTTCAACCAAACCGTTGCCTATCGGCATACCGCTCCGCTTAACCGCAGGCATGAAGTTGTGGTTCCCGACCTCGGCGGTTTCGCGGGCCTCTCCTGGCGCTATCCCATTGCGAAGGTCAGCATCGGTTATCGGGCCGACATGTTTTTCGGTGCCGTCGATGGGGGTATCGACTCTGTGCATCGCGAGGCCCGCGGCTTTTACGGGCCGTTCGCCTCCGTCAGTGTCGGTTTGGGCGGTCCTTGACGCTCTAGTACAAGGCCGAAGCTCATCCGTCCCGGCGATACAAAGCGTCGCCGGGACGTTTTGTTTTGATCGAAAATTTGCCTTTCCTCCGGCGCCCGCCCGCGCGAGCCTCGCGCATGGCCACATATTTTTCTTCCCGCGACCAGGACAGCGCGAAACCCCGTTTGTCTAATCCTATGTGGGCATGAACCTCTAACCATCGAACGCAGAAGGCCTGTGGGGATGGTCGAAACACCAGACGGCGATCGTGAAGGCGGCAGACTTCAAGGCGCGCAGATGAACGCGCCTTCCGTCGATGCGTGGTTCGCGCGTGAGGTCTTGCCGTTGGAGGCGGTTTTGGTTCGATTTCTCAGGCGCAATTGGCGCAACGATAGCGAGATCGCCGATCTGCTTCAGGACGTCTATGTGCGCGTCTTCGAAGCTGCGCTGAAGCAAGTCCCGGATTCACCCCGGCATTTCGTGTTCGCGATTGCGCGCAACCTGCTCATCAATCGCGCGCGACGGGAGCGCATTGTTCCGTTCGAGGCCGTGGCCGATCTCGAGGCGCTCGATATCGCCGCCGAATGTCCGGGGCCGGAACAGATGCTTATGGCGCGTGACGAACTCATCCGCCTTCAGGCCGGTGTCAATCGCTTGCCGGAACGTTCGCGCGAGGCGTTTCTCTTGCGGCAGGTCGAAGGATTGTCGCGGCGCGAGATCGCGGCCCGCATGGGCATTTCCGACAAGACGGTGCGCTGGCATCTGAACGAAGGTCTACGCGCGCTCGCCGACATTCTCTATGGCGAACCTTCCGAGTCGAGAGGCAAGGCATGAGCGAAGATCGCCGCGAAGCAAATGGTGCCGCGGAAATCCATGCGCGTGCCGCCGATTGGATTTTCGATCGTTATGACTCGGAAGATTGGGGCAGGCAGGATCAGGCAGCTCTCGATGCATGGCTCAATGAGTCGCTTGCGCATCGCGTCGCTTATGTCCGGCTTGAAACCGCGCTGACCCGCAGCACGCGTCTCGCGGCTTTGCGGCGCGTGCCTGCGCAGATAGAGCAAGTCAAAAAGGAAAAGCCCAAAGTGCGAGCTTTTCCGGTTCGCGCCTTCACGATTGCGACTGCAATATTGATGACGGGTGCAGGCGCTCTCTATGCGCTTTCGATACCGCGGACGCAAACCTACGCCACGGCGCTAGGTCAGCACAAAACCGTGCGGTTGGCCGACGGCACGCAGATCGAACTCAACACCGACACGGAATTGCGCGCGCGTATCGGCGCACACGCACGCACAATCTGGCTCGATCAGGGCGAAGCATTCTTTCGCGTGAAGCATGCGCCCGACAGCACATTCGCCGTGAATGCGGGCGGCTATCGCGTCAAGGATCTGGGAACGGAATTTTCCGTTCGCAGCGATGCCGGTCGTGTGGAAGTTGCACTCGTCGAAGGGCGTGCCCGTATGGAATCCGTCGATGCAGCGGCACAGATGAAGCCGTCCGACCTCAAGCCGGGCGATGTCGTCGTGGCTATGCGGGGACGGATTTCGCTCGCACGCAAGCCGGAACGCGAGCTTGCGGATGGGCTTGCCTGGCGGCAGGGCCTCCTCGTTTTCAATTACACGACGCTCGGCGACGCGGCAGCCGAATTCAACCGGTACAATTCGAAGAAGATCGTCATTGCCGATTCTTCTACGGCGCGCCTGACCGTGATGGGCAAGTTCCCGGTGAACGATGTCGACAAATTCGGTCAGGTCTTAAAGACGCTTTTCGGCGTGCGTGTCGACACACGCGGCGATGCCATGGTCGTTTCGAAATAAATGGCGAGTTTGAAAAGGCCCGCGCGTGCGGGTTGTTCAGGGGGACGAGATGTTAAAATACTCAAGATCGCTTGTTGCTTCCGTCATTGCCGCCATGGCATTCGGCACGTCGGCGGACGCCAAGCAATTCAACATTCCAAATGGCGATCTTGGCGCGGCGCTCAACGAATACATGGCGCAAAGCGGCGTCGTGCTCATGGTTTCGGGCAGCGCGGTCAAAGGCGCGCACACCAATGGCGTGAGGGGCGATCTTTCCGCCGAAGCCGCGTTGTCGCGCATTCTCTCGGGCACGGGCCTTGTCGCGCAATCGCAAGCCGGTGTCATCGCCATCGTGCGCGATGGCCGTTCGAGCAACGCATCCGTGGAATTGATGACGGACCGTATCGCTGCAGCACCCGTATCGAGTGTGCCCGGCGCGTCGCTTGAGACAGTGACGGTCACGTCGTCGAAAATCGGCGGCGATGTTCAGAATATTCCGATTGCGATCACAGCTCTCAGCCAGGAGCAATTGACGGCGACGCAAACTGCGGGCGGACCGGACCTCATCAAACAAGTCCCGAATATGACGTTCACGAAAACAAATTTCACGGGCTATTCGATTCAGATACGTGGCATCGGAACGCAGGCGATTTCGGTCACGACCGATCCGGCAGTGGCTGTCGCCTTCAACGACATCCCATTCATCCGCAATCATTTCTTCGAGCAGGAATTTTACGATGTGGCTTCGGTGGAAGTTGCGCGCGGGCCGCAAGGCACACTCTTTGGGCGCAACGCGACAGCAGGCGTCGTCAATCTCATTTCCGCCAAACCCAGCGATCAATTCGAGGCGATGGCGTCCCTTGAAGTCGGAAATTATGGCGAACGCCGCCCCGAAGGCATGATCAACATTCCAATTGTCGATGACCGGCTCGACATTCGCATCGCTGGCGAATGGACGAAGCGTCAGGGCTATTCCTTCAACGAAACCACCGACAATCGCATCGATGGGCGCGATCTTTGGTCCGGTCGAGTCTCGATCGGGCTTAAACCGATCGAACAATTGCAGATGTATCTCGTCTGGGAACATTTTTCCGAAGACGACGACCGCATCAGAAGCTCAAAGCAGCTTTGCAAAACGGATTACGGCCCGGGTGGAAGTGCCGCCAATCCCGTCGCGGATATCGGCGGAGTCCTGAAGCCGTTGGGCGCGGATTTATATGGGCCGCCCGGCGACTGGTTCACGCAGGGATGCCTTCCGGCATCGCTTTACTCGCCTGACGCATTCGAAGCGCCGCTCGGCTATGCGTTGCCCTATGTTCTGGGAGGGAAAATTCTCGGTGATTTAAATCCCATAAACCCCTATGGCGGTGTAACGCAATCGCAAAATCTGCGCGTGATCGAATCGGGCCTCGACCCTGTCTACAGGTCAAAGAACGACGTCGTAGAATTCAATGCGGATTATACGCTGACGCCCGCCCTGACGGTTACGTCGCAAACCGGATTCAGTCATGATTTTCTTTGGTCCACCGAAGACTACAATCGGTTTGGTTCTGTGCCGGGAGTTTTCGTTCCAGACGTTCCCGGCGTCCAGAAGGGGGTTTCGCCAGCGGGAGTTTTTTGCGATCCGCAACTGGGCTGTTCCGACCGGCTTATCTTGGAAGATCTTTCGGACGAGCATGCCTGGCAGTTGAGTCAGGAATTCCGCCTCGCGTCGAACTTTTCCGGGCCGTTCAATTTCAGTGTCGGCGGCAATTATCTGCATTACGAGACGGAAGAGAATTATTATGTCTTCAGCAATGTGTTCACGCTGATCACGGAAGGATGCTCCGGCGAACTGCCGTGTAATCCCAATGCGAAGTTCGATTACGGTCCCGGATACGACAATTCGGCTTTTTTGCCGTTCGGATTTGAATTCAACAATCCGTCGCAGCCCGCCCATATCTCCGCCGGATATATCGACCCAAACCCGCTTTCCAGCCTCAACAACAACGGACACAATTATTTTCTCAGCGAGAATCCCTATGTCTTGAATTCCTACGCCGCTTTCGGCGAAGCGAATTATAATGTCTTCAGCGATCTGAAGCTGACCGCGGGCCTGCGTTGGACCGACGATCAGAAGCATTTCTCGGATATACCGAGCTGGCTCGTGGACAGCGGCTGGGGCTATCCCGTGTCCGGCGTTGTCAACCAGCAATGGGACCAGTTCACGGGCCGCGCCGTCGCCAACTGGACGCCGAAGCTCGACTTTACGGACCAAACCCTGATCTACGGCTCCTATGCGCATGGCTATAAAGCGGGCGGCGCAAATCCGCCGGGCGCGATCTATTCTTCCGAGGCGAACAATGTCGGCGTGAATCCAACGCATCCGCTGACGTTCAAGCCGGAATTCATCGATGCGTTCGAATTGGGAACGAAGAACACGTTGCTGGATGGCGCGCTCACGCTGAACGGCGATCTGTTCTATTATAATTACGAGAACTATCAGGTCTCAGAAATCGTCGATCGTACGGCGATCAATCTGAACTTCGATGCGCATGCGAAAGGCGCGGAGCTGGAAGCGACATGGGAACCGTTGCCGGGCTTGCGGTTCAATTTTGCGGGCGGATGGGAAGATACCGCCATCGCGCAAGGCCAGAGCGCCGTCGATCTGATGGATCGTACCGCTGGGCATCCCGGATGGTTCGTTGTCAAGCCGTTCGTCAACGAATCGTCCAACTGCATATTCCCGACTTACGTTGCGCAAATCATGGTTCTGGGCGCTCCCGGTATTTCGTCCACAGATGTCAGCTATTGCGCTTGGGCCTACATCCTGCACGACGACCCGCTCACGCAACAATCCTATAAGGCAAGCCCAGGCCCTATTACGAATCCGGCTGGTGGTGGTTTGCCCCCTATAACCAACTATCCCGGTTTCGATCCTCTCGCTGGCACTCCGGGAGATCCTTACACCGGCCAGAACACGGCCAACGGTGTGGACTATGGCCCGGTGCCGAATGACGGTACGGGCTTCTCGAAGAATCTCGGCGGCAACAAGCTTCCGAACGCGCCGCCCTATACGGTGTCATTAGGCGCGCAATACACCGTTCCCTTATCGCCGGATTGGGCAGGCACGCTGCGCAGCGATTTCTACTGGCAGGATTCATCGTGGTGGCGCGTGTTCAACGATCTTTCGTATGATCGGCTGCGCGGCTACGACACCGTCAATCTGACGCTCATCTTCACCAACCAGAACGGCTGGCAGGTGATGCTCTATGACAAGAACGTCTTCAACACGACGGCAATTACCGGTGCATTCCTCAACAGCGACGATAGCGGGCTGACGACCAACGTCTTCCTGACCGATCCCAAACTGATCGGCATCCGCGTCACGAAGAACTGGTAAGGGGGAACCGATGAGCGAACATATCAACGCGGAATACCAGGCCGAGAACTTCCGCCGCAATCTTCTGATGAACGTCTCCGCTTTGGCGCTGCTGGGGTATCTTGGCGTTTCCGCAAGCGCACAGGCAGCCGAAGACGGCGCTCCTGTCGTGTGGATCGAACTCGGCGGTCAGCTCGAACAGATGAGCAATGCGCCTGAGATTTTTACGGCTCCGTTTTTCGCGCAGGGCCCATCGATAGATCGGGAAACGATGGTCAACGCCCAATCGGCGCTCCGCTACAGCATCGGCGGCGAAAGCAAGATCACGTTTCAGCCCGACGCAAGTGATTGGATTTTTTCGGCGACCGTTCGATACGGACGGGCCAATGGGGCGGCGCATCGGCACCATCAAACACCGCTAATTTTACCTCACACGTCGCTCTATATCAGCTCACTCAAGGCACACGTCGGAACCGTCAGATCGGCTTTCGCCGACGCGCAAACGAAATCGGATGAATCTCATCTTGTGCTCGACTTCCAGGCCGGCAAGGACGTGGGGCTCGGTTTGTTCGGTGGTGGCGGAACGTCAGTTGTCAGCGCCGGGGTGCGATACGCCCAATTCTCATCACGTTCCGACGCCGTGATTCATGCGCGGCCCCTCGCGACATACGAATTTGTCACCCATCCCGGAAAATATCGATGGTTTAACTACGCCCATCATACTTATACAGCCGTCTTCCATGCCAAGCGCAGTACGCATGCCATCGGACCATCGCTGTCCTGGGACGCATCCGCGCCTGTCGCCGGGAACCGTTCCAGCATGACATTGAATTTCGACTGGGGTGCGAACGCAGCCGTTCTGTTCGGCCGCCAGCGTGCGCATGTCGCGCATGGAACAACGGGCTACTCCCTTAGCGCGACCGGAGGGCTGCACAGATTGCTCTACAGCATCCCGCCGCATGTGCATCACTATACGCATCCGCTGGCCACGCACGATCGCGCGCGCACCATTACTATTCCCAATGTCGGCGGGTTTGCCGGCGTTTCACTGCATTTCCCGAACGCGAAAGTGGCGCTCGGCTATCGCGCCGATTTCTTCTTCGGCGCGATGGACAATGGTATCGATACGGCAAAAAGAGAGAACGTGGGCTTCTATGGGCCGTTCGCGACGATCAGTGTCGGCTTAGGCGGTTGAGCGCGTGATAAATTCAATCGCGTCCGGAGCGCAAAACGCGCTTCGGGCGCGGTCCGATCCGTTCTCTACGCAAGAATATTGCCCTTGAAATTTCCGCGGGTTTTGCGCAGCCGTCCGTCTTAGTAGTCTGAATAGGGCTATGGCTCTCTGGGCAGACAGGCCGGGGGATGGCGGACAAACCAAAGAACGAATTCGGCGAAAACGGCGCGACCGTTCCGGGCAAAGCCATGGAACTCGATGCGCTCGAAGCCTGGTTCGTGGACGAAGTCCTGCCGCTCGAAGATGTGCTGATCCAGTTCCTGCGCCGCGGCGGACGCAGCGCTTCGGAAGTCGAGGATTTGCGGCAGGATCTTTATGAAAAAATCTGCTCCGCCGCGCGTGGGGGCATACCGCATGCGACGCGGGCGTTCGTGTTCACAGCTGCCCGCAACCTGCTCATCGATCGCGCGCGGCATGAGCAGATCGTTTCATTCAACTACGTTGAGAATCTCGAAGAATTAAGTCTCGCAATAGATGACCCCGCGCCGGATCGTATCGTCATCGCACGGCAGGAACTGCGCAGGTTGCAATCGGCGCTCGAGAAAATTCCGGCGCGCCAACGCACGGCCATCGTGTTGCGGAAAGTGCATGGCCTGTCCATCCGCGAAATCTCGCAACGCATGAGTGTCGCGGAAAGAACCGTGGAAGAACATCTGACGCACGGCATTCGTGCGCTTGCGCGCATTCTATATCGCGACGCATTGGATCTGGAATAAAGCGATGCGCGAGACACAGGCAACCCACAATAGAATTCCAGGCAGGGCCGATAGTACCGATGCGCGCGCGTCTGAATTTATTATGCGTCGCTATGACCGCAGCGATTGGACCGATGCGGATCAGGCCGAACTCAATACGTGGTTGGAAGAATCGCTTGCGAACCGCGCCGCCTATTGGCGATTGAAGGCAGCATGGACGCGTGCCGACCGTCTGGATGCGCTGCGATCCGTGTCTGTGCCGGAGATCGCCGCCGCCGATGCGCCGCAACGTTTGCGTCCTGGCGTGAAATTCGCGGCTGCCTTTGCGTTTCTCGCTTTTGTCGGAGGGGGTGCCTGGTTCGCAAATGAGCCCGCAACGCAAACCATTTCCACGAAAATCGGCGAACGGCGCAGCCTTCAATTGGCCGATGGCTCTCATGTGGAGTTGACCACGAACACGACGATACGCGTCGCGGCGAATGGCGCGCGCCGCAAGGTTTGGCTCGACAAGGGCGAGGCGTTTTTCCGCGTCGTTCATGATGAAAAGCGCCCATTCGAAATTCAAGCGTCGGGCTTTCGCGTTGTCGATCTTGGGACGGAATTCGCGGTGCGCCGCGATGCCGACCGCATAGCCATCACGGTTCTCAAGGGAAGCGTGAGCGTCGAGCCTTCCGATCACGCGGGCAAAAGCATTCGGCTCGTCGCGGGCGATACGGCACGGGCGAGCAACGACACCGTTGCCGTAAGCAAGAAATCTGCGGCCGAAGTGGCCGATGCACTGAGTTGGCGCACGGGCATTCTCGTCTTCCGCCGCGCGCCGCTGAGCGCAGTCGCGGCCGAGTTCAATCGCTACAACGCGATGCAGGTCGTGATTGACGAACAAGCGGTTTCAAACATGACCGTCAGCGCGCGCTTGCCGGCGGACGATGTGAGCGTCTTTGCGCGCATGGCGCAGAATTTCATGGGTTTGCAGGTGAGACGGCTTGGCGGCGAGATTCATATCTCGCGTTGAACATAGAGAAAATCGCGCAAGCGACAGAACTGGAAAGCAGGGGATTGCAGAATGCGACTTTCATCATTCTTGCGGGCATTGGTTGTCGGAACCACGCTATCGATTTGCGGGATCGCGCCGGGTTTTGCGACGAGTTTCAATGTCCCCGGCGGGGATCTCAACACCGCGCTCGATACCTATATCGCGCAATCCGGCGTGCAATTGCTCGTTCCCAACGCGGCAGTGCGCGGCGTCCAGACAAAAGGCGTGAAAGGCAATTTGTCGGATGCCGATGCGCTTGCGCGTATCTTGAGAGGCACGGGCTTCGTCGCCAAATCGGACAGTTCCGGCGCGCTCGGTATCGTGCGCGACAGAAGCGCGTCTCTCGAAGAGGCTGTCGAGCAGCACATGGCGGCGGTGACGGCGCCGCCTGCGCCGGGCGCATCGCTCGAAACCGTCACGGTTACGTCGTCCAAAATCGGCGGCGATGTGCAGAATATTCCGATTTCGATCACGGCCTTGTCGCAGGAGCAATTGACGGCGACGCAAACAGCGGGTGGACCAGACCTCGTGAAGCAGGTGCCGAACCTCACTTTCACGAAAACGAACTTCACGGGTTACAGCATTCAAATCCGCGGCATCGGCACACAAGCGATTTCCGTGACGACCGATCCGGCGGTTGCCGTCGCGTTCAACGACATGCCGTTCATCCGCAATCATTTCTTCGAACAGGAATTCTACGACGTTTCGCAGGTCGAAGTGCTGCGCGGTCCGCAGGGCACGCTTTACGGCCGCAACGCGACGG
>Ga0210396_10007432_pt1 | contig 10419 bp, 11 predicted proteins | sample IncBWH17OmetaG_FD_155466 | JGI IMG/M metagenome (GOLD analysis project Ga0210396, IMG submission 155466) | Forest soil microbial communities from Barre Woods Harvard Forest LTER site, Petersham, Massachusetts, United States - Inc-BW-H-17-O ... | reverse complement strand
GAGCCGTCTGCCCATGCGCCGTGCACGAGCAGGATGTTTGTTGTTTTTGTCATACAATGAAGTTTTAGATTTGATATGATGTTTTGAACCCGGCGGGTCTTATATTGAATATTATTTACAGACGTGATTATTCAACCGCCTGGAAAGGTAACACTTTACTGTGATCGGAACATTAACTTATATGAATCTCGCTCACAGTGAATAAATTTAACTTCACAAAAAAGTGAAAATGGAAATTTCTATTAAAGCAGAAAATGAAAACGCTACAGATATATCCAAAAAACAACATATAATTCCAGCTTCTGCATTAAGAGGCATTGCAACAGGTCTTTTAATGATGGCTTTTTTTACCGGCCTTTGGTCAGGAATCGCATATGGCGGGATGCCAACCAGTATATTCAGGTTTGTCCTGATCAGTTTTTTATTTCTTATCATTTTGTTTGTAGTGAACAGTATCCGGTTTTTCAAAATCTCCAAAAAATTTCCTGACGCTGTATCTCCCGAAGACGCAGCAGAAAAGAAAAGGATGGGCAAATGGTTTGGAATTATTTTCGGAGCAGAAGGTTTGGGAATTTTCCTTGCCGTGAATATCGTTATCTATCTTGGACATTCCGATTTAATAATTCCTGCAATCGCATTGGTAGTTGCTTTACATTTTTATCCGATGGCAAAAATATTCAAACGTAAAATAGACTACTGGCTTGCTACCTGGGCAACCCTTATTGCTGTATGCGGAATTATTTTTGTATTGAATAAAGCGATGGCGTCAGATACCGTCCAGTCTTTTGTAGGTATTGGAATAGCGCTGGCTACTTCTTCTTATGGAATCTACATGATTATGGAGGGTAACAGGTTAATTAAATTGAACGGCCTTTGAGAATATAATATTCTGATTGCCTGCTGTAAATAATAACTTGCTTTTTGTTTCCAGGAATGGACATTTAATTAAAATTGTATCAAATAAACCAGGCGTTTAGTCAATGAAATATCTGTTGCTTTCCTCCATTCTATTTGTTTCTTGCAGAGCAAATAATACCGTGCTAAATACAGCAGATATTGAGCTTATTAAAGACAGCGTGAGAGCAATGACCGATCATTTGACAAGAGATTTATCTGACAGGGGTCCAATTGCATGGCTGGATTATTTTGAAGATAGTCCGGAATTCTACATGGCTTCCGAAGGGTCACTTACTTTTGAAAACTATCAGGCTGCCGGGAAATTTATAAATGATACTCTGGTAAAGAAATTTGTGCAGATAACGCTGCATTGGGATCAGCTTCGGATTGATCCATTATCGTTTAATCTCGCCTCAGTGGCATCTGGTTTTCGCGAAGAACTTAAAGATTCATCGGGAAAATCAATTTATGCGAACGGCTACTTCAGTGCGGTAGCAGAGAAGAGCTTAAATGGCTGGAAACTGCGGAATGCGCACTGGTCAATACTCAAACAGTGATAAATTTCTTTCACTGTCATTTTCAGGTTATTTAACTGTTACATCATCAACCTTACTGACATATGTCAGCTTTGTAACAATAATTAGCCGAATTTTGAAATCCTGATAAAAAACAACTTAAAATCTTAGTTATGAAATTAAAATTAATCTCCGGTATTTTACTGGTTGTTGTGATCTCGATGAGTTCATGTAAAGCAAAGAAAGAACTTGCGGCTGCACAGACGCAAATTCAACAATTGCAATCTGATCTGACATCGTGCAATACAAATCTAACCAACACAACCAATGCAAATAATGCCAAGATAGCAGATCTGAACAATCAGATTTCAACTCTTACCAGCCAAAACGCATCTCTCAGTAAGGATGCGATGGCATACCGTCAATTAAAGGATGATCTGAAAGCCAGGCAGGAAATGCTGAATGCAGCACTTGCGGAACAAGGCACATCGCTGAGAGAAATAAGGGAAAAAATTATTGCAGGATTGTCTTCTCTTGCTGATTCGGGTATTAACGTCGAATTCAAAAACGGATTTTTGTATGTCTCACTGCCGGAGTCCTTACTTTTCCCACAGGGAAGCGCCACTCTTGGCAAAAAATCCAAAGATGCTTTATCTCCACTGGCTTCTGTTTTGAATAATTATCCAAGAGTACAGATATATGTGATCGGCCATACCGATACGCTTAAGATTCATAATGCTCGTTTCGCAGACAACTGGTCATTGAGTACTGAAAGGGCCAATAGTATCGTACGCGTTTTGAGAGATACGTATAGTGTTGATCCTGCCAGGTTACTTTCTGGCGGAAGAAGTAAATATAATCCGGTGGCGGATAACAGTACAGCAGAAGGAAGGGCACAAAATCGCCGTATTCAGATCATACTGAATCCGGATCTGAGCAAATTGTGGGACATGATGGGTCAATAGCAATCTTCTCAGGGATTTTTAGTTTCTCAGAATATTAACTAAATGGAGGCCATGTAAAGATTTGTTTGCATGGCTTTTTCTATACTCTTATACTCCTATACTCTTATACTCCTTTACTTGTCTTATATTGTATAATTTTATAGTAGAAATTTAATGAAACCGAACTCGCTAATATTTCGATTGCTGCAACCTGAACATTTGATTTCAGGTATGCTGATTATTTTTTTTGTTTCCTGCAGGCAACCTGACTCTGCAAAAGATGCCGTGAGTAAAATAGATAAGGAAAAAATATCGGGAGCAGTTTCCTGTACAGCAACGGGTCTTCCGGTGCAGGACAGTGCTTTATATATGTCCGGCGGAGGAGCTGAATTTTTACCAACGGAAATCAGCGTGAAAGAAGAACCTGTTAAAAAAACGGATGGAATGGTTTGGATACCCGGTGGCGAATTCAGCATGGGCGGTGTGAATCCAATCGGCATGATGGATGGTGGTCATGAAGGAATGGGAGACGCGAGACCTGTTCATCGTGTTAAAGTCGATGGCTTTTATATGGACCAGACAGAAGTGACCAATAAGGAATTTGCTGCTTTTGTTACAGCGACCGGATACGTTACTGTTGCAGAAACTAAACCCACCAGACAGGAATTTCCGGATGCGCCCGAAGAAAATCTCGTTGCGGGGTCTGTTGTATTTACGCCTAAAGAAACCTCCGATTTATCGAATAGCTATAATTGGTGGAACTATGTGCACGGAGCTAACTGGAGGCATCCGACCGGTCCGGGATCTGATATTATTGGTAAAGAAAATTACCCTGTTGTGCATATTGCCGAAGAAGACGCGGAAGCATATGCGAAATGGGCAGGAAAAAGAATACCCACAGAGGCGGAATGGGAATTTGCTGCGCGGGGAGGAAAAACGGGTGAGCTATATACCTGGGGAAACACATTTAAATTGAATGATAAGTGGATGGCCAATACTTATCAGGGGAAGTTTCCTTCGATGGACCTGGGCTCAGATGGTTTTATAGGGATTGCACCGGTAGAGCAATTTGCTCCCAATGGATACGGGTTATATGACATGGCTGGAAATGTATGGGAATGGTGCAGCGACTGGTATAGGGCCGACTATTATCAAACACTGGCAAAAAATAAAATCAGTGTTAATCCGAAAGGGCCCGAAGATTCTTATGATCCGGGTGAGCCGGGACAAAAAAAGAAGGTACAAAGGGGAGGATCATTTTTGTGCACTGATCAATATTGTACGCGTTACATGGTAGGAAGCCGTGGTAAAGGGGAATACAGATCTTCTTCAAACCACGTGGGTTTCCGCTGTGTAAAAAAATCAGCCTAGTGGAAGCTGCGTCGAAAAAAAGAAAACGATTGTGTTTTTGCATTGCCCTATGCATGTTGGTACTATTTTGCCAGGTAGAAGCTCAAAAAGGAACAGTTCCCCAACTGCCAACTTTTAAAAATACGGATCCCAACGCTTTACCTCACCTTATAACAAAGGAGAAACCGGTTGGCAGTCCATATTTAACCAAAAACTGGGTAACAGGATATATTGAACTCGAAAATCATCATCATATTCCGGATTCAAACGAATATGTGTTGCTGAATTTTGATAAGATACAAAGTGTAGTATACCTGACAAACGGCGTGGACAAAATATGGTATTATACGATAGACTCTATCAAGAGGTTTGAACTTTTTGATACCAATAAGGCTTATGATTTTGAAAAAATTCCGTGGATAAGCAGTAAATTTTATTTGATACCAATCATTAAATCTGCAAAGGGTTATTCTCTATATAAAAGACTGGTTACAACTTTCTCCTGGGCAGACTATACAACAGACGGATATTCATCCAAGGGTAAAAACTACGATGAATTTGATGATTCCTACGTTTACTATCTGGCCTATCCCGGTAATACGAGTTATAAAAAACTTACGCTTAAAGAAAATTCAGTTCGAAAAGATCTGAAGGAAGAGTCTGTCCTGGTTAAACAATTTTTCGATGATCATGAAAATGACATGAATGAACAAAGTCTGCTCGCCCTTGTGCAATATATCGACGACAAGAAATATCCCGAATAATTGGAGGAAGACCAGGTCACTCGGAACGAAGACTTGTTGTTGGGTTTGCCAGTCCCGCTTTTAAAGCTTTAAAACTTACTGTGAACAATGCGATGATTACGGTAATCATTGCCGCAAGTACAAACACCCACCAGTGAAGAGGAGTGCGGTAAGCAAAATTATTCAGCCAGCTATTCATAGCTGAATACCCCACGGGAATCGCTATACAGGTTGCTATGAGCACGGGCTTAAGAAGATCTCTGGACAACAGAAAAACGATATTTCCGGTTGAAGAACCCAATACTTTTCGTACTCCAATCTCTTTTGTTCTTTTCGTAGCTGTAAAAGAAGCCAGACCAAATAATCCAAGGCAGGCAATAAATATGGCGAGTCCTGAAAAAACTGAAAGTATCGTCTGCTGCCTGATATCAGTTTTATACAATTTATCAAATTTCTGATCCAGAAAACTAAATTCAAATGGATAAACCGGTGCTACACTACTGTAGATGTCACTGATTGTTTTAATTGTCGAGGGAATATTTCCCGGTTTTATTTTAATACAGAAAACTCTTCGGTCGTCATTTGGCGCAATTACAAGACCGTCCATTTTTTCTTTTAGGGAAAGAAAATTAAAGTCCTCAACAACGCCTGCAATTTTGCGGTAAGATGTATCTCTGAAATTATTTTTGATTTCTTTTCCTACTGCTTCTTCGGGTGTCCATCCCAGGACTCCGGCCGCAGTTCTGTTTATCAACACGGCGTTGGCTGTATCGGTTGGAAAGGAAGACGAAAAATCCCTGCCGGCTATTATTTTCAAGCCGAGGGTTTTTACATATTCGAAATCCGCAAATTCTGTTCTGATTTTAAAATTTTCACCGTTTTTGCCCTGGGCACTAAAAACGAACATGTCAAAAAAACCACCCGGTTCACCCGACATCAAAGAAACTGAACTAATACCTGGCTGTGCCTGCAACTCATTCTTAAAAATGAGGCGGTGTTTATAAATATCGTCGTTGTCAATGGGTACAACCAATGTCTGTGATTCATCATAACCAAGATCCTTGTTCTTGACATACTTCATCTGCATCATAATAACGAACGTGCCGATAATAAGGAAAACAGAAATACTAAATTGAAGAACAACCAATGATTGCCTGAAAACAGAACCCCCTTTGCCCAGTTTAAGTTTTCCTTTCAAAGCCTGGATTGGTGAAAAAGCAGAAAGGAAAAAAGCAGGATAACTTCCTGCAAGAAAACCTGCAATGATAATTACTGAGACAAGGAATAAATAAATGGGCCAGGAATTCCAGGAAACCGTTAAATCATATCCGAGTAATTGATTGTAAAAAGGCATAACCAATAGGAGGATACCAATGGCGAGTGCGCATGAAATGCAGGTAAGTAATATCGACTCTCCGATAAATTGCCAGACAAGATTATTTCTCAAAGCGCCCATTACTTTTCTGAGACCCACTTCTTTTGAACGTTCCACAGCACGGATTGTAGAAAGGTTCATGAAATTTATACAAGCGATGAGCAGAATCAGAACGGCTATGGAAAGAAAAATATATACTACTTTTTTATCACCATGTTTCACATTGTCAAATACAGATGGATTTTCAAAATAAATATCTTTTAATGGCGTGAGGGCGAGATCAAAATGGAATCCATACGCGGCCATGTCTTTACCCATATATTTTTCTATAAAGGCCGGTAATTGTTTCTCAACGACTTCTTTACTGGATTGTTTGTCCAGGAGTACGTAAGTGAAGTAATTGTTGTTTATCCAAACGTTAAAACCATCCTGATGAGAATAATTAGAAAGAGGAATCACCAGGTCGAAAGAAAGATGGGAATTGGAAGGTGGGTTTTTTGCTATTCCGGTAACCTTTAAATGCAGCGACTTGTCCACGTCCATTATTTTATTCATGGCATTCCCGGCGGTTCCAAAATATTTCTTCGCAGTGGTTTCTGTAAGAACGATACTGCCCGGCTCCTTAAGTACTGTTTGAGGGTTCCCGATAAGCAGTGGAAAACTGAAAAAGGTGAAAAAATCCTCGTCTGCATCATAAACGTGTTTTTCATGGAATGCTTTATTCCCGAATGTAACCAGATCGTCATTTACTCCGATACGAATTACTTTTTTAATCTGATTGGGGAAATCATTTATAAGCGCTGGCGCGTAGGGTCCTGATAAATAAGCGACCCTCGGTTTTGATTTGTCATAACCCCGCATAACCCGGTATATCAGATCTCCATTTTTATGAAAATTGTCTACACTGAATTCATTCATTATGAATAGAAAGATCATCATGCATACGGTTATGCCGATCGTTAACCCGGTAATATTGATAAAGGAGAAAACCTTATTCTTCATCAGATTTCTCCAGGCGATTTTAAGATAGCTTTTTAGCATATGTGGTAATCTTCTTTACTAATTCATAACCTAATGTATGCCACCGGGCATTTAATTGATAAACAATGGATTGCCCAGACAATTTTGTACCAGATTGTCCGGAATCGATACATAGGTGTACGATTCTTCCTATATAATGTCTCGTCCGGAAAAAACTATACAGGTGAGTAAATAAATCCTGAGAAGATTATACACTATCTACAAATAAAGGTAATTTTTTATTTGACAGGTCAAAAAGAAGAGGCGGGGGCTTGCTCTGTGGAGGGAGCTGCCCCGCCTCTTCAATGTAATGTTGGATTTGTTTTTGTATCCTGTATTTTGAATAATTTTTCCATGTTTTTTTTAATTCTCCTTCTTTTTTATGTGCCTGGCAAGGCGTTAGATCATCGCAACTGCCATGAGGTCTGATTTCATTATAAACGGTTACACTTTTTAAAATGCGCTGGTACGTGTTCTCAAAATTCTCCTGGCTGCTGTAAAGATTAAATTCCTCTTTGATAATGCCGTTCATTCTTTCGGCCAGAGCATTTTCGTAAGGATCTCCTCGTTCTGTCATGGAGATGGCGATATGGTGTGCGTTTAATAAATCAACATACTCTTTAGAGCAATATTGACAACCCCTGTCTGAATGATGAATAAGTGGATGCTGCCCGTAACTTCGAATATCAAGAGCCATTTGCAAAGCTTCCAAACAACCCAGTGCTAGTAAGTCATTTCTAAAACCGATACCCATGATCTTATGGGAATAAGCATCGGTGATCAAGCTTAAATAACCCCATTGATTGCCCATTCTGATATAGGTGATATCACTGACCCATAGTTGTTCGGGGCGTGTAATGATCAAGTCCCTGGTCAGGTTGGCATATTTACGCATCCAATGTCTGGAGTCGGTTGTAAAGACTTTTCTTTTACGTCGCCTGATTAAGAGTTTATGTTCCTCAAGCAGATCGAATAAATAATCGCGGCCGACTTGTATTTGATGAGCGGCCAGGTCTGGCTTGAGCTGGATTAAGAGTTTACGCGTTCCCAACCTCGGCAAAGAGCTATTTCTAATTTTATGAACCAAATGCAAAATGATGTCATCTTTTATGCTCTGATCCTGACAGCGCCACTGATGATCATAATAGGCATGTCTTGTTTTGCCAAACAGTCTGCACAGAACTTCCTTGCTGATATAGGGATAGTCCTGTTTCATCCTTATGACTGCCTGGCACCAGCTTTTTTTCTGATAGAAATTTTAAATTGTTCTTCTGCCACGTCGATGAGCGTATTTAACGCTTTTACTTTCAGTTCCGCTTCTTCAAGCTTTTTGAGCGCTTCGTCAAGCGCCTTTTTATCATCAGGATCAGGTTGCTGATTTTGCTTCTTATTAGCCATAAGACTTGCATTGGATGTTACAAGTTCCGCATTTTCCCGGTTGATTTCTTTGATCCATTTAGTAATCGTAACCGTGGAATTTACCCAGTAGGCTATCCTCGCCTCATAAATAGTCATCCGACCCTCCTCGATAGCCCGAACAATAGATCTTTTTTCCTGTTGGCTAAGATGGCCTTGTTTACTGGAATGATATGCAGGAGATCCGTAATCCCGCATCCAAATTGCCAGACTACTTTTGGCGACACCATGCTCCCGGGTTATGTGACTTCTGGGAACTCCCCTTTCAATAGACTTAACAATCTCTAAAATAAAACTCTTGTCATAGCTTCGATATGATCGACGCTTTTTGTCCAAATTTGATGACATACACCAGGTTTTTAGTGTATAGTCTTTTTAGGACGAGGCATAAAATAGGTTCGCAAAGCAATCGCATATTTGAGAGGCTTAAAATATTTACGGGCAATTAAATACCTTAACTTTCTGCAATCTTTAAATAATCAACCATGAAGTGTACGAAAACTCTTCTTTTATCATTATTTGTTTTTGCAATTTTAACCAGCGCATTTTCTCAAGGTAAAATGTTAACCGGACAAATTGCTCCCACACCTCCGATGGGATTTAATACATGGAATACATTTCAAACGAAAATCAGCGAGGATATGCTTAAAGAAATGGTTGACGTGTATGTGAGCTCAGGAATGAAAGAATCAGGTTATCAGTATTTTGTTCTGGACGATGGATGGATGTCCATGGAACGTGATCAGAATGGCAGTCTTGTTGCAGATCCGGTGAAATTTCCTCATGGAATGAAAGCGTTTGCAGATTATGTGCATTCAAAGGGCTTGAAATTTGGAATCTACAATTGTGCAGGATCTAAAACCTGTGCAGGTTATCCCGGAACCAGAGGTCATGAATACGAAGATGCGAGACTTTATGCATCCTGGGGAGTTGACTTTCTAAAATATGATTGGTGTAATACAGACAGTCTGAATACTCCGGAGGCTTACAAAACGATGAGTGCTGCTCTCAAAGCCACTGGAAGACCCATCGTATTCAGCATTTGTGAATGGGGCGGACATACACCCTGGCTCTGGGCGGGCGGAGTAGGAGAACTGTACAGAACTACCGGAGACATCACGGCCAGTTTTGTTATCGATAAAGATTATGGCAATTGGACGGCTCAGTCTGTAGTGAGTATTCTGGATAAACAAATCCCCATCAGAAAATATAACGGACCCAATCATTGGAATGATCCAGATATGCTTGAAGTGGGAAATGGAATGACCTACAATGAAGACAAATCACATTTTTCTTTGTGGTGTATGCTGGCAGCACCACTCGCAGCGGGTAATGATCTGCGAAAAATGTCGCCGCAGACCAGGGATATTCTTACCAACAAAGAAATGATTGCCGTGGATCAGGACGAGAGAGGCATTTCAGCATTTAAAATGATGATGGAAGATAGTCTCGAGCTATGGGTAAAGCCTTTAAAAAATAACGAGGTAGCGTTTTGTTTTTTTAATCGTACCACGGGCTCAAAAAAACTAAATCTTAACTGGAAGGATCTGAATATTTCTGATCCGCAATCAGGGCTTGAAATTCATTTTGACAACCAATATTTCACGCTGAGAGATTTATGGCTTAAAAAAGACGCCGGTAAAACAGACAAAAAGCTGGAGAGGGACCTGGCCTCTCATGAGGTCATTGTTTTCAAACTAACACCCAGCTCCAAATAATAAGTGATTGTGATTTTTATTGAATTGCAAGATTAAATATCCCGGAATTCGGTAAATTACCTGTCTAAATCTTTTTTTATGAACGCACTTATTCAATCGTTACAGGAAAAAATAGGACTGACTGCAGAACAGGCAAAAGATGCTGCCAACCATATGATGGAATATATCAAAGAGAAAGTTCCCGCTTCCATGCATGAACACCTCGACCTGGCAGCCATGGGAGAAACCATAAAAACCAAAGGCGGAGAGTTTTTAGCGGAAGCTCAGGCAAAAGGCAGTGACTTCCTCCATTCTGCACAGGAAAAAATCGGCGGTCTCCTGCATTCCAAAGAAAGCTGAGAACAAGTGTGAGAGTGTGAGAGTGCCAAAACTACCCTCACACTCTCACACTCTCACACTCTCACACTTTCTTCAGCTCTTTCAAAATCAGGTGTCTCTCCC
>Ga0210396_10007430_pt1 | contig 10420 bp, 14 predicted proteins | sample IncBWH17OmetaG_FD_155466 | JGI IMG/M metagenome (GOLD analysis project Ga0210396, IMG submission 155466) | Forest soil microbial communities from Barre Woods Harvard Forest LTER site, Petersham, Massachusetts, United States - Inc-BW-H-17-O ... | reverse complement strand
TCGAAGAAAACAAATCGCGCCTCAAACTCAAGAACGCCGAGTAACACGCACGCGGCACGGCGCGGGCCGTGGCACATTCGCCACTCACGACCCCCGCTGCCGCGATTGCATCCACTCATAATTCGCGGAAGCGATGGCGATAAATAGAAACAGCAACGCAGCATCCAAAAAACTGTGCACATCAATCATATTGCCCTTGTTCAATATGCGCACGAAGGCAAAGCCTAAGGCGTCGCTCAACCTTCCTACCAAAGCCACCAGCGCGCACACCAGCCCCACCCAGTAACTCCCCACCGCGATATATTTCACCATCACGCCCTCCTCTTCGGTAACACACTTTGACCCCGCCGGCGAAATCCCGCGCTGAAAGTACATCGCGCGCACCACAGAGTCAACGCCGCCCGCGCCGCCTCACGAATTCCGCCCTGCAATTAAGCAGTGACATCTCCCCGCTTTTCGTTATGATTGAACTCCCTTCCAACGGCCGCCTCTTTTTCGCGGTCGGGTATCTCATCGGCGGACGATGCGCTCGGTCCGCAAGCACCACTAACAAAATAATCTAGCCGGACACACGCGCTACGCGCACCACGCACGTTGAATTGTTCAGGCGCTCAGGGGAGAAGATGGGTTCAACGGCAGGAGACGAATTTCGCGATCTATTGGCTTTAGTACGGCAAAGCGGCCTGATGGCCAAGCAGCCCGCGTTCTACTTCCGGAGAATTCTTCTCAACATCGCCATGTTCATCGGCGCCTTCGTCCTGATCGCCAAATTCCACAACTATTTCTGGATCGAACTCTGCAACGCCGCCTTCCTCGCCTTCGTCTTCGCGCAACTCGGCTTCATCGTCCACGACGCCGGCCATCAGGAAATTTTCAGCGGCCCCGCCGGCAATGAAATACTCGGGCTGCTGCACTCCAATTTGTTGCTCGGCTTCAGTTACAGCTGGTGGCTCGACAAGCACAATCACCATCACTGCTCGCCCAATCACGTCACCGCCGACCCGGACGTGGATCTAATCCCATTCGCGTTCTCGAAAGATCAGGCCGCAACGAAACATGGCCTCGCGCGCCTCTCCGTGAGATACCAGCACTTTTCTTTCTTCCCGCTGTCGCTGCTCGAGGCCTTCGTCCTGAAATACGACAGCATTCGCTTCCTCTTGCGCACGAAAGTCGCGCATCCCATTCTCGAAGTTAGCTTCCTGATTATTCACGCGGTCTGGTATCTCGGCCTGCTCATTTATCTGCTCGGCTTCCCGCATGCCATTCTCTTCGCCATCGCTCATCAAGCGTTCCTCGGCCTCTATCTCACCCTGATCTTCGCCCCGAATCATCAAGGCATGCCGCTAGCCCAAGGCAGCACCGCCGTAAATTTCCTCCGCGAACAAGTACTCACCAGCCGCAACATCAAAAATCACCCCGGCATAGACTTTTGCACCGGCAACCTGACCTGCCAGATCGAGCACCACCTGTTTCCGACGATGCCCGCCAACAAGCTCCGACAAGTCCAAAAAATCGTCCGCAATTACTGCCGCTCGCACGACGTCCCCTATCATGAAACCTCGCTCTTCCAATCCTATCGGGAGATTTACCAGAACCTGCGAGAAGTAAGCCTGCTGGTAGGAAAAGAAACCGAAGCAGAGTCCAGCGCGGATTAAAGCCGGTTACAGCCCGAATTCACAACCCAGTTTCGCGCTAGGCCTCGATTGCTCAACTCGCGCCAAACACAAAAATTGTTATCCCGCAGGCCGCCTTTCGGTCGGAGGGATCTGCTTTTGTTGCAGGAACGTCGCAAGGGAAACACAACTCTACTGCGCGGTCTTGCCTTCGCGCAGCAGCACCGCGCCTGAAATCACGTTTTCTTCATCGGATTATCAGGCACATGGCGGCGCTAGTTATTAGCACCACCATCGCCGCCTTCTCCGCCTGACGTCTGATGTCCGCTTATGAGAACGTTATCAAGGTTGTACTTCAAGAGCGGTTTCTGCTTTTCGAGTGTCTTGCCGCTTCGTAGTTTTTTGCTCTTCGTGGTTGGTCTTTTCTTTGGCATGTCTCTCTCCGAAGGAGGATTTTCGCTTCCACATTGCGGGGCCGTATATCCGGGGCGCGAAACGGGAACAAAATACATTTGCTCGTGCCGTATGTCAACGAAGCAATCAAATGGGCGCAGCGTGTTGCCGTCTCCACGCCACTTCGCTCACATTTCGCCCCGAAATTTCACTCCTTCACACACCATCAGAAAAATAAAATAATCGCTCCGGGAATATCCTCCTCTTCGGCGCAACCGGAATGGTCCGCCAAGGCGTCTTGCGCGAATGTCTCTTCGATCCCAACGTGCAACTCGTCGAAACGGTCGGTCGCACCATCACCTCCTATTCGGAGATGATGCGGTCGGACCATTCGACAAGAGAAACGAAAACGGCAGGATTACCGAACTTCGCGTTCCAATTCGCAAGATCGCTTTCCGAGACCCCACGGGCCCGGGAACAAGCTCCTCAAGCAAAGACAGGAATGTGTTTGGCGACGATCTTCTCGCGCAACTCGCTGAGCGGCGGCCAACCGATCGGAAGCACTGCGTCCGAGGTAGCTTTGCGCATAAGATAGGTCGAGTCAGCCGTCAGAAATATCTGAACTTCGTGGCCTGCGTCCGACAAGGCCAGTGCGTGCGCGAACACGAACGACGCTCTGGTTGGGTCGTCGGTCCCCCACGAACTTCTCATCATAATCCTCAAGGTCTTTTTCGATTCCTGCGCCTTAGTTCCCAGTGCTAGAAATGGGAAGCTCAGCAACTGCGACAAGAATTTGCGTCTGGCCATGCTGTTTTCTCCTGAGTTCGAAGCGCCCTAGCGGAAGATTTTCGCGACAGTACTACTCGCTTTCGGCAGTGTCAAAGCGAAAATTACACCGACCGAAGCGTGCTGCCGCAGGCAGGGATTTATCCCACACCCCACAATTTCAATTCTTCCCACACCTCCGGAAAAATAGAATAATCGCTCCATGAACATCCTGCTCTTCGGCGCAACCGGCATGGTGGGCCAAGGCGTCCTCCGCGAATGTCTCCTCGATCCCAACGTGCAAATGGTCGCGACGATAGGCCGCACAGCCACAGGACAGCAAAATCCCAAACTGCGCGAGATCGTCCTCAAGGATTTGTCGAACTATGCCCCCATCGAAGAAAAACTCACCAATCTCGACGCCTGCTTCTTCTGCCTCGGCATATCCGCCTCCGGCATGACGGAAGACGCCTACGAACGCATAACCTACGGCATCACCATCGCCGCCGCCCAAACTCTCGCCCGCCTGAATCCGAAAATGGTCTTCATCTACGTCTCCGGCACCGGCACCGACAGCACCGAAAAAGGCCGCATGATGTGGGCGCGCGTCAAAGGCAAAACCGAGAACGCCCTCCTGCGCATGCCCTTCGCCGCCGCATACATGTTCCGCCCCGGCTTCATCGAACCCGCCCACGGCGAAACCTCGCGCACCAAGCTCTATCGCACTCTCTTCGTGATCGCCAAACCCCTCCTCCCGCTTCTCCGCGCGCTATTTCCCAATCAAATCCTAACCACAGAACAAATCGCCCGCGCTATGCTCAACCTGGTCACTCGCCCGTATCCCAAACCCATCCTGGAAATCCAAGACATTCGCGCCGCCGCCGCGTTACCACCGCGGCAACGGAACGACGTCGTATGAAAGTGGTTGCAAGGCACGTCCGCGTCGTCGCTGCAGGAATCTTGCTCGCTGTGTGCTCGCCGATTGCACCCGGACAAACCAATCCGCGCCGGATGTCGAAAGCGCAGGCTGGAAATACGTTGCAGATCCTGTCGCCGACCCGAGGCGCAGATTTCTCCGGCTACTGCCGAGAGTTGAGGGCGACTCTCAGTCGCAAATGGATTCATTTGATGCCGGAATCGTTTTACCTGGGAGATACAGGAATAGTGGAGATCCGCGTGCAAGTTCGCGCAGACGGTACTTTCCTGAATGCAGATCCGAAAGTTGAAAAAAGCTCGGGTAAAGACGCGCTCGACTCCGCGGCCGTAGCGGCGATTCGTGCATCGGTGCCGTTCCCTCATGTTCCGAGCGGCTTCGAAGCCGGGAGCATCGATCTACGAATCTCTTTCTTCTACAACGTTTCAGTGAGAAAGCCAGACCCGATCTCGGTGCCCGAAAAGTCAGACGGGGGCGTGGAGTCGCCCAAGTAAAGGTACGCCACCCCTGGGAACGCCAATCTCCTGATTGGCGCTTCGTCAATCGCTCACCGCGTCGCCACGGAGTGAATCTCCGCCACATACCCGCCCGGAAATTCCACGATCGCGCTCATCCGACCGTCGTCCGTCGCATAAGGCGCTGACAAAATCTTCACACCCACGCCCTTAGCCTTCTCCAAGGTCGCAGCCAGATCACGCACTTCGTACCCTGTGGTCTCACGCCCGAACGGATAGGGCAGATGCCCATCCGTCACCAACACCTGCATATTCCCAAACCCCGAAGTAATCCGAATCCGCCGGTAAGTCTCCCCAGCGCGTCCAATCTCCCCAGCATCCGCCCGCGCATCATCCGCCAGCACCTTTCCGTGCGAGAACCGCACGAAGCTCGCGACAAACTTATCCGCCGCGTCGCGCGAAACGTAAACCCGATTGTCCGGAATCGTTTCCAAGGGCGGATAATTCGGCGCTGTAAAATGCCAGTACAGTTGCATCTTCACCCCGCCCGGCCACTGAATCACTGCGTCCCGGCCGATCGGATCCTTGAACGGCTCCACGATCACTTCCGCCCCCGCCGCACGCGCCTCGCGGATCGCCGCGTCCATATCCGTCACCAAATATCCGGTGCGTTCCGCACCAAACGGGAAGGGAATCGGCGTCTGAAACGCAAACACAGACATCGTCCCCACCGGCGTCCACACATACTGAAATTCCGTGCTGCTAGGCACAGGCAGCACGCTAGTCACCGAAACTTTCGACGCCTGCCCGCCAAACGCAGCGTTCACACTCTTAGCGAACGCATCCAAATCCCCCGGCGCCACATAAACATGCGTCGAATCATACTGCGCCCCCACCGCCACGCCCGCGTCGTGCGCAGGAGCAGCTGCCTGTCCGCGACCAGCGCTAGGCGCAATAACCAGCAATAAAAAAAGAGCGAGAGCCGGCGCGCAATCACTCACAACCGCTCCGGCCCTCGCTCGCGTCATTCGGTATTCTCAGTTAAGCCTTCGCCGTTTGCTGCCCCTTGAAGAAAGCCAGCAAATCAGCGTTGATCACGTCCGCATGCGTGGTAGGCATCCCATGCGGAAAATCCTTATACACCTTGAGCGTCGGATGCTTCAGCAATTTCGCCGCCGCAGGTCCCGCCGCCGCAATCGGCACAATCTGATCGTCTTCGCTGTGCAGCACCAGCACCGGAATATCAATCTTCTTCAAATCTTCCGTCGTGTCGGTCTCCGAGAAAACCTTGATGCAGTCATAGTGGCCCTTAATACTCCCCACCATGCCCTGCAACCACCAGTGCTGGCGAATCCCCTCGGAAATCTTCGCTCCGGGACGGTTGTATCCGTAAAACGGCAGCGTGATGTCTATATAAAATTGCGGCCGGTTCGCCGCCAGCGCCGCCCGCAGCCCGTCGAACACCGAAATCGGCGTGCCCAGCGGATTCTTCTCCGTCTTCAACATCAGCGGCGTGATTGCGCTGATCAGTGCAGCCTTCGCGACGCGCTTCGTCCCGTGCTTGCCCAGATAACGCGCCACTTCGCCGCCGCCGGTCGAATGTCCCACCAGGATTGCATCCTTCAGATCCAGCTTCTCGAATAGCTCAGCCAAATCATCCGCGTAAGTGTTCATGTCGTTGCCGCCCCAAGTCTGGTCGGAACGCCCATGCCCGCGCCGGTCGTGGGCGATCACGCGATAGCCCAGGTTCCCGAAGTACAGCATCTGCCCGTCCCAGTCGTCCGCGGTCAGCGGCCAGCCGTGGCTGAACACGATCGGTTGTCCCGTGCCCCAATCCTTGTAAAAGATCTTAGTGCCGTCTTTCGTAGTAATAGTCGCCATCAAGTTTTCTCCTTATACGTTGTCGCTCGGTACTTTGGGGTTAGAGTCTGCGTCCGCCATAAGCGGTGCACCTAAATTCACCGCCCAGCGATACGCCGCCCGCACCAGGTTGGATGTTTGAACCAGCGAAATAGACGTGCAACTCCTGACGAAAAGTTTTACTTCACGGAATGCTGACCGTGCCCCCCATCTTTCACCGTGGACGTCTGCTCACGTCAAGAAGTCCGCTGACTGGATTACTGCGAGGCAATAAACTGCGGTTCGTGCCGATTCTCTCCGCGCGCGCTACTTACCCGTCTGCGCGCCAGCGGCACCGGCGGACGCCACTTTGTACCACTCCACCTTGTTCGCCGAAAGGAAGCACACATCCACTTCCACGCCGGAATAATCGCAGCCGCCCAGATACTCCGCCAGGCTGCCGCCCTGTATCCAGAATCCCGCGCGGCTGCGCGACAAAATCGTCGCCTGCATCGGCGCCTGCCCAAACAATTTGAACGTCGCCCGCGCGTTCGCTTTGGTCGTCTGCGCGTCGCGCGTATTCGCTGCCGTTTGCTGCACACCGCGCGGATTCGTTTTGGTTGTGTGCACGTTGCTCCGTTTCGCTCTCGATCTCATGAAGTAGCCGCTAAAGGCCGCCAATGTACATCCGATCACCGAAGAAATAAAGCGAATCGTAATCCCGGCTACAACCGGAATCAGCCTGGGATCCCGCGGTGCCGATTGAAGGGTCCGCCTCCCAGCGCGATTGACGCTGAGAGCTGCTGGGTCGCATTGAAGGTCAATGTCCTGGCGTACTATTGAAGCCCGCCGATCTCTAGTTGATCCTGCCAGTTCATCCCGACCCGTAACCCACCAAAGGAGCACTCAATGCCGGGCAAAAACGGGGCACCATCCAGGCGCAGCAGTCGTGTGACGCTGCGTGTTCCGGTGAAAATATATGAGCCAGACACCAACAAACGGTTTCTCGTTGAACAGACCTATGCCGTGAAGGTAAGCCTGTGGGGCGGGCTCATCGCTCTCGGAGCAGCCGTGAATCGAAACCAGCAGCTCGTGGCCGTCAACCATTCTACCGGAGCAACCGCCGAGTCCCGGATTGTCTATCTGGGGCCGATGTTGGCGGGCGGAAGCCCCCTCAGGCTAGTGGCCATAGAGTTCCTGAAACCGTCGCCAGGTTTTTGGGGTGTGGTGTTTCCTCAGGTCGATCCAGGCCGACCTCAGACTAGGAACTACGCCCGATGAGCCCGTCGAGCCAAAAACACAAGCCCCTGCGAACCGCCAAGCAGCAGCGTTCCGTGCGACGCTGCTCGCTCGTCGCTTCTGTGGAGGTCACTGAGCTGCGCTCCGGAGCGACGCTTTCAGCCCGCATCTCCGAACTCGGCGTCGGGGGCTGCTATGTTGACGCGCTAAATCCATTCCCTGAGGGCGCGCTGGTCGCTTTGCGCATTCTCAGAGATCAGGGCGTCTTCGAGACCAAGGCCAAGGTAGTGTACTGCCACTCGAATTTCGGCATGGGCCTGGCCTTCGTTGATATGACACCCGATCACAGGTCACTACTAGAAAACTGGTTAGCCGAGATCGTCAGCCAACTCACCCAAGTTTCGTAGCTTCTGCGACGCTCGCTGAAAACTCTCCCGAGGCCATCGGTGCGATTCATTCGTACCGCCGACGCCAGCTCCTAAGTAGTCACGCAACCGGAAAACGTCAAAATCCACCCGCACGGTTAGAACGTTTATCAGGATTTGGCTACTGGTTTTCTGCCGAAGCCACAAATCCATCCCTTTTCGCGGTTCTCGATCACTTGAACATCAGAGTAACCGGCGTCGCTGAAGAGTCCGCGATGTTCAGCGACGCTCAGCAACGTCATGCCTGCTTGCGAGGCATATTTGTCCAAGAACTTTCCAGTCTTAGTGGCCATTCCCTTATAAATTTCCGCGATGACAATCAGCGTGCCGCCCGGCTTCAGGACTCGCAACACTTCGCGCATGTCGCCGGGCAGGTCCGCCCACCAGAAGTGTGTTTCCACGGCAGTGACAAGGTTGAACATGCCATCCGCAAACGGCAACTGTGACACCGAGCCGTGCCGAACCTCCACGCGGCCCAAATCTATCCATCGTGCATTCGTACTTTTAGTCGCGGCGACGCTCTCCTCGGAAAAATCTATGCCGTAGACTTTTCCCTGCGTGGCGATGGCCGCTAACTTATTGACTGTCCTGCCGCCACCACAACCGACATCGAGGATCGTGTAGTGGTTCTCGATCGCGATATGCTCTAACCCCCAGTCAGTTAGTTTGGAATGGCTCGCGTTCATTCGCCATAGCGAGATTCTCCCCAGCCACCCTGTCGGCTTGCTGCACTGATTAACCGGTACGTCCCTGCCAGCCACGATTGTTTACCCCGTCGAAGAGTCTAATGCTACCAAGCGCCGCCGCTCAAGCATCCACGTGTACGGGTAGCGCGTTAGTCAAGCACTAGCGCAGGTGCCGGAGTTCAGAGATCCGGTGACAGAAACCGGGAACTCCAAAAACGACACTTGACATCTGCCGATAATTCACTACCATACGGTTGTGGATAAACTGGATACCACGTTTGCGGCTCTGTCTGATCCAACCCGCCGGGCGATGGTCGAACGTCTCTCCCACGGGCCTGCCTCTGTGCATGGATTGACGGAACCGTTTGCCCTCTCGCAGCAGATGATTTCAAAACATATCGCCTATCTGGTGCGTGCGCGTATTGTGATCAAGACGAAGCGTGGAAGAGAGAGCGTGTGCACGCTCAGGCCAGCCGCGATCAAGACAGTCAGCGACTGGGCGATTAGCTATCGCCGATTCTGGGAAGAGAGGTTCGACAAGTTGGATGCGGTTCTGAATCAAATGAAAAAAAGCGGAGGTCAGAGATGACAAAAAACACGGTTAACGAGAAAGAGCGGATGGTCGTCACTAGGGTGTTTGATGCCCCACGCGCATTGGTTTGGGAGGCGTGGACAAACCCGAAATACGTGATGCAGTGGTGGGGGCCGAAGGGTTTTACAGCGCCTATTTGCAAGATTGATTTTCGCGTAGGAGGAAAATTTCTCTGCTGCATGAAATCGCCGGATGGGCAGGAAGGCTGGAATGGTGGGGAATACCACGAAATTGTTCTGCACGAGAAGATCGTTTACTCTCTGTACTTTGCCGACTCGAAGGGGAACAAGATTGACCCTGCGCAGCATGGAATTGAACATGCGGCCATAGACGATGCGCGCGATGTGGTTATTTTTGAGGATTTTGGAAACGGCCAGACGAAACTCACCATGATTGGAAATGAAACCATGGAAGAGGCGAAAAACAGCGGGCAACTCGAGGGCTGGAATGAGATGCTCGAAAAAGTCGCCGCAGTTGTTGCGGGGCTAGCGCGGGCGAAATAAGAAGTTGAAGTCTTGATGATCGTCATGCGCCAGATATAGCTAAGGCCGGCGGCGGAAGTTTCGTTAGAACGGGCTTCTCGCCGCTTGGCCGAATAGCCTCATCTCCGGCTCAGTGACCCTTTGCTCAACGATCGCTTTCAGGCCAATGCGCTCAGCGACCAGTGCTTGCCGGTCTCAATTTTAGTCCTGTGAAACGCGCTAGCGTTACGGACATCTGGTTTTCGGCGGTTCCCACTTGTCCGGTTTGCGCAATTATCAGGAGTTAGGCGGTCTAACTTGCGGGTGAGGGTTCGGAAAATTATCCGGGTCAGTTCCAACTAGGAGACCGCAGTGGATGCACTCTTTCCTTGGCAAGAATGTCCATGGCCCCTGCATCCAACCCGCTTGAAAAGGATAACCGCACCGAGGGCAGCGCCAATACAAATACCGTAGCATTGCATAGCCATAAAAGATTAAACAAACTACCCCGGTTATCGCCACCTGGCGAGTTATCACATTGCTCTGGCGTAAGCCCAGTTCGACGAGCAGCCATACCACCAACAAGAGTCCTGCGAAGGCAGTAGTCCTGCGTATGCGGTGAAGCTTGGACCATGCCGCTTCGTACATTTTGCAAGAATATTAACACTAACATCGTGTTCAGCTAGCCAGTTTCCGGTTAATGCGGTGATCTCAATGGGTCGACGCAACACTGAGCTAGAACCCACCTGGCATTGCAAAGAAAAGCCAAACTCGCTTGCCAGGGTGGGACCGTCCGGAACGCTGCTCTGGTTGGGTTGCGACCGAGCACCGCCAAACCGGCGGTTCTCCTGCCCAAGCACCGTCGAATCAATGTCGTGCATGGTGTTGCGTCGACCGGTTGAGCTGGCAGCGTTAACCAGGCACTAGGGAATTAGGCCAAAATGTTTGGGCATTGTCGTCCAACGTTCTTCAACGTTTTTGGTGTCTAATTCAAAGGAACGAATACGCTGGCGACTGG
>Ga0210396_10007429_pt1 | contig 10420 bp, 8 predicted proteins | sample IncBWH17OmetaG_FD_155466 | JGI IMG/M metagenome (GOLD analysis project Ga0210396, IMG submission 155466) | Forest soil microbial communities from Barre Woods Harvard Forest LTER site, Petersham, Massachusetts, United States - Inc-BW-H-17-O ... | reverse complement strand
CAATTGGCTGGCAACTCATGCCGATGGATGCTTGGGCGCGGCCGCGGCCTGCTGTCGGAATCCGGAATGCCTGGCCCCAAGCTCGCATGAGGTCGTCCCTGATTGTAGTGGGCAACCCACTCCCTCATGATCGTTCGAAGATGCTTCTCGCTCAGCTGGATCACGTAATCCAGGCATTCACGGCGAATCGTTCCCACTAGCCGTTCGCAGTAAGCATTGGCCTTCGGCGCCTGTACGGGGGTTCGTAGAACTCTCAGCCCGAAGGCCCCCAACTCATCGTCAACTTCTGCCGAAAAGATCGAATCTCGATCATGAATCAGGAATCGGTAGGTGTGATCACTCGGGATGGCTTCTCGAAACTGCTGCAAGGCCCAGGCTGCAGTCGGATGGGCCGTGACATTGCAGTGCAGAATGCGGCGACTTCCCACTTCCATCACCACGAACACGTACAGCACTCGCAAGCCAGCCGTGATGGCTACCAAGAAGTCAGCAGCCACGATGGCCTGGGCGTGATTGCGGACAAACGTCCGCCAGTGCTGCGAAGCTGTTCTCCTACCGCCTCGCGGATCCCTCTCTTGCGGCCAGTACGCCCGCACCGTTCGGGGCGAAACCAAGAGCCCGAGCTTCACCGAAAGTTCGGCTGCGATGCGCTCCTCGCCCCAGGTCGGGTTCTCCTGCACCATGCGCACAATCAGCTGGCGAAGATTTTCCGGAATCCGCGGTCTTCCCAACCGCGACTTCCGCCGCCAAAACAGCTTGAACCCCTTGCGATGCCAGCCGATGAGGGTCTCCGGCTTAACAATCATCAGTGCCGCTCTCCAGTGGAACAGTTGAGACCATAGCACCAAGGAGAAGCGCGCTGCGTCGGTGAGCCTGCGTGGCGGAACCTGGTGTTCCCGGTAGAACGCCAACTGTTTGCCCAGGAACAGCACCTCGGCACTCAATTCCGCCCGCGACGAGACTGCCAGCCACAGAAACTGAACGCCTTCGCCGGCTGTAATAAGAAGGATAGAAAGCAGTGATCGGAGGAACTGTGCGGTCCTGCGCACAAACGGTTGGCGACGAAACTTTCAAGTTGCGGCTGCAAGGTAACAGTGTAACGTCTGCGTCACTCGCGAAAGTTGCACCTATTTATGTGCGTATGGACTTCTTGCGGAGCACAGGTCGATTGATTGGCTTCACTCGACTACCTGCCGAGTACTGGCGTTCATGGGAGGCGAGCCCCTGTTGCGTCCGCAGTTGGTGCACAAAGCCTGTTACTACGCGGCCAAGAAGGGCTTCTGGATCTACATGCCGACCAATGCGCGCCTGCTGCGCCCTGACCTGATTGACCGGTTGGCCGATGCCGGTGTGGCCATCTTCAATTTTGCCGTGGACGCAGTGGATGAAAAACCGGGGCTCCCGAAGGCGCTAAGCCCGGTACGCAAGTATTTTGATTACCTGGTGCGCAAGCAATACAAGTACGGCTACGCCGTGTTTTTCAACATCAACATCTGCCGGAACAACATGGATGATGTAAAGCAGTTGACCGAAATCGCGCGCGAGCACGGCATTGCAACAGACTATCACCTCAACGAATCTCCCATGATCGAACAGGTCACTTCAAGCACTACGACACCAATGACACATTCATTCACCCGGAGGACTGGCCGAGAGTGGACGAACTGGTTGATTGGCTAATCGAGAAAAACAAGTCGGGCTACAAGATGGTGAACTCGGTCAAGCGGCTGCAGGATATGAAGGACTTTATGCGGGGCAAAGTGGAACCTTGGAATTGTCGAGCCGGGCAGAACTCGATCATTATGCGAGTTGACGGCACCTTGGCTCCCTGCTTCCCCATGTACTCCGCGACGCACGACTGGGGTGTCATCGAAAATCACAAGTTCGAAGTCCCCCAACTGAACGAGATGAAGAAGTCATGCCAGACACATTGCTTCTCCACCTTGAATCATCACCTTGGTTTCTGCTACAACGATACGAGGGCCATTAAGTGGGTCCTCAAGCAGACTGCCCGTGGTTTTCAAGGGGTGAGTGGCAGCTTCGCTTAACCAGGTCGTCTTTAACGGGCTCGTTCAACTTGGTGCATCTCCCGGTTTCCATAACCGGGCCAGCTTAATGACTCGTCGCTTGCACGGCGCCCCGGGTTTCGTTGCTCAACGATTCTCGCTGGTGTAAACATCAAACCTCCTTGGAGTAAGTTGTAAGGAGTTCTGATGAGCTTCAATTGCGCGATGAATGGCCTCGAGTACTCACTCGAGCGTAGCGCCTGCATTGTTCCTGCGCCGTTCCGACTAGTAGCTCCTGCAGATGGCCGTCCGGCCTTCTGTTTTCTCAGATCACGATCTGTACTCACTGCTTACGCCGGAGGAAGATGATGGCGACCAATTTTGTGCAAATCGAGAATGATCAAGAAATCAAACAGCGCCTCGACGCCGAGCGCGCCCGCCTGCGCAAAATCGCTGGCCTCGACCGGCCCTCTCACTTCCACCGCCCGGTGGAACGCGCCTTCACGGCTGAAGAGCGCAACCAAGTAACCATTCTGTTCGGCGGTTTTACGTGGAAGCATGAAGACCTGATTCGCGCGGTGTTCCAGGGCTGCGGCTACCGCTGCGAGAAACTGCCCGTGCCCGATGTCCCTGCCTTTCAGATCGGCAAGGAATACGGCAACAACGGGCAGTGCAATCCCACCTACTTCACGGTGGGCAATCTGGTGCAATATCTCCAGTTCCTTGAGAAGGAAGGCATCCCCCGCAAGGACATTCTCGACAACTACGTCTTCTTCACGGCTGGATCGTGTGGCCCGTGTCGCTTCGGCATGTACGAAGCCGAGTACCGCTTCGCGCTGAAGAACGCCGGCTTCGACGGCTTCCGCGTGCTGCTCTTCAAAGACAGTGACGGCATCAAGGCCGCCTCGGGAGAGCCCGGACTGAAGTTCACCATCGACTTCGGTTTCGGCATGTTGAACGCCATGCACCTCGGCGACGTGATGAATGACCTCATCTACCAGATCCGTCCCTTCGAAGTGAACAAAGGCGAGACCGATCGCGTCTTTCACGAAACCGTCGACGAATTGTGCGAAGACCTCAGGAACCGCGATTCCTTCGAGATCGAGGAGCGTGCTCCCAACTGGGCCAAGCCCAAATTCAAGAGCAACAAGATCCTGCGCAACACCGCCAACGTCTTCGGCAAGTGGCACGAGCACATGTGGGGCAAGGACTACCTCAGCGCCCTCGACGCCGCGCGTGAGCGTATGGACCGCATTGAAGTCGATCGCACTAAAGTGAAGCCGGTGGTGAAAATCACCGGCGAATTCTGGGCGCAGATCACCGAAGGCGACGGCAACTTCCACATGTTCGACTTCCTGGAGCGTGAAGGCGCGCAGGTCGTAGTCGAGCCCATCGCCACCTGGGTTGCCTACCTCATGTACCAGGCCAAGGCCCACGCCCAAGCCAAGTGGCCCGCCAAGCGCCCCTATCGCGACCCGCAGTGGTGGGAAGTCAAGAAGCACATTGCCAATGACATCGGTCTCCGTAAGAAACTGATGGGAATTGCGGTCGGCGAGAAGATGTGGAATTTCTTCTATCACCGCACCATCAAGCATCTGGGCGGGATCACGCACCACCTCGTACCGCAGACAGAGCTGGCCGAAATGGCTCACCCCTTCTACAACCAGTTCGCCCGCGGCGGAGAAGGCCACCTCGAAGTCGGCAAGAACGTTTACTACACCGTCCATCACCTCTGCCACATGGTGCTTGCCTTGAAGCCCTTCGGTTGCATGCCCTCTTCGCAGTCCGACGGAGTCCAATCGGCCGTCATCAACAAGTTCAAGGACATGATATTCCTGCCGATCGAAACCTCCGGCGAAGGCGAAGTGAACGCTCATAGCCGCGTTCAGATGGCCCTGGGCGAGGCCAAAGTCAAAGCCAAGACCGAGTTTGAACAGTGTCTGAAGTCCACCGGAAAGGGCCTCGATCACATTCGGGATTACATTGGCGAACATCCCGAACTGCGCCGGCCGTTCTACCACGTGCCTCATCGCGAGGGAATTGCCGGCACCGCCGCCCAATTCATCTTGCACGTGAGCGATCGCATGGATAAGAGCACTCGTTCTTGGAAGCGCGCGCGCGTTCCGGGGATTGCGCTGCCGAACGCAGCGTAAGGGTGGGTGGCCATAGGAGTGGCCGGTAAGAGTCGCCGCCACCGCCATCTTGTCTGCGTTCGTTCTCTGGACGAGTTGGCGGTCACTGCAATCTACAACGTTCCTGCTAGCGTACGGGAGAGACCATGCACGATCATTTGGGAACCGCGCCGAAGCCACCGCTACTACAGATTGCTCCCGCCCCCATGCTCAAGGCGCACGATCATCACACTGAATTCATGGTGGGCCTCGACGTCGGCTCCACCACGGTGAAAGCCATCGTGGTCGACGCCGCCTCCGACCAGGTTCTCTGGCAGGACTACCAGCGCCACGAAACCAAGCAGCCCGAGAAGTCGCTGGAATTCCTCCGCCGCATCGAGAAAGAAGTCGGCATCAACCGCCACAACACCCGGATGTTCATGACCGGCTCCGGCGGAGGATCGATCGCCGAACAGATCGGCGCCAAGTTCGTGCAGGAAGTGACTGCCGTTTCCCTGGCTGTCGAGAAGATGCACCCCGAGGTGTATTCCGTCATCGAACTCGGCGGTCAGGACGCCAAGATCATCGTCTTCAAAGACGACGACGAAACCGGCCGCAAGAAGAAAATTCCCTCGATGAACGACAAGTGCGCCGGGGGTACCGGCGCGGTGATCGACAAAATCAATGCCAAGCTGAAAATCCCGACCGCCGAGCTCGCGCTCCAGGGCTATCGCGGAATCAAACTCCACAAAGTTGCAGGCAAGTGCGGCGTCTTCGCCGAGACCGACATCAACAGCCTGCAGAAAGTCGGTACCCCGTCCGATGAATTAATGGCCTCGCTCTTTGAAGCTATCGTCCTGCAAAACCTGAGTGTGCTCACGCGCGGCCACACCCTTCGCCCGCACGTGTTGCTGCTGGGCGGCCCGAATAGCTTCATCAAAGGCATGCGCGAAGCCTGGCAGGCGAACATTCCCCGCATGTGGCAGGAGCGCAAGGTCACGATCCCCGACGGTGCCAAACCCGAAGACCTCATCAAGGTCCCGCAAAACGCGCAATACTTCGCCGCCATCGGCGCCATTGAATTTGGCAAAAGCGAAGACGATTGCGTTGGCTGCTACCAGGGATACGACAAGCTGGTGCACTACATCGACTACGGCCGCCAGGAAGAAAAGGCCAAGTCGGGCGCGAAGGGCCTTACCACCAGCGATCAGGACCTCGACGACTTCAAAGTCTCCTATCGCCGCAAGAGATTCGTTCCCGCAGTGTTCAACACGAATCAGGTTGTCGGCGGTTTCATCGGCATCGACGGCGGTTCCACCTCCACCAAAGCGGTTCTCCTCGACGAGAACGGCGACATCCTTTGCAAGTCGTACCAGCTCTCGAACGGCAACCCGATTCAAGACACGATCGAAATGTTCGAGAACCTGCGCACCCAGGTCGAAGCGCAGAAGGCAAGACTGGAAGTGCTGGGAGTCGCCACCACCGGCTACGCGAAGGACATTCTCAAAGATGTCCTGCACGCCGACGTCGCCCTGGTCGAAACCGTCGCCCACACCGAATCGGCGCTAAAGTTCTACGAAGATCCCCATGTCATCGTCGACGTAGGCGGCCAGGACATCAAGATCATCATCCTCCATAACGGCCGCGTCAAAGACTTCAAGCTCAACACGCAGTGTTCTGCCGGCAACGGGTACTTCCTGCAGTCCACCGCCGAAGGCTTCGGCCTGAGCGTCGAGCAATACGCCGACTTGGCCTTTTCCGCACAATCGATGCCGGTCTTCGGCTATGGCTGCGCAGTCTTCATGCAATCCGACATCGTGAATTTCCAGCGCCAGGGCTGGCGGGCCGAGGAAATCCTCGCCGGTCTAGCCGCCGTCCTTCCCAAAAACGTGTTCCTGTACGTCGCAAGCATCCCCAACCTGGCCGCGCTGGGCACGCGTTTCGTCCTGCAGGGTGGAACACAGAACAATATGGCCGTGGTGAAGGCCGAAGTGGACTTCATCCACAACAGCTTCCGCGCCGCCGGAAAGAAGCCCGAGATCATAGTCCACGAGTTCTGCGGCGAGTCCGGAGCCATCGGTGCGGCGGTCGAATCCCTTCGCCTGTGGCGCAAGGGCCAGCAGACCACGTTCGTCGGTCTGGAAGCGGTCCGCAAAATCGAATACCGCACCACCCGCAACGAATCCACCCGCTGCAATTTCTGCAAAAACAATTGCCTGCGCACCTTCATCGACATCCGCACCGTTCCCAAAGATGACATGGCCTTCGTCCCCGTCCAGAAAGTCACCAAGGTTCCGTTGATGCACGGCGAGCAACGCCTGATCATCGCCACCTGCGAAAAAGGTTTGGTCGAAGACATCAACGACATGAAGGACATCAAAGCCGGCCTCGACGGGATCAAAGAAAAGCATCCGAACTTCGTGGACATGGCCGCCCACGAGGTCTTCCGTCCCGTCAATCCTAAGACCGTCGCTGATCCCATCCCGGCAGCGAAGTTCTGGAACAAGGCCGCCAAAGAACGCATTCCGCTGATGGAAGCCCGCAAGAAGCTGCGCGTCGGCATCCCTCGCGTGCTGAACATTTACACCTACGCGCCGCTCTTCAACGGATATTTCGAGAGCCTCGGCGTCCAGCCGGAAAACATCATCTACTCCGACTACACCAGTTCGGACCTCTACCGCGCCGGCGCCAGCCGCGGCGCCATCGATCCCTGCTTCCCGGCGAAGATCGGCATTTCCCACGTCTACAACCTGATTCAGGAGAAGCATCGCAAGAAGCCGCTGAACGTCATCTTTTTCCCGATGTATGACGTGCTGACTTCGCCGCTCGTAAAGATTGTGGGCGCCAACGCGTGTCCGACCGTGACCGCCACGCCCGAGACCGTCAAAGCCGCATTCACCAAGGAAAACGACGTCTTTGCCGAGCACAACGTGAAGTACGTCGATCCGGTTCTGAACTTCGCCGATCGCAAGCTGTTCGCCTTCCAGATGCTGCAAGCCTGGCAACCCATCCTGGGGCTTTCCATTGAGGAGAACGACCGCGCCGTCGAAGTCGGTTTCCAAGCGCTAGCTGACTACGAAACCAGCATCCGCAAGCGCGCTCGTCAAGTGATGGACCAGTTGGAACGCGAAGACCGCATCGGAATCGTAATGCTTGGTCGTCCGTACCACCACGATCCCGGACTGAATCACGAGATCCTCGAAGAGTTCCAGAAGCTCGGCTATCCCATCTTTTCGCAGAACACTCTGCCGCTCGATGAGGACTTGCTCGAACGTCTTTTCGGAGAAGAAGTCCGCGCCGGAGTCGTCAGTCATCCCCTCGACATTACAGATGCCTGGAAGAATTCCTACTCCTGCAGCACGAATCACAAGGTTTGGGCTGCAAAGTTTACTGCCCGGCATCCGAACCTGGTCGCGCTTGAAATCTCCAGCTTCAAGTGCGGCCACGATGCGCCCATCTACGGCGTGATCGAAGGCATTATCGAGCAGTCGGGTACGCCATATTTCTGTTTCAAGGATCTCGACGAGAACAAGCCCTCCGGCTCAATCAGGATTCGCGTCGAGACCATCGACTACTTCCTGCGCCGCTACCGCGACGAGATCATTCGCAAGCGCAAGGCAGCCGAGGAAATCGAAGCGCAGTTGGCTGCACTAGAAGCGGAAATGCGATCGCACATGACGTCGGAAGCTGCCGGGTTAGAGGCACAGCAACTCGTTCGTTCAACGATGCGTGCCAGCACTTCTGATGAGGATGCCCTCGCACCCCTAGCCGGACGCGGAACCAGCGGCGCAGGCTGACGTCGGCAAAGTGCGCTCCTTGGATCGCCGTTCGCGCAGAGTTGGCTGATAGTGTGGCAACTTTCGGCCCAACGCCCTCCGGGTAGGAAAGCCGACGCTCCACCGAGGAGTGCCTCGCTCCGCCCGAACGCGATACTTAGACTGGCGAATTCGGGATTCGCCCTAAAAGGACTCTTTCATTTTAATGTTGGTGAGAGACATCGATCTGATGGACGGAATCGCGGACCTCTTCGGCAAGAGCCAGTTCATTAAGGGTAGAACGCCATCGGCTCCCGTGCGGTGAAACGTTGGACGACTGCGCCAGGCCGCGCTGAAGAGATACGGACGGTGAAAGTTGGTCCGATCGCGTGGCTTCGTGCCCCAAACTGTGGGGTTTCAGCCAGCGATTCTGGCAATCTAGCTTGGTGGCGTAGCAGAGCTAAAGTCCGAGCAAGTTTGCCTGCAACTTTACGTATTGGTGCTCTTGAGCCCAGAGGTTGAGTGGGATCGTGGCCAGTTCGTCGACGACGGGTACAGCGAGGCCATTCTTGGTGAGGTCCACTGTCTTGATTTAATAGTGGCAGGTCTCGCAAGCCTCGACGCGAACGTGATCGAATTGGTTCGCCGTGTAGATCGCGAGCTTCTCAACCGTTTCTTCACCACACGCGGGACACAAAATTCTGCCAAACGACCATTCGGTCGAGCACATCGAGCAAATCAGAGACCGTTTTCCTCATTGGCTCGATCCGAAGGGAATGTCTGGACCATTTCATCGTCTTCAACGAGCGTGGCCTGCACCGCACACTAAAGTCCTATTTCGAATATTACGAACGATCGCGAACTCATTTGTCGCTGGACAAAGATCCCCTAAACGCGGGCCGTCCACCCTCCGGAAATGGGCCGAGTCATTGAACTGCCGCAGGCGGGAGGACTTCACCACCGATACGAACGACGGGCAGCTTGAGCCATCGCTTCCTCGTTAATATATACACAGACCCCCACGGCGGTGATCCTCTGCTCCGGACGCCGATACGGCGGCTCGTTCACAACGCGGCGATTCGACAAGTGTTTTCTGAGACCGAGGAAATCGTTCCCTCTCGAGGTGCCGCTCACCCTTTTTCAGCGCGATCGAATTTTCGGTAAGGACAGGTCTGGAGATCACGCCCAACGTCATTTTCTTGGGGCAGTGCAGTCTTATCTCGTGAGTTTCCGCCGCTCACATGCCCTGACGGTCTTCGTAGGGTCAACGGCGTCTGCGTCCACCTGCATCTCGACGACTTTCCCGTTCGTGTCAATCAGGTAGGTGGCGCGGCGCGCAGCGGGAATCTTGGTATGGAATTGGTCGTATTCCTTGTAGATGCCGTACTGCCGGATGACCTTTCCGCCGATGTCACTGAGCAAGGGAAAGGTCACACCGTTCTGGTCGGCAAACACTTTGTTGGCAAACGGGTTGTCCATGCTCACACCCAAGACTTGGGTGTCTGCTGCTTCCAGCTTGGCGAGGTTCTGCTGGAAGTTCCGCATCTCCTGCGTTCAATCGGACGAGAAAGCCCAGACATAGAAGGCCAAAACCACGTTCTCTTTACCTTTGTAATCATGCAGCGAGCGCGGCTTTCCGTTCTGGTCCACCAATGTGAAATCAGGAGCGATGTCGCCGATCTTGACCTCCGTCGCTGGTGGTGCAGACTCTGTCTGAGTCCATGCCACGCCAGTCAGCAAGAAGCATGCCAACAGAAGCGCGATACTCATTTTTCGCATAGCTTCACCTCCGGCGACTGAGAGATCGGGTCAGGTCCGCCGTTTTCCCGTACACTACCGGTTCCAAGTAGCCCGAGCGATTGCGAAATTTTACATCACGCAGTACCAGAAGCAATCTGACTTTTAGTTCTTCATTCCCCAGGGAAAAGGCGTATGATCTGCCTCTAGCGTCTTCCACTTGAGGGGTGGCTGCCGAATCGCAGCCCCTAATACCCCTCTGCTGCGCGGGCTTTGCCCGAGGGACGGTGGATAACCAATACCGTTGCCCTGGAAGTCTCCAGAACAATCTCTTGCCGGGAGGCAGTCGATGGCGTCACGTCCAGCCTGCTACAGGCACCCGAACCTACAGATGATCCGGTGCTCCACGAGCGGTTACGAATGCCCTGTACCCGGCTGTGACCGTCACTGTGACGATAACGGCTACTTCGACATTGAGGTTAAATCCGGAACGAAAGATGGCACGCTGACTCGTCAAGCCCTGGTCCGCGAGGCAATCATGGATGCGATTCGGGATCGGGGACCGTCGATCCTGCCAGGTAAGCAAAAATAACAGTGTCGGTCCCAGAGGTCTGACGAGAACGGCCCATCCGGAACTCGGTGACCTAGCGATCGCCACGTGGGCGCATCTTGCGTGTGTCTAGATGAATGTTAAGAGTGTGTGAATCAAGCGCCTGTGCTCCGCAAAAAGTCGATGCGACCTCACGCAGCAATTTCTTCGAGCCAATATGCATGGTGCAGCCCGCCGAGAATATCTCGCGCTCGTATCCGG
>Ga0210396_10007428_pt1 | contig 10421 bp, 9 predicted proteins | sample IncBWH17OmetaG_FD_155466 | JGI IMG/M metagenome (GOLD analysis project Ga0210396, IMG submission 155466) | Forest soil microbial communities from Barre Woods Harvard Forest LTER site, Petersham, Massachusetts, United States - Inc-BW-H-17-O ... | reverse complement strand
GTCAGCATTTCCGGCACGCTCATCCGAAAAATGGCTTTGAGCGCGCTCCTGCTGTGCGCGGTAACTGGCGCAGCTCTTCTGGTGGGGTACAGGCTTCCTTCCGGATTTCTTCCTAGCGAAGATCAAGGTTATTTTTATTTGAATATCCAGTTGCCGGATGCGGCATCTCTCCAGCGAACCGACGCTTTCACCAAGAAAGTAGAGACGGCTCTCAAGAGCACGCCCGGTGTTCAGTACTACAGCACCATCGTGGGCAACAGCCTCCTTACCCAAACGAACGCCACATACAGCGCATTCGTGTTCGTAGCGCTGAAGCCATGGGACCAGCGCAAAAGTAAGAATACGAGCATCACAGCGATTATGGATTCGGTCAACGATAAGCTTGACAGAATGCCGGAGGGGCGCGCCTTCGCTTTTTCACCGCCGGCTATTTCGGGGGTCGGAACTTCCGGGGGCTTTAGCTTCATGCTGGAGGACCGGGCCGGAAAATCTGTCGATTATCTCGCCGAAAATACCGATCGGTTCCTGCAAGCGGCTCAAAAGCGGCCTGAGCTCGCGCGCCTGAACAGCTCATTAAACGCCAAGGTTCCTCAAGTTCTAGTTGCGGTCGATCGCGACAAAGTCTTGAAGCAGGGCGTGGAAGTAAAAGACGTTTACAGCACCATTCAAGCCTTCATGGGTTCCCTTTTTGTGAACTACTTCAACCGCTTCGGACGCGCCTGGCAGGTATACATCGGTGCAGACAACGGCTTTCGCACCGAGGCCAGAGAGGTCACGAACTTTTTTGTCCGCAATAAGAACAATGAGATGTTGCCTCTCTCCTCGGTCGTTTCCATTAAGGCCGCGGCCGGACCAGAATTTACTTCCCGGTTTAACGAATACCGCGCGGTGGAGATTACGGGATCGGCTGCTCCCGGCTACACCGCTGCGCAAGCCATGAAGGCGCTCGAGCAAGTGGCTAATCAAGTCCTCCCGAAAGATATGGGATACGATTGGAACGCTCTTTCATATCAGCAGAACAAGGCTGCTTCTCAAGTAAGTCCCGCGATGATCTTCGGGTTTTCGCTTCTCGTCGTATTTCTTATCCTCGCGGCCCAGTACGAAAGCTGGGCCCTTCCATTTAGCGTTCTGCTATGCACGCCGGTCGCCGTGTTCGGTGCTTTTGTTGCACTGTGGATGAGGAGCTTTGAAAACGACGTCTACGCGCAAATTGGTCTGGTGATGCTGATTGGCCTCTCTGCGAAGAACGCCATACTTATCGTAGAGTTCGCAAGGTCGGAACGTCTCCTCGGAAAGAACGCGATGGAAGCGGCGTTGGAAGGGGCCCGCATTCGCCTCCGGCCCATCTTGATGACCGCCTTTGCCTTCGTGCTCGGGACGATTCCGCTCGCGATCGCAAGCGGGGCGGGAGCGGAATCCCGGCGAATCCTCGGGACTGCAGTGATCGGCGGCATGCTCGCCGCAACCATGCTCGCCATCTTCATCATACCGGTCGCGTTCTACGCCGTGGAATCCGCCAAGGATAAGGTCAGTTCTTGGAGGACTTCGTCGTGAAAAGCGGCGTCCCGATTCTTCTCCTGGCCACGATTCTCCTAAGTGGTTGCTTGCGCGGCCCAGTCTACAAAAGACCCGCGGTGCAGGTTCCTCCAACGTTTCGAGGGCAAGCGAGTGCAGATTCGTTCTCTTTGGCGGATCAGGCGTGGTGGAACATCTATTCGGATCCCCTACTTGAGGACCTGATTAAGGAAGCTCTCAAGAACAACTACGATTTGCGTACCGCTATCGCGCGCACCCAAGAGGCGCGCGCGTACGTTGGAGTGGCGCGCTCTGCTTACTACCCTTCGGTAGGCTTTGACTCGGGAGTACAACGCGATCTCGGCACATATAGATTCGTTCCTGCACTGAATCTGCCGGCGGCTGGGGCTTCCACGCATGATTTGTTTGTGGGCGGTCTTTCCACTGCCTGGGAGATTGATCTTTGGGGCCGCATTCGCAACACCGCGGCGGCGGCGAATGCGACTTATCTGGGAACTGAGGAGGCCCGCCGTGGCTTCATGCTGTCGCTTGTGAGCGACGTCGCGGCGGCCTACTTCGAACTCGTGGAACTAGATCGACATTTGGAACTCGCTCATCAAAGCCGCGACGCCTTTCAGGCGACATACAAACTTTTCAGCGAGCGCTTTGGCGCTGGAATTGGATCCAAATTACAGGTCACTCGCGCGGAATCGGCCCTGGCCGCCGCGCAGGCTACGGTTGATGATACCGAGCGGCAGATTGCGGAAAAAGAAAACCAGATTTGTGTTCTCGTCGGCCGGAATCCCGGTGCTATCAAGCGGAGTCCACCCGAATTGGGGTTGCACACTCCTCCGATTGTGCCCGCTGGAATCCCATCCCAGCTTCTGGAGAGACGCCCCGATATTCGCCAGGCCGAAGATAATCTCAGATACGCTTTGGCAAATGTGGGTGTTGCGAACGCGAATTTCTTTCCTCGTATTGGCTTGACGACGCTGTTTGGAAGGGTCAGCACGGATTTATCGTCGCTGACCACTGGAAACTCGGATATTTGGGCCCTTGCAGCGTCGGCCTCGGGGCCTCTCTTTACAGGAGGCCGATTGACAAAGCAACGTCGGGCCGCCAAGGCCGTCTTCGATCAGGCCAAGTTTCAGTATTCGCAGAGTGCGTTGAGGGCTTTTCAAGAAGTATCGGACGCCCTCACCGCATCTCAGAAGCTGAGCGATATGGAGGAACAGCAGAAGCACGAGGTCAGGGCCCTGACTGAATCGGTCGCGATCGCGAATCGGCGATATCGGGGCGGGCTCGCCAGCTACTACGAGGTTCTGGAGGCTCAGGAGCTTCTCTATCCGGCTGAATTTTCTCTTTCCCAGACCTCGCGCGATCGGAGGCTTGTCATCGTTCAGCTTTACAAAGCACTGGGCGGCAGTTGGAGCCTCGACAACACACAGTTTGTTAATGGCCACTGACCCATGATGGACGGCGGCTGCCCGTGACGTGGGCGGGATCGCTGTGTCGAAGAACTAGGGAGAACAGCTTATCTAATTCGGGGAAACCACTGGGCTGGCGGAGAAGGGTTTGGGTGTTATGGGTATGCTTGAGAATTTTTGTGGTTGGTTGTGTGAATTTTCGTTTGCGTTGCAGTGATTGACGTGCCCAAACCCTTGGGGGTCGGAAACCTCCCCCCGGTCTCCCAACCCCGCTACTGGGCTCACCTGACTTTTGCGGACGGGGTGAGCAAATCCCGCAAGTGAGTGCGATCATGCTCCTGATTTGTGGAAACGTCCATGGAGCCATCCTGAAGCCGTCTGAACTGATCTGAAGAATTTCACGGTCGCTCGCTTTGTTTGAAAACGACGTAGGCCGGATTTACCGGATGGGCAAAACTTTTCCAAAGAGGCGGGTACTTACCCGCCCTTGAATGGCGTTTATACCTCAAATTTTGGGTCAGCGGACATCACCCATTGAATCTGAGAATGCGGAACAAAGAAAATCGGGTTGCTAAACACGACGGCCTCTGCATCCTTTGTACGATTTTTGACGTAGTTCACTGATAGGTCCGCACCTTTGAGCCAGAGGCCGTTATTGTCAACCTGTGTGACTTCCACTTTTATTACTTCATCGACGCTAGCGATTTTGACTGCGATTGTCTTGTGAATCCAATCTGTGAAGGTTGCCATGTTTTTCTCTTTTCTCCTTAACGCGCGAATTATATGCCGTCAAGATTGCTCCTGTTTGAAGTTGCTGGAGAACGCTGCTTTGCGCCGACGCTCTGCGTTTCTTGGTCGGTAGCGTTCGAACAATTTGGCGCACCAGCCATTTCCTTTCTCCGAAATTGCGGCGGTCAAAGGCGAGAAGCACCCAGGCGCCTACTTCATGCTTGCTCTTGCTGACCGCAGCTACACGGCTGCGCAGGTGGAGGCGAAGTACGGTGCCCCGTATGACACCAGCATTTCTCAGTGGTATACCATTTTCAAAGCAGACGCGATCACCTACGGAAGAATGGGTCACTGCAGCTTCGCGTACTCCGCCTTAGCTTCCTTCAGGATGGGGATGTCACGGTCGGCGTCTTTCCAGAGCATCAGGAAATCTTTGTATGCGGCGAGCGCGCGGACGCGGGCGGCATCGGCGTCTGCGCCAGCGCCCTTCAAGGTTCTCGACTCCAGAGCGTTGGCGCGAGCCACTCCCAGATGCGCTAGCGCTCCCGTCCAGCAGTTCCAGACGATGCCGCTGTGGTCGAGAATCTTGTGAAACTCGATGGCAGCGGCACTGCCCTGTCCGGCTGCCAAGTATGCCTCTCCGTGTACATACACTGGATAGAGGCAGGAGAGATTATTGACGAAGACAATTTGCCCCAACTCAAGGCGTGAAGCAGCTTGCGGGATATTCACAGCGGAAGCCGGGTCCTTTCTATCCAGCGCCAATTTTGTCCGAATCGCTGGCAGCCAAAGCGATTGCATCTGAGTGTCCAGGGGGAATCGTTTCCCCAGGTCCCGCGCCAAAGAGTCGGCTCGCGTTGTATTGCCCGCCATCGCAAACGCAAGGGCGGCTTCGCTCTCGACACCCTGACTCGCGGGAGCGAGCTTCAAAGCCTGTGCAGCTAACCGCCCCGCTTCCGCAGGATTGCCGTAAGCCGCTTCCCGCAGAGCGGCGTTATCTTGAAAAATGGCCCCCGTTTCCTTGCTGTCAGCCCGTATCGCGGAGTCCACAGCCCGCGTGGTCAGTTCCCGCGCCTTGACCAAATGACCGGCATACGCCTCGGTGTCAGACGCCAACGAAAGGCCATAGTTCTCAGCTTCCGGCTTACTCGCAAACCACTGTTGCTGTTCCGCCATCGCCGGGGAATCCGCTCCAAGGAAAGCAAGAGCATAGAGAGCATCGTGGAATGCGAAATCATCCAGTTTGGGCGACTGCTCGTGGATGATCTGCCCGGTTTCGTCAAAGCGCTGCAAGGCGAGGGAGTAGTCAGCGAGGTTTACGTATGAAGAAACCTGATCCGGCGCAAGACGTATGAGTTGCCTCGTGGCTTCCGTAGCCTTCTCATACTGGCCCTGCAAGGCCAACACCACACCCAAATTGCCGTACGGTACCGATGACCGCGGGTAGCTCTCAATCTCTTCCTGATACGTCTGGGCGGCTTTGTCCAGTTCCCCGGTTACATTCAAGTAGTAGTCGGCGGTGATCGCCTGCTTTTCCCGTTCACTGGCACGTTCCCGTAGCTGGAATGCTTTGCGGTAATACTCGTTAGCCCGCTCAAGCTGGCCCAGATTGGAATAGTCCGCCCCCGCTGCCGTGTAGCCCAAAGCAAAATTCGGATCAAGTTCGATGGCACGCTGAAAGTAGGGCAGGGCTGCCGCGTCGCCTTTCTCGTTGTTGGTTTTTTGCCCAAGGCTGAACGCCTTCAGCGCTTCGAGCGAAGACGTGGTGGCCTGATGGAGCGGAACATCAAACCTCTGCACCGTAGCCAGAGATTCGCCCAGCTCACCGCGCAGCTTGGACGCTGCCTCGCCTAGCGCCACCAGCACCTTCTCCTTGGACGCCGCTGTTACCTGCTCCTGCGCCAGCGTGTCTCCGCTCTGGCAATTCACCGCCCGCAATCCCAGCACGTATTCGCTGCCTAGACTGGCAATCGATCCCGCTATGTAGGCTTTACTGCCCGTTCGCTGGCAAAGCTCGCGGGCTACCTCGGAAGTCAGTTTCGTGTCCACCGGACGAGTCATCAGTTGCAGAGTCTTCGCAACTTCGCTGTCCGAGAGCATATTCAGAAAGGGCGATTGCCGGAGGGAGACGCTGAGCGCTGTTTTCAGAGCGTCGTCGAACACCTCGTCGCCCGTGCTGTTGGCAAAATCGGTGAGTACGATGGTGTCCTTCTCGGTCAGGCGCTTGCCTTGCTGATGCGACCGATAGTAGAGCCCACCCGCCATAAGCAAGACCACGGTTAAGACGGCAGCCGCGATTTTCCAGAGCGTCCCAACCCCAGCCGCAGCAGCTGCTGGCACAATTACCTTGTCCGAGCGTGCGGCAGAACCGTGCCCGCTCTCGGAGTCCCGCTTCAAGCGTTGCAAATCCGTTCGCATATCGGCTGCGTGCTGGTAGCGCAGCTTGCGGTCTTTCTCCAAAGCCTTGTTGATGATCCGTTCCAAGTCCGGGGGCACATCGGGATTCAGCCGCACAGGAGGAACAGGTGCCCGGTTCAAAATGGAGTCAAAAATCACTCCTGTGCTTTCCCCACGAAATGGCATCGCCCCTGTTGCCATCTCGTATAGCAATACTCCGAAGGAGAACAGGTCCGTTCGGGCATCCAGTTCCTTGCAGCGGACTTGTTCCGGCGACATGTACCCGATTGTGCCCACCGCTGCTCCGGGATTGGTCAGGTGATCCTCCAAGCTGAGCGTAGATTGCCCTGCTGCCCCAGGCAATCCGACGTTGCTGAGAACGGGCATGACCTTTGCCAATCCGAAATCCAAAATTTTGGCGTGTCCGCGCTTTGTCACAAAAACGTTTGCGGGTTTGATGTCCCGGTGGACGATGCCTTCTGCATGGGCTGCGTCGAGCGCGTCTGCAATCTCGATAGCCAGCGACAGAATCAACTCTGTCTCCATCGGACGACCAGCAATTCGGTGCTTCAATGTCATGCCGTCCAGAAATTCCATGACGATGAAGGATAGGTTCCCGTGTTTGCCAATCTCGTGGATGGTGCAGATGTTTGGATGGTTTAACGCTGAAGCAGCACGTGCCTCACGTCGAAACCGTTCTAATGCTTGCGTGTCTTGAGCTACGTCTTCGGGCAGAAATTTCAAGGCGACGAAACGTCCAAGGACGGTATCCTCGGCTTTGTATACAACACCCATCCCGCCGCCACCCAACATCTCGATGACGTGGTAGTGCGAGATGGTCTGGCCGATCATTCGCAGGAATGCTAGGACGTGCGGTGAGGTATGTCAATGCGCGGGCTTTACCGCCATCTGGGCATCATGAATGGTTTCCTGCGCTTGGTGGAGATGAAGGAAAAAACCCCGCCCAAGCAGGAGCCTCAGGCGGGGCGGAAGACTAACATTTAATTAAAACGTTGCGTGAAAACATACTGCCTTTCGGTTGCATGGTAGTCAATCGCACGTTGGAGCTACGCTCCGCACTTCAGTGCTAGTTAGGCAGACGACCTCGCGAAGGTTTCTTCAGTCTGCGATTAGCGTATGGGTTTCGCGCTGCCAGCAGCAAGAAGATGCCGAGTGTGACATAAAGGCTGAGCATCATCGCCAACGCAGGTTCTTGCCGCACAAATATCATCGGGGGATAAACTAAAGCCGAAAAGAGCAATCCCACAACACCAGTACAACCTTTAGCCCACGGTCTCCATTCATCGTGCCCTCCTCGCGGTCACAAACTTGCGAGCCATGCCGAGCAAATCCCGTAGGACATCAAGTGTGACGCGGAACAGGCGAACCAGCACGGAGGTGTAGTTAAGATAGTGGTCGGTTACGTAGTACAGATCGGGGGCGGCTGCGAGCAGTTCGCCGCGATCGTGCTCGCCTGCTTCTTCGAAGTTTTGATCTGCTTCGACGATCTTGCAGTCGCTTTTGATCCGGACTTCGAAGATCGTGCGCCCGGAATGTTGCCGATCCGAGGGTCTCTAGCCAGCACAAGCTCGCATGCTCGCAGCGTCGCTGATTCAAAGTCAGGCGCATCCACTCTTGGTCAATTCCTCTCTCGGTCTCAGGTGTGCCGATCTTAATTCGATGCTACGCTCTCCCCGCCCGATGCTAGCTTCTCCATTTCAACGTGACCGGTCCGGGCATCGGATGACGCATCACTCCGCCGTTACGGCGTGATTCCAGGTATGCCGCCTTCAACTGGAAATACCACTTGGCGGGGCGATCCGCGTCGTCGATCAGCATCAGGTGAGGGTTATGCTTCAAGCCCTCCGACTGATTCTCCATCGTCTGCCGATCTTGTTCGACGAACTTCGCAAACACAAACTTGAGCAAGGCAGGTCCAAACGGGACCCAGTGGAAAATATTCCAGCAAGCCACTACATCGATGCGGCAATGGCTGCACGTGATTGGCGTCACCGTGGTCAGGCTGGAGAACCAGTATTTCCCTGCCCGGATAGTTTCCAGGCGCAGGTTGGGCAAAACAAAGTCAATGGTGGTAGTGATCGAGTCCGCGTCCGCGTAAAGCCGCAGCAGTTTGTAGGGCGCACTGTTTGAGCTGGGAGTGTGCGCGCTCATGCGGAAGCCCATCGGAATCGGCTCGAAATTCTTTTGTTTCTCGTGAATGCTGTGGCGGCTGCGCCACCACCATGCCTGGTGGACGAAGGGCCCATGCGCCGGATCCATGAGGCCGATGATGCCGTGATCCACGCTGCATGGCAGATCGGCCGTCAAATGGGCGATCTTGTATTTTCCATTGAAAGTCGGGACACGCGGGGCGGGCGCGGGTGGTTCCACCGCTTTGGTGAAACCGGCGCTGGCCGGAGGCGGCTCCGGAATGAATACCCAAATGTAGTTGTCTTTCTCCTCACAGGCATAACTGCCGGCATAGATCCGGTCCACTCTCAGTTCCTGACCGGAAGTCATCGAAGGAATGAGCTGGCACTGGCCAGTGTGGGCGTCGAATTTCCAACCATGGTAGCTGCACTCCAAATTCTGCCCGTCAAACCAGCCGCACGAAAGCGGCATTCCCCGATGCGGACAGGCATCGCGCAGGGCAAAGAGCTTTCCCTGGCGATCGCGTCCGATGACTAGAGGCGTCTCCAGAAGCACGGCCTTATGCAGGCGATCACGTGTAATCTGCGCGCCGGGCAGGGCGCGATACCAGAAGCCGTACAGCATCAGTGAGTCCGGCGTTTGGCGTTGGGAGGTTTCCAATTCATTCATTGGGAATTACAGGCAGCGTACTACAGCGGGGAAAATTTGTGGAGGGCGGACGACCCTCGCCCCGCCCCTCAGACAGGAATACCGTTCCGACTGAGCAGATCGCGTGACAGGCGAGGACGCGGGTCCTCCATTAATCGATTACCTTCCGGTAACATTAATTTATTCAAATACTTACGGAGATTACCATCGTGGTTCAATGCTCCTTTGGTAAGTTGTCGCTCTACCTTAGCCACCCTATAATCATTGCACTCTGGTTTTACGATTCTCCTTCAGGTCCGGGTGGGCAGGTGCGGAGGCTTTTTCCGTGCCGTAATTCGTCACGTCGATGGTGAACGGTTTGACCATCCTTCGTGATCATCTGGCACCCGGCTATGCGAAAGCACCTGCAATTCGCCCTGATGGCTAGTTCCGTAGTCGCGACCTCCCTTTTATTCACAACGCCATACGTGCAAGCGGACGCCGCATCCGGTGGTGCTAGCGCGGTAATTACCAGCAGCACCGATGACAATGGCCGGAAAGTCTACGTCAATGAATCACTTCCGGCGGTTGCTACCAAGCGTTCCGAAGCGTCAGTTCGACGGACCTCGCTTGCGTTCTGGAGCGTTACTGAGCGCCGCTGGAAGCCAGTTCCTTCCGCCAACGTCCGGGCAGCGCGATCGGCAGCGGCCGAGGTGAACCATTATCTCGGGGAGCAACCCGGCCCGCCCACGGACTTTGTTCGCGGAAGGACGTTTTCTCCACAGGATATTGACGCCGCTATTGACCAAGCGGCCTCGCGGCACAACGTCGATCCCAACCTGGTCCGTGCGGTTATTAAGGTGGAGTCGAATTTCAATCCCAATGCGGTTTCGCGCAAGGGCGCAATGGGGCTGATGCAACTAATGCCGCAGACGGCACGGCAGCTAAAGGTGGCGAATCCGTTCGATCCGCAACAAAATGTCGATGCCGGGGTTCGTCATCTAAAGCAGCTCATGGAGAGCTACGGAGGCGACGTAAAGCTGACCTTGGCCGCCTATAACGCGGGCCAGGGAGCGGTGGCACGCAGCGCCGGGGTGCCGCATTTTGCCGAGACCCGCAACTACGTGAAGCGGATCACGCAACTGTATTACGGAGGATCGGACCCAGGTTCTCACTTCCTGGAAAGCCCCACCCATGATCCAATTCATGTGGAGAGGGATGGCCGGGGCGTGCTTCACATCAGTAACACGGAATGAGAGAGAACGCGCGTTTTAGGAATGAGTAAGTTCGCAGTCATCCCAGGTACACGTTTCTAGTTTTGCGATAGCGATTACGGGCTGTTCAATTGAAGAATTCACATCGAATTCAACGCGTGCTGCGCTGGAGTGCGGCTGTGTTTGTGCTGCTACTGCCGGTGATGGCTGCGCATGCCCGCGTGCACAGATCCGGAGCCTGGGCCGACTCGCAATTTGCCGCCGCTCAACGTATGCAGGAGGCATTGGAGGGTCGCACCATCGAGAGCCGGACTCGGCTCGACTACGAGCGCGTGATCAACGCCTATCCCCGCGTGTAATT
>Ga0210396_10007427_pt1 | contig 10422 bp, 6 predicted proteins | sample IncBWH17OmetaG_FD_155466 | JGI IMG/M metagenome (GOLD analysis project Ga0210396, IMG submission 155466) | Forest soil microbial communities from Barre Woods Harvard Forest LTER site, Petersham, Massachusetts, United States - Inc-BW-H-17-O ... | reverse complement strand
GGAGCGAGGCGAAATACATGCCTAGGCAGCCGGCGAGGGCCGTTTTGATTGCGAGGCGAAAATTTGTGAACGGCAGATTCAGCATATTCGGCTTTCAAGTGCGCTGGGATTATGGCCCTACACGGGCGTATAGGATAGTGGTACATGTGGATGCAATGGTGGGGCAGCTAGCTGCGTACAACACCAAATGTGCCATACAGATAGGAGAAGGCCAGAGTTGTGCAAAGTGTTGCATATTGAGAAAAACGGTGAAAAATACAGTTTTCAATGTATCTGATTATAAAGGATTTATTTCCTGCTTTGTTGGCGGTCTTTGGACCTTGAAGTGCACTACGTCCGCGAAGACGCATTAGGGGGAGAAGAAATGAAGCTTACTTCGGTTGCGCTGTGCGCGTTTTTGGTGGTTCTAGCGGGTGCTGGTTCTGGCGCTGCTTACGCGGCGACCGGAAAGATCATCATAAAAGCCCCAGACCCGACCTGCCCTCCCCCTCAAGGCACTCAATTGATTTCCTTCGACGGGACGGTCTCGAATCTTGAGGGCACCGCCTCTGTCAACAGTGGTTCCGTACCAAATCCCGTTGATGGCTCTACTTCTTTCGCAGACAACGAATTTGCAAATTGCACCGGCCAAACTTTAGACGTCCTTACCGTCACCATCGACGATATTCCGCTCAACGAACAGTACATCGTGCTCCTGTCGGGAGATGCTTTCGACGGCTTCTCAACTGGTCCAATTTCGAATAGTTCGGAAACGCTCAAGCTGTATTGCGATCCCGGTTTTTTCGGGACAGCCTGTGATGGGCTCAGTGGAGTAGCTGGGCAAGACAATGGCGTGTCATTTATAGTCGCCACGCCGGAGCCCGCAGAGGTGCCAATGCTGCTTTTCGGCATCGGTGGCGTACTCCTGCTCGGATTAAAGACACGGAAGGACCGGAAGCAATTGAGGGCTGCTGGGGCCGCCTAATCCAGCGCTGACCGGGAACAAGCAAGAGACTCACGCTCTATGATTCCGCTGCCATCACTTGGCAGCGGGAAGACCGTTTTTTCAGTTCCGCCCTCCACTTAGATGCCCTTTCACGTCCGAGAAGTCGTTCTGCCTTATGGTTTGCTCTTAGAATACTTCTTGATCAAGCCTTGATATGTGGGGTTGCTGTGGAGGCTATCTAGGTCCGGGTCTCCCATCACGGATTCAACGGGGAAGTGCTTCTCGAGCGCTTCTTGAAGTGATTCTAACGCTTGGCTGGGTCTCCCGAGGAAGACGTATATCTGAGCTTCGGTATAGATAATGTCCACATCGTCTTTGTTTTGGGCTCGAGCGCGCCGGATGAAATCAGTCGCTTCCTGGGATTTTCCAATCTTGGCATACGCCGAGGCGATCTCCGCCATCACTTCCGCATCGCGCGAATTCGTCTGTAATTCCCTGTAACCGAGCGAGATTGCCTGCTGATACGCAGCCTGCGCCTTGTCTGTCTGCCCCGATAAGCGATACGCGTCACCCAGGTTTTCGGTTAGGGCCATGTCGTTGGGGTCTAGCGCGACAGCCTTCTCGAAGGTTTGGGATGCGTCGGCGTACCGCTTCAAGGAAAGATAGGCCGACCCGAGGTTCGAGTAAGCGGCAGAATCTGGTTCATTCTTTAAAGCCTTCTCCAAATAAGGGATCGCCTCAGCGTATTTGCCCTGTTGTACGAGCACCCCCCCCGCATTTTCCAGCGGCGCATTGACATCGGGTTCCAGCTGGGCTGCCTTCTGGAAGGCCTCGAGAGCCTTCTGGTATTCCCCGATATTATAGTAGGCCCTGCCGAGAGAATTTTCGTTGACCCAATAGTACGGATTGAGTTCGATCGCCTTTTGATAGGTTTCAATCGCTCGGGGAGCGTTGCCGCTCACCAGATACGCGCTGCCCAAACGCCGATAGACATCATCTGAATTGGGCGCCAGCGTTTGCGCCCGATTTAGCTCCGCGATCGCTTCAGAGTACTTGCCGGTAGCACGGTAAACTGCGCCGAGCATATAGTGAACTTCCGGAAGTTTATCGTCGAGCTGTTGAGCTTGTTGCGCGGCGGCCAGCGCTTTCTGTGTCCAGAATGCATCCTGCTTAATGTCGTACATCCGCAAGCTAGCTTGGGCCACTCCTGTGTACGCAAGCGCAAACTTTGGGTCTTGTTTCAATGCCTGATCGAAAAAATCGAGCGCTGCTTGAGTATTCTTAAGGTCATTTCCGCGCAAGGAATTACGTCCGCGAAGATAGAGATCATACGCGGCGATGTTATCAGTGGGCCGCGCAGTAGATTTGGCAAGCTCCTCATTCGTAGGCGAGATCGTGAGCGCGGAGACCAGTTGATTGTAAATCTGATCCTCGAGCGCGAAGAGATCCCCGGTGACACCATCGAACTCTTGGCTCCAGCGGCGCTTGCCTGCGGGTACATCCTGAAGACTGAGGACAACGCGAACTTTGTCTCCTTGCGCTTGCAGTGTTCCCTGAACAAGCAGGTTTGCACCAAGCCGCCTCGCGAGCTTTTCTAGCGGCTGGGTCTGATCAAGCTTTGCGCCGGTTTCACCGGTAGCGACACGGACTTCTTTCAACTGATACAGCTTCGCGGTAACCGCTTCCTGGATACCTTCAGCCAAGTAGCCGAGCTGCGAGGCATCGCCGAGGACTTGGAGCGGGAGCACAGCAATGATTGGCCCACTGGAGGTCGGCGGAATGCCTGACGTCACGGAACCAGGCTGTTCCACTCGAAAACCAGGTATCAAATGGCGCACCGGCGGAATCGCGAACGCCACCAGTAGCACCGCGACGACGCCGGCCACGATCCAAACCCAGCGATGGTTCGCAAACTCCGGAATCTGAATGATGACGCTTTGCGATCCGGAACCGATGCGCGACATACCCACGCGCGAGACACCGCTGCCGGATTGTCCGCCCTGCAGGTCCGCCAGAATCTCGTAAGCGTTCTGGTAACGATCGTTGGGATCGCGTTCCAGGCAGCGCATGATAATTTTCACTAGCCAGTTGGGCAGGTCCGGGCGCAAAACTTTTGGGCTCTTAGGTTTTTCCTGAATGCGCTGGTACATCACTTTCAGCGTGGATTCACCGGTGAAGGGCACGTCGCCGATCACCATTTCGTAGAGGATCAAGCCGAAAGCGTAGAGGTCCGCGCGGCCGTCTGCGGGCTTGCCTTCCACTTGTTCGGGCGACATGTAGCGCGGGGTACCGAGAAATGCGCCGGTGCGCGTCATTCCGATCGCGCCTTCTTCAAAAGATTTCGCCAGGCCGAAATCGCAGACGAAGATCTGGTCGTTCTTATCCACCAACAGGTTTTGCGGCTTCAGATCGCGATGAACCACACCTTCGGCATGCGCCGCGGCCAGCGCTTCGGCGATCTGCCGCGCGAAATTCAGAAGGCGCTCCAGCGGCATCTTCGGGTTTTCGCGGATAATGTGCTGGAGGTCCTTGCCTTCGACGAAGGCCATGGAAATGAAGCGCAGGCCGCCCACATCGCCCATATCGTGAATCCGCAGGATGTTCTTGTGGGAGATCTTGCTGGCGAGAACCAGTTCCTGCTTGAAGCGTTTCAGAGCGTCGGATTCACCAATGGCGCCTTCGCGCACTACTTTGATGGCTACGGTGCGGTCGAGGTCCTTGTCATAGGCCTTATAAACGCGGCCCATGCCGCCTTGGCCCAAAAGCGCTTCAATGCGATAGCGCGGCCCGAAATCGCTGCCCGGAGCGATGACGGTGGCGTCCACCATCTGAATCGTTTCGGATTCCCCCAACGGCATAGGGGTCCCGCAACGTGAGCAGGATTCAGCGAAGTCCGGGTTCACCGTGCTGCAGTGAGGGCAATTAATCACGAAAAGCCGCCAAGACGGCTCCAGATCGAGGACTACAGTGGCAAATTATCGTGCATCCTTGCAAAGCCTGCAACTACTAAGTGTTGGACTTGTGCAATATCGGCCTTCATTCGCGGCGGTCGCGCGGTTAGACTGATGCACCATCTGAGAGCGCTCATATCGCGATGCTGGGAACGCCAATTCACGTCTGGATAGTCTTCGCCGTCACGACGGCCGCGGCCCTGGTGATTGACCTGGGCGTATTCCATCGCAAAAACCACACGATCGGCCTGCGCGAGGCGTTGCTGGAGAGCGCTGGGTGGATTTCCTTATTGCTGCTTTTCAACCTGTGGCTCTACTATTCTCAGGGGCCGCAGGTGGGCGTGGAATTTCTCACCGGTTATTTGGTGGAGAAATCGCTCAGCGTGGACAATATTTTCGTCTTCCTGCTGATCTTTCAGTCGTTTCACGTTCCGGCGCAAGCGCAGCACCGGGTTTTGTTCCTGGGAGTGCTCGGGGCGCTGGTGATGCGGGCCGCTTTCGTTTTGGCGGGCGTCGAACTGCTGCAGTCGTTTCACGCGGTGTTGTATGTTTTCGGGGCGCTGCTGCTGTTGACGGGTTTGAAGATGTTTTGGCCGAGCAAGCGCCTGGTACGGCCGGATCGCAATCCGCTGGTGCTGATGGCGCGGCGGATTATTCCGGTGACGCATCAATTCGAGGGCGAGCGCTTCTTCGTAAAGCAGGCGGGAAAGTGGATTGCCACGCCATTGTTTTTGGCGCTGGTGGCCGTCGAAGCCATGGACATTATTTTCGCGGTGGATTCGGTGCCCGCGGTTCTGGCGATCACGCGCAACGCGTTCGTTGTGTATTCCTCGAACGTGTTTGCGATTCTCGGTTTGCGTGCGCTGTACTTTGCCTTGGCGGATCTGCTGCCGCGCTTCCGCTTCCTGCATAAGGGGCTGGCGGCGATTCTGGTTTTTGTTGGCGCGAAGATGACGCTGAGCGAGTGGTTCCCCGTTACAGCGCCGATTTCGCTCGGAGTGATCGTGGGGATCCTGGCGGTAACTGTGGCGGCATCGCTGTTGTTTCCTGCCGCGAACGAAAAAACGAAATAACGCCCGCGACAGGTGCGCGCTATCCCAGATTCAAGACCAAGATCCGCGGCTCAGTCATCTCTTCGATCGCGTAGCGCAATCCTTCGCGCCCAATGCCGGAATCTTTCACTCCGCCGTAGGGCATGTGATCAATGCGGAATGCGGACATATCGCCCGCGATCACGCCGCCCACTTCCAGATTTTCAAACGCGGAAAAAAGCAGCTTCGAATCGCGCGTGAAGACTCCAGCCTGCAATCCGAATGGCGAATCGTTCACGCGGCGGATGGCGTCGGCAAAGTCGTCGTACGGCTCCACGATCACCACCGGCGCAAAAACTTCCTGGCAGCTGACTTTCATATCGGCGCGGACGTTGGTCAGCACGGTCGGCTGCAACACCGCACCTTCGCGCGCCGCGCCACCCGCGTGGAGTTTCGCGCCGCCCGCGACAGCCTCTTCAATCCAGGAACTCGCGCGGCGCGCCGCATCCTCGCTGATCATCGGCCCGACGTCCGTGGCTTCATCGAGCGGATCGCCTACGTGCAGTTTCTGGACGCCGGCGAGCAGCCGCGCAAGGAACTGCTGCTCGACGCTCCGCTGCACGTAAATCCGCTGCACTGAAATGCAGCTTTGCCCCGCGTACGAAAAACCGCCAACGACGCAGCGATCCGCGGCGACGTCGATATCCGCATCGGAGTGAACGATCACTCCGGCGTTGCCGCCCAGCTCCAGCGTCACTTTTTTCTTGCCGGACTTCCCTTTCAGCGCCCAGCCCACCGGCACGCTTCCAGTAAAAGTGAGCATTTTCAGGCGATCGTCGCCGACGAGCTTCTCGGCTTCTTGGTTCGCGAGGGGCAGCACGTTGAGAGCACCCGCGGGCAGCCCGGCTTGCTCTACAACTTCTGCCAGCAGCAGCGACGTGAGTGGAGTTTGCGGAGCAGGTTTTAATATCGTGGTGCAGCCCGCGGCAATAGCCGGCGCCACTTTGTGCGCCACCAGATTAAGCGGAAAATTAAATGGCGTGATGGCCAGAATCGGGCCGAGCGCGAAGCGGCGCACGATTCCGGCGCGGCCCGCGGTGGAAGCCTGCCAATCGAGCGGCAGCCATTCGCCGCCGATGCGCGTGGCCTCTTCGGCCGCCACGGCAAACGTAAAAATCGCACGGTCCACTTCGGCGCGCGCGGTGCGTATGGGCTTCCCTGCTTCGAGTGCGATCAGGCGTGCGAATTCTTCGCGACGGGTGGTGATGCCGGCCGAGATGGCACGGAGTATGGCTTGGCGCTCGTATCCGGGCATCTTGCGCGTAATTTGAAATGCGCGTTGCGCGGCGCACACGGCTTCTTCGGCGTGGCCAGCAGTGGCGCGAAAGGACGAGCCGACTACGGCGTGGTCATACGGAGCGAGCACCTCAAAGCGCTCGCCTTCGCTAAGCCATTTGCCATCGAGATAGAAGCCCCACGTTTTTACCGGCGTTTTCGTCGCGGTTGCCATGAATCGTCCTCGAACTGAAAGTGCCACGAAGGGAGAATTTGTAACTGACCATTTGTACGGAATAGAAAAAAGGAAGTGCTTTGTTTTCTGTGGATTGAAAAATTAGTGGTGAAAGGAAAGGGTTTATTTGTACGGAATAGAAATTGGCTTCGGGCGCAGCGGGCGGAGCCCGGGCGACTGCCTGGCAGGGCGGGGGCGAGAGCGCTAGCTCGGCTGCGGGTTGTGTTCAACATTTTCACAGATTCATCATGCTCTTGCGGGGCGCGAAATGCAAAACGTTGTGTGTGTACTATGCGCGCCGCGGCGCGGTCTCCACTTGTGACTCGGCTACGGTCGCGAGTGAGGCTTCCAAAACGTTCAGCCCCTCGTCGAATTGTTCAGTGGTGACAACCATTGGCACGAGGACGCGCAGCACGTTGCCGTAGGTTCCGGCGGAGAGCAAGATCAGACCGCGTTCGCGGCAATGGCGCAGCACCTGCTCGGCTTCTTCCTTCGCAGGCTCGCGCTGATCCGCGGAACGGACGAGCTCCAACGCGCGCATCGCACCCAGCCCGCGCACGTCGCCGATCAGCGGCCAGCGTTTCTTCCATTCTTTGGCGCGGCCTTCAAATCTCGCGCCGAGCTGTTCTGCGCGCGCGGAGAGATTCTCGCGTTCGAGAATTTCGATGGCGGCCAGCGCCGCGGCGCACGCCAGCGGATTGCCCCCGTATGTGCCGCCCAGGCCGCCCACTCCCGGCGCGTCCATGATTTCCGCACGGCCAGTGACTGCGGCGAGCGGCATGCCTGCGGCGATGGACTTCGCACTCACCAGAATGTCTGGAGTGATGCCGTAGCGTTCGGAGGCGAACATCGCGCCGGTGCGTCCGAAGCCCGTTTGCACCTCGTCAGCGATGAAGAGAATCTCGTGGCGCTTGCAGATTTCCTGCAACACAGAGAAGAATTCCGGTGGTGGCGCAACGAAGCCGCCTTCACCGAGCACCGGCTCGACGATCACGGCGGCGACTGCTTCGGATGCCACCACTCGCTTGAAAGTGTCTTCCAAATGATGCGCGCAGAAAACATTGCAGTCGGGATATTTCAACGAATACGAGCAGCGGTAGCAATAGGCGTACGGGATGCGATAAATATCCGCTGCGAAAGGCTCGAAGCCCGCTTTGTATGGATGCGTCTTGCTGGTGAGCGACATGGTCAGCATGGTGCGGCCATGAAAAGCATCCTCGAAACAAATGATGGCCGGGCGGTGCGTGTACGCGCGCGCGATTTTAATCGCGTTTTCGATGGCTTCAGCGCCGCTATTCAGCAGAATTGTTTTCTTCGGGAACTTTCCAGGCACCAGTGAATTCAGCTTCTCCGCCAGCGCGATATATTTTTCGTAGGGCGCGACGCTGAAGCAGGTATGAATGAACGAGTCGAGTTGCTCGCGGATCGCGGCGACTACACCCGGCGCGCGGTGGCCCACGTTTTGCACGCCGATGCCGCCCGAGAAATCGAGAAAGCGATTGCCGTCCACATCTTCCAGAATTGCGCCTTCCGCGCGCGCCGCGAAAATCGGCGTGGCGTGACCGACACCGCGCGGCACGGCGGCCTGCCGGCGTCGCATCAGTTCTTGAGATTTGGGGCCCGGTATCGCGGTGCGCAGCTGGATCGTGGGCATGTCAGTACCATCCGATAGGTTGTTCGTTCAGATTGATGTGTACTTGCTTGGTCTCGAGATATTCTTCGATGCCCCAGGGTCCGAGTTCTCGGCCGAAACCGGATTGTTTGTACCCGCCCCAGGGAGCTTCGACGTAGGTGGGCTGCATGTGATTCACCCAGACGATGCCGGCGCGCAGAGCTTTCACCACGCGGAAAGCTTTGAAAATATCGCGCGACCAGACGGCGGCAGCGAGGCCGTACGGAGTGTCGTTTGCGATTTTGATGGCGTCCGCTTCGTTCGTGAATGGGATGACAGTGGCGACCGGACCAAAGATTTCTTCGCGGGCGATGCGCGCGGAATTATCCACGTCGTAGAAAATAGTCGGCTCAACGTAGTAGCCGTGTTTCATTGACGATGGGCGCCCGCCACCCGCTGCGAGCTTCGCTTCTTTTTTTCCGATTTCCTGGTAAGCGCTGACGCGGTCGAACTGTTCCTTGCTGACCAGCGGACCCATTTTCGTCTCGCGTTCGAGCGGCGGACCCAGGCGGATTTTCTTGGCCTTGGCGGCCATGGCATCGACAAATTTCGAGTAGATCGGCTTCTCCACCAGAATGCGGCTGCCTGCGGAACAGACTTCGCCCTGGTTGATGAAGACGCCGAACAGCGCGCCATCAATCGCGGCTTCGAAATCCGCATCGGCGAAAAATATGTTCGGCGATTTGCCGCCCAGCTCCAGCGTGACGCGCTTCAAAGTGTCTGCTGCCATTTTTACGATGGCCTTGCCCACCGCGCCGCTACCTGTGAAGGCAACTTTGTTCACGTCCGGATGTTTTACGAGCGGCGCACCTGCACCCTCGCCGAAGCCGGTGATGATATTCACTACTCCAGGCGGGAGGCCGGCGTCGGCGAGATATCCGGCAAATTCCAGCGCCGTGAGCGGAGTCTGTTCGGCGGGTTTTAAAATGCAGGTACAGCCCGCGGCGATGGCCGGAGCGAGTTTCCACGCGGCCATCAGCAACGGATAATTCCAAGGGATGATTTGCGCGGCGACACCGATGGGTTCGCGAAGGGAAAGGCTCAGCGCGTTATCCGGCACCGGATTTACATGGCCGAGAACCTTGGTCGCCATGCCGCCGTAATATTCAAAACAAGTAGCGGTGTCAGCGATGTCGTACTCGGCCTCGACGATGGGCTTCCCGGAATTGCGGCATTCCAGATCAGCGAGGTGCGCCGCTTCCTTGCGAATACGCTCGGCCAGACGAAATAAAATTCGTCCCCGATCCTGCGCGGTGGTTTGCGGCCACGCGCCGGAATTGAATGCTGTTTTCGCGGCGGCTACGGCGCGGTCCACATCCTTTTCATCCGCTTCGGGAACTTCCGCGATGATTTCTTCAGTGGACGGATTGTAAACAGGAAAAACACCGCCGCTGTGCGCTTCGACAAATTCCCCGTTGATGTACATCTTATATTTGCGCGCGCCCGCTTTTGATTTCGTGTTCTTTGCCGCGATCGCTTTAGCCTTGCTTGCCACAGAGCCTCCCTACGATTGCTACGCAGATTTAGATGCTGCTCGCCGCCGCGGGTACCACTTTGCGCCGGCCGTACACATAGAAGAAAAATACCGCGAGCCCGATGAAAAACGCGGTCCCGCCGAACATCCAAGTTTCGTATGACAGCAGCGAACGAATCTGCTGCGCCGGGAAAAACGCCAGTACGATGCCGAGCGTCGTGGTCACGAGGCCGCTGCCCCCTGCAAGAAACAGCGTCGTCTTGCTGTACAGCCCCTTCCCCGACTCCGGATTCGCTGCAATCTTCAACAGCGCGCCGAACATATATAGAAACGGGATGAGCTGCAGCACCACCGCCAGCGACAACAATCGCTGAAAAGTTTCCTGCACGCCTGAACCCGCAGCGTTCACCACGACCAAGATCATGGACACCACGCCTTGCACGATCAGCGCCGCATACGGCGTGGCAAAACGCGGGTGCGTCTTTCCCAGCCAGCTGGGCATGTATGAATCCAGGCCAGCGACAAATGGAATGCGCGCCGAACCAGCCAGCCACGCCGAGCCGATCCCGGCGATAGAAATACTCAGCATCAGGGCGAAAGGCGCGACGATCCAATTCGCGCCCACTTGCGCGGCCATGTGACTCACCGCCTGCACGATTCCCTGCAGCACGTTGATGTCGCTCTTACTGACGGCGATCAGCAGAGTCAACGTGGTCGCGATGTACATCAGTCCCGAAAGCACTCCGCCCCACGCCACGGCACCCGGCAAAGTTTTCTGCGGGTCTTTGATTTCGTCTCCCATCACCGACGCCAGTTCCAAACCAACCAATCCAAAACAAATCACACCAAAAGAATTCAG
>Ga0210396_10007426_pt1 | contig 10422 bp, 8 predicted proteins | sample IncBWH17OmetaG_FD_155466 | JGI IMG/M metagenome (GOLD analysis project Ga0210396, IMG submission 155466) | Forest soil microbial communities from Barre Woods Harvard Forest LTER site, Petersham, Massachusetts, United States - Inc-BW-H-17-O ... | reverse complement strand
CGAAGCATTCGGCGTCTTCCGCGACCATGGTGTCGGATCGGCCAGTCTCCCACATGCCACCATTTTGCCGTCACCTTACTTCCAGCGCAGCCAGTATGGCGGCAACTTCGGCGGCCCGGTCATTAAGGATAAGGCTTTCTTCTTCCTGGATGGGGAGCGGACATTGCAACACTTGCAGGCTCCAGTTTTGGAGAGCTTCCCGTTCACCGCTTACTCTGGCTTCTTCCCGGCTCCTTTTATCGACGACGAGCTACTTGGACGTATCGATTATCAGCTGACGAAGACCGCTCGCTTGTTTGGCCGCTTCACTTATTTTAAGAACTCTACCGATGCCACGTTCTTTCCCACCAGTTTTCAGGTGTATAACAACCGCGACATCACACGAAATTATGTTGGGGGCGCCGATTTCAGTACCGGCAGCTTCACCCACACCATCCGCTTCTCCTATCTGAAATTCCAGAATCAGATCGTGGATGCAACCCGGGGAACGGATCTTCCTTTCGCCAATTTTCCAGTCAGCATCAATATTGGGTCATTCACGGTAGGTCCGAACCTTCTGGCTCCGCAAACCACGCCGCAGTCTGACCACCAGTTGAAGTATGATGGCAGCAAGGCTATCGGCAAGCATATCCTGCGTTTCGGCGCAAGCTGGAACCACATTCAGGGCGGCGGTCAGGCTGCCTTCTATGGAACAAGCGCGAACGTGTTCGGCAGCGGAGTAAATGCCGGCTGCAGTCTCACACCGAGCTTGAACACGGCCGGTTGTACGCCTGGTCCGGATGGCTCGCTCGCCTCGAATCCCCTGAATTACAACATGGTCGAAGCCATCGTCAGCAACGGCCAAGGCTACTCGACGCTTCAGCCGGCTTTGGGTTTCCCGGCTGGCGGCCTGGGACCGGATAATCGCCTCGCTTTCTACTTTGGAGATTCCTGGAAGATTCTTCCCAACTTGACGCTCTCACCCGGCTTGCGCTGGGCGCGTGATACGGGTCGGACCGACAGCGACTTGGGGCCTCCGGGCTGTCCAGCCTCTTTTACCAATCCTTGTGTTCCGCTAAATACGGCGTTCCCTGGCTATGGGAACCCAGTGCGTCAGCCCAATCAGAATTGGGCGCCGCAGTTGGGCATCGCTTGGGATCCCGCGAAGAACGGCAGGACGGTCATTCGGGCCGGCGCCGGACTCTTCTATGAGAATGTGATCTTCAACAATGTTCTGTTTGACCGTCCGCTCCGGGAGCCTAACGGCGCGTTCTTGTATGCGACTGCTCCCTGTTTCGGCGGAAGCGCCTTCCCGGTCGCTATTCCCGGCGGAACGCTTTCTTTCCCGGCGACCGCTTGCGGAACTGCGAGTGGTGGATTGGCGACGATTGCCGCCACGGCACAGGGCGTAGCCAACGTCGAAACCGGCCTGAAGGCTGCCTACCCGTTCTCTCCCGGCTTAGTTAACGGGAGCTACGTTGGTGGCGCGCTAGCGGCTGGGCAAGCTCCGGCGCTCGGTTTGTTCGCTCCCAACTACATCTCCCCCCGTTCAGTGCAAATGAACATCGGAATTCAGCGCGAGATCCGTCACGGTATGGTGCTGACTGCTGATTTCCTTCGCAATGTCGAAACTCATGCGTTGCTTGGTCAGGACATCAACCACATTGGCGACGTCAGCAGCTTCAACGCCACCGGTGCGGAAGATGCAGTTGAAGGTGCGGCTAACGCGACTACTGGCTGTGCAGGTCTGACAGCTGCTGCTGCCGTTAACTGCGTCATTACAAACGCGGGAGCAGCTAATGCCGCGGGGTTATTCCTCGGAAACGGGTTAGGTACACCCGGCGATGCCACCGGCGTAGCCTGTTTAAACGCCGCAGCTGGAGGAATTGGGCACCCATGCGCCTTCGGTGGCATTAACCAGAACTACAACGCTATGCTGTTCTTAAATCCGATTAGCCGGTCGGTCTACAACGGTCTGCAAATGAAGTTGATCGAAAACGTAGCGAACCCCATGAAGGGAGTCAAGTCGGCAAACTTCCAGGTATCCTATGCCCTGTCCAAGTTCGTGAATCCGGCGGCGTTCCAGGGCAATACTGCCCCTTCCAATGCAGTCTCAGCGAACGATCAGGATTTCGTTCTGCAGGCTGCCGACAACGATCATCCACTGCGCTACATGGGTCCATCACTCCTTGATCGCACCCACCAACTCTCATGGGGCGGCAATGTCGATGTGCCCTTCGGATTCCGTTTGGGAATGATCGCTCACTTCTATAGTCCGCTCTCCAGTCCTGCCATTGTTGGCAACACCGGATCTCCGGGCCAGATCTTCCAAACCGACTTTACGGGCAGCGGCTTCGTCAGCGATCCGCTTCCCGGAACCAAGAACGGTGCGTTCGGCCGGACGTTCGGTGTAAACGGCCTGAATGGCGCCATCAGCCAGTACAACACCACCCAGGGCGGTGCGCCGACTCCGGCTGGGCAGCAGTTGGTAGCCGCTGGTCTGTTCACGGCTTCACAGCTGAACGCGATCGGCTTGGTTGCTCCGATACTGAATACCGCACCTGCGAACCAGTTACCCTTCACCTGGACCAAAGCGTTGGACTTCAAACTGGCCTGGGAGGGTAAGTTCAAAGAGCGGTTCACGATTGAACCCAGCGTTGGCTTCTACAACATGTTCAACCTCAGCAATTACAACCTGCCCCCAGGAACGATGACTGGTTGGCTCAACCAAGGCGGCAACTCGATCAACAGCACTGCCAAGGGCTATACATCCGCCACTAACAGCGTGCAGAGCGATGCCTATCGCGTAGGCGTTGGCACAGGCGTGTTTGGCCTGGGCGGCCCGCGCGTGATGGAGTTCCAGTTGAAGATCAGCTTCTAGAGCAGGGTTTAGTTCGAACTACCACCAGCCCACAAGGCTGGTGGTTTTTTTTGCTGCTATGGATTCAATTGCTTCCGCAGTTCCTTCGACAGTTTTTCGATCTGCTTCAGTTTTGACGTTAAGTCCTTGGGTAGCATTCCCTTCCTGATGTCGCCAACGTCAGGAGGTATGGTCTGCGCGAGTTGGGCGAGTTCGTCCGCTTCCTGCTGTAGCTTCGAGAGATCGAGAGAACGCTTGGCCGGAATGGGCGGAGGCAGATCGCGCGTCGCCTTCTCTTCTGCTTGTCCCGCTTGCACCGCACCAGGAGGGACGGCTGAGGGGCGCGGCTCTTGCGCCGAAGCGACCGTTGCCACCAACAAGATAGTTCCGAGAAAGTGAATAGATTTCACGGCCGCCCCCTAAGGAGAATATTTTGAGTATCGCACTCCCTCAACCGTTTCGCGCCCTCTCTTGCCGGCTAGGGACTGAGCTGCTTACGTAGCTGCTTCGAGAGTTTTTCGATCTGCTTCAACTTTTCGATTACATCCTTGGGAAGCAATCCCTTCTGAATGCTGGAGACATCGGGGGGAATGGTTTGGGCGATCTTGGCCAGTTCGTCGGCGTCCTGGCGGAGCTTAGCCACATCAACATGGGCAGGCTGGGTGATCGCCGGGGGAATGTTTTTTTGGGTTTGGGTCTCAGCCTGATCGGCTTGGCGCACTCCCCGCGGTATGGGGGTCATTTGGGCCAGGGCCGAGGATGCTGCGACGAGCACGAAGGGGAGAATGCAAGGGAGATGCTTCACGGCAGGCCTCCTTACCGAGAGATAACTTTTCCGACATTGTATCCCCGCGAGGGCGATAGAAGTGCGATATATGCAGATCCTTCTCTTCCGGACGAACCGATCTGCTTCCTCCCCTTGTGTACAATGACAGCATGGCTTTTCGAGCGCAGGGAAATCCTAATGCCGCCAAGCGCGGGCGGACTCCACCTCCGGAAGAGACTTTTGAAGAAGCCAGTTTTCTCAAGGCTTTGGGTGAAAAGCAGAAGCCGGTCAGCGTCAAATTGATGGATGGTCAGACCGTGAGCGGCTGGATTGAATACTATGACAAACACATGATCCGTCTGACCCGCCAGGGCGAGCCTAACCTGTTCATTTTCAAGCACGAAATTATGTACATCGCGGAAGACGGCGGCAAGAGGTAAAAGCGGGGCCGCGGGCTCGGCTTTAGACCTTCAACCAGATATGAGTCCTCTTCCGCAGTCGCGTGAAAGGGTACCCCAGGTAGTTTTCATCTGCGCGAAATGCTGAAGGCTGAGCCCGAAAGCCACAGCCCGAAGCCTGATTTTATGTCCTCCAATCACGATAGTTTTATTCCCGCCATGTCAGAGATTGCCCGCGAGGCGGGCGCGCTCCTCATTCATTATTTTCATCAGCATCTGAAGATTGAATATAAGGGTGATGCCGATCTGGTGACCGCCGCCGACCGCGCGGCCGAGGCGCTGATTCGCGATCGCATCCTCGCGCGGTGGCCTTCCCATGATGTGCTTGGCGAAGAGCAGGGACTCAGTGACCAGGGCAGCGACTATCGCTGGTACGTGGATCCGCTCGATGGCACGACGAACTTCGCGCATGGATATCCCGTATTCTGCGTCTCTATGGGATTGGAGCAACGGCTATCAGGAAAGCGAGGGAGCTTGGTTGCCGCCGTGGTCTACGACCCTACGCGCGATGAGTTGTTCAGCGCGGAGCAGGGAAGAGGTGCCTGGCTCAACGGGTCAGCGATTCATGTCTCAAAGACCGCCACGCTGAAAGAGAGCTTGCTGGCGACGGGCTTTCCCAGCCACAAGCGGCATAAGAATCCCAACATTTATTTCTACCATCAGATTACGCTGCACACCCACGGAGTGCGGCGGGCGGGATCGGCGGCGCTCGATTTGTGCAACGTCGCCTCCGGACGCTACGACGGCTTCTGGGAGTTCAACCTTAATCCGTGGGACACAGCGGCGGGAGTGCTCATTGTGGAGGAGGCTGGCGGCCGGGTGACGCGCTTTGATGGATCGCCATTTGAACTCAATAGCCGCGAGACTCTGGCCTCGAATGGCCTGCTGCATGAAGCTTTGCTGGGGGAGTTTAAAGAAATCTTCGCTGGACGCGGAATGGAACCGCTGCCCGATCCACGCGAATATCAGAGATAAGAACAGAACGGACGCGTAGCGAGCGGAGGAACGCAAGCGATGCTGAGGACAAACAAAACGCTGGTTGCGGTCGCGATCATCCTGATTGGGGCCACGGTTCTACTCGCTGCAGTACCCGGCCTTCCACCGGCCGCGCCGGATGCGGCGTACGTGCAGTCGTTTGAAAAATGGAAGGCGGAGCAGATCGAGGACTTGAAGCAGAACTGGCTGCCGCTGGCGGGGCTTTATTGGCTTAAACCGGGAACGAATACTTTCGGCTCGGCGCCGGAGAATACGATTGTTTTTCCCAAAGGTCCCGCGCGTGCGGGAGAGTTTGATCTTGAGAACAAAGACGTCACTATTCATGTCGCCCCAGAAGCGCAGGCTGAAATGGCGGGCAATACGCTGACGACTGCGAAGTTAGATCCCGATAACTCCGGGCACGTCTCGACGGTTAAAATGGGAACTTTACAGTTCTACGTGATTGTGCGAGGCGTGCGCGTTGGCATTCGCCTGAAAGATCTGCAAAGCGAAGCTGTCAAGAAGTTCAAGGGGCTGACGTTCTATCCGCTCGACCTAGATTATCGCGTGATGGCAACGTGGGAGCCATTCGACAGCAGGAAAGAGATCGAGGTGCCTAACGTGCTTGGCGATCTGACCAAAGTGTATGTGCAGGGGACGGTCGTGTTCAGGATCAATGGCCAGCAGCAGAGGCTGACTGCTCTCGGCGGCGATCCATCGAAGGGACTATCTTTCGTTTTCAACGACCTGACTGCGAAGACGGACACCTATCCCGGCGGACGCTTTCTGGACACCGACGCGGTGGTGAACGGAACGGTGATTCTGGACTTCAACCGCGCTTACAACCCGCCATGCGCGGTCACTCCGTATGCTACCTGCCCGCTGGCGCCGAAGGAGAATCGGCTGGATGTGGCGATTCCTGCAGGAGAGAAATTTGACAAGGCGGCGCATGTTCACCATTAAGAATCGAGGCCGATGAGTTTCCAGTCTTCGACCGCGTTACAATAATCAGGGAATGGGTAGCCGCTCTGCCTGTCCCTGAATCTTTTTTCTACAGGCTGAACGTGATCAACTCTCTTCTGGAACGCGAAATCGAAAAACGGCCGGATCAAGTCCGGTTGCACGGACGCATCTTATTCCTCACTGAAGATCCCGAACTGATCAAGCGGCAACTTGCCGGGGAAGATCTGCCTTGGGACGCGAAGAATCCAGCGAATAATCCCAAGCTGCGCGACGATATCTCGACCGACGAAATTACTCCGGCGCACTACTGCTTTTATTTTGACGAGACGCTGGGCGAGATCCCTTATCTGGGGCTGAAGTGCGGCAGCGTTACACCGATCGGCCGCGGTGACGTGAAGCGGGGCGGATTCGTGTGTGCGGTCAGCGGGAAGCGGCGCGGGAAGGGGTCGAGCCGCGAGCAATCGCCGTACGCGGAGATGTGCGCTGGGATTCGTGTGGTGATTGCCGAAAATATAGAGCGCATCTACAAACAGAACTGCCAGAACTTGGGTGTGTTGACATCGACGAATTTTTCGTTGATTGACAGGATTCGCGGCGGAGAGGAGATCCCGCTGAGCGAGTTTACGGCGGGCGAGGACGAAATTACCCGGCAAGTAATCGAATACGGCGGACTGTTTCCGTTCAATGTAGCGAGGATGCAGAAGAAGGTGTTCTTGCCGCCGATTAAAACCGGGAAGCGTCCAATGACTGTCGCCGAGAAAATCTTTGCGCGGCACATGAAGAATGAAAAGGGCGAAGTGGGCGTTGCGGCGGTGAAGCCGGGGGACACTGGATTTGCGGAGGCTGACCTCCGCTTCAGTCATGAGTACGTTACCCCCATGGCGGCCATCTTTTTTGAACGCTATGTCGGCAGGGATGCGAAGGTCAACGACGCCTCGAGCATTATCTTTTTCCGCGATCATCTAACCTTTCTCGATGAAGTGATTTCGGAAGAGAAGAAGAAGCTTGGCCTGCTCGATCTGGCAACTCAGCTCAAACTAAAGCAGCAAGATTTCGCGGCCAAGCAGGGAATCAAACTGCATGGAGAATTGAAAGACCGCAAGGGCTCGGAGGGCATCTGCCACTCGATCGTGCTCGAGAGCTATGCTTTGCCGGGGCAGCTAAATATCGGTTCGGACTCGCACACGCCGCACGTGGGCGCGATTGGCTGCGTGGCTTTTGGAATTGGAACTACCGACGTCTTCAATGGCTGGATCACAAAAGATGTGCGGGTGAAGGTACCGGAGTCGGTAAGGATCGTGATCCACGGGAAGCGGCATGCGAATGCCACGGCGAAAGATTTCATCTTGAAGATCCTCAGCCTCGACTACGTGCGCAGCGGCAAGGCGCTCGCCAAGGTGATGGAGTACGCGGGCGAAGCGATTGAAGAGCTCAGCGTAGACGAGCGCGCCACTATGACGAACATGGCGGCTGAGATCGGCGGATTTACCGGCATCGTCGCTCCGGACAAGAAGGCCGTCGACTTTCTGGTGGAGCGGCGCGGGATGGATCGGGCAAAGGCTCAGGGCATGATTGAAGGCTTGTACAGCGATCCCGACGCACAGTATGCGCAAGTGATCGAGCTCGATGCGGCGGAGATTCGTCCGATGGTTGCGACGCCGGGTGACCCCGGCAATGGGAAATATGTGCGCGACCTGAACACTCCCGTACCAATCGAGATTGCTTACGGCGGCACCTGCACCGCGGGTAAGAATGAAGACATGGACATGTATGCCGCCGTGCTGGCTGATGCGCTGAAGCAGGGCAAGCGCGTGGCGGATTCGGTGCAGTTCTACATCCAGTTTGGATCCCAGGAAACGCGCGAGTACTGCTTGCGCAAAGGCTATCTGGAGGTATTTCAAAAAGCCGGTGCGCATGTGATCGAGCCCAGTTGCGGGGCATGCATCAACGCCGGGCCGGGAGTTTCGACGCGTCCCGACCAGGTGGTGATCAGCGCGCAGAATCGCAACTTCCCCGGCCGCAGTGGTCCGGGGCAGATGTATCTCGCTTCGCCTTTGACGGTCGCAGCGAGTGCTGTGGCCGGATACATTGTGGAGTACGAGCCGAGTGAGAAGACGGAATTGGTGGGAGCGTAGCCTTCGCGAGCACTTGCATATCTCACTGTACCTTCTTCGTTCGCCAAAGCGCGATGCCCTCGAAGCCCAATGCAAGAGCGCCCAGGGGCGCGGACACGGCCCTCGCGTTCGGCAGGGCTCTCTCCTCTAATTCCGCGGAAGACCCGCAGGTTCCAGCTGTAATAGACGTATTAGGCGACGATTCGTAGCCGAATTCGGAGAGCAGGAGCGCGGGAGCGGAGAATCTTGCACCATTCTGTTTTGCGAGCTTTACGCGCAGCCAGCCGTAGTGGGGTTGTCCCGATTGAGTAAACTGAAAGCCGATGTATCCGCCCTGATTGGGCTGGAAGTTTCCTTTGAATCTGCTGCGGTAGTAGTAGCCGAATAGTAGACCGTACTGCTTGCCTTTGCCGAAATTGCCTCCTGGCCCAATCGAAGCCCCCGAAGCCAGTTCTGTCGGTAACCCGTTGGCGCTGGCCATTACTTTCGCACCCGGTGTGTTGGCGATGAAGAACCCACGTGCCTGCAGGCTTTGGGTATGCGATGAAAGTTCGTTGTAAGTGTGGGCCACGTTGAAGGGCGCTTGCTTCTGGAAGGCGGGGTTGAAAGCATAAGTGTCGGTGTTGCGAAGCGTTACCGAAAGACTTCCGCAGACCGGGGCGGCTTCGGCAGAATTCGAACAGGCAAGCAGCGCCACTCCGGCCGCGCTCGCGGCTAGCCCGTAGCTGTTTAAGCGGCTGAGTAAGTGTCCGGCCAATGGCACACGAACTCGCGCGGACGATTCCCCGCGACGGTAAGCTGAGGGAGTTGGGTCGGTCATAATTTTCCTCTCCTGCGGCAAAATACAATTCACTGTGGAGTGTATGGGCTGAAGACGTAAGCTGCGCCCGTGCTGTAGTTGTTAAACAGTGCCCCGGACACAACTGTGTTTCCACTTATCCCGACGGAACTTCCGAGATAGGCGCCCAGCTTGGCATCGGAGCCAGTCACCATTGCCGATTGCGTTCCCGTAGACCAGCCGCCTGCAGGTTTCGAGAATATGTAATCCGCGCCTTCGTGGAAAAATGGCGATGTCAGATCGTTGTTGGAATGGGAGAACCACGGTGCCCCGGCGACGATCAGGTTATCTGTTGCTGCCACGGACTCACCAAACTGGTCGCCGGAGTATCCACCGGCTGCCGTTAGCTTGGCCGTCTGCGTCATGTTGGACCAACCACCTGGAGGTTCCACAAATACGTAAGCCGCGCCCTGGCCCTGGTTGGAACCAACGGTGCTATTTAGGGCTCCAGCGACTATCGTCTGCCCGCTGATCGAGACTGCAGATCCAAGCGGACCGTACGCTGCGCTATCCAGAGCGGTTAATTTGGCGGTCTGAGTGGCGTTTGCCCATCCGCCGGCGGGCTCGACAAAAACGTACGCTGCGCCGTAGTCATTTGTCCCCATCGGTTCATAAGGTGAACCAACCACGGCGACGGAACCGCTGATAGAAACCGAAGCGCCGAAGTTGTCGTTCGCAGCAACGTCTGTGGCGGTCAGCTTTGCGGTTTGTGTTCCGTTCGCCCACCCGCTCGCTGGTTTGACAAAAACGTATGCCGAACCGTCTCCGTTTGATTGGAAGGGTGCGCCCGCGATAATTGTGTCGCCGCTGATCGATACGGACTCTCCGACGCTGTCTCCCGTAGCGCCGTCGGAAGCGGTGAGTGTGGCGGTTTGCGTGATTGTGCCGCTCCAGCCACCGGGTGGCTCAACGAAAACGTAGGCTGCCCCGGAGCCGCCGTGGAAGCAATAAGTCTCAGGATCGCTCACCACGATTGTGTTACCGCTGATCGCAACCGAATAGCCAAAGGATCCGCATCCGGGTTCGCTTGATGCCTGCAGTGACGCAGTTGGGAGCATGTTCTGCCATCCGTTCTTTGGCATCACATAGACCACGGTCTCTCGGTTGTACTGCCCTCCGACCACCACGACATTCCCGCTGATTGCGATGGAGCCTCCGATGCGCGGGGCGTATGGGTTCAGAGTTGACAATTTAGCCAACTGCACCCAGGGGGTCGCAGTACCTGGAGGGGCGATCTTAGGATTGGATCCGGCGAAGGCCGATTGCACGGACGGCATCAATACGACTGCGGTCAAAATAAGAAGGCGGAAGGAGTGCATTGCGGGTCTCCTGCTCGGAACGAAATCATCGCGGAAATCGACGAAATAGAGCGCTGTGATTATCATTCGGACACTATTGATTGTCAATGTGGAGGTTTCTGGATGGTGGCGAACGTCTGGGGAGCTTTAATGGGGTCAGATGAATCGCCT
>Ga0210396_10007424_pt1 | contig 10423 bp, 6 predicted proteins | sample IncBWH17OmetaG_FD_155466 | JGI IMG/M metagenome (GOLD analysis project Ga0210396, IMG submission 155466) | Forest soil microbial communities from Barre Woods Harvard Forest LTER site, Petersham, Massachusetts, United States - Inc-BW-H-17-O ... | reverse complement strand
GCAAGACCAGCGTGCGCGGCGGCTTCGGACTTTTCTACGACATCCTGAAGGGTGAAGATAATCTGCAATTCAACGGCGAGGTCCCGTTTTATGCCGAGCCGGGTCTCTTCTTCGAGGCCGTTGGACCGTCGCAGACTGGGCCCACAGGCTATCTCAGCCAGCCATATCAAAATGCATGTAATTTTGACGCGAACGGTGACTGTATCAGTCTGGGCGTGCCCAACCCATTTCCCTCCAAGCCGCCCGCGGCCGATGTCAGTTTCACGCAATTTCTTCCCATCAACAGTAGTGGGGCTGTCTTTGTGGTCGACCCACACCTGCGAACGCCCTACGTCTACCAATACAACCTGAGCTTGCAACACAATCTTTTCGCCGACACGGTGCTGGAAACAAATTATGTGGGCAGTTCCGGACGTGGATTGACCTCGCTAAGAGACATCAATCCCATGGTGCTGGGAAGTACGAGCCGAGCCTTAGACAGCAGCTGCTCGGGCTGTTTCGGCCAGCTTCCGGAGTTTCAGAATGTATCGAATGCAAACTACAACGCTCTAGAGGCCAGCCTGACACGGCAACCTAAGAGTTCCAAGCTGGGGACAACCTATTTCACACTCGCGTACACCTACGGGCACAATCTGGACAATGCCTCCGGGTTCGCGCAGCGCAACTCGCAGGTGCCGGCGTACAGCCCAGACCTCTTCTATGCTTCCGGAGACAGCGATGTCCGCCAACGCATCAGCTTTAGCGGAGGCTGGGACCTGCCATTCGACCGGATGTGGGCCACGGGCCCCAAGCGACTGACCAAGGGATGGAGCGTTTATCCCATCGTGACCTGGCGCACCGGCTTCCCCTTCGATATTCCGGCCGGGTTGGGGGATACAACTGATCCCACAAACCCCGGAACCTCCGGCGCCGGGGATCCTGTTCTTTCCCACGCCGCCGTCGTTGCGCCGATACGCATGCTCGACCCCAGACGCCTGACCACTATCGTTCCGACCATTTACGGTACGAACCCGAACAATCCCAATGAGTGCCAGATCACAACCGGGCAACCGATCAGCGGGCACTTCATCTTCGATCCCAACAGTTTTTCCAACATCCCCCTGCAGAACAACGCCTATTACGGGGGCGACAACCCGTGCTTCCCTCAGCTTGATCCGGTGGATAATCCAGCAGACCGTACCTACGGTCTCGCGCGGAACGTGCTGCGGGGTCCTCATCTGACGAATCTTGACGTGGCGCTGGCAAAAACAACCGCCATTACCGAGAGCGTCGGCTTGGAATTTCGTGTGGAATTTTTCAACGCCCTGAATCATCCCGAGTTCGCGCAGCCCACGGTGCTCGATGGCGCCACCAACATCAATGGCGCGACTTTTGGGCAGATTACAACGACTGGAAGCTTTCGAGGTGCGGCGCCGCGCATCGGGCAGTTGGCGGTGAGGATCACATTCTAGGTTTCGCCGCGGCTGGATCTCAGCGTGGAGTGACCGGTTGTGACCGGTACAGAGGCGAAGACCGATCTTGGGATACCGGCAGGGCAACCCCTGGGCCTGCGGGAGACCTGCCGCCGCGCCTGACTCCTACGCGGCGCGCTCTGGAGTTGGGTTCTTTCCCGCATTCGCTGCGTCGAGTCGGATGCGGCTGACGCGTGAAGTCTCTTGCACAAGGTCCTCAGTGACGGTCGCGCCGTCGCCTGCCATCACTGATCCTGCGGCCAAAGCAAAACGCAACGCGTCGGCTTGATCGTCGAAATACAGAGTGACTTGCCCGGACATAGGAATTCTCCCGATGTAAACTTCTTTCAACTGCATCCGGCAGGAACTCGACGAGAATGGCACGGCGATCAGCGTGCCCCAGATGCAGCTTTCTACGATTGTCGAGGAATGGCACTTCCGGTCAAAGTACTCTTCTTGGTTCCTGGGTTGGGCCAGAGTTCGGGCAAGAGCGTGAATTGAATGGTCGGGACGGGCAGATTTGAACTGCCGACCCCTCGCACCCCAAGCGAGTGCTCTACCAGGCTGAGCCACGTCCCGACTAGGAAGGAACCCGCTGCATTGCATCCACAGCGGATGGGGTTACCAGAGAAGTTTATCACCAGCGCCCCAGTTTCGCCTGAATTGATTGTCACCTCTGCTTGCGTTTCGCTTTGCGACCAGAGGCTCTGGGCGCGGGCCTGTGTGGGGCTTCTTCCAGGATCGCGAACTGGATTTTCTTTTCCACGGGGTCGATGCGGTCGACCAGGACTCGAATCCTCTGCCCCAGGCTGTATGTCTTTCGTGAGCGCTGGCCGATGATCTGCCGCGTATTCTCGTGGTAGGTGTAGAAGTCATCGGTAAGCGTGTTCAGCGGGACCAGGCCTTCGACAAACAGATCGGTGAGTTCGACGAAGAATCCGAACTTGGTGACACTGGTGATCAACCCGTCAAAATCCTCGCCGATGCGGTCCTGCATGAACTTGACCTTCTTCCACTCCATCAACTCGCGCTCAGCATCATCGGCGCGGCGCTCGGACTGGCTCGACTCTTCGGCGATCTCGTGCAGTTCCTCAACTTTGATCGGGCCGCCGAGTGGATCGAATGCTTCGCGGTGCGCGGCATGGTCGCGTCGCTTCGACCACGGTGTGGCGCCGGCGTCTGCCCTGAGCCCAGTCGAAGGGTCTCGTCGGCCCGACGGTGCCGAATCGGAGCTGTCCACGTCCTGTAAATGAGCCGGCGGGACGCCCGCGCTACTGTTGAGTGCGGGAGAAACTCCGACCGGCACAATGCCCTCCCGCTTTTCCGCTGATTCGCGCAATACTTCTTTCAAGATGCGATGCACGATAAGGTCCGGATAACGGCGGATCGGCGACGTGAAGTGCGTGTAACTGGTTGCCGCCAGCGCGAAGTGGCCCAGGTTTTCCTCCGAGTAGCGCGCCTGCTTCAGCGAGCGCAGCATCAGGTAGCTCAAGATGCGCTCCTCGGGTTTACCTGCGATCTTCGCGGCCAGCTTCTGGTACATACGCGGAGTAATGTGTATGTCTTTTGGTATTTCAATCGGGCGCACCTGCTTGCCGGTGCCGCGAGTAGAGCGCCGGTCGGTTTTGAGCTGCACTCGGTGAATGGGCAGCGGGCCCACTCCCAACGAATATCCGAACGTCGCGGCGATCACTTCGAAATCGTAGACGCGCTTGGCGTCCGGCTTTTCATGAATCCGGTATAAAGACGCGACGCGTTTCGATTCGAGGTAGTGCGCGACACATTCGTTGGCCGAGAGCATGAACTCTTCAATCAGACGATGTGCGATGTTGCGCTCCGAGCGCGTGATGCTCTTCATCAGTCCGAATTCGTCGAATTCGATGACCGGCTCGGGCAGGTCAAAGTCGATTGATCCGCGGCGCTGGCGTTTGCGGTTGAGGATCAAGGCGAGATCACGCATGAGTTCGAAGGTGGGAGCAAGCGCCGCGTAACGTTCGCGCGCGGCTGCATCGCCTTCGATTACGGCATTGACGTCAGTGTAAGTCATGCGCTCGGCCGAACGGATAACCCCTTCGCTCAGTTCATAGCCAACGATTTCGCCGCGGGGATCGATCCGCATCACGCACGACAGTACCAATCTGTCGAGATTCGGCCGAAGGCTGCAGATGTCCGTCGAGAGTTCGAGCGGCAGCATCGGGACAGCGCGGTCGGGAAAATAAACGCTGGTGCCGCGCAGGCGCGCTTCCTGATCGAGCGCGGACTCGGGCGTGACGTATTGCGCGACGTCGGCAATGTGGACCTGCAACTCGAAATTGCCGTCGGGCAGATGACGTACGGTAACGGCGTCGTCGAAGTCGCGCGCGGTTTCACCGTCGATAGTGACAATAGGCAAGGAGTGGAAGTCGCGGCGGTGGCGAAGTTCGGTCGCCGGGATGACGGCCGGGATGTTCTGCGCCTCTCCCAGCGTTGCTGGTGGAAAACGATGCGGCAAATGGAACTTCCGGATCGTGATTTCGACGTCCACGCCGAAGTCGTCCTGCCGGCCCAGAATCTCAACGACGCGGCCCCGCGGATTCTGTGTGGGTGTGGGCCAGTCAGTGATTTCAACGTCAACCACCACGCCTTCAAGGTCATCCCATTCTGAGCGGCGAGCGGCCTCGTCGCCAAGCACGCGGTCGACAGATTCTTGTACCGCTGGCGTCCCGCCAGCTCTTGAAGAAGCCGCCGAAGGCGGCGGCGCTACAACTTCGGGAAACTCAAAGCCCGCTGGAATCACGACATCCTGCGTGATCTTGCTGTCGATCGGCTTCACGGAGTTGTGACGGCTGCCGTAGTGAAAAATCCCCACCACGGTGGGATGAGCGCGCACGACCGGCCGCACGATGCGGCCTTCAGCGCGGCCATCGGGACGAACCGCCATGACATCGACCAGCACGCGGTCGCCGTGCATCGCGTTTCCGATGGCGTGGGGTGCGATAAAAATATCTCCAGCCAGCCGCGATTTAAGCGACGCACTCAGCGAACTCGGGTCGGGGATGACGAAGCCGAAGCCGTCGCGGTGCATGCTGAGGCGTCCGACGACCAGGTTCTTGTCTGCGGCGGGTTGAGGCAGGGCGTAGCGATCGGAATTGAGCTGAATCAATTCTCCAGCGGCAACGAGCTTGTGGAGGTGCGCGTCGAGTTCTCCGCGGGCGTCTCCATGCAGACCGAGTTCGCGCACCAGTTGCTTGAATCCGGCGGCGCGCTTAGGCTGGCGGGCGATATGTTTCAGGATGGTCGAATCGGAAAGCATCCGGCAAGTTTTCTGCTAACAGTGGTCAGCCCTCAGGATAACCGAAGGACTTGAGACGGTGCAGCGGACTCCTGCAGAGTCTTCTCACCAAGTATCCCCTCCGCCGCGCGGCGGCCATACGTCGAGCGCCCGCCGGATCATCGCGATCTGGCCGGTGTGATAACTGTTGTGCGCCACCATCTGCCAAAGTACAGCCTCAAGGGTTCCCGAGAGTTTGGTATCGCCCTCATGCACGGTCTCAATCTGGCGCTGCATTTCAGCGGGAGAAGATTTCGCCAGCGCGGTGAAATCAGCGAGCAGGGCGGCAAGCCGTTTGCGCAGCCGATCCCAATCTCGCGTATCGACGGGCGACGGCGCGGGCGGAAAGCTCTCCGAGGAATGCTCCGGATATGCTGGCCGCTCGCCGCGAATGCGGCGTACCTCGTAGTCCATCCAATAATTCATGTGGAAGACCAGCTGTCCGATGGAGTGAGGAAACCCCTCGACCGTACGCACTGCCAGCTCTGCAGAAAGATCCTCCACGCAAGCCAGCGGATCAGCGTGAGCGCCTTTGCCGCGAAGCAATTCAGTCAGCGCGCGTGAAGACATGGATCCAGGTCAGCGACTCACCGCAAAGTACTTCTCTTCCAGAATCCTGCGGTGATGCAACTCATGCCCCGCGATAATGTAGGCTAATGCCCGTACGCTCACGTCATTCTTGTTGGCGACGCCGCGCCGCATCCATGCCGCTTCGTCGAGATTGCGCAACAGCGACAGCGTGGCACGGCGTACGGCGATGAACTCTTCGACCAGATCGGCCACCGGACGCTGCGCGAAAGGACCGTTGCGAACGTAGTCGTCCTGCTCAAAGCCTTCAAGAGGCGTGGTGTCGGCGCGCGCGATGCGCAGGGCGCGGTAGGCGAAGATACGCTCCGTGTCGCAGACGTGGCCGAGGACTTCCTTGGCGCTCCATTTCTCAGGCGCGTAGCGGAAGTTGCCTTCTTCCTCTTCGCGGCAAGAGAGCAGCAGCATCATTTCACGGCGCTGCTGGTCGAGCGTGTTGAGAATGTCCTCGCCCTGAATGAGTGAAATATAGCGTTCGTAATAGGGTGCGTATTCGCCCGTCTGGGGCCGGGCAATGGTAAAGGCTGAAGGGGTGATCACGGCTGGTCCTGACATGTTCCTGCTCCCTGCGAGGTTGGATTGCATCTTCGATAAATCTTCGATGCCAAGAGCATACTCCTAGCATCGGTGGAACAACTGCCCAGGTAGAGTTTATTTCGGGAATCCTTACACGGTAGGATGGCAGAAAGGGAGGCCGAAGCCCGCCTCACACCAAGCTTTGAGGAGCACCAAAGTGCGTACCAAGGTAGGAAACTCTGTTGAAAATAAAGGCTTTTCCACAGCGCTCATTTTGAGACTGCGGAGTACAATTCGGTTTGGTCACGCAAGTGCGGCACATGATCTCTAATCCCAACAAGGAAAGGAACTTTTCATCCATGTGGAAGCCGACGAATCAGCCTCAGACCCCCGGACGGCCGGCCGAGCCGGAGCGTCCAACTACGTCTACCCCGAGTGCGCCGGCGATGATGGCGAACGAACCCGCGGCTGGGCCGCGTCCGGTGGCTACCACCACCACCACTGCGGACCAGGCGACCATCGGCAAATCGCTGGTCATCAAGGGCGAGGTGACGGGATCAGAATCGCTTTATATTGATGGCCGGGTGGAGGGCTCGATCAACCTTTCCGGAAATCGTGTAACCGTTGGCCGCAATGGCGTAGTCGCGGCGAATATCAATGCGCGCGAGATCGTGGTACTGGGCAAGGTTCGCGGCAATCTGACCGCGAGCGACCGCGTGGATATCCGCAGCGACGGATCGCTCACCGGCGACGTGGTGGCGGCTCGCATTTCGATTGAAGACGGCGCCTACTTCAAAGGCGGCATCGACATCCGCAAAGGTGGCCAGCCGGCGCAGCAGAAGCCCAACGGCGAGGACAAAGGCGCTTCCGTGCCAGAGCCGGCGGCAGTCGGCGCGCGCGCCTAGGCTTGCGGTAGAGACGTCTCAGAATCAGCGGCGGCATTCGCAAGCAATGCGAATGTCTGCCGCTTTGTTTTTAGGGCACTCTCACGGCTGCGTGCCCGACCCCAATATCTCTTTGCTCTCGCCTTCCGCTACTGCAGGGTAAGCTGTTGTTTTGCGGCGGCGCAGGTCGTCGGGCAAATGCGAGCGAAGCAACCACAGTCCCACGGCAACCGCCGCGGCCCATGTGATCGAAATCAAAGCCAGCTGCAGCAGATCGGCGACGCGGCTACCGTGAGCCGCCACGAACGGTATAGCACTCTTTGCTACTTCAAGGCTGATGCCGCAGGCGATTCCCGCGGTCAGCGCGGACTTGCCCAGCTCATTCCAGTGCAACGTTTTCAGCGAAACCAGCTTGCGGTAGTGGAGGAGCAAGGCCAGCGCCAGCAGATTCACTCCGATTCCAATATCGGACGCCCAAGCCAGGCCCACCACGCCATATCGGTGGAAGAGCACCGAATACACGGGCAACGAAGCGCCGGTGATCACTGTGACTGCTGCCATTGGAGTCAGCGTGTCGCCGGAGGCGTAGAAGGCTCGGGCGTAGAGTCCCTGGGCAGACCAGAGAGCCAGCGAGAGCGAGAACCAGAAGAAATAGACGGCCGTGGTTTGCGTGTCGGAAACGAGGAATCGTCCACGGCGGTAAACCAGATCGATCAAGGGGAAAGCGGCCGCCATCATCCATCCGGTGGCAAGAAACGACGCGGCTGTGACGCGGTAGACGGAATCATTAACCGTGGTGGCGAACTCCTGGAGCCGCTTTTCGTTGAACAGGCGGGCGAAAAACGGCAACGAAGCCTGTCCCGTAGCCTGCCCCAACACCGCAATCGGCACCGCGAACAGCCGCTTGGCGTAGTTGAGCCGAGCGATGTCGCCAATGCCGCTCGAAGCATAGTGGCGCAGAATCCAGTCGTCGGCCGTGACCAGAGAGACGCCAAGCATCAACGGGACCGAAAGCCGCACCCACTCGCGAAACGCGGGATTGGTGACCTCGAACGAAGGACGATAACCCGTGCCGATGCGGGCCGCGCCGATCACGCTGGCCAGAAACGGACCCACAACACTTCCCAACAGCGCGCCATAAGCCAGCGAGGCGATCCCGAAATGGTGTCCGCCGATCACACCGCCAACAATGATGAATACGTTGTAGAGCAGCGGCCCGAAGGCGGGAAAAAGAAACAAGCGATGCGAGAGCAGAACGGCGGAAACGACTCCGCCGACGTAGAAGAAGATCTGCGCCGGCAGCAGAATACGGGTCAGGTGGACAGTCAGGTCAACCTGCGCGGGTGAGAAGCCATGAAACATCCAACGCACGAACTGCGGCGTGAAGATTTCCGTAATAATGGTGCCGGCAATCATCACCGTCGACATTACAGTGATGACAATCGAAAAGGTCTTCTGTGCGTCAGCTTCGCGCTTCTCCGCGAGGAACCGGGTATAGATCGAGATAAATGTAATGGAAGCCGCCCCCCCGGCCACGATGTAATTGAGCCAGTCAGGCAGAGTGAAGGCGGCAACGTAGGCGTCGGTCTGCGGTCCGGCGCCGAAGGCGTAGGCGATATACGCTTCGCGGATGTAGCCGATGACCCGCGAGAGCATCACCGCCGACATCAGCAGCAGGGTCGCCGAGAAAGCCGTATGCTGATGCGAGGGACGGAAGAACCGGAGAAGTCTGGTCATGGGCCGCAGATTTTACGCCGGTAAACGCCGAGCTTTCGTTATTGTGCGCAAAAAGCAAATTTCATTCAAAGCCTACCAGAGGTGTGCGCCCGCGATTTACTTTATCCTCTGAATCCCCGATCTGGTTCCTTTATTGACACTGTCGGCAACGACGCCGATTCTCAGTTTGGCGGGAAGGTCTCGGGCTGGAATCCCCGGCGGAGAGCGTAGTACTCGTTGATGGGGCGATTATCGCTCAGAGCGGGTGTTTTAGGAGACGCCGCAACCAGTTGATCGATGGACAGTTCGTTTTGCAGTAGTTTCGCGAACCGTTCTTGGGAGTCCGGATAACGGTCCCACTCCACCAAATCGGCGGCGGCCGCGGGGGGAAGACGCTGCGCCAACTCACTTGCAGAGCGATTGGGGAAAGGCCGATCGCTGGCCAGAAAATGAAATCCCCAGTCCCCTCCAAAAGCGAAGACCCGGACATAGGGGAACGAGCGGCGAAGCGCAAGTGCGACGGCCGCTATGGTGGGCGCATCGCCAAGCGGCAGCCATTGTTGCAAAACGCCTCCCGGACGAAGCCGCTGCCGCAGGACGGAGTAGAAATCTTCAGAATAGAGCAGGCTGGATCCGGCGGCCTCCACGGGCGGCGGTGGATCGATGGTGATCACGTCGTATTGCTGCGGCGTACGCTCCAGATAGCGGCGGCCATCGTCGATCACGACATGGGACAGAGGAGAGTTCAGAACCGCTTGGGCATCGCTGTGGAAATAGCCGAACAAACGCGGCACGCTGGGAACCAACTCCACCACCGTGGCCGGAATTCCCCAGGAGTGCAACGACCGAAACGTTGTTCCCATGCCAAAACAAATGGCCAGGGCATCTTGTGGAGGACGATCGAGAAAAGCCAAAGGAAGGTGCGCCATCATTTTTGTGATCGGCGTCAGTGAGGTCATGCCGTAGCCGTTCACCAGCAGCAACTTTTTCATGCCGGTTCCAGTTGCGATCACGGTGGCTGTCGAGTCTCGCAGCACCCTGCTGGATTTCCCATACTGATGTTCATAATCCTTGCTCGCCAGGAAGAGTCCCAGGGCCAGGGGTAGCAATAGATAAGCCGCGGCGCGCTCTGCAAAACCAAGTGTCGAGCCAGACGGCCCCATCGGACGGATTCCGATGATCAGCCAGGGGAGCGTGAGCAGCACCAGCGCCCACCGCTCGCTGATCCAGGGCAGAAGCACAAAGCCGGCCAGCAGAGGCCCAAGCAGGCAGCCCAGAACGTTCACCGCATACGCCTTCCCTGCTTTGGACGGATTGCCACCTGCCCAGCGATCAACCAGCATGGGCGTCAGAAATCCGAGCAGGCCGGTGAAGGGCGCGATGCCCAGCACCAGGCGGAGGACGGGCAGCACCAGCAACACGGGGCCTTGGAAAACACGAAGAGGGCTGGCCGCCACTAGTGGGATCAGCGCGAACAGCGCGAGCAGCGTCCAGAGAATGGGACTTTCTCGATCCCCTCGCAGGCTCCAGCGGCGGTAGATGCGAGATCCAACGAAGGTCGCGGCCAGGTAGACGGCCAGAATTGACGCAAAGGCGTAAACCACCGTTCCGAGATAAGGCGTGAATTGCCGGACCCAGACTACTTCCATCCCCATGCTGGTAAGACCCGTAGCGAACAACAGGGCTAGAAGAGATCCTCCGCCCGTTGCCGTGGCGGCAGGTTCAGTCACGGCTTCCGGTACCTCTCTCACCTCCCTCGGCCCAACCTTCTTCGATACGATCAGGGCTAGAACCGCGATCAGGCCGTTGCAAGCAGCGCCAACCTTGAGAGTGCTATGAAATCCCAGCAGCTCGATCAGGAACAACGGGAGAGCCGTTCCAACCACTGCACCCGCCACGTTGGCCATATACAAATAGCTGAACGACCGCGAAGATTCCCGCGGAAGCACTTGCTCGATTGC
>Ga0210396_10007421_pt1 | contig 10426 bp, 11 predicted proteins | sample IncBWH17OmetaG_FD_155466 | JGI IMG/M metagenome (GOLD analysis project Ga0210396, IMG submission 155466) | Forest soil microbial communities from Barre Woods Harvard Forest LTER site, Petersham, Massachusetts, United States - Inc-BW-H-17-O ... | reverse complement strand
TCAAGTGACCTAGGGAACTCCAACGACCACTAAGTCGAATGACAGTCGATGGAAGACGATTGCTGGAGCATTTTGGCTTTGGAAAATGAGACCAGCTTGGCGGCTTCCATCGGGCTGCGGGCGGCGATGATCGCAACCATCGTCGAGACGATCAGAATGTTTGGCGAATTAGATTGACGTCACGGGACGATCGCGCCCTTTCTGACTGTACGGATGCGCACTGCGCCAATCACGGACCTCGAGCCTGTCCGCATCCTCGCTTCCATTTTTGGAATTCTGGCTCGACCGTGACAGTCAAGGCTCCGAGCCGAACGTTTAACAGTCTGAATCGAAAGTCTCAGTGGTGTGATCAATCATGATCCAAAGTCCAGCTTAATGCTATCATGTCCCGCCACCTGTAAGGAGTTTGTCTCGGCGGGCACGGAGCGCTTTTGATAGAGGCGATGATGCATTCACGGGGCGATTTTCTCAGCACCCAAAACTTGGATTACGAAGCGTGGCGAGATACGGTCCGCTCGATCTGTGGCCAGTACACGCCAGGCGGGATCGAACCCAATACCTTTTCTGGCAGAGCGCGTGCCCGGAGCGTTTGCGGATTGAAAGCAGTGGAGCTTAGTTCAAACGCTTATTGCCTCGAGCGAACGCACCAGGATGTCCGTGTCGATGCTAGGGATCACTACTACGCGATATTTCAGACGACCGGCCAATCCAGAATCATTCAGAACGACCGGAATATTGAACTCACAGTCGGTGACGTTGCTCTCGTCGACGCGGCCCGGCCCGTGACATACGTGTCTGAGAAGGCGAGCGACCAGTGGTGGGGGTCTTTGCAACTGCCGCGACGGTCCTTGCTGTCTCATCTGGGCTTGGAACCGCGGTGCCCTTCTCGAGGTAGCGGAGCGGCTGCAGCGCGACCGCTGGCTTCGGGATGCCGTCGAGGGCGAGCAATCAATGTCTGTCTCCGCCAAAGCCTACATACGCTTCGCATTCTACGGTTTATTGGCCGCAATATTCGCACCCTCCGACCCGAAAGAGACCTCTGTTCATACAGACAGACTGTTCGCGCGTATCTGCGATATCATCAAGGATCACTTTGCCAATCCGCACTTTGGCCCTTACGAGGTGGCAGCCGAGGCGGGAATCTCGTTACGCTATCTTTAGAAGCTCTTTACGGCGAGAAACTCCACCTGCAGTCATTTCATACATTCGGTTCGTCTGGATCACGCCGCGCATCTGTTAGGACGCCGATCGTTTCTGAAAACAAGCCAGCCCATCAGCGAGATCGCCTATGCCAGCGGCTTTGGCGACTATACTAATTTCATTCGAAAATTTCGCCTTCGCTTCGGTCATACCCAGGTTTCCATTCCGGAGATCACACTGAGCCCCGGGCGTATCCGCGCCGCTGAAAGTGCGTCATTGGCTCACGATGTCTGAGTAGCAATCCGCACCGCATAAGCCGGCATGGGCAAATCGTCCTGCAGTAGTCGCACCAATTAGACTCACGAATTGGAGGCTTATGGCCCTGGCGTACGTCAAGCCGATGAGCCTGCGGCGCTACCTCGAACGAACTCTCGGGAGCGTCGCGCAGTGCGCCGCCGTACGAGCGAAAAGGGCGTCAACAGCCAATGACGCTGATACTCGGCCAATCTAGGTTTGCAGGACGCAGTATCGAGGCAGGATCGGCGACGGAGGAACCCGAGATGAGCGACACGTGATGGAGACGGGTTCCGGTGCAAATAGCCTGCGCGAGCAAAGACATCTTACTCCACTCTAGCAATGGTAAGGGCAAGATATAATCAGCGGTGCCAAGTTTGAATCTGATCCCGAGCGGGACACTCACACGGCAGGATTTGTCGAACGGGTACGTGCCAACCAAAAAAGGCTCACGGCTGAACTCAAGCCGCACTATGACTTCATAGTCTGCGGATCTGGCTCATCCTGGTTCGGTGGTGGCGCGCAGATTGGCCGAGAACGCAGGTCAGTGTCCTCCTGCTGGAGGCCGGCGGCAGCGACGATATGCCAAGCATCAAGGAAGCCGACCAATGGCCTCTGAACATCGGCAGCGAACGTGACTGGGCTTTTATAGGCCAGCCGAACCCACACTTAACGGACGTTCGATCCCGCTGAATATGGGCAAGATACTTGGCGGTGCATCCGGCATCGACCTCATGGCTGAGCGCGCGGGCACAAGAATGACTGAGATTTCTTCGCGGCCGAGGCTCGGGACGCCGCATGGAGCTACGAATCGGTACTGACATCTATCGGCGCGTTGAAGATTGGCATGGCACGCCGGACCCAAGATACCGCTGGATCGGAGGACCGGTTTTTGTTCAGCCCGCGCCAGACCCGAACCCGGTGGCCCCCGCCATGGTCGAAGGTGCACGCTCGGTTGGCATTCCGACCTTCCAAAACCAGAACGGGCTGATGATGGAAGGCGATGGCGGTGCCTCTATCATGGACTTGCGAGTCCGCGACGGAACGCGGCAACCGGTATTCCGTTCCTATGCTTTCGCCTACATGGACCGCCCGAACCTGACGGTGCTCTGTCACGCACTGGTCACTCGACTTGTCATGAGCGGTAAGCAAGCCAACGGCGTCGAGATCGTTCATGACGGAAAGGTTCAACGATCGCCGCCGGAGCGGAGGTCGTACTATCGTTGGGCGCGATCCACACGCCAAAGGTGCTGATGCTGTCCGGAATTGGTGACCAAACCGAACTGCAACGGCTGGGAATACTTTGCGTTCAGCACCTTCCAGGCGTTGGCGAAAACTTTCAGAACCACGTTGGTTTTGGGTGTGTTTGGGAGTATCCGCAAGCACTCCCTCCCCGCAACAACCTGGCTGAAGCGACATACTTCTGGAAGAGCGATCCCGATGTCGATACTCCAGATCTGCAAACCTGCTAGGGTGAGGTGCCGTTCTGCAGTGCAGAGACAGCAGCTCAATTCAGCCCGCCCGCGGGTTCCTGGGCGTTGCTCGCAGGTGTCGTACAGCCAAAGAGCCGGGGCCGCATCCGCCTGACAGGTGCCAATCCTCGGTCCCTGATCGAGATCGAGGCCAACACACTGGCCCACCCGGATGACATGAAGGCCGCGATAGCGTGCGTCAAGCTTTGCCGCGAAATCGGCAACTCAGCTCCCCTGAGTCCGTTCGGCAAGCGGGAAGTGATGCCAGGCAATCTGAAAGGTGCGGCACTCGAGAACTTCATCCGTGACGCAGCAAGCAGCTACTGGCATCAGACATGTACGGCCAAGATGGGACACGATGCGATGTCCGTGGCGGACGGCTCTCTCAAGGTCCACGGGGTGATAATCTTCGAATCGCTGACGGTTCCATTATGCCGCGCGTCACACCCCGCAACACGATGGCGCCTTGCGACATAATTGGCGAACGCGCTTCAGAAATGCTGAAGATCGCCCACCGCACTTGAGGTCCTACAATCGCAGTGATACGCGCCAGGGAGCCGCCAGCGCGTACGTGAAAGAAAAAGGATCGGATTGCTGCGATGGCAACTAACCGGCGGGCACACCGCTCGGCTAATGTACGTAGACCGCACGCGCTCTTTGGGATTGCTAATGAGCTTTGATGTTCCTGCGACCCCTGTCGAGATAGTCAAAGTTGGCCATTCGGCGCTCCGTAACGGCACACAAAGTGTACCGCAACTATTCGGCACTCCCGCGCTTCACGAACTGATCGAAGTCATGCGTGTGACGCTCGCGGGAAATGGCGTAGGCCTCGCGGCGCCTCAAATTGCCGTTCCATTACGCCTTTTCGTTGTTGAAGACAATCAAGAGCGGATGGACCATCTGACCCCCGAACAGCAAAAGGCTCGCAATCTTTATCCCTTCCCGTTCGAGCCAGTCATCAATCCGATCTGGTACGCGACTTCCCCGGAGATGGTGATCGAAACAGAGGGGTGTCTCAGCATTCCCGGTTTTAAGGCGGATGTTTGTCGTTACTGGGCGATCGAGGTTGAAGGATTTCAGCCGAATGGCCAGCGGAAAACCTGGTCCCTCAAAGGATGGCCGCTACGCATCTTTCAACATGAAATCGATGACCTTGACGGACGGCTGCTTACCGATTGCATGCTACCAAGAACACTCACATCGACCGAGCCGCACGGCACAGGTGCTTCGTCCGACCTACTCGAACGCCTCGCCATTTCGATGCAACTGCCTACGGAATTCGGCGCCGGACCGCACATGTGCCTTGGCTTGGACCTCGCCAGGCTGGCGATGCGGGCCGTGTTCACCGCCCATATCGAGGCGGAGGAGCGCGCATTGCAACGTCCCGCGCGGCTTCAGCAAATTGATTGTCACCGTCGAATTAGCGGGGCAGTCTGCAGCCGCGGGAAGCTAAAAAGCCATGCGACCGGCCCTGCTATGCTGACGTGCGCGCTTGGTGTGACGTGCGATGAGTGCTTTAGAGCCTTCGACTACGACGCCTCGACGTTGCGGGATCTGGATTTCACCGTGCGTTGCTGAGCAGCCTCGGGAAAGCGGAGACAGGCCGTCGTCCCGCATCCTGGGTTCGATGTGATGGTCAGTGCCCCTCCGTGAGCCGCCATGATCTCTTGGACGATCGACAGACCGAGCCCGGCCCCCTCCCTTGCGGTGTTACCCGTTTGGAACGGCTCGGCGCGGTTGCGGTCGAAGCTCGCAGATACACCAGGCCCATCATCGCTAATCGACACGCTCCCGCGACTGAGATTAGCTACGATGTGTGCCGCGCCGCGTGCATGAATCAACGCATTGCCTACCAAGTTTGCCAAGGCGCTCCGAACCGTAGCTTCTACGCCGAGCACCACGACACTGTCTTGCGGATGCTCCAGCGAGAGTTCGATCCCGGCGTCCAGCGCCGACGGGCTGAAATCCGCAAGGACGTCCCGCGTCAGGGCTCCGAGATCAATGGGCCGTTTTTCTATCGCTTGATCTTGTAACCGTGCCAGATCCAGCATGGCTGAGACCAGAGACGTGAGGTGACGAACATCGCACACAAGCTCGGCCTTCAAGGCAGGCTCGGTCACGTCTTCGATTTTGGCGCGCAGCAAGGTCAGCGGCGTTCGGAGCTGATGTGCGGCATTGCCCAGGAACCGGCGTTGCCTTTGGATGTATGTATTAATCTCATGGAAGGCGCGGTTAAGCGCGCTGACCAGCGGCTTGAGTTCGACCGGAACCTCATCGAGCGATATCGACGCCTGAGGTGCCCTCGGCTCGATTGCGAGCGCCAGCTTTGTCACGCGTTCGATACTACGCGTCACGAACCGCGTGGACAGGAATGCGCCGGCCACTACGGTCGACGCAAATGCGCCGGCCAGCAAAATAATCGAAAAAAGATTGCGGAGGACAAATGATTCCGCCACCTGGCCGAATTGGACTTGCGCACCGCCGATCATCAAAACCAGTTTGGATGAATCCCTTCGCACGACGGCCAGGCAGAAGGAACTCTCCTGATCAAGTGTGTTGAGAACCGACAATCCGATCGGACCGGGATAGGGAAGCGAGATAGGTAGGGCAGGTCGGCGTTCCTGTCCGAACTCGCTCACCAGATTGTCATAGGACACGACATACCATAGAAGCGGGCTATGAGATCTCAGCTTCTCGATGCCTGCAGAACGGACAATCAGTCCGTGGCCAGGATCAACGACCGTGGCGCGATTGAGGATGGCCGTGGCTGTTTGGCAATAGGTTTGCTCGGCTCCTCGCGCCTGATCGAACCAGATGACGATGCCAAGCGTGACGAGAAAGATTGCCGTTGCAGTCACGCCGAGTGAAAGCGCCAGTGTCCTGGTGATTGACCTCATCAGGTATGTGCCGTCCTGAGAATATAGCCAATGCCCCGCATACTCCGGATCTCGACGTTGCTGCCAAACTCGGCCAGCTTTTTGCGGAGCCGCGACACCTGCGCCTCAAGCGTATTGGACTCGATCTCGTCATCGAAGCTGTAGACCGCCTGGACCAGGACTTCACGCGCGACGACGCGGTCGCGTCGCATCAGAAGAGCTTCGAGGATCAAGGCTTCGCGGCGGCGAAGTAGGGCCTTGTTGTCGGCCACAGTGACCTCGTTGGTGCCGACGCGAAGTTCGACGTTCCCGAAGGAAAGGATCGACGGCACGAGCAGTCGAGGCCGCCGCAGGACGGCCCTCACCCTGGCGATGAACTCCTGCGGTTCGAAGGGCTTACCAAGATAATCGTCCGCCCCGCTGTTCAGCCCATCGATCACGTCTTCCTTCGCATCCTTGGCGGTCAGCATGATGAAAGCCGGCCTTTCGGGCAATTGGCTCAGCGCCATTACGATATCGAGAGCGTCGCCGTCGGGCAGCATCCGGTCGACGATGGCCAGATCGTACTTGAAATTGCCAAGCGCTTGCTCGGCATCCGAAAGGGATCCGACGATGTCGACAATCCCGCGCAACTGCCCGAGCAAACGGCCGAGATAGGCCCCAATCTGCGGCTCGTCTTCGATCACAAGGGAGCGCATCGATCGTCCTTGGAACAGTGGTCGATGGATCAAGCAAGATCGCAGATCGCGTGTTTCCCGCTCGCCGCACTCGGTCGCCCCCGCGAGTCCAAGTGTTTCTCGTTACGGAAATCAAGGCAAGCCTCATAGGACCGGCCATCCTCGGGCTCACGCAATGGTGAAGGGTTGCTTGGCCCGAGCAATCTTGGGGCAATGTTGATGGGTGACCCAGTCTCTCGAAGCAACACGGGGTCGTCAGTATTTTTTGAAACGCGGATTCTAGCAACACAAAACGCAACGATCAGCGAGGGCGTGGGAACCCTAACCAAAATCCGGTTGGGGCAATTGTGCCTCGGAGGCAACAGAAATTAAACGGAGATAGAGATTAACATGATTGAATCAAAAGCTAACCTGGACATTGAGGCCGTGCGTAATTTCGCTGACGGCCTCGACACCCACGCAAACTCCGATGTGCCGTCTATCGCTCCCCAGAGCATTCAAAATCAGCTTACCGAGACAATTGCACTGAGCGAACAGTTGCTGGACGAGTGGAACCATAGGCTCAAGAACAACTTGCAAATACTCGTTCGCCTGCTGGAGTCGGGATACCGCAAGGCCCACAGCTCCGAAGCTCGCGAGGTGCTGTCGGATGCAATCCGACGCATCGGGGCGATCGGAACCGCGCAACGGGCCTACTATTTCGCAGGTGGCTCTACCGACGTGAACGGGCAGGACCTTGTTAGCGCTATCTGCGCCAATGCCCGAACTCTGTTCGGCAGCGACGTATCGATCAATTGCAAAGCGGCCAGGGGGGATCTTCCAAAAGAGACAGCCATGCCGCTCGCGTTGATCCTCAATGAATTACTGATGAATGCGGTAAAATACGGCGGCAACCAGCGTGGGCAAGTCACCGTCACAGTCGACTTGAGCCGGCGCCCGGGACAATACGAGCTCTGTGTGCAAGACGAGGGGTTTGGCTTCGATTTGGAGGACCCCAAAAGTCGCTTGTCGGGTCTCGGATTGGTCAGGGCGCACGCGCAACGGCTCGGTGGAAGCTTCAGTGTGGAGCGAACTCCGGGAGCGCGTTGCACAGTTAGATTCCCAGACCGGTGACATCCGTCTTTTGTGGCCGATGGCGCGTGCCGGTAGTACCGCCGAAGTGACGACCTTTGACGCCGACGTTGCGCGGCGCTGGAGCGATGCTCTCAAAGCGGAACGGGCCGAAATTTGAAATCCAAAATTCATTCCAACTACGAAAAATCCCATGATCAAGACAACCGAAGGTTTGTTCAATCTGCATTCGGTTGACCGAGGGCTTACGGTGGCAAACAGTCACCTATCGAAACCAGGAGCGGAGGAATGCCCGTCGAGACCGGCGAGGTGGGCCACATCCTTGTAGTCGATGACGACGCGATGGTGCGGCAGACGATCACCAACTATTTAGAGCAACAGAATGTGCCGGCGGCTTCCGTGTCGTCCCGGCAGGACTTGAGCCGCCACCTCGAAAAGGCACATCCTAGCCTGATCCTTCTGGATCTGCGGCTCGGCCAAGAGGACGGGCTGGACGTCTTGAAAGAGATCCGGTCTCATTCAAACGTCCCTATCATCATCATGACAGGCCACAGCCGCGAGGAGGTGGACCGCGTCGTGGGTCTCGAACTCGGTGCGGACGACTACTTGGCGAAGCCGTTCAGCCTCAGGGAGTTGCTGGCGCGCGTCCGCGCCATCTTACGGCGCCACGAAATGGGCCGCGCAGCGCGAGCCCGCGACCCGGAGAGGGGCGGGTACCGGTTTAATGGCTGGTCGCTTGAACGTCGCACCCGTCGCCTCGCCAATCCGGACGGCGCGCTGGTTTTGCTAACCAAAAGCGAATACGCCTTGCTGCTCGCGTTTCTCAAAGCTCCACAACGGCCGCTCACGCGGGAGATGCTTCTTCAAGCAACGCGAGTCCGCGACGACATTTTCGACCGAAGTATCGATGTGCAAGTCTTGCGTTTGCGACGCAAGCTCGAGATCGACCCGAATGCGCCACGTGCAATCGAGACGGAGCGTGGCGTTGGCTATATCTTTACGGCTATGGTCAAGCCGTTTTGAACAGCGGAGCCCGTTTGCCTGGCATGTCTTCAATCAAATTCACAACATCCCCGCAGTTTCGCGTAACTCGCTGAGCTGCTGCACTCAAACTGGACGCGCCGCGCTACTGCGTTATTTCAGTCTCGGAAAAATGGTTGCGATTGTAGGTCGCCGAGGACAAACAGATGGCGAAAACGACGCGCGCCCTTGAGCGGGGCTCGATTTCTATCCCTCACTAGCGACCACCTTGCCGTCCTGGGTGATCGGCACATAGATGCAGGATCGGCCTTCAGCATCGGTTAGCCTGATGGCTTGTGGCATTGTGTCCAGATATTCGCCGCCGTGGTCTAGCGACCAGATCCTACTGTGGTTCGGCCGCGTGGTTCTAGCGACGGCCGGCTTCCTCATACTCGACGTTTCGTCGAGGAATTGAGGCGGTAGAATCTGAACATCGCTCCTCATCGAGCAAACTTCGAGGGCGAGCGCGTGGCGTCCGGGTATAAGCTCGGGCATAGCCTGATCCCTTGCCAGCGCTAACACTTCGGCAGCCGCGCAAAGAGCGATCGATCGATGCGATCGACATAAGGCCTGCTGTGTGTACCGAAAACCCTATCCGGATTTATTGAATGATAGAATCGGCTGAATTGGCGACATGATCGCGCTGATTTGCTTTGTTCTGGCGGTGCTGGCCTCGCCGTTCAAGTCGAAGAGCCGGCTTGAGGCTGAGAATGCTGCGCTCCGACATCAGTTGATCGTTCTCCGGCCCAAGAGGCCCGGCCGGCCCTGGCTTACGAACAACGATCGCTAGTTGTGCCTGTCGTAAATTAAATCCGGCCATATTGGTGATGCAGTCCGCCCAAGATTGGGCGACAAAGAATGTGTCCGGCGCGATCGACGGCGCGCGAGACCGGCGCATCTTTCTCGAGGGATAGATGCGGGCGGGATCCGACGCAAATGCGCCTCGCCCCAAATCACCACATGATCCAGACACTCCCTTCGGATCGATCCGATCAGCCGTTCGGCAAAGCCATTCTGCCAGGGCGAGGCCGGTGCGGTAGGCCTGTCCCGGATGCCCATGGCGCGCAATCGGCGCGTGACGACGCTGCCATAGATCCGGTCGCGATCGCGGATGAGGTCGTGCGGAGCCTCATCCCAGGGAAACGCCTCCGTTATTTGACGTGCAACCCATTCTGCCGCCGGATGTGCTGTGACGTTGATCCAGACGAGGTCTCTGCGCTCGAGCCGGACAATGACGAAGGCATAGAGCAGGTAGAAACCGATAGTTGGAACAACGAACAGGTCCATGGCGGCAATGTCCGGCGCGTGGTTACGCAAGAAGGTCCGCCATCCCTGGCTGGGCGGCGCCCGCCGTTTGACCATGTACTTGGCGACGCTCGACTGCGCGACCTCAAACCCGAGCTTGGGCAGTTCGCCGTGGATGCGTGGCGCGCCCCAAAGCGGATTTTCGACGCTCATCCGCCGGATCAACGCGCGCAGTTCCGTTTCGATCTGCGGTCGCCCTCCCAATGGGCGCGACTTCCAACGCCAGTAGCAGCGAAAGCCGGCCCTATGCCAACGCACGAGCGTCTCTGGCCGGATGATTGTGAGAACCTGCAGGATTGACGGAAACCAGCGATACAGCTGGATAAAGAACCAGCGATCATGGTTCGTGAGCCGCACGCGACCATGCAATCTGCGCCTCAAGACAATCAGCTGATGTCGGAGCACCGCATTCTCCGCCTCAAGCCGCACTTTCGACTTGAATGGCGAGGCCAGGACGGCCAGAACGAAACAGAGCAGCCCGATCATTCCGTCAGCTTAGGCGATTCCATCGCGGCTTCAACTCAGATAAGGTTTTCGGTACACACAAGCAGCGGATTCCACGATTCTCATT
>Ga0210396_10007418_pt1 | contig 10429 bp, 8 predicted proteins | sample IncBWH17OmetaG_FD_155466 | JGI IMG/M metagenome (GOLD analysis project Ga0210396, IMG submission 155466) | Forest soil microbial communities from Barre Woods Harvard Forest LTER site, Petersham, Massachusetts, United States - Inc-BW-H-17-O ... | reverse complement strand
GGGGGGGGGGGGGGGTCAATCGAGGGACGGGCCAGAGGTTGGCGGGCGGCTTTCTGGGTGTCGGGGTAGGGCGGTTGCTTGGTGAGAGCGGACGCCCGAGTCTTCTGAGGAGGGCCAGTCTTTGCTAGAACATGGGGTGCGACGCGGGGTGGAGCAGTCTGGTAGCTCGTCGGGCTCATAACCCGAAGGTCGCAGGTTCGAATCCTGCCCCCGCTATGACCCCATTAGCGACCATGCCCGCAAGGTCGTCAAGGTCTGAGGCTGTGCTGAAGGCGCTTGATACGAGCGCCTTCAGTCGTGTCTCGGGCTTGTTTCGGTCTAGTTCGATGCCGGGTTGGAACGCTTCGTAGACGCTGCGGCGTAGCTCTGGGTCGGCTTTGGCGAGCGGCTTTGAGAGGTCGGGGAGGGAGTCGAGCACGGCGCACGCCTCCTCTAGATCGAGGCCGATCCGCTCGCGTTGGAGGATGTCGAGTTGTGCGAGTGTCGTCTCGGATTGCTGTCGTTCGCCCCATGAGTACTTGGATGCGCTTGCCCACCTACTAGTACGGGACTGTGAGCACTGGCGGAAGGTGGCCCGCATCCTCGCCCCGGCCGACACGTCCGCCGCCGAGTCAATTGGGGCCGCACGCGAAGCGCGGGAGGCAGCAATTGGCGAATGGCAGGTGTTTCAAGAACCGCTGAATGTTGCGAATCGCAGAGCTTCCTCGAAGATCACGAGCAGGCCAATCTGCTCGACGCCTGGTACCACCGTTACCGGCGGGTCTCCGCCGAGGATTTCTGCGACGCGACGGGCGTGCGACGGCGGGTGCATACGGTCGAACTCGCCAGTCCAGAGGGAGGCGCGGACCGGACCGGGCGTGATGCCCCATGGTTTGCAGAGGATCTGGACCTCCTCGATGAACCCGTTTGGGTTCGCAAACAGCTCCCCGGTCGTCGCTACGAACAGCTCTTTGACCCACGGGATCTGGACGATCTCCGCGTCCGGTCCCTTGAACAGTCCCATCGCTGAATCTGGCAACTTCTTGTACTGCTGCTTGAAGCCCGCCCGCAGCAGAAACGGCGCGCGCCGGGACATGAACGCCGCCATCTTCATATCCTTCCCGGCCGCGCGCCACTGGGCCTTCTCCGCGAGCGGCGCAATAGCTCCGAGTAGCGAGTGTGCGGTGACCCGCTCTGGAACTGCACCGGCAACGGCGATCCCGTAGGGGGTCCCGCCGGATTGCGTCACAATCCCGAAGCGGTCAACGCCCAAGGTGTTCATCAGGGCGAGATGGTCGGCGGGCCAATCGGCGACCGTGCGACCTGGTTTCGGCGTGCTGCCGTGAGCCCCTGGACGGTCCGGGATCACGAGCCGGATCCCAAGTTCGCGCGCGGTTGCGGCGAGCGCCCGCCCGAGGCCGCGGCTACATGGACCGTCAAGCACGGTCACGACCGGCCCGCTGTCGGCGCCCGCGAGCAGGTACGAGAGCGTGCGCCCGTCGGGCAGTGTGATGTGTGTGTTCGGCTCAGTTTGTGACATGGTGTCACAATAGGATTGCATACTGTTGAGACACAATGTCGCAAAAATCTCCGCGTGTTCCGTCCGATGACGCCCGGCGACGGATCCTCGACTCGACCCGGGAACTATTGCTTGACCGGCCGTTCGGGGCACTGACCGTCGGGGATGTGATGACGCGGGCGGGCCTGGCACGCACCGTCTTCTACCGCCACTTCAACAGGCTGGCGCAGATGGCGCCCGAGCTGCTTCCGGACTCCGAGGACCCTCTCCTCGATCAGGTCCTGCGCGGTCCTGTGGAAGACCTGATCACAGCGATGGTCGCCGGCTTGGTGCAGCTCTATGCCGACAACGGTCGGTGGCTGCGCGCGCTCGACGCCGCCGCAGCAGCCGATCCAGCAGTTGCGAGCGAGTTGGACCGCGCTCTCGTTGGCCCGCGCCAACTGCTTGAGCAGTTCGTCGCGAACGCTCCGCACCCACCGACCAACCCACGCGAGTTCGCGCTGCTACTGATGGCCACTCACCGCGCATACCTGCTCGACACATTTGGCGGCGGCCAGGACTCCTTGGAGCGACGCACCAACGCTACAGCCGCGCTCATGGCGCTCTGGGATAGACTCCTGGCCGAGTGATCCGGCCTTTGTAGCCTGGCCGCGGCTGCCGTCCCGCTTTGCGCGTAAAGCAGGCGCTCGAGCGTAGCCAACGAGACGCCTGAGTCGGATGAGAAGGAGGTCGAGGTCGTCGCCCTTTGCCTGGCGCGGTGGCCGTGGGAGCACCCCCCGGCCTTGTCCGCGTCCCAAGTCCGATGCTACGACCCATGCCAGCCGGGCACGGCTCGACCGACGGGTACCGAGAGGTCGCTACCTGGAGCGGATCGTTCCCCCGCTATGTCGTTAATCTGCGACCGTCCCTCGGGGCGGTCGCTTTCGTTGGGGCAAAGCACGGGCAGCAACTCGGGCGTGATCGTCACCGCGAGGTGTAGTCGCTGCTCGTACTTGCGAGTGAAACCAGCGACTAACCCTGCATAGAGGCCTGGGTCAAGCCTGAGTCGCCCCAAGCACGCGCAGCACAGGCCTCCCGCACCCCACGTGTCGGCCCGCCGAGGGTTGGAGTCGGCGCACACAGCCACAGCCCGGCTAGATGTCGTCTGGCTCGCCGGTAGCCCGAAGCTCTGCGCGTGGCTGCGTGTCAGCGCGCCAACTTGTCCCGGAGCCGCTCGGCCAGGCGCACGCTCGCCTCGATCTCCACTCTGCGGACCGATACGGACTCGACGTTGACACCGACCGGGACACTTAGGTGGCGGCAGAACGTCATCAGTTCAAGCGCGGTTGCCTCGGCATGCTCGAGGGACGCATCCAGAGTGTCTTTAGCGTGACGCAGATCATTTACGACCCAGCGTGGGACGTCGACGCCGAGCCATCGGAGGAACTCCAAGGTCTGAATCGAGCCGCACACCGAAAAGGTGAACACGATCGGGACCGGATCGAGGCCGCGATCGCGACACTCGTAGGCATAGTCGGATACAAGATTCTTGGCAGCGTTGACGTCGTAAATAATCTGGGTGACGAAGTAGGAGCAGCCAGCGTCTTGCTTGGCGACCAGGCGAAGATGCTCGTCGCCTTTGCGGGTGTGCCGCTCGGGTATCGCGACGGCGCCGAGGAGCAGATCGGGGTTGACCTCGGTGCGGAGTTGCTGGGCCCTGCGGAGCGTCGTGGCGACACGCTTCTCGCGCGAGGAAGCACCGACGAAGACAGCCATTCGCTTGGCAGGGTCCAGGGACGCCATCCAGTCGCGAAGGTCTTGCTCGCTGTACTTCGCCGTCGCGCGGTAGACCACGACCGGCATGCTCCGGGTCTCGAGGTGCCGGTCTAGATAGTCAGCCGGGTCCATCGTCGGAAAGAACGGGAACGGCCGTTCTTCGGGGTTGCGGTCGGACTCGTCGTCGATGTCGTAGAGAATCAGGCCGTCCAAGTCGAGACGCCTCAGGCGCTCGAAGGTGACATCAGCGATCTCCTGGGCCCTCTCCGGGGTGGTCGACAACCGTGGCGGGGTCAGCGCAAAGAGCAGGAACTCACCCCGGAGGGCCACGATGCGACGCTGGAGATCCACGCTCGCAAGGCTATCTAGGGTAGGGCGCAGGAAGCGCGGCCGGCCAGCCGTGCCGCTGCGGCACGCGCCGACGCGATCCTCGACGAGCCGCCACCTGAGCTGCGACTCGTGCCTGCCGAGGACCTCGCGACCCTGCTGAGTGAAGTACCCGACCAAGGAGCTATTGCGGATAAGGCGTTAGCTCATGGTCCGAGCAGGGATGCCGGTATTACTGCGATTCCGTCGGGTCGCCGGTATGCGGCCTGACCGCTAGTGATGACGATCGCGTCTGTCAGATCACCGCCGAGCTCGTTACGGAGCCAGAGGAGATGTCGCACGTCCCGCTGCCACTCATCGATCAACACGGGCCGCTCGCCCTCCAGAAGGCGTGACGAGTCAGCCTGGGCGATGAGCGCTCAGCCTCGTTGTCGAGGCGTACACCGGTCTCGGCGCGTCGCAGCGCAGCAGCCGTCTTGCCGACAGCCTTCGGACCCTCGAGCGCTATCGCAGGCAGACCGGCAATCAACTCGTCGAGTTCGTCGTCAACGATACGCCGCCGATAGCGGCTGGCACGGGCATCCAGGTTCTGCTTTGCGCCGTCGATCATCGCCTTATATACCATTACGCAGATCTATACAGAACAGTTTCGCGACTATCTACGGTACATATTCGCGATCGGTCTCGTGTCGCGACAATCTCATGGCAGCCTGCGAACCTCCGTGTCCGATACATCGGTTTCCCCGCGCCGAACGGGGATATCTGTATAGACGCATCAGCATGGGGCTAGCCAAGGATCTCTTCAGCTGCGGCACCTCCAGGGCAGGCCTGCTCCTCGTCAAATGATCCAGTGTTTAGCGGCCAAATTTCAGCGTCCTCTGACTCGGAATCCGCTCGAACAACTGTTGAGCGTGTTATCTCGGCGCCGTTGTGCGGGTTATGCTCCCCGCGCGTGACTCGCAAGATCATCGGGACCCTAGTGCTGCTGTTCGCCTTGGGCGCCTCGCCCGCGCTGGCGTCGACGCACACCTGGACAGGCGCGGTCAATCAGAACTGGTCGGTCGCCGGCAACTGGACCGGCGGCGTGCCGAGCACGGGGGAGTCGGGTGGCACGATCGTCGACTTTCCGGCTGGGAGCACGTCGACGATGGACATCAGCGGGCTCGTCGTCGACCAGATCAACTTCACCGGCAGCGGCAGCACGATCAGTGGCAGCACGCCGCTGGGCATCAACGGCGCCCACTTCACCACGGCCATCAACGATGCAAACGGCAACAATGCGATCATGGAGCCGCTCGCGCTGTCGGGAGCCACGTCCGTGCAGGTGAGCGTTGGTGCGGGTGAACTCACGATCACGGGTGTGATCAGCGGATCGTCGGGGCTGACAAAGACCGGGGCCGGCACGCTGTCTTTGTTCACGTCGACCAATACCTACGCAGGTGTCACGGACGTGCAGCAGGGCGTGCTCGGGATCAAGGCGACCAACACATTCGCGATCCCCGGGGCGCTCATCATCGGCACCGGAGCCGGGCCCCCTGGGAGCGCAACCGTGCGTGATGTCAGCTTCGGGAACGATATTGCTCCCACGTCGAACGTGACGGTCAACGCTGACGGCGTCTTGGATATCTCCAGCGGGTCCGTTGCCGAGCAAGCAGGAGGGCTGACCATCAATGGCGGCTCGGTGACGCTCGGCACACTCACCCTGACGCTTAAAGATTCGCTGGCGATGACCGGAGGCACCATCTCCGCCACCACCGGGTTGCTCAACCTTGGCGGTGATGTGACGGCGACATCGTCCGCTGCCGGGCCGGCAACGATCGGCGCACGGGTTGCGCTCAACGGCCCGCGAACGTTCACTGTGGTTCAGGGTGTACAGACGCCCGATCTCGCCATCTCGAATGTCATCAGCGACGGGACGCCCACCCCGGCATCGCTGACGAAGGCCGGGACCGGGACGCTGGCGCTCAGCGGACTGACCAGCAACACCTACACCGGCGCCACCACCGTGCAGGCGGGCACGGTCACGCTTGACCAGGCGATCGGAGTGGCCATCCCGGGTGCGGTTACGATCGGCACGGGTGTCGGCGCGCCCGGTAGCGCGGCGTTGCGCGAGCTGCAGTCCTCTGACCTCCCCACCACCGCAAACGTGACCGTCAACCCCGACGGCGTACTCGACCTCAACGGTCATGTCGACGTGATCACGGGGCTGACCGTCAACGGCGGCTCGGTGCTGCTGGGGGCGGTGGGAAGCCAGATCTCGATCCCTCCGACTGGGAGCGTCACGATGACCGGCGGTACGATCGCCGGGCCGGGTGGGAAATTCCTTCTACAGAACGGCGGCCTCACCGCCAGCTCCTCCGCTCAGGGGTCGGCCACGATCTCGGCCCCGACCGTCCTGGGCGGAACCGGGACCGGCGACTTCAACCCGACATTCACCGTGACCCCGGGCACTGCGCCGGAGTTGGTCCTGAGCAGCCCGGTCTCGGAGGCCAACGGCGTGCACGGGCTGATCAAGGCCGGCACCGGGACGCTGCAGTCGACCGGGGTGGACACCTACAGCGGGACCACCGCGATCACCGCGGGCACCTTCGTCGCAAGCGGCCAGGTGCCGGGGCCGGTCACCGTCGCGCCGCAGACAACGCTCACCGGTAACGGCGTCCTCGGTCCCGTGACCGTCGCGGGCACGCTGACCCCTCAGGTCGGCCTACGAACCGGCCCACTGTCCTTCAGCGCAGGAGGCAGCTTCAACTTCGCCATCCCCTCGACCGATCCGTCGAAGACGCCGACGGTCACCAGCACCGGACCGGTCGCAATCGATCCCGCGGCCGTGCTCACGTTCACCGCCGCTTCGGGGCTCACCGTTCCTGGCGGTGCCATCTTCCCGCTGATCACGAATACCGGCAACGGCACCACCACCGGTACGTTCACCGGCGCCCCGTTCATGACACCCGACGGGGTGCCGATGACTTCGAACGACGCCGGCGGCGACGGCAACGACCTCGTGCTGACCGCGGCAAACGTCGCGCCCGTCGCCGGATCGGTCAGCGCGACGCCGACCTCGGCCCGCACCGGGCAGGCCGTGACATTCAGCGTCAGTCCGTCCGACGCCAACCGCGACAAGCTGACCACGACATGGAACTTCGGCGACGGGACCAGCGGTACCGGTTCGTCGGCGTCTCATGCCTACCCGATTGCCGGCACGTACCACGTGGTGGCGACAATCTCCGACGGTGCCGCGCAGGTCCAGGCGAGCACGCAGATCACAATCACTGCCGCTGCTGCCGGATCGGCGTTCACCTCGCTTAGCGTCAAGTCCAAGCAGACCGGGACCAAGATCACCGGATCCCTGAATGTCTCCACTGTAGGCTCGACGCTGAAGCTCACGCTCCAGATCCCGGCGGCGAGCGCCGCGTCGTCGAAGTCGAAGAAGAAGCCGGTCACGATCGGGACGGCCACTGTCAAGAAGCTGAAGTCCGGGAAGTACACGTTCACCGTCAAGCTCGACAGGTCCCACGGCCTGAAGGCGCAGAAGAAGCACAAGACGCTGAAGGTCACGCTCTCCGTGAGCGTCACTCCGCCCGGAGGCAATGCGACGACGGCGAGCAAGGCCGTCACGCTCACACGGGCCGCGACCAAGAAGAAGCACTAGCAGCTCCCGCCCCGCGCCGCGCTCAAATCGCAGGCTGCAGCCTGGCGACGGTCACGTGGAGCGGGCTTTTTGGCGGCGACGAAGCGCAAGAATCATCGCGTCGGGCCAGTACGCTCGGGAACCTCATGTCTGACCTGCCTGCCACCGGCACGCCGGGTTCCGCGAGCCTGAGCTACGAGGAGTTCCTTGAGGGCATCAAGGGACGCATTCGCAGCGCCCAGGCGCGGGCCGCGCGCGCGATCAACGCAGAGCTCATCGATGTGTATTGGCAGATCGGCTCGGAGATCACGCGCCGTCAGCAGGTAGAAGGGTCGGAGCTGGGACGACGCACGCGTGGCGTTGTGCAGCGCCTGTCGGCTGATTTGCGTGCGGCATTTCCAGGAGCACGCGGCTATTCGGTGCCGAATCTCTACTGGATGCGGGCGCTCGCGGTGGCTTGGCCGGAAGGTCTCTCAGACCGTATGAGAGACCTTCCCTGGGGACATGTGACGATGCTCGCGGCCAAGGTGGATCGCGACGAACAGGAATGGTATGCAGAGCGGGCGGTGGCTTGGTCGCATGCGCAGCTACAAGCAGCTATCGCAATCGCCTGCGTGAGCGCGAGGGTGGGGCGCTCACCAACTTCGGCCAGACGTTGCAAACCGACGATGCCGAGGCGGTGCAGCTGATCACGCGCGATCCCGTGGTCTTGGATTTTGTCGCTTTGACCGAGGGTTACAAGGAGTGTGATCTCGAAGCGGCTCTGCTGAGCGACATCGAATGTTTCATGCTGGCGCTCGGCGAGGGCTTCTATTTCGCAGGACGTCAAAAGGCGCTCCAGGTTGGCAGAGAGGAGTTCATGCTGGACCTCCTCTTCTACCACCATCCAACTCGACGCTTTGTGGTCATCGACCTCAAGATCGGACCTTCGAGGCCGAGTTCGCGGGCAAAATAAACCTCTATGTCAACGCCGTGAATGAGCTGATCGCCCATGACGAGGACCGCGCAACGGTTGGCTCATCCTCTGTACTGGTCGCGACGAGGCCGTTGCTCACCTGACTCTCCAAGGGATCGCCACACCGATTGCCGTGACGCGCTACACGGTCGGCGAGAGGGGGTGTCCTGATGGCTGATGAGGAGAGCCAGATCACCGAGGGCATTGAGCATGAGATGGAGGGCATGCGCCCGTGTTGAGCAGCGAGTCACCGAGTTTGCCGCTCGCCGCGCACGAGAGCTTGCGGTAGGTTCTGAGGAGCCTAAGCTGTAAAAGCACAATGAGCACATTCTCGATAAGTTTCGCCTATGGCAACTGTCGGGAACGGGGTGCAATCCGGTTCGGAGGCGGATGGCTGGCTGCATGCTCGCTTGATCCCGACCTTCGGCATTCGGAGTCAGGACGAGCAGGAGAAGCGTGCGACTTCATGCCTCCTCGCGGTAATGCATGGGGTTCCTGAGTTCGGTCATGCGCTGCTCCGAGAGTTGGGTGCCCCCAAGTCACCAAGCATCGACACGTTTGCCGAGGTTCGCTTCAAGAACGCAGACGGCAAGGTGGACATCCCGGACGGGGCAATCGTGTGTCAGCGAGGCGCGAAGCGCTGGACATGTCTGGTGGAGGTCAAGACCGGCGCGGCGACGTTGAAGGACGAGCAGGTCGGCAAATATCTCGACATCGCGCGCGATCACTGCCTCGACGGCGTGTTGACGATTTCAAACCAGATCACCCACAGCGCCTCCGAATCGCCGGTCGTGGTGGATCGTCGCAAGCTTCGCAAAACAGACCTTTGGCACTTCTCGTGGTGGCGCATCCTGACAGAAGCAGTGGTGCTAAGCCGCTACAGGGGCGTGTCGGATTCCGATCAGGCTTGGGTCCTTCGAGAGTTGATCCATTATTTGACTGGCCCGGCGTCGGGTGTCGCCGGGTTCGAGGACATGGGCAAAGACTGGGTTCCGGTGCGCACCGCAGCTCACGACGGGACGCTACGTGGCGGAGATCCCGGTGCGCGTCAGGTAGCGGAGCGATGGGACCAGCTCACCGAGTATCTGTGTCTCAGTTTGTCGCAGGAACTTGGGCGCAACGTAATGTCGGTTCGACCGCGCAAGCAGACGACCAGTGCCCGGCTCGACGAATTGGAAAAGGCGCTGGCTACCGATGGAGATCTTCGCGCGACTATCCGAGTCCCGGACGCCGTCGGAGACCTCCAGATACGAGCCGACCTCAAGTCTCGGCAAACGTCGCTCAGCGTCGACGTTGCCGCGCCCTCAGAGGGGCGTCCCAAGCCTCGCATCAACTGGTTGTTGCGTCAGCTCAGCGAGGGTTGGACAGACCTACGAATCGAGGTCTGGTACCCACATGCGCGAGAGACTGTTGCCGCGACCCTTGAGCAGGCACGCGAGCGGCCAGAGATCCTGCTCTTCCCCGCCGATCCCGCACGCGAGCCTCGATCTTTCGTCTTGACTCTCAGTCGGCCTATGGGGCAGAAGCGAGGTCGCGTAGAGGGCTCGTTCGTGCGTGAGACGCGTGAACAGGCGGTGATGTTCTATCGCGACCTTGTGCAGAACCTGAAGGCATGGCAGGTGCGCCCACCCCAAATCCGCACCGAGGCTGCCATTGCGGACAGTAGTGATCCGCCGTCCGCCCCCGATCTCTTGCCGCTCACACCTGCCGACCATATGCTGCCTGCTCCCGCTAACGGCGACACACCGGACGATGATGCGGTTGACGGGCTTGTGTCCGAGCCTCTGCCGGCGAGCCCGTTTCAAGATTCCATTCAAGGTTCTGTCTTGGGCAAGACCGACCCCGACGAGCCCGACACAACCCCAACAACCACAGGCAATCCCGCCATACTCGACCCCCCTTGGGCGACCTCATAACTCGAAGGTCGCAGGTTCGAATTCTGCCCCGCTACTTCGACTACCTACGCCTGCTCCCTCACGTCGGTGGCGGTACTGGTTTCGATCCCGCCCCGATGCGGACTTATCAGCGACGTGACCGAGCCGTCGCCGATAAGAGCGGATCGTCTCCCCCCGTTACTTAGAAAAGCCCTGCAAATCACGGTGTTCTAGGTTAGTGCCGACTTGCTGTAGGTCAGACCGACGGCGCTACTGGGATGGTCAATTACGGTGGCGTGGGTTCGGCGAGCACCAGCCAGTCTTCGAGCAGTTGCCCGGCGGCCGGCAGTCCGTCACCCTCGGCCCTTATCTTGGCGCCGAGAGTTCGCGCA
>Ga0210396_10007417_pt1 | contig 10429 bp, 7 predicted proteins | sample IncBWH17OmetaG_FD_155466 | JGI IMG/M metagenome (GOLD analysis project Ga0210396, IMG submission 155466) | Forest soil microbial communities from Barre Woods Harvard Forest LTER site, Petersham, Massachusetts, United States - Inc-BW-H-17-O ... | reverse complement strand
ATACCAGGATCACGCTGGACGCGACGCTGCTTTAGCCGGGCGGCGGTTGTCAGCGCGGCGGCGATGGCCGCTGCCGCGCAGGCAACGCCCGTAGCGCAAGCCAAAGCGCCGGCCCCGGCGCATTGATCGGTCATCCGCGGTGAGCGGGCGGCGTTCCCGCTCACATATTCGCGTCGCCGTCCGGGCCGACGGAGGCGATGCGCAGCATGTTGGTGGTGCCGGGACTGCCGAGCGGCACGCCGGCAACGATGATGACGCGCTGGCCGGCCCGCGCAAAGCCGTCGCGGAAGGCAATCGAGCCGGCGCGGTTGACCATGTCGTCCAGATCCTGGGCGTCTTCCGCGACCACGCAGTGCACGCCCCACACCGCGGACAGCTTGCGACCGGTGGCGAGATTGGGCGTGATCGCCACGATCGGCGGCTTCGGCCGCTCGCGCGCGACCCGCAGCGCGGTCGATCCCGAACTGGTCCAGCAGATGATCGCGCTTAGATCGAGGGTCTCGGCGATCTGCCGCGCGGCATCGGCGATGGCATCGCCGACGGTCGGCTCCGGTTCGGCGCCCTGCGCGTTGAGCACGCCGCGATAGGTCGGGTCGCGCTCGACTTCCTCGCCGATGCGATTCATCGTCGAGACCGCTTCGACCGGAAACTTGCCGGCCGCCGATTCCGCCGACAGCATGATGGCGTCGGCGCCCTCGTAAACCGCGGTGGCGACGTCGGAAACCTCGGCGCGGGTCGGCACCGGCGACTGGATCATCGATTCCAGCATTTGGGTTGCGACCACCACCGGCTTGCCGGCGCGCCGCGCCATTCGCGTCATCTGCTTTTGCAGGCTCGGTACCCGTTCCAGCGGCAGTTCGACGCCCAGATCGCCGCGCGCCACCATCAAGGCGTCGGAGGCTTCAAGGATTTCGGGGAGCCGGTCGATCGCCTGCGGCTTTTCGATCTTGGACATCACGGCGGCGCGGCCGCGGATCAGTTTCTTGGCCTCGACGACATCCTCGGCACGCTGCACGAACGACAGCGCGATCCAGTCGACCCCGGTCACCAGCGCGGCTTCAAGATCGGCGCGGTCCTTCGGCGTCATCGCCGATACCGGCAGGTCGGTATCGGGCAGGCTGACGCCCTTGCGATCCGACATCCGGCCGCCGATCACGACCCGGGTGACGGCGCGCTCGGGAGAAGTCTCTTCCGCGATCAGGCGCACCTTGCCGTCGTCGAGCAGCAGCGCGTGGCCGGGCCGCAGCGCTGCGAGAATTTCCGGATGCGGCAGCTGGACGCGGCTATTGTCGCCCGGTGTCTTGTCGGAATCCAGCACGAAGCTCTGGCCGTTATTGAGCTGCACCGCGCCTTCGGCGAACGAACCCAGACGCAGCTTCGGTCCCTGCAAATCGACCAGAATGCCGATCGGCCGGCCGTAGCTGCTCTCGACATTGCGAATGGTCTTGACCAGCTCGCGCATCTTGTCGTGCGAGGTGTGGCTCATATTGATCCGGAAGACGTCGGCGCCCGCCTCGAACAGGCGCCTGATCATCGCGCTGTCGGATGATGCCGGGCCGAGGGTGGCAAGGATCTTGATACGACGCAGGCGCCTCATGGCTTGCTTCCGGGCGACGTGGCGGGCGGCAGACCTGGCCCACCCGGGGCGATTCCGCCCGGCGAATTGGACAGGCCCGGAATGTTTCCGGCTCCGCCCGGGCCGATCGTGCCCGGAATACCCGGCACCCGTTGTGCGGGCTGTTCGTTGGACTCGGTGAGCTGCACGGTCCAGGCGCGCTGCTCGCCGGTGTCGACTTCGAAGAAGCCGGTCCGGTCGAACCCGCGCGCCAGGCAATTTTCGGCGCCCTTGATGGTGAATTCCTTGTCGCGCGAGCACATAAAGGCCTGTCCCGACCATTCGCCACCACGGTCGTAATCGAGGGCATAGATATAATAGAACCGTGCGACCAGCGTGCCGCGCAGCAGGGTTTCGCAGCTTCGCGACGACACGTTCCACCAGCCTTCGGTGGTCCAGCCCTCGGCGTCCTTGTAGCCGAGCGCAATGCCGACCCGGCTCGATGTGTTGTTGCAGAGACGAAAGTCCGCCTCAGCCGAACTGTTCCACAGGCACGTCACCGCGAGCGCCAGCGCCGGGATCAATCCGGCGGGCATACGCCCGGAGAATCGGTTGGGATGAGGAGAATCTTTTGGGGTCATTCAGCGAAGCTATATCAATTCATTGACGATTTCGCGTGAGCGCACCGGGGCTGTCAACGCCCAAAGGGGCATTTCAGGCCATGGGGCGGCCCGAACCCTGCCCGCGAAGGTTATGTTTGGGGCGCGATATGGAAAAATCTGTGACGGTCCCCCACTTAATAGCGGTATTCCGCGCCCAATAGCGAGATCAGGCCATGACGATTGACGACAAAACCAGAACGGAACTTGAAGCCGCCGTGTTTCGGCGCCTTGTCGAACATCTGCGCTCCCGTACCGACGTCCAGAACCTCGATCTGATGAATCTCGCGGGCTTCTGCCGCAACTGCCTGTCCAACTGGCTCAAGGAGGAAGCCGATGCCAAAGGTGCGGCCATGAGCAAGGATGAGAGCCGTGAGGCCGTCTACGGCATGCCCTACGAGACCTGGAAGTCGACCTATCAGGGAGCGGCCAGTCCCGAGCAGCTCGCGGCCATGAAAAAGGTCCATCCGGGGCACTGAGTTGTTCCGGTCGTTCCCGGATGCTGCGTTAGCACCCAACCTCAGATGCGCATGGCGCATCGTAGTTCGACGCCTTGCATCGCCCCGGAATGACAGAGGAAACAGCATTTCCGCTTTCTCCTGTGGGTGCGCTGTGGATGAGCGCGATGTTGCCTTGACGCAAGGCACCGCACTCTTGAGGGTCCTTTTCAGGGATGCGGTGCGTGATGAAGCGTGCGGCGCTTCCTCCGCCTCAAACCCTCAAGTTCATTCAGGAGTACCCGATGGCCACCTCTGCTGCCGCCGTCAAGGAAGAGCCCGCGACGAAATTCGCCAAAGACCAGCTCAAGGCCATCGTCGAGCGCATCGAACGGCTGGAAGAAGAAAAGAAGACCATCGCCGACGATATCCGCGACGTCTACGCCGAGGCCAAGGGCAACGGCTTCGACGTCAAGGCGCTGCGCACCATCGTGCGCCTGCGCAAGCAGGATGCCAACGAGCGGGCGGAGGAGGAGACGATTCTCGAAACCTATATGCAGGCGCTGGGAATGTTGTGAGGGCGCGTTGCTCATCCTGAGAGTCTGACTCAAAAAGCCGCCAGCATTTTCGGGCTCTTTCCAACCGCTTAATGGCTGGCTTTTTCGTCATGCCCGGCCTTGTGCCGGGCATCCACGTCTTGCTGCCCTCAAGTCAAGAAAGACGTGGGTGGCCGGGCATAGGCGGGCGCAAGCGACGCCGTCCTTCGGACGGCCAAGCCCGGCCATGGCGCTCCACACTGAGGGGAGAGAGTGCTAGCGCAGCGACGCCGTCCGCAGCACGAAGGATTGGGTCGTCAGCGTGGCGGTGGCCAATCCGGTAAATCGATCGCAGGTCAAGCCCATCAGCGGATCGTCCGAGAAGCCCATCGCGATGGCAGCCTGCGGCTTGACGAAGTGCGCCCTGAGCAGGGTCATATCGGCATCGCCGAGCACGGTCGCGGACATCGAGGTGCTGGCGCTCGGCGCCAGCATCATGACGCGCATCCAGGCATCGCTGGCCGGGGAGGCGGCGATCCGCGTCGAGGTGGCAACCACGCCACCCTGACCCTGCGCGCCCTTGGCAACCACGGTGGTGATGTTGGTGACGGCCATCGGATTACGGGTGGCCTGAGCCGGCCGGCCGCTGTGGGGAATGGGCGCGCTGGCCGCGACGATATTCGAGCGCTCATCCGGCGAGCTGGCGGCCGGCGCGTAGGCCAGCGCCTGGAAGGCGGCGGAGATACTGGCGGTCGATTGCGGATCGGCCGAGGCGAGCGCCTGGCGGGCGTTGATGGCGGCGACTTGGGCGGGAGTAGCCTGTTTCGGTGTCGCGGGCGTGTCGCCCCAGAAGCCGCGGGCGTTGATGATGTCGGCCGGCGTTTGCGGTTTCGCCTCGGCGTTTTCGGCGGCCGCTGCCGGTTTCGATTTTCCGGACTGCACGACCTGCGCGTCGGCGGAGGCCAGCTGGAGGGTCGAGGCCGCCGGTTTTGAGCGCGGCATCGGTACGGGTTCGGTGGATTTGGCGGCAACCAGCTCGACCGGCGCCGTCTTTTCCCGGGCAACGGGAACAGCCGAGCCCTCATCCTCTTCATCGTTCGATTTGCGCCCGAACAAGCGGGCGAACAGACTCGGCTTGCTCACCTTCGAAGCGTCATCTCCGTCACCGCGCTTTTCGATATCGGCGCGGGCCAGTTCATATCCCTTCAGCGGGCTGCCGTCGGAGGGAATATGCACGGTGCGTCCGTCCGGGAATACGCGGGCCAGCTGATCATGGGTCATGCGCGGCCAGTGACGGATGCTGCCGGTATCGAGATGGACGAAAGGCGATCCCGATGTCGGGTAGAAACCGACGCCGCCGCGCTGCAGCCGAAGGCCGGCAAAGCGAATCTGCTCCAGCGGAACGTCTGGAATGAAAAAGTCCATGGCGTGGCCGAGCATGTGCTGGCTGAAGCGTGCCACCCCTGACGAACGGCGGCGAAGCATGGCGTTGGTAGCGGGGGAGCGGTAGGAGGAGATGATCTGGATCGGCTTCTTGCCGTCGACGTCGCGGTAGACCTCCCAGAGGATGTCGAACAGGTGACGATCCATCGTGGTCTGTTCCTGGCTGCGCCAGTCGCGGAGGAAATGGTTGAGCTGCCTCAGCGCCTCTTCGTCGTAACGGCCGTCACGCTTGAAGGTGACGGTGAGATCTTCATCGGAATGGGTGTGATGGAATGAAAGGGTGCGGGTCTCGTTCAGCGCGGTCGCGTCGTGTACGGAACCGGCTCCGGCGAAGAGCAACAAGGATGTCAGTCCGAATTGATATCCGGCCTTGGGCAGATGCGACAGATTGAATTGGCGTGCGAAACCAGCCAGCACGTATGAGCCCACCCAAAGACGACCGATCGAAAAACCCTTTCGCTACCCCGTGTGGCGAAAGAGGGTAAATGCAGTCTTAACGCGGAAGGGTTAATCGAGATTTACGCCCTTCCCCCAAGTCGAAACCGTAGCTAACCCGCCGAGTGTGGCGAAAACTAGCCCACTGGTTAAATCCGGGTGGAGAGTGGTTAATGTCGAAGGCCCCGTCCGGATGGACGAGGCCTTTGATCTTGCTAAAGAATCCAACCGCCTGGTCGCGGCTGCCGGTTAACGGTCAAACACCCGGCGCGGCGGCGGCCGGCGACCCGGGATTAGTGCCGGGGGCGGAGTCGGCGCGCCAAACAGCCGCTCGAAGAAGGAGGGGCCGCCTGACGACCACGAATTGTCGCTGGCAATCCGGACGCCGTCGGGTACCGGGTGGACGTAGTTCGGCTGGGCATGCGCGACTACATTCTCCAGGTCCCTGTTCCTGCCGGAGCGAAGCAGCGACAGCATGGTGGCGTCACGGCCATAGACATCCTTGCGGAATTGCAGGGTGCCGGCGTCATCCACAAAGGCGGTCTGGTAGGTGATATTGACCGGTATGGGCGTCGGGAATTTGAGATCGATTTCGCTTTGCCCATACATGCTGCGGATCTTCTCCGGCGAGTAATGCCCGTTCGGATCGGTGATGTTGAGCAGGATCGTGGCATATTGATCCGGATTCTGCACCCGCATGCAGCCGTGGCTGAACGGGCGCTCTTCCCGGGCGAACAAGTTCTTGTCCGGCGTGTCGTGCTGATACACCAGGAATTTGTTCGGGAAATTGAAACGGATGCGGCCGAGCGCGTTTCTTTCGCCGGGCGGCTGCGAAATATGGATGCTGCCGTCGCGGGCGCGCTCGAGCTTCAATCCCATGCGTTCCAGCACGGTCGGGTCCTGCTGCAGCGCCGGCAGGTATTCGTTGTAGATGATCGACGGCGGCACGTTCCAGGTCGGATTGACCGTGATGAACTTCATCGTTTCCGTCAAAAGCGGCGTCGCATGAACGCCGGGCTGGCCGGTCACGACCTTCGTGGTCCAGACCTGCGCGCCATGCTGCATCACCTTGAGGGTGTAATCCGGGATGTTGAGAATGACATAGGCGTCGCCGATCGAGGGCGCGCCGAGGTCGCGCGGCAGCCAGCGCCACCGCTCCATGTTGACGATCACGGTATCGATCTGGCGGTCGCGCTTCGGGCTGTTGATCGCCCTGACGGTCCGCTCATCGAGCACGCCGGTCGGCTTGAGTTCGGCGCCGGCCTGGAACTTGCGGACGGCTTCGGCGACCTTGGCGTCGTAATGGGTGTCGTCGGCGTTTCCGGTGATGCCGAGCTTGGCGCGCAGTTGCGGTACCCGCTCGTCTTCCATCTCGATCGCGGGCTGCCGGGTGCCGCGGGCCGGCGTGAATTTAAGCACCGGCCCGTCTGCGATCTGAATCACCGGCCCATCGCCCTGGCCGCGCAGTGCGGCAAGCTTCGCCTTTAATTCGCGATAGAGCTTCTGCGGCGGGTTGTAGCTGTCGAGCGCCGCGGACGCATCCTTGGCGGTCGTGACATTCGTGAGCACCTCGGTCGAATCGATCGGATGCTCCGGATATTGAATGTCCGCCGAGACCTGCGACCAGTGCATCCGGCCGCTTTGCGCCTGGCGTGCGTATTCGAGCATGCTCGCGGTCAACTTCAAGTCGGCCTCGGCAAGCGCATCCGGCGTGGTCGCGAGCGCGAAATCCGGCACCGGATAATCCGATGCGTTCAAGCCTTCGGAGGCTGCGTCCTTCAGGCGCGCGATGACGCCCTTGCCGCTGTCGGTCAATTTGCCGGCCTGCGTCCACACCGGCGCATAGTCATGCGCGGTGTAGAATTTCTCCACCGCGGTCCGTTCCGCCTTGCGGTCGAAATAGCGCGGCGACTTTGCGCCCATCATGTCACGCAGCCTGTCGGCAACCGGCTGATCCGCCGGCGCAACATTGCTCGCCGCCTGGACCGGCTCCTTGGCCGGTTCGGGCGCCGCAGTGGTCGTGGCCGCAGCCGGCGGCTGCGCGGGTGCAACCGTCGCGGTGTCGTTCGTGGTTGCTTCGTTCTTGCCGCCGTCGGCCTTGCCGGCGTCGGCCTTGCTGGTTTCGGTTTTGGCGGGCTCGGCGGCCGGGACGGTGGCGACATCGGCAGGCTTTGTCGCGGGTATGGTCTCCGGAGCGGCCTTCTCCGTCATCTTTGCCGCGTCGGGCGTCGGCGCCGAGGCGTCCAGCTTGAAGTCGTTGGCGGTTGGAGGCGGGACATTGGCGGGCTCGGGGCGGGGGACCGCTGCATCGATCGCGAGTTCCGCGGCGCTGTTGCGGACCTGATCGCTCTGCGCCAGTGCAGAGGTCGCCGACACCGTGAGGAACGTCGCCGCGACGGCCATCAATACGCGGTCATATCCAGCACGGCTCTTCCAACAGTCACGCATTATCGCACCCCTTGGGTGGGCTGTCCGGGCATGGAGCAGCCTTTGGTTGGTCCGTTATAAGCTTTCGCGAAAGCGCCGGCCTGATCGGGTCTGAAGCGCATCCATAAAATGTGCTCCAAATCTCCAAATTTGGCACGCCTGCCGCATTGATTCATACGCAGACGATACACGCGCCCCCCTCATGCAGCCAGCGCCACGGGAGGAAGCTCACGACAAACTGACTTCACTGCGTCCTTTTGCATCGAACCACCCGTTTTTGCCACCCGCGCCTGCCTTTGTCTGTCACCTCCGGGCAACGGTTCAAATGTTCCGGACCGGTTTTTCCCGCCCCATTCGCGATGCGGCACCGGCGCTGTGTTAATCCTCAGCTCGCCTCATCCGTTCCACCGGCGGACGGGTCGTCGGCAGCCTCGTCGAGCTTGCGATAGAGAGTCGAGCGGCCAATCTTCAGCCGGCGCGCCACTTCGGACATCTGCCCGCGGTAGTGCGAGATCGCGAAGCGGATGATCTCGTTCTCCAGCTCTTCGAGCGGTCGCATTTCCCCGGCATTCGTCAGCATCGTCAGCGTTCCCGCCGCCGGCAGCGGCGCAATTGGTATGTCGTTACCTGAAACCATCGCGGGCACGGCCGAGTGAAACGCTGGTCCGACGATCAGCGGTTCGTGCCCGTCCGGCATGGCCGGCGCGTGCATGCCGGCTGCTTGCGGGAAATCCGACAGCCCAAGCTGGTCGCCTTCGCTCATGACCACGGCGCGATAGACCACGTTCTCCAGCTGCCGGATATTGCCGGGCCATTCAAGTTGCGACAGCTGCGCCATCGCCTCGCCGCTGATGCCGTTGATGTGGCGGTTTTCTTCGGCGCAGAACCGCGCCAGAAAGTGCCGCAACAGATGCGGAATGTCCTCGCGGCGCATCCGTAACGGCGGAACCGTCAGCGGAAGCACGTGCAGGCGATAGAACAGGTCTTCGCGGAAATGCCCGCTTTTGACGTGGTCGAGCAACTTGCGGTTGGTCGCGGAAATGATCCGGACGTCGACTTTCACCGGTTTGCGCCCGCCAACCGCCTCGACCGCGCCCTCCTGCAGCGCACGGAGCAGCTTCACCTGGGCGGCCAGCGGCAATTCGCCGACTTCGTCGAGGAACAGCGTGCCGCCGGAGGCTTCGACGAATTTACCCATGTGGCGTTCGGTGGCGCCGGTAAAGGCGCCCTTCTCGTGGCCGAACAGGATCGACTCCACCAGATTATCGGGGATCGCGCCGCAATTGACGGCAACGAACGGCTTCGATTTTCGCTCGCCGCTGCCATGGATGGCGCGCGCGAACAATTCCTTGCCGACGCCGGACTCGCCCTCGATCAGCACCGGAATCGTGGAGGCGGCGGCCTTCTGTGCGGTACGCAGCACGCCGGCCATGGCCTCGCTGCGGGTGATGATATCGGCAAAGGTCAATCGGCCTTCGCGGCTGTGCTTGATCCGCTGCAACTCGCCTTTCAGCGCGCTGGCATTGAGCGCGTTGCGCAAGCTGACTTGCAGCCGCTCGAGGCCGACCGGCTTCACGACGAAATCCTGCGCGCCGGCGCGCATCGCCGACACCACATTGTCGATGCCGCCATGGGCGGTTTGCACCACCACGGGAATGGAAAGACCGGCTTCGCGGATTTTGGCCAGCACGCCCATGCCGTCGAGGCCGGGCATCACAAGGTCGAGCACGATGGCATCGAAGGCGGGTGCGTCCGGCGCGGTCAGAACTGCGATGGCGGCGTCGCCGGAGTCGACGACGGTTGTCTCATAGCCGCATTTCTGCACCATGTTTTCGACCAGGCGACGCTGCACCGCGTCGTCGTCGGCGATCAAAATGCTGGCAGCCATGGCGTTCCCCACTCGTTACAACTATCTGTCTCGAATCGGGGCACTCTCGCCGATGCCGATTAACGCCCGCTTAAGCGTTGATGTCCCGCCATCGCCTCGCCGTCGCAGCCGTCCCGGTTGAAAACGCATACTCCACAGGCTCGAACCATATGACATCGCGCTCCTCTTCCGCTCTTCGCAAACCGACCGCCCAATCCAAAGCCAACCCAAAGAAATCTGCCGCCAGGCCAAAAGCGGGGAAGCTGCCGGAATGGAACCTGTCCGACCTCTATTCCGGTATCGGCGCGCCGGAAGTGACACGCGACCTGCAAAGGATGGACGTCGAATGCGTCGCGTTTGAGACGGATTACAAGGGCAAGCTTGCGGAGCGGACGGCGAATGAGGGCGGCGGCCAGTGGCTCGCCGAGGCGGTCAGGCGCTATGAGGCGATCGACGATCTCGCCGGGCGGCTAGGGTCATTTGCGGGCCTCGTTCATGCCGGCGACAGTGTCGATCCCGTGATCTCCAAATTCTATGGCGACGTTTCCGAACGGCTGACGAATGCCTCGGTGCACCTGTTGTTCTTCCCGCTCGAGCTCAACCGCATCGACGATGCCGTCATCGACCGGGCGATGCAGGCGCCCGAACTCGCGCATTATCGCCCCTGGATCGAGGACCTGCGCAAGGACAAGCCGTATCAGCTTGAGGACCGCGTCGAGCAGCTGTTCCACGAGAAATCGCAGAGCGGCTACGCCGCCTGGAACCGGCTGTTCGACCAGACCATCTCCGGCCTTCGTTTCAAGGTCGGGGCCAAAGAACTCGCGATCGAGCCGGCGCTGAGCCTGCTGCAGGATCGTGCGGGTGAAAAGCGCAAGGCCGCGGGGCAGGCGCTGGCGAAGACGTTCAAGGCCAATGAGCGAACCTTTGCGCTGGTCACCAACACGCTGGCCAAGGACAAGGAGATTTCCGATCGCTGGCGCGGCTTTGCCGATGTCGCGGATTCCCGCCATTTGAACAACCGCGTCGAGCGCGAAGTCGTCGATGCGCTTGTTGGCTCGGTCCGCGCCGCC
>Ga0210396_10007415_pt1 | contig 10432 bp, 9 predicted proteins | sample IncBWH17OmetaG_FD_155466 | JGI IMG/M metagenome (GOLD analysis project Ga0210396, IMG submission 155466) | Forest soil microbial communities from Barre Woods Harvard Forest LTER site, Petersham, Massachusetts, United States - Inc-BW-H-17-O ... | reverse complement strand
GGCCTTGGCGGTAAGCATGATCACCGGCATTCCCGCTGTCGTCTCGTCCGACCGCCACCGCTCCAGCACCTCAAGGCCAGACACCCCCGGCATCATGACATCGAGCAGCACCAGGTCGGGGACCTTCTTGGCGACCTCACGGAGCGCCGCGTCACCGTCGGACGCCCGGCGCACGTCGAAGCCCGACTGCTCCAGTTTGTACGTGACGAGATCGCACACGTCAGGATCGTCGTCGACCACGAGGACACTGGTCACGCCATCACCCCACTCACGCCGGTAACGCTCAGCCGCCGCGAGCCCTGGCCCTGCGGGCCGGTACACGGACTACGCGGTGACTACACTATGTATTCATAGTCTCACGATATGTGAGTAGCGTTACCAGGGACGGTACCCGCCGGGCCGGGCCCAGAACCCCGCGCCCGCCAGTGCCCCTGCCTGGTCAGCTTCCGCCTACGCCGAGCGCGCTGAGCACGACCAGGACGACGGTCGACACGGCGAACGCCCCATGTGCCAGGACGATGAGCAGCGGGAAACTCCCCTCCGCGGGCAGTTCCCTGGGTGACCTGCCTGCCAGCGTGCCACCCGCCGTGGCTCCCACCGTGGCTCCCACCGGCACCCTGACATCGTCGTCCGCCATCCGGTAGACGGGGATCCACCGGGCGAACATGGCGAGGCCGAGCAGTGCGATGCCAACGAGGATGCCCACCGCCGTCCAGGCCAGGACCGGCCGGTCGAGCAGCAGGTAGGCAACCCACACCACCAGGCCGGTCACGGCAAGGCCCACATGGGCCAGGATCACCGGAATCGGCAGCCGGCTAGCCGCGTTACCCTGCCGGGTGGCGTCGTTCTCGATCAGCCACACGGCGAGCATGTAAAGCCCCCATAGGGCAGTAACGAACCAGACAATCAACGCAACGAAGCGCATGGCATCTCATCTTCGTTTCTGCGGCCGCAGACCCGAACGGCCCGTGGTCCCCCTTCGGAAGCCCGCGCCGTAACGGTGATGTGCCGATACGGGGCGAGACTCTCCTTTCACGGTCGCCAACCGCCTCCGGTTCAGCGTCCCAGATTGCCGCATGTCAGGTCCGTGCCCGACTGCAATCGTTCGCTACGAAACGTTATGGCCCGGGGCGGGACAAGGTCAGAATACGGAGTTTTCGGTATAAATGCCCCATTCTTCCCGTAGTACCCCGCAGATCTCGCCCAGGGTGGCCTCCGCCTGGGCGGCCGCGAGGATGGGCGGGATCATGTTGGCCGAGGACCTGGCCGCCGCGAGCACGCCGGCCAGGGCGCGGTCCACGGCCCCGGCGTCGCGCTCCGCCCGGCGCCGTGCCAGCTCGGCCACCTGGTCACGCTCGACCTCGTAGCTGACCCGCAGGATCTCCACCGGCTGGCCCACCGTGCCGGTATGGCAGTTGACGCCGACGACCTTCTTGTCCCCCTTTTCGACCTTCTGCTGGTAGGCGAAGGCTGCGTCGGCGATCTCGGCGGAGAACCAGCCGGTCTCGATGCCGTGCAGGATCCCGCCCATCATGGTGCCGTCCGGGCCGAGCGCCCGGATCCGCGCGAAGATCTCCTCCGCCTCCCGCTCCAGCCGGTCGGTGAGCGCCTCCAGGTACCACGATCCGCCGAGCGGGTCGGCCACGTTGACCACGCCGGTCTCTTCCATGATCACTTGCTGGGTCCGCACCGCGATCTCCGCCGCCCGCTCACTGGGCAGCGCGAGCACCTCGTCGAGGGCGTTGGTATGCAGCGAGTTGGTCCCGCCGAGGACCGCGGCCAGCGCCTCGATCGCGGTGCGCACCACATTGTTGTCGGGCTGCTGCGCGGTCAGCGACACCCCGGCGGTCTGGGTGTGGAACCGCAGCCACTGGGCGCGCTCGGTCCGTGCGCCGTAGCTGTCCCGCATCCATCGCGCCCAGATCCGCCGCGCGGCGCGGAACTTGGCGATCTCCTCGAAGAAGTCGATGTGGGCGTCGAAGAAGAACGACAGGCCGGGCGCGAACACGTCCACGTCCATGCCGCGGGAGAGGCCAAGCTCCGCGTAACCGAACCCGTCGGCCAGGGTGAAGGCAAGCTCCTGCGCGGCCGTGGCGCCCGCTTCCCTGATGTGGTAGCCGGACACCGACAGCGGCTTGTAGTCGGGGATCTCGGCGGCGCAGAACTCCATCAGGTCGCCGATCAGGCGCAGATGCGGCTGCGGCGGGAACAGCCACTCCTTCTGGGCGATGTACTCCTTGAAGATGTCGGTCTGCAGCGTGCCGTTCAGCGCGGAGATCTCCGCGCCCTGGCGCTGCGCCGCCGCCAGGTACATGCAGAACACCGGGATCGCCGGGCCGCTGATCGTCATCGAGGTGGTGACCTCGGCCAGCGGGATCCCCTCGAACAGCGCCTCCATGTCGCGGGCCGAGTCGATGGCCACGCCGCAGTGGCCCACCTCGCCCGCCGCGCGCGGCTCGTCGGAGTCCCGCCCCATCAGGGTCGGCATGTCGAAGGCGACGGAAAGCCCCGCGCCGCCCGCGTTCAGCAGCATCTTGTACCGCTCGTTGGTCTGGCGGGCGTTCCCGAACCCGGAGAACTGGCGGATCGTCCAGGCCCTTCCCCGGTATCCCGCCGGGTACAGGCCGCGGGTGAACGGGTACTCGCCGGGCCAGCCGATCCGGTCGAAGCCGGGCACCACGGCACCGGCCGGCGGCCCGTACACCGGGTCCAGCTCGAGGCCGGACAGCGTGGTGAAATCCGCCTCGCGCCGGCGCGCCGCGTCGTAGCGCCGCTGCCACCGGCGCCTGCCGTCCTCGGCCTCCCGCGTGTCGGGTGCGGTCGGTACGTCCATGGAGTTCCTCCGGCCATCGCCGAGATAGTAGGACGTCCTACTATCTCGGCTTCAGTGTATCCCGGGGATTCCCCGCAACCGGAACGGCCGATGCGCCGTCTCAGGTACTGCCCGGGCAGCACGGGGACGTGCCCGGCAGGAGGCCGAATTGCCCCGAAGGGTGTGGTAGACCTGTGCCAACCGGACCTGCTGAGGTAGCCGCGCCGGCACCGGGACTGATGTCCCTGGCAGGCGCGTGGATCACCCCCTCGGGCACATCAAGCCGGGGAGAGCACGTGGGCACGTTCCGCACCAGCGACCGGCTGGCCGCCGAGGAACTGTTCCATGCCTGTTACCCGCGGCTGGCCGGCTGGGTCCGCCGCCTGGTGGACGACGACGACACCGCCCACGAGATCGCATCCGAGGCCTTCACCAGGCTGCTGGCCCGGTGGTCGTCCCTGGAAAACCCGCAAAGCTACCTCTACATGATCGCGACGAACCTGATCAGGGATCACTGGCGCAAGGTCGGCCGGGAGCGGCGCGCGATGCGCGCCGTGAGCGCCACCATCCCGGCGGAAAGCGTCTACCACCCGGCCCAGGACGTGGATGTGCGCGCCCTCATCCAGGGCCTGCCCGACCGGCTGCGCCAGCCGTTCCTGCTGCACTACTACGCCGGGTTCCCGATCAGGGACGTGGCGGAGATGCTCGGGCGGCCGGAGGGCACGGTGAAAGCGGACCTGTACCACGCGCGGGCCAGGCTCCGCGCGGTTCTGGGGGAAGCCCATGGATGAGCCCCGCGACGACATCGACACCTGGCTCCAGGAACGGGTGACTCCCTTGCTGCCGCACCCCGGCGCCTTCGAGCAGATCAAGCGGCGGGCCCGCCGGCGGAAGCTGGGGCGGGCGGCGCTGGCGGCCGCCGGGGCGGCCGTCGTGGTGGCCGGCGCGATCACCGTCCCCCGGCTGATCCTGTCCGGCGGCACCAGTGGCGCGCCGGCCGTGGCGACCGGCCCCACGACACCGGCGCACCCCTCCTCGCCGGCCCAGCCGACCGGCGGCGGCACCTCCGGGCCCGATACAAAGTCCGCGACGCCGACGCCCACCGCCCCGCCCGCGGTGCCGCCCAACTTCGCCGCCGCCTCGGTGACGTTCGTCTCCACCAGCACCGGGTGGGTGATCGGGCAGGCCGGGACCCCCGGCCACTGCGGCCCGCCCAACCTGTACATCTGCACCTCGGTCGCGGCCACCGATGACGGCGGCTCGACCTGGCACGGCGTGCCCGCGCCGGTCGCCGGTGCCCCGGATGGCGGCCGCGGGGTGAGCCAGATCCGGTCCCTGGACGGCGTCAGCGCATGGGCGTTCGGGCCGCAGTTGTACGCCACCCACGACGGCGGGCGGCACTGGGCCCAGATCCCGACCGGCGGGCTGCGGGTGACCGACCTGGAGACGGTGAACGGCATCGCCTTCGCGGTGTGGGCCCGGTGCGCCGGAACGGGGCCGGACTTCGCGGCGGGCTGCACGAGCTTTTCGCTGTACTCGAGCCCGGCCGGCCAGGACGACTGGTCGCCGGTGCCGGGGGGGACCGGCCTGCAGGCGAGCGGCGGCACGCCCGCCTCGGCCCAACTGGTCCTCACCGGCACCAGGGGTTACCTGATGACCCCCGGCGGCCAGTTGTTCGGCGGCCCGGTCACCCGTCCCGCGCGCTGGCGCACGGTCACCACGCCGCAGGGCGTCCCGGCGGCGCTCCCGTGCGCCCCGAGTGCCGCGGAGGCCGGCGGCCACCCACTGCAGGCCATGCTCGCCGCCACCGGCCCGGGGCTCGTCCTGCTGTGCGCGGACCAGGCAAGCGGGAGGCGGCGGGCCAAGACGCTCTACTACTCGGCGGATGGCGGGCGCTCCTGGAGCCCGGCCGGCCCGGCCCCGGCGCGGGGCATCGCCATGTCGCTCTCCGGCACGCCCACCGGGCCGGTGCTGGTCGCGACCAGCGGCGGCATCGACGTCTCCACGGGCGCACCCGGCGCATCCGGGGCCCTGACCTGGCGCACCGCCCTCGGCGCGACGGCTGCGGGCGGCTACTCCTACGTCGGCATGACCACCTCGGAGCAGGGGGTCGCCGTGCCCGCCGACGACAGCCTGGACGCGGTCTGGTTCACCTATGACGGCGGGGCGCACTGGACGAGGTCCCCGGTGGGCTGACGGCCGCCGCGCCGGGCTCGGTGCGGAAGTCACCGGCGGTCACCCGCAGGCCGCGCAGCAGGGTGAAAATCTCCGCGAGGTCCACCGGGCCGTAACCGGCCATGCCGAACCGGGCGGCCATCAGGTCGGCGGTCGAGCGCGTCACGACGTCACGGCCGCTCGGCGTGATCTCGGCCAGGGTGCCCCGGCCGTCGCGGGGGTTGGGGCGGCGCCGGACCAGGCCGTCCCGCTCCAGCCGGTCGACCGTGTTGGTGACGCTGGTCGGGTGGACCATCAGCCGCTCGCCGATCACCCGCAGCGGCAGCGCACCACGGCGGCTGAACGCCAGCAGGACCAGCGCCTCGTACCGGGCGAAGGTGAGCCCGTACGGCCGGAGCAGCCCGTCGAGCCCGGCCAGCAGGATCTGCTGGGCCCGCATGATCGAGGTGACCGCGGCCATGGCGTCCGCGGGGCCGAACCTGTCCCCCCAGATCTGCGCGGCACGCTCGATCGGGTCGAACGGGAGGTCCAGGGGCTTGGCCACAGGCACACGCTACCGCCCGGCCCGGCGGCATTAGGCTGCCTGACATGGACTGGAGCCTGCTGGGCTGTGGTGCCGGGGGGCACGTGACGTTTGCCCCCGACGAGCCCGCGCTCCGCGACCGGTTCGGCTACCGGGCCAGGGACGGCCAGGCGTGGCGCTGCCTGCGGTGCGGGACCTTCGTGATCGGGGAGCCCACCGCCAGCGGCCCGGCGGGCAGCGCGCCCAGGGTGCGCCGCGGCCGGGAGGTCCGCAGTGCGCTCATCCTGCGTATCTTCGCGGTCGAGCGGTTCATCCGGGCGCTGATCTTCGCCGCGCTCGCCGTCGCGATCTGGCGGTTCTCGGCCTCCCGGCTGTCCCTGGAGGAGTCCTACGACCAGGCGCTGCCGCCGCTGAAGACGCTGCTGCGCGACCTCGGCTTCAGCATCGAGCACTCCAAGGTGCTCGGCCTGATCAACAAGGCATTCACCACCGACCCGCGGATCCTGGCCTACCTGGCGATCGGCTGCGCGGCGTACGCGGCGGTCGAGGTCCTCGAGGGCGTGGGCCTGTGGCTGCTCAAGCGCTGGGGCGAGTACTTCGCCATGATCGCCACGTCGGTCGGGCTGCCGTTTGAGATCTACGACCTGGCGAACAAGGTCACCGCGCTCCGGGCGGTGGCCTTCGCGATCAACCTGGGCCTGGTCCTCTACCTGGTGCTGACCAAGCGCCTGTTCGGCGCGCGCGGCGGCAAGGAAGCGTACGAGGGCCGGCTGCGCAGCGAGTCCATCCTGGACGCCGAGATCGCCGCCCTGGCCGCCGAGCGCCACGGGGAACCGGAGCAGCAGGCGGAACCCGGGCGGCATGCCAGGCCGGCGCCCGCCGGAGAGCCGCCTCCCGCCACGGAGCCGCCCGCGGCCGTCGAGCCCGCCCCGCCCGCGCCCGTCGAGCCCGCCCCGCCCGCGGCGGCGGGCCCCGCCGCGGATGCGCCAGCCCCGGCCGGGCCCTCAGGCCCCACGGCCAGTGAGGCTCCAGATGCCGATGGGCCTGACGTGACTGCACTGCCGCCCCTGCCCCGCCGCCACCCGGCTCCGTAGCACCACTCGTTTGTGGTTGGTGGCGCACCACCCACACTCTTTTGTGGATGGTGCGCCACCAACCACAAACGCCCGCCTGGCCGCACCGCGGATTCGTGGCGATCGCGGGCCGCGGCGAATTCGCGGCGCGCTAAGGCCTCTGGACGGGCGCGGCGGAGCGCGTACGGGCTCTCGGCGGGCGCGGCGGAGCGCGTACGGGCTCTCGGCGGGCGCAGCGGAGCGCGTACGGGCTCTGGACGGGCGCAGCGGAGCGCGTTACGGGCTCTCGGCGGGCGCCGCCGCGTCCATGAGTTCGTCGGCGGCGGTGAAGGGGTCCAGCTTGCCCGCCGCGACCTGGGCGGCCAGCTCGTCCAGCCGGGAGTCACCGGGCAGGCCGCCCACCCGGCGCCGCAGTTCGGCCAGGGCGATCGCGGTGATCTCCGCAGCGGCCCTGGCCCGCCGCCGGGCCTCGCCCTGGCCCGAGGAGTCCAGCCAGGACCAGTGCGCGTCCACCTTCGCGGCCAGTTCGGCGATGCCCTCGCCGTTGACCGCGACCGTGGTCACGATGGGCGGCTTCCATTCCTCAGCGCTACGCCGGGCCATCGCGATCATGCCCCGCAGGTCCCTGACGGCTTCCTGGGTACCCGGCTTGTCGGCCTTGTTCACCACGAACACGTCCCCGACCTCCAGGATCCCGGCCTTGGCCGCCTGGATGGCATCGCCCATGCCGGGCGCCACCGCCACCAGGGTCGTGTCGGCGAGCGAGGCGATCTCGACCTCGGCCTGGCCCACGCCCACGGTCTCCACCAGCAGCACCGCGAACCCGGCGGCGTCCAGCACCCGGAGCGCCTGCGGCGCCGCCGCGGCCAGGCCGCCGAGATGGCCCCGGGTGGCCATGGACCGGATGAACACGCCCGGGTCGGTGGCATGCTCCTGCATCCGGACCCGGTCGCCGAGCAGCGCGCCGCCGCTGAACGGTGAGGTCGGGTCCACGGCGAGCACCGCCACCCGCTGGCCCCGCTTCCGGTAGGCCGCGACCAGGGCGGCGGTCAGCGTGGACTTGCCCACCCCCGGCGACCCGGTCAGCCCGACGACCCGGGCCTGCCCGGCCAGCGGGGCGACCGCCCTGGCGACCTGGCGCAGTTCCGGCGCGGAGTTCTCGACCAGGGAGATCAGCCGGGCCAGCGCCCGCGCGTCCCCGGCCCTGGCCTTCCCGATCGCCGCACGTGCCCGGTCCGCGGCGGTCAAGCCGGCACTCGGAGCAGCAGCGCGCTGCCTTGCCCGCCGCCGCCGCACAGCGCCGCCGCACCCAGCCCGCCGCCGCGGCGGTGCAGCTCATGAACCAGATGCAGGGCGATCCGCGCGCCGGAGGCGCCGATCGGGTGGCCGATGGCGATCGCGCCCCCGTTGACGTTGACGATGTCCGTGCCGACGGCCAGGTCGCGCATGGACTGGAGCACCACGGCCGCGAACGCCTCGTTGATCTCGATCAGGTCCAGGTCGCCCACGGCCAGCCCGGCCTTGCCCAGGGCATGGCGGATCGCCCGGGAGGGCTGGGACTGCAGGGAGTTGTCCGGGCCGGCCACGTTGCCGTGCGCGCCGATCTCGGCGAGCACCGGGGCGCCCCGGGCGGCGGCGGCCTCCCGGGACATCACCACCACGGCGCAGGCCCCGTCGGAGATCTGCGACGCCGAGGCCGCCGTGATGGTCCCGCCGGCCCCGAAGGCAGGGCGCAGCCTGGCCAGCGACTCCGCCGTGGTCTCGCCCCGCACCCCCTCGTCGGTGTCGAACAGCACCGGATCCCCGCGCCGCTGCGGCACCGGGACGGCCACGATCTCATCGTTCAGCAAACCATCCTTGATGGCCGCGGCGGCGCGCTGATGGGACAGCGCAGCGAACTCATCCTGCTCGGCCCGGCCGATGCCGAGGCGCTTGTTATGCGCGTCGGTCAGCTCGCCCATCGGGATGTGCTCGAACGGGTCGGTCAGCCCGTCGAGGGCCATGGCGTCCAGCAGTTCCATGGCGCCGAACTTGTGCCCGGCGCGGGCGCCCGGCAGCAGGTGCGGCGCCTTCGTCATCGACTCCATGCCGCCCGCGACCACGATGTCGAACTCACCGGCGCGGATGAGCTGGGCCGCGAGCGCGATGGCGTCCAGCCCGGACAGGCACACCTTGTTGATGGTGATCGACGGCACGGTCATCGGGATGCCCGCCGCGACCGCGGCCTGGCGGGACGGGATCTGCCCGGCGCCGGCCTGGAGAACCTGCCCCATGATCACGTACTGGGCATCGCCGCCGGCGATACCCGAGCGCTCCAGCGCGGCCCTGATGACGACGGCGCCGAGGTCGGTGGCCGCGAGGTCCTTCAGCGAGCCGAGCAGGCGGCCGACCGGGGTCCTCGCCCCGCCTGTGATCACCGCTTCTGGCATGGTTCCCTCCGCTGCTCCCCCGCCCGGTGCGGCGCGGGCGGGATGTCTGCCACGATACCCAGACCGGCCCGCGGCCCCGGAGCCGCCGGGCCGCCCGGGTACTGCCAGGACGCCCGCGGGAGGCAGCGGTGCTGGACCGGATCGACCACGTGGGGATCGCCTGCCACGACCTCGCGGTGGCGATCGCCTTCTACGAGTCCGTCTTCGAGGTCACCGTGGCCAGCCGGGAGACCCACGAGGACCAGGGCGTCCGCGAGGCCATGCTCCGCCTGGGCGAGGGGCCGGGGCCGTCCTGGATCCAGCTGCTGGAGCCGACCGGCCCGGACACGCCGGTGGGGAAGTTCCTGGCCCGCAGGGGGCCGGGCATCCACCACATCGGGTACCGGGTGACGAACATCACCGCGGCGCTGGAGGCCATCGGCGCGCGCGGGGTCCGCCTGCTCGACCAGCGGCCGCGGCACGGCTCGATGGGCGCGTCGATCGCCTTCCTGCACCCAGCGGACGTGGGCGGGGTACTGACCGAACTGGTCCAGCCGCCGCAGGCCTGACCTGGGCGCCGCCCTGACCGCAGCCGTCCCGGGTTGCGGCGAAAAGTGAATCTTGACGGGCGGGAAGCCGGAAAGCCGCCGTCATCCCCTGAGTAACGGGAGTACGCTGCGAGTGATCGGGCGAGCGGTCTCACGCGTCCGCGCCGGTGGGGGTTAGTTCGGACTTTGTCATTCCCTCACGGCTGGGTGCTAGGAACTCGTCTGTGCCCCCGCAGCCCCTCTTCGTCTAGCCAGGATCACGCCACATGCAGCCTGAAATCGACGCCCAGCTCAGCAACTTCTTCGAAGACGCCCCGGCCCGCGACTTCGCCAAGGTCATGCGCGGCTACGACCAGCACCAGGTCGACGAGTACCTCAAGCAGAGCGACCTGGAGATCCGGCAGCACCGCGAGCAGGTCGGCGCGCTGCAGCAGGAGCTGACCGAGGCACATCGCCAGCTCCGGGAGCAGGAGCGCCCCACCTATGCGGGCCTGGGCTCCCGGATCGAGCAACTGCTCCGCCTTGCCGAGGAACAGGCGACGGAGATCGTCGGCGAGGCCCGCTCCGCGGCCAACGAGCTGCAGGCCGCCGCCAAGGTGGACGCGGCCGAACTGCGCGCCAGCGCCGAGAACGAGGCGGCCGAACTGCGCGCCAGCGCCAAGCGGGAGACCGACGACCAGCGCGGCTCGGCCGAGCGGGAAGCCGACGCGATCCGCACCGGGGCACGCCGCGAGGCCGACGAGCTGACCTCCACCACCGAGCGCGAGGCCGCCAAGCTCCGCGCCATGGCCGACCACGAGGTGGCGGAGAAGCGGGCCGGCGTGGAGCGCGACATCGCCAAGCTCCGCACCACGACCGAGCGCGAGGTCGCGCAGCTCAAGGCGTCGTCCAAG
>Ga0210396_10007414_pt1 | contig 10432 bp, 6 predicted proteins | sample IncBWH17OmetaG_FD_155466 | JGI IMG/M metagenome (GOLD analysis project Ga0210396, IMG submission 155466) | Forest soil microbial communities from Barre Woods Harvard Forest LTER site, Petersham, Massachusetts, United States - Inc-BW-H-17-O ... | reverse complement strand
TACGTACTGAACCGTTGGTTGAAGTATTGATAGCTCCCTTTGTAACAGCTTTTGTAAACGATGCAAAACAACAACTAGAAGGACAGATAGCAAGCGCGACGGTAAGTCTTTCTAAACTTGCATCTCCTAATTTGTATTATGTCTTGTCGGGAAATGATTTTACGCTTGACATTAATAATCCTGACGCCCCTAAAATAGTTTGCATTGGTAACAATCCACAGAAGACGCAAACATATGGAGCTATATTATCCCTTTATATAAATGCGCTTACCAGGTTGATGAATCGAAAGGGGATGATGAAAAGCAGTCTGATATTTGATGAATTTCCAACTATATTTTTTAACGGCATTGATAATCTCATAGCAACCGCGCGTTCAAATAAAGTGGCAACCACAATGGCTGTTCAGGATGCGAGTCAATTGAAATTGCATTATGGCAAAGAACAAGCAGATGTAATTCTAAATATCGTCGGAAATCTAATTGCCGGACAAGTCAGTGGGGAAACCGCAAAACAATTATCGGATCGATTTGGAAAAATAATGCAAGGAAGAGAAAGTGTTGCAATAAATAGTCAGGATATTTCAGTTACGAAATCGAAGCAGCTTGACTTGGCCATCCCAGTTAGTAAGATTGCGTCTCTTTCATCAGGAGAATTTGTTGGTATAGTGGCCGATAATCCAAATCAGAAAATCGAATTGAAAACCTTTTATGCAGAAGTAATTAATAATCATCTGTTAATGGAAAAGGAGCAAAATCAATATCATGATTTGCCAGTAATTTCTGAAGTTAATCATTTAGATGTTAAGCGAAATTATTTGCGAATTAAAAAGGAAATAAAAGAAATTGTTGATGGTGAAATTGAACGGATGATGAATACGCCGGAATTATCATTATTAATTGTTCAAAAAAAGGAATAAAAACTTGAAGGGCTGAATTAAGTTTACGGCCTTGATTCGCTGAAGATAATGACACTTTCCCTCAACTCTTTTACGTCTGGACTGTAAATTGTCTTTCGTTTTTGCACATATCTTATTACTCCAATCTCTTTAAGATACCAACCGGCTTTTGTACCGATATCACCAATAATCAAATCTACAGGAATCTCTTTGTTAGCATAAGCTGAATTAGAAACTATAAGCCACAGTTGTGCATTTTTATCAGCTTTATCTTTAAGCTTTTTTAAGATATTAAACATGTCTTCAAAATAAGCTTGAATCATTTTTGGAATTCTTTTATGCATCAATAAATCCTGATTTTCTGAAATGTAGTCAACGGTCTCCTTATATAAAATCCCAAAATCTGAAAGCTTAGGTTCATGCCAGAGTGCCTGTAAATGCGACCGTACAGTTTTTAATCTCAGGTTGTATAGTTGCTCAGAGTCATTTATGAATTTCCCGAGAAATAATTCGGGGCGATAAATGTCAGTGTAATCAAAAGTATTAAGATAAGGAGGCGATGTAAAACAAAGCTTGAATTTGTTATTTATTTTTTTAGAATCAAGTATTTTTCGAACATCTCCTTGAACTATGATGGATTTACCTAATATTGGATGAGTTGAAATATCAGACACTATCTCAATTGATTTTTTTCTTATTGAATCTATAAACGATTCCCGATCGTGATGGTAACTTTTCCATAGTTTTCTATATCGTAGACATTTGCCATCCCTTACTGCATTGCAATTTTCCATGACTGATACTATTAATGAAAGCTGTAAAACGTTTTTTATATCTGAATTTTTAATTTGCGAAATATATTTCCAGCCGCCATCAAATGCCTTTAAAATATTATGATTGAAGAGCCATTTTGTTAAACCTGTTTTGTAAGAAAAGGTTGAATAACCCGCAAGATCGCTAGTTGTTCCTTTTCCGCAGGCGTCATACAAATTTTCAAATTCGACTTTTAGTTGCTTAACATTTGGCATTTTAAGTTTTGCCGAGGACAAAAAGGAAGTGAAAGGGTTAACCTCAATCCCAATTGAGTTATATCCCAATAAAGCAGAAGTCAAAGTTGTGGTTCCGCTACCATTAAAGGGATCAATAATTAAATCTTTTTTGGTGACACCTGTTTGTTCAATAGCCTTTTCAACAAAATTTGGAGAAAATCCTTCTTTATAATAATACCATCTATGTCGTGGTATTTCGGTAGTATTTTCGTAATTTGAAAACCCACTTCCTTTCAAGAAAAAATTATCGTTTATTATATCTTCCATTAACTGCAAATTGGTTCTGAAAACATGCGCAATGGCCTTTCAAAACCTTTAATAGTTTCGTAGAATTTTTTGTCATTATCGATAACAATATCAATCTCCTTGAAGTGCATTCCATTCTCTAAATTTATAGAAACTTGAGCCTCTACCAGGTTGTTTCTTCTACCGTCAATCACAACCAAATAGGATTTAATAATAGTCGTAGGACTATCGGAAGATATTGCATGATGATAACCTTTTAGCTGGTTAATACCTTCATTAGCTCTAGAGTCTGAATGAGAATAAATTTTGCCATCAGATTCCTTTTTTACGGTACCAATAAATTTTATTTCAATTAATGCTGTTCGATTTGCCTCTCTCCAATTAATTCTTATGTCAACTGGTTTTGGCCTTGAAAAATCTCCAAGCGAGTTGTATTCTCGAGATGATTCGATTGTAATTCCCCTTATAAGGTAAGTGGTCAGAAATTCATGAAGTGAAATTTGCATAAACTTTTCAGGAATATTACTACCGCTTCCGCCTCCTCGAAAAAATAGTCGATTACTATCTGACCATGCATCTGAAAAATATGGGCAAGTCGATTTAAGAATCTTCAGCTGCGCATATCGATTTAATGCATCGACCAAATCATTAAATTGAGTTGCATATCGACTTCCTGAATTATAGACAGACACGTCAATTTTAGATTCATTTGCGAAAAAGAATTCCTTGTTATTTGAAAATGAATATGTCAATGTTTCTTTCTGTTTGAGTAATTCTTCAGGATTTTGGTTTTCCCAAAGTACCATCTTACTTGAATCATTAAATACTTGAATAATCAACAGACCACTTGATTTGTTAAGTAAAATATTCTTGTCGTAAAGTAGAATTCCTTGGGATTCCTCAAAACAAGGTTCGTCACTTAAGTTTTTGCAGACCCAAAAGTTACCTGAAAAAAAACTTGGTTCAAAATATCTGTAAATTTCTTTCAATGATTTTGCAATGACTTCGAGCGCTTTACTCGCTTCGTCACTATTTTGAAAAGCTTTTTCTACTTTGTATGTATAATGATTTGTAAGATTTCTTACGATTTCTTCATTGTCAGGCATCGTTAGTTTTTATTTTTTTCAATTAAGTAATTAATCCATGTCACAGCTGGCAGAATCATATCCTTGCCCTCTATTCCCACAGCAGTGCTTATCTCTTTAAATTGAGGATAGAAACTTTCAGGGTGAAGCCACTCGTTATTTTGAAGTTCCGATTGTTTTTTTAGATCCGGTTCATTTAGTAAAGCCCTCACAGTTTGAGCATATGGAATGAGAATGCTAGCAGTGCAAGCAGCATTGAGCAGTTTTTCTCGATCTATAAAAGTTGGTAGAATTTTAAACTTGTTGAATTCATCGGAACCTCTTCCTGTAATAATATAATAATCATCCTTTAGATCAAAAAGCCCATTTTGAATGTGCCGATGAATCGCTTCATTTATTGTCGCAGAGAAAGGGTAGCCGTTCGAAACTATATACCTATGCTGCCATGTACTAACAGAGTTGCCGGAATAACAATACAAAAATGAAGAAAAATAAGAAAACAAATGAATCTCTTCAAGCTTGAAACCATCCAAAAATTTATCAAGTTTGTGTGCTAATGATAAGCTGTCAAAAAATGCCTCCGGAATTACTTGTAGACTCATTTAATTTTTCCGTTTATTTAGGGCGGTTTCAATATTAGAATAAACTTTCTTAAATAAATTCTCACCTTCTTTTTGTATTTCAGATAAATCAGTCCAATCCAACATTCTTCTAAATTTCATTTTATTCTTTCCACATTTTTCTGCCAGAGAAATCAAAAGTTGAGATGCATTAATATTAGCAGTCATAAAAAGATTCTGCTTGTAGTAAACAGCATACTCTGCAAACATGTTTCCAACCCTGCTTTCATAAGCAATGTCAAGTGACCCTTCTGGAGTATCAATCATTAACATTGCAGGATCGCTTTTACTAGAAAGAAAAATGGATAATGACATTCGCAAAGCAATATCTAAAAAAAATCTTTGACTCTCAGACAGTTGAAATGATTCGGTACGCGCAAGATTCTGTAGTTCTAATACAAGCTTTATTGTTTTATCGGTCCTTTTTGGTTGAATATTTAAATCTAATCCTATAAAACTTTTAGCAAGTTTTTTAAATGTAGGAACAAAAATTGTCTCTGCTTCTTTGTATGAATATTCGGTCTTTTTTAAGAGCTTGTCATATTCTGGTTTTAACTTGTCTCTTTTTGAGTATTCTTCTTTTGCTTCCCTGTCAGCCAATTCAAATTGATTTTTGTATTGATCAATAAGTGTATCTACACTCTTATTGCCTGTCCCTTTGAAAGATATGTCTGGATTTTCTTCTATTAATTCTTCTAGCTTTTTTCTTGTCTTATTCCATTCAATTTCTGATTTATCAAGCTCTATTTTTTTCCCTTCAACTTCAAGAATTAAATCATCTAACTCTGCGTTTTTAGTTGAGATTTTCTCGTCATTTTTTTGGATTAATTTTAGAAGTTTATTTAATTCGGAGCTATTTGATTCATTGATTGAAGTATTGCACAATGGACACTTATCTCGGTGAATACTTTTTTCAATATTTTCAACTACCTGGGAACCTTCCGATCCGCACAAACAGCATTCCTTTTTTTTTATTGAGAGTTGAACATTAGTATTTTCCAAAAGTTTCGAACGTGGTTTAGAATATTTGGAAAATAATCTGGTATGCTCAATTCTTAGTTGCATCAAATCAGAGTTTAGGTAACTCTGTTTTTTTAAGATTGAATCACATTCAATCTCAATATTATTATGAATTTTTTCAAGCTTTTCTACTTCTTTATTTAACTTATTATATTCGTTTTCTAGTTTATCGATATCGGATATTTTTTTCCCCTTAGTCTTAACTCTGAGCTCCTCAATTTTCTTTTTTGATTGGGTTGCCTGCCATCTTAGATTTCGACCTTTAGATTCGTGTTTTTCCATTCTTCTAGTCAATTCCAGAATCTTATCAGCATCATTAGGATCAGAATTAAACGCAATCGCCAAAGCTTGAGAGGAAGCTCTATCATCCCAAAAAATCATCCTTCTATTTTCATCAAATGTTAATACATAAAGTTGATAAAAAATAAAATAATCAAAATTAACAAAGCCAATTTCTTTTGCTAATGATTCTTGAAATTGAACGTTGAGTTGTCTTGGGCTTTCGCTCTTACTCTTGAAATGCGAAATTTTTTTGTTTCCATTATTACTAAAAATCTCCAGAAGTCGTAGTTCATCTCGCTCGAAAAAGCTCCTAATTATTCTAAAATATTTTTCATTTATTTTAAAAAGTATTTCTATTTCAGCTCGCTCTTCATCTTTTTTCACAATTCTTCCAATAAAATATCTTTCAGTGTACCGTTTATTTGCGGTAACAATCTCACTAGGAGAATATACTTCTTTATTAGGCTCAAGAACAATTCCCGTTAAGCCATAATTTACAGAATTTAAAAAAGTAGTTTTCCCTAAACCATTTGCGCCCGCTAAACAATAAACACCTTCATTAATATCTTCATTTACTTCGTAAACCTTTCCATTTTTTTTATATAAAGAAAAATTTCTAAGAATTATTTTATTCAATGTAATAAAATTGTATTTGCCCTGCATACTGTAATAGACGATTATATAATGGTTAAAAATAGTGAAAGTTACCATTGAAAAATGCAAGTCGAAAGCCAAATCAATTTTGGATTGCATTTTGAGTAAATGTTTCCATTTATTTGGCAAAATTCTACATTTCCATAAACGAACCGTCAATTCCTGTTTTCTGGTAGAATTAGTGGTCTTGTTTTGAAAATTTCAATCTCAAATTTTGCATATCATCGCTAATTTTTTTGTCTAAAATCTTCGCATAATGTTGAGTAGTTTTCAGGTTTTTATGTCCCAGCATTTTCGAGACGGTTTCAATTGGGACACCATTACTTAATGTAATTGTTGTCGCAAATGTGTGGCGAGCTATATGAAACGTTAGATTCTTGTTGATGCCGCATACATCCATGATTTCTTTGAGATAAGAATTCATCTTCTGATTAGTCAGTACCGGAAGGACTTTATTTTCACTGACACATTGCGGATGTGATTCATACTTTGAAATGATTTCCGTTGACATTGGAAGTAACGGTATTCTTGAAGCCGAGTCAGTTTTTTGCCGGGAAGTAAAAATCCATTGTCCCCCATCGATACCTGTGCTGATTTCAGTTCGCTTTAGCTTTTTCACATCAGCGTAAGCAAGACCAGTATAACAACAAAACAAAAAAATATCTCTTACCTGATCTAATCTCTCGATTTTAAAATCTTTTTCTGCGATAGTTTTTATTTCTTGTTCTGATAACGCAATTCTTTCTACTTCTTTTTTTGCCATGCTGAAACCGAGAAAAGGATCACGAACGAGCCATCCATTGTTTACGCATTTGTTCGTAATTTTTTTTAGGTTCCCGATATATTTCATAGTCGAATTATGATTGCATTTTCGAACACTCTTTAGCCAGAATTCATATTCAGTTATAAATTCAAAATTCAATTTTTTAATATCAATATCAGACTGTTTAAATTTCGATAGCAAAAATGATTTTGTGTGTTTAAGTGTGGTTTCATATCTTGTTAATGTTGCAGGCGCATAGTCCTTTCTGACTAACGCCTTGACTTGATCATTATGCTGACGAAAAATATCGAGAAGGAGTTTGGATTTTTCTTTAATGCCTTTCCATTTTTCTCTGAAAGTTTTTGCGGAAATTGATTTTTCTTCAAGAATTAATTCTTTCTGATATTGAAATGCCCGGTGCTTTAATGTCTCTAAATAAGAATTAATATTCTTCGCTTCTTCTGAATTCCCTTTTACTTTTCCAGCTTCTTTAGACCAGCTTGATGCTTCGACAATTCGACGCGTGCTTATTACATACCGATCACTGTTAGCTGTTACCCTCATATAGATGGTAATTAATTTTTCATTTTTCGCAATATTTTTTTTGCCGTGAAAAAGAACACTAAAATTTGTTTCCATTTGAATACCCGATTTAATTATTAAAAATAGTTTTTAGAACCTCTTAAGACAAGATGTCCATTTGCTGTACCCCTTGCCAGTAAAGGGTTTCGTAATAATTCGGGTATTCAAGTTTGCGTTTCGGATGAATACCCGAATTAATACCCGGGTATACATGTTTTTTTAGCATTTTTTAGGATGGGCTAAAAATGAAAAAGCCCGTAAACACTGCATTTTACGGGCTTTTGATAATTTTTGATAGACGTTCCAGCGGAGAGGGAGGGATTCGAACCCTCGGTACAAGTTTAAGCTCGTACAACGGTTTAGCAAACCGGCCCTTTCGGCCACTCAGGCACCTCTCCGTTTTTAAAGGAGACAAAAATAAAATTAATAATTGATAAATAATAATTGATGATTGAAAAGAATTTTTTACAAGAAGTTTCACGCAAAGGAGCAAAGATGTAAAGAGTTTCTTTGCATCTTATTTTCTTTGCGCCTTTGCGTGAAACTCAACAACTCTTAAATTAAAACCAGTTTCATTTAATAAACCTGAAGTTCAGTTTAAAACTACTGCACAAGAGTGCGACGCAAGGATGTTTAATAGAATTACTATCGCCGGTAACAAAATAAAAAAACTCATTCAATAGTGAATGAGTTCCTGTATTGATGGTATCGAAAAATTTTACATTGCTTCTAACTGCACTTTTTGTTGCAACTCAGTTACGTTTTCGCGGAACAAGCTATCGGTGTCCATTAAATCTTTTACAGTTTGGCAGGAGTGAATTACGGTAGTGTGATCTCTGCCCCCAAAATGTTCACCGATTGTTTTTAAAGAATTTTTTGTGAATGCTTTTGCAAGAAACATTGTTATCTGCCGTGCTTGTACAATTTCGCGTTTGCGTGTTTTTTGTAAGAGTTTGTCGTAAGGCACATCAAAAAACTCACACACCATTTTCTGTATGGTTTCGATGGTAATTTCTTTACTGTTTGTTTTTACAAAATTGCGTAACACTTTCTTTGCCAATTCAAGGTCTATTTCTCTTTTGTTGAGCGAAGATTGTGCCAAAAGGGATATTAATGCGCCTTCTAACTCGCGCACATTACTACTTATATTGTATGCTAAATATTTAACAACTTCTTTGGGCATATCCAATCCGTCGTTTTTCATTTTTCTTTCCAAAATTTCTATGCGCGTTTCATAGTCCGGCACCTGCAAGTCTGCACTTAATCCCCAACGAAAACGGCTCAACAATCTTTCCTGCAATCCTTCCAGATCTTTTGGTGATTTATCTGACGTTAATATTAATTGCTTTCCTGACTGATGCAAGTGATTGAATATTGCAAAGAATGCATCCTGTGATTTTTCTGCGCGATTAAAAAATTGTACATCATCAAGAATTAATACATCAACCAACTGATAGAAATGAATGAAATCATTGATCGCATTATTTCTGCTATGATCTATAAATTGATTAATAAATTTTTCCGAGCTCACATACAACACCACTTTATTATGATGCGTACGTTTTACTTCGTTGCCGATTGCTTGCGCAAGATGTGTTTTGCCAAGACCAACGCCCGCGTATATAACCAATGGATTAAAAGAATTGCCGCCTGGTTTTTCTGCAACTGTTTTTCCTGCACGACGTGCGACGCGATTGCAATCGCCTTCAATAAAAGAATCGAAAGTGTACACAGGATTTAACTGCGCATCAATATGCATCTTTTTTAAACCGGGAATTACAAATGGATTTTTAACCGGGTTATTAATAATGAGTGGAAAATCCATTTCATTATTTACAAAAGTTTTATAACCTTGTCCCGGAACATCCATAGTTAATGGTTTGTTTTGATTATTTCCACTGTCAACCATAATACGATATTCCAATCGCGCATCTTTTCCTAAAAGTCTGCGTAAAGTTTTTGCTAATAAAGAAACATAATGCTCTTCGAGATACTCGTAAAAAAATTGGCTGGGAACCTGGATCACTAAAATATTATTTTTTAATTCAACAGGTTTAATTGGTTCAAACCAGGTTTGATAATGTTGCCATTCTACAATGTCTTTGATTATTTCAAGGCAATTATTCCAGACTTTTTCAAACGTTTTTGCCATTATTCAATAAGCAGTTTTATAGATCAAATTTTTCAATGATTTTTTTCCAGACATCTTCAAAGTAAACGTGATTAATTTCATGCAGGGCAACGAATATCAAAATTTTTTGTTGAAAAAAAAATTTTTTATTGACTTGTTTTTTTACTTGTTAAAGAAGATTAGAAGAAATAAAATTTCTCCTTAAATTTTTTGATGAATTTTATTATTTATCTTGTTCATCTACCGCACGTAAGATGAAATAAAAAAATCATCAGCAGGGAAAAAAAATTTTCGGGGTTTCTACCCGAAATTATTTTGGTTTGTTTGGTAAGTTGAAATTTTGTTCTTAATAAGAAAGAAGGCGGATTTTTGAATGTTGCTTTTTCAGTAAAAACAATTTCGATATTCTTTGAAGATACAATAATTTTTTTGGTGTTTTAAACTTTTAAAAAGAAAATTATTTTATAATTTAATCAGTCCGTTTTTAGGTTAAATACCTGACACGATGCAAAAAATACTTCAGTTAAAAATACTTCCTTCCGAAGCAGAAAATGTTTCCATCATTAAGCAATACGCGGCAAATGCAGGCGCACAGCGTGTTTCAGAGATAACGGGGTTTAATGTCATTAAACGCTCCATTGATTCCCGCGCAAAACAAACATGGGTTATATTGACTCTGCAGCTTTTTATCAATGAACCTTTTGAAGAAAGAAAATTATTGACTGCTGATTTTCGGGATGTATCCAACGTTAAGAAAACTGTCATTATTATTGGTGCTGGACCTGCAGGTTTATTCGCTGGTCTAAAATTAATTGAGCTTGGTATTAAACCAATCATTTTGGAAAGAGGAAAAGATGTTCGCGCGCGAAGAAGAGATCTGGCAATATTAAATAAGGAAGGAATTATTAATGAAGAAAGTAATTATTGTTTTGGAGAAGGCGGCGCTGGAACTTACAGCGATGGTAAATTATATACGCGAAGTTCCAAGAGGGGAAACGTTGATCGCATTTTAAATTTGTTTGTACAATTTGGCGCTGAGAAAAATATTTTATTTGATGCGCATCCGCATATCGGTACAAACAAATTACCGCATATTATTACTGC
>Ga0210396_10007411_pt1 | contig 10433 bp, 11 predicted proteins | sample IncBWH17OmetaG_FD_155466 | JGI IMG/M metagenome (GOLD analysis project Ga0210396, IMG submission 155466) | Forest soil microbial communities from Barre Woods Harvard Forest LTER site, Petersham, Massachusetts, United States - Inc-BW-H-17-O ... | reverse complement strand
AGGATTATGGGTTAGACGCGACCAGCGCGAGTCTGCTGCTTGGACAATGTGTCAAGTACGACCTGGCCAACGTCTTCGACCCAGCCTATACAATGGTGTGCAAAGTGCCTAAGGAAGTTGTCAGTGCCAGTGTCAGTGTCAGTAGGGAGGGCTATTTCGCTTGAGCTCCGCATTTTCACAGCTCTGAACTCGAAACCTAGGCTCCCACCAATTTCCCAATCCACTGACACTGACACTGGCACTGACACTTCTTCTACGTCAGTTGCAAAAGGCAGTTTGCGCCCGCTTACCCATTTCTTCCGGTGCCAGGTCCTCTTTATGGGTGGCCAAAGACCATTCATGTCCGAAGGGGTCAGAGAGTTTGCCGTAGCGATCACCCCAGAACATGTCTGCCGGAGGCATTATCGGTTGGGCACCCGCTGCCAAGGCAGCGTTGAAGACAGAGTCAACGTCCTCCACATACAGATGAATTGTCACGGGACTTCTCCCGCCGATTTCCGGTCCATGGGAGCCCATCTGTGGAAATTCATCAGCCAGAAAGAGCGGCGAGTCCCCGATTTTGAGTTGCGCGTGCATGATCGATTTCCCATCCGGGCCAGGCAACCGGAAAATTTCTTCGGCCCCAAATGCCTGCCGATAAAACTCAATGGCTTGGCTTGCACCTTTCACGACCAAATGAGGAGTGATGGTGTGAAAGTCTTCAGGGATCGGCTTGATTCGATGTGTCATCTTTGTCCTTTTCTTTATAGTTCTGGTTTTCCGTTTTCAATCATCCGACGAACAAGCCGCTCTCTTTAGGACATTGTAAGGCAAGATTTTGGGAATTGCGGATTGCGGATGGCGGATGGTGGAACGCGCGAAGATGCGATTTTGTTAAATGAGCATCCCAAAGGCCCACTCCTAATATCTCTTTGTTTCCTTTGCTTTCTTCTGTTCAAATCCTCTTTGTTTTCTTCTGTCGGTTTGAGGAGTGAGCCGGCTTCGGTGGAGGGCGCAAAACTTCAGGCTTCTGAAATCGTCACATCAAAGCCCAAGCCTGCTCAACGCAAAAGGAATTGCGGATTGCGGATCGCGGAATTTTCGGCCACCTGGATCTAAGGGGAATTGCGGATCGCCCATTCCGCAATCCGCATTCCGCAACATTCGCGCTTCCGTGTCGCTGAGGAAGTGGGTGTAAGGTTGTGATCTTCCCGACGAATCGCAAAGGTCCACGTCGAGCGCCCCCGTAAACCAGCAGCAACGAACGCCAAATCGTCCTATAAACGATCGATGTCTGAAGAGGCAAAATTCAAATGACCATATTTTAATATAATTACAATTAATACAACAATGCGTGCCCGAAAATTTATTCGCCATAATTATACGTGATGCCCGTCGCAACGAGAAACACTCGTATATGGGTTACTTCACTTCCGTTGGAGAACGCCGTTGTCATTGATCAGCCGACAAACTGTTATGATTGCGAGAAGCATCACGGACTATTCCAAAGTTCACAATCGTGGTGATGTCTTGCAGCAGCAGTAGATCACTCTTCCGCTGATAGGCAGTTGCCGATATCAGCGCCAGGGCTAGCGCAGCCGCAAGCGGCGGACAACACCGTAATGAAAATAACACAAAAAAGAATCGCCCTGGATATGCCGAATAGACTTTCCCAGTTTCTTGAATTGACCATCCGAAAAGGTGACAAATTTATGAGCCAGACTCCTCTCACCGACGCAGAAGTCGTCACCGAGCATCACGACGTAGAATGGATGCGGAGATTGCACCTTTGGCCATATGGCTGCTTCCTTCCGCTTAAACACCGCGGCGCGGTCGATCTGTATGGAATTCGCCGGACAGCGATCCTTTACTATTCCAACTCGGAGACAAAACAAAAGCCAACGTATATCTTTCTTCCGGGGGTAAATATGTATAGTATCCCTGCCGAATTGTGGACCGACTCCACCGGTTACCGGATGGGTGGCGAGACGTTGTTATTCGAGATTATTTTGGAAGGATGGATCGTCCAGTAAGTTCTTCTGACAACGGACAACTTCTCCGATTTTGGCTATAAATCCGGCACGCTTCAGGTAAAATCTCCCAAGCATGAGATTTGCCATTTTCGCGCTGTTATTAGGCCTGGGTGGTTGCGCACAATCTGTTCAGTACCCCCCGATTGGCAAAGGATGGGTAAGGTTACACGATGCCGGAGCCGCCCGCATGGGGGCGCAGCTAGCGCTCCCTTCGTCGTACAATCAAACCGATTTCAAGGTGGTCATTGACCCAGTGTACGGCACCAAGATCTGCAACGGTGCGAGGTCTTTCCGACTGGATTTCGCTGGTCGATGGCGCATCTGGGACGCTTGGCCTTGGGTTGGTCCGCGAGGAGGTATTGGGGGTGGGCAAGTAGTCATTTATTCGTTTGACGGTAGATCGGCTTACTATCGCTTTTACCACGGAGCAATCGACCTTCACGGCGGCAGACCGGACGTGACGATAGCGGCGGCATGCTATGCTCCTTCAGGATATTTTGCGGCTCTGCAAAACGAGCCTCTTAATCCCATGACTGCTCGGGTAACGTTCCGTTAACCTTTCGTCTCTCTAGTGTACACTAGGTTTGCCCGTGGGATCGCTGAGGCCGAATTGTCGACGCAGGCCAAGTTCGAACAAGGCTCTCGGTAGAAGCGCGCGAAGAATTCGAACCTGTCGAGCGCCACGGCCGACGAGGACTTTCAGCTTCGGAACTTTTTTCGTCGCTTGCTGCAGAACGGCTTCAGCCACCTTCACGGGATCGTCGCCGTTTTCAACGCTCAGTCGGATCTTTTCGACGACTCGACTTCGCTCATCTTCATAGACACCGTCGATGAACGATCCGGTGGTCGAATTGCGATCGATGTCGGTGCGAAAAAATCCCGGCTGGATCAGGATCGCCCGGATCCCAAAACGACGGACTTCAAGGTCCAACGTTTCGGTCCAACCAGCGAGCGCATGCTTAGTGGCGGCATACACCGCTTGGAATGGCATTGGCAAAAAGCCGGCAACCGAGCCGATGTTCACGATTCGACCAGCGGCTTGCCGGCGCATTGCGGGCAGGACTGCTTGGGTCATTCGCACAACACCGAAGAAATTGGTTTCGAACACGGCTTTGACCTGCGTGAGGCTCAGTTCCTCGATGGCGCCAGTGATGGTAATTCCGGCGTTGTTCACCAAAACGTCGATTCGTTCGGCCTGAGATAGAATTGTTTCAATACACTGCGCGACGGATGCCTCCTTCTGAACGTCGAGCGGCAACAGGGTCCCCGCCGCCCACTGAATGGATTCCGGCCGACGTGCCGTGCCGTAAACCCGGTCACCGTGTTGAGCAAATTTCTCCGCGATCGCTTTTCCAATCCCTCGCGACGCACCTGTGACTAAAACGACTCGTTCTTTCATGACCGGATTGATCTGAAAAAATGCTTTTCCAATCTGTCTAAAAACTCTGCTTGACTCTGATTGATCATTCGCCGGGCATCCGACAGGGAGAAGAATTCTCCCTTATCGATCTCTGGAAATTCTTTCATCTGGCCAGACTTTGGCGGCCATTCAAGAGCAAAAGTATTACTCTTCACCTGCGACGAATCGCAATCTCCTTCGAAGGCCCATCCGCAAACAAGCTTGCCTGATTTTTGCCGTATTTCGCCAAGGTAAATAAAAGGCTCAGACGGCAGGATAGACGTTTCTTCCGCAAACTCGCGTTGGGCCGCCTCGAGCTTGTCCTCGCCTTCACCTATGAGGCCCTTCGGGATCGACCAAGCCCCTTGATCCTTCTTAGCCCAAATTGGCCCACCGGGATGCACGAGAAAAACCTCGAGAAAGCTGCCAGACTTTCGGTACATCAATAGGCCAGCACTAATTTGCTGCATGGCCAAACCATATCACAAAACGGATCATCGCCACGGTGACATGTTATTTCGGAGACAGGACACCAGGGGCCGGGCCCGGCTGCCGCAACAACGGGGTATGGCGCCGGAAACAGACTGCCAGGATTACCAGCACCAGTGTGAGCCATACCGGCAGCCAGATCAGCGTGCGGCCGAAGACTTCTTCGGCGCTGCCTCCATCGCGCAGCGCGCGCAGCAGGAAGGCAAAGAGAAGGCTTACCAAGCCGTAGCCGAGATTGAAGGCAACACCCTTGAAAGAAAGTACCGTCGCGCGCCGGTTCGACTCGACCAGGGCGTTCAGATAATACGAGAGGAAAAAGCCGATGGCGACCATGGACGCCCCAAGCGGGAAGGTGAACACTACGCCCCACCACCGCCAGCGCAGCGCCAGACCCGCCAGTGCCGTCAGGGTAACGACCGCGAGCCAGACGAAGTTTCCTGCCGGCGAACCCCGCTGCACCATGCGTCGCGCGACCGGCGAAACGAGGAAGCCGAGCGCTCCAAGCCCCGCCCAGATCAGACCGTAGCTGGCTGCCGGAAGATCGATCAGCCGGAAGTACGAGCTGGAGAACGTCAGGAACAGTCGGATCACAGAGTCGAGCAGCACGCCTGCCAGAATCACGAAGAGCGCGAGCGGCACGTGCGCAATCCACGCTCCCGCAGTCAGCACCGCCTCGATCGCGGTTTCCTTCGACGGCTGCGGCTGCTCGTCGGCCGCCAAGTTGCGGCGCGTCGATTTTCGGCTTGGCTCCCGCATGCTGAGGGCGACCAGGAGCGTGAGCGCGGCCGTGACGAGGTTGAGATAAATTGGAAAACGCAGCGTTATGCCCTGCGTGAATCCCCCGGGGCATCCGAGCGTCCCGGCAATCGCGTTCATAAACCCGGGATCATAGATCGCGCCGCCGACGAGCATGGCGACAACCATCCCCACCGACTGGTAGCGAGTGACTTGGTCGAGTACCTGCGGCCATTGCGCGGATCGTCCGCTCTCCGCGAGGGAATCAAAAACGAGCGCCTCGTCAGCGCCGCTCGCCAAGCCCTCCGCCACACCGCTCAACAAGCGGTTTGCCAGGCAGAGGAGGAAGAGCAGAGTCCCTCCGCCAGCCGGCGCCACGCCAAGGACCGCCATTTCTATCACCATAGCGACTGCGGCGGCGACGACCAGAGGCCGGCGTCCGATCCGATCCGCGAGCGCGCCGGCGGGCAGGTCCGTGCAGACAATAGCGATTGCCCACGCGAAATTCAGCAGCGTATATTGCGTCGCGCTGAGGCCGAGATCGAGGAACAGTACCGCCAGTACCGGGTAATAGAACCGCGAATTGAAGAGCACGCGGAAAAGGACAAAGCGCCGCCAGTTGCGATCGGCGGCATCGCTGAAATCGGAAGTACTCATGCCAGTTGCGCCATACTATCCGCTTTTGCGCCGGTGGCGATTGCCTATCGCAATTCGCTCTATGCCGTCACCGTTGTCGTCCTGGCGGCGGTGCTCCTGTTCGCCGGCGTTTCTTACAGCCAGGAGCCGGCGCCTGCTCCAACGGTCGCGCGGACGCGTTTGGTGGTGGGCCTTACCCAGTCGCCGCCGTTCTGCATGAGGGGTGAAGACGGTTCCTGGAGCGGCGTTAGCGTGGAATTGTGGCAGTGGATTGCCGCTGACCTCGGGATCGATACCGAGTTCCGTGAGAGCACGGTGACCGGCCTGTTCAACGACCTCGCTCCGGGGCGCCCACTGGACGTCAGTATCGGCGCGCTGACGATCACCGCAGAGCGCGAGGACCGGTTGGACTTCAGCCAGCCATTTTTTCTCTCCGGACTCGGCGTGGCGGTGAAAACCGCACCTGGTGCGGGCGGATTCTTGGCATGGCTCGGGCGGTTGCTCATCTGGAATTTCTGGCGAATCGTGGCGGCACTCGCTGCCTCGCTGGTGCTGGTGGCGCTGCTCGTTTGGGCGCTGGAGCACAAGAGCAACCCGAAAGAGTTTGGCGGCAATGGCAAGGCACACCGCGGCATTGGCTCCGCCTTGTGGTGGAGCGCGGTGACGATGACGACCGTGGGCTACGGCGACCTGGCCCCGCGCAGCCCAGCCGGCCGGCTGGTGGCGATCGCGTGGATGTTCGTCAGCTTATTGCTGGTGTCCTGGTTCACCGCCTCGATGGCTTCGATCCTGACCGCGGAGCGCCTGGACGCGGGGACCGGAGGCTTCGTAGTGCGCGGACCGGACGACCTGCGCCGTCTCCACGTGGCCGTGATTGGCGGCACCTCCAGCGAAGAGTACCTGAGGCACCGCCAGATTGACTACATTCGCATTCCTCAGAAAGAGATGTTAGACGTTCTGTTGACCGGCCGCGCCCAGGCCGTTCTGGGCGATGCGCCTGTCCTGCGCTATGTGGCACGGCGCGAACCTTATACCGGGAAGATCACGGTCCTGCCGCAGACCTTCCAGATGGAACCCTACGGCATCGCCTTGCGTGACGGCAGCACTTGGCGGAAGTCGGTTGACCGCGCGCTCCTGCACCGGCTCGCGTCCCCGGAGTGGCGGGATCTCATCTACCGTTACCTGGGCAATACAGAGTGAACTATTTGGCTACAGTGTTTGATAGTTCGTCAACTGACTTTTTATACCAGGCTGGTGTTCTGTAGCGCCTGAGGAAGAAAATTGCTTTTAGCACTTCCTCCAAAGCTCTTGATCCGAAGACGCCCCACACAGAAAAGTGCAGGACAAACGCTGAAAAGATGGCGGCCGGCACTCCGATCGCGTAGCTCCCGATCACATGGCCAAGCAGGATGTACTTAGTATCTCCCCCACTAGGTAGAATACCATTTCCAAGAATGCTATTTAACACCTTCGCCGGTTGCACGCAGGCCGCGATGATCAGGCCCCAAAAGGTGAAGTGCAAAACCTCCTTGCCGACGTTCGGATAGACGAAGGCAACCAGGAAGCTGGTTCCGAAAAGGAGCACACTAAACACCAGCCCGGCAATTAATCCCAGTCTGAGCGCCGCGTTAGCGTGCCGCTTGGCAACTTTCAGAGAATCGTCCCCTAAAGCCTGCCCGATAGAAGCCACTGCGGCAGGCGCGAGGCCTGACGCGGCAACGATAAAGAGATTTTCGATCGTCATGACAATCTGACTTGCGGTCAACCCGGCGACGCTTAGTCTGGTCAAGACGATGGTGTAAACAAAACTACTGGTTCCCCAGAGTAGTTCACTGATGGCGATCGGATAAGTAATTTCCAGAAGGGGGCCTAAAACTTTGGCGACGCCGGTTCCGGGCAGTGGCCAATGCCACTTCAAGCCTTTTTCCTTGCGGTAGAGACATACCACTAATGTTAAAAGCCGAGAAACTTGCGCAATTAAGGTGGCCAAGCCTGCACCAATGACGCCCAATTTAGGGAAGGGTCCCCATCCAAAAACCAGAAAAAGACCAAGAACGGTATTTAGGCCGACTGCTCCCATGGTGACAAACATGGGTGTTTTTGAATCGTTCAACGACCGAAAGGTCGCTGTGGTGACAGCACTCATGACAATCAGGGGCGCAGCAGTAGAAAAAAGCTGAAAATAGACGGAGCCTGCCGCGACCAGTTCGTCCGGCGCTCCGATTAATTTCAGAACGGGCCCTGGATAGAGAACGAGCGGCAGCGTCGTGAAAATGCCAAAGATACCGGACAAAATTAAACTGAGCGAAGCGACCTTAGAAACATCGTTCAGGTCGTTTCGTCCAAAAGCCTGGGCCACTAAAACTCCGGCTCCTGTTCCAATGGCCGAATAAAGGAGCATCACGATGAATGAAATGCTGTTACAAAGTCCCACCGCAGCAACAGCGGTTGCACCGAGAGTACCAACAATAATCTGGTCAACAAATCCAAGCGAGGTTTGAAAGACTGCTTCCAAGCTGACCGGAAGGGCGACCTTAAAGATCGTCTCCTGACTTTTGGCGCTGCCCATCGGTTGCTTCACGTCGGATTAGATGTCCTTCCCACTAGTTAATTAGTCCCGTTGCGCGTCCAGAACCCATCCGGGAAGATCGCGAACAAGCCTGGGATTCTTCCAGCCTTCCAGATTGGTTCCCAAGGAAAGAACCCCTATCGCTTCAACGGAATCTGAAATGATTGGCGAGCCGGCCATTCCGGGAACGACGTGCGGACTCGTATTAGGAATCCAAAGCGAGCCATCGTTTATGATCTGGACGGTGCAGCGAAGCCAATGGCGTTCGAGCGACAAAACCCAACCACGCCCTTGCTCTGGTCCATCAGCGATTGACAACGGTGTCGCGGATTTCAGCAATACCTCATACGCCTTGGCTTCATCCGGCAGTCCTTGACCATCTGGTGATCCGAGCACAGCGATGTCCGCGATCGGGTCAGCGAATAAACATTGTGCCCAGACGGTGGGTTCGCTACCGAGGGGCGCGAGTATCTTGTGGGTTTTCTCTTCAAGGTCCGATTCACCATGAGGGAAGAACGGCAGACATTGTGCCGCAGTCACCACCAGCCGGCTGTGCCCATGGTTTACCACAAAGCCCCGACCGTCTCCTACGGTGACGACCGCCGATTTTGCTTTACGAAGCTGTTGACTCATTGATTTCAATTCGGATTGGCGATCGGTACCGGTCTGCATTGATTGAGCAGAGCTAACGCAGTTTTGTCCTCTTCCAATGCCGCAAAGCGATCTGTGGCGGCCACAATGCTCTCGCTCATGCCGGAAATCGTGCCCAGCCCAGCCAACAATGACCAGTTCGCTACCAGGCAGCCTTCTCATGGATCGCCGGGTCCGGGTTCATGAGGAGCCGATGATAGGCTTCGAGGAGGCTGCCGCTCCGTTCTGCTTCAGGAATTCCGTCGCGAAAACGGTCCCATGGCTCAGGGAAGAAAATTCCAACTCCACCGGCAAGCGCCGAGCGTCCGCAAAGACGCGATAAAACTGCGTTTCCCACGGTAAACCCGGGTAAACCCCATAAGCGCTAAGATAATTGTGTGGCGCTTCGATGGGCGATGGCATTTGTCCCGGAGAAACGGGCTGATTTTGTCCCAGAGGGACAGGCTGATAGTAGCCAGGCACGAAGTGCCTGGGCAGCGATGCAGAGAGGCCCCGTCCCGAAGGGACGTCCGAAGTCGTGGTCAGTCCCACAGATATTTGTCGTCGAAACTGAGCCCCGGCATGAGCAAGCGACAGCGCGTCGAATGCTCATGCCGCATGCCGCTTCAGAAACGCCAGGTCTTCCCGTTGAAAAGTTCGGGTCCGATGATGTTCGACCTGATTTTGGATGGAATGAATGGTTTCTGGCAACTGCGAGACGCTCACACTCGTTTTGTTTGGCCATTCCACCCAAGAATGGCCAGAGCCGTTCCCTCTGCGGCGCCCACTTTCTCGAAATGTCCAAACTGCAAGCGCCGGCTCAAGGCCGGCGCTCAATTCGAATCAACTCAAGCCGATAGCCGACACCGGAGTCCCTCCAGTGCCCTTGGACTCAAGTTTCCGTCAGGTTATGGGGTGGGCCTGACGTGGGAAAGTGGACCCTGGAGATCCGGGAAATTGCTCGTATTCAGCACTTGGACGCCAGCATTGTGCTCGCCGTTGAACGGAGTGACGACGTTGGGCTTACCGCCGGCCTTCTCTGCATCCTTCGGCGAGTTAAACCACAGGCCTAAATGATAAGTGTGAACCGGCGCCGTTGCAAGATTCGAGGAGGCATCCGGGAATGGCTTGTCGGTGTGAGGGGTCGGTGCGGGAGCGGATCCAGGCGCCACGATAAACGTCTCGATATTAAAGCGTCCGACGAACCTTTCGAATCCGACGCCGAACCGGTTGGTCTCGATGTCTCCCTGATACCAGGAGAGACCAAACGGCGCTTTGGGCACCTGGATCACGAAAAAGTCGAAGTCGGTGTTGGGCGGGAGACCCCAGACGGTAACGCTCATGATTTCGACTGGCCCCACTGATTCGATATTTACTCGGCCATGTGCATGGGGCAAAAATGCCGCCGAAGAGACGAGTTCAAACTGGTATTCGTCATTATCATTTCCTGCCAGAGCTGGCGTGGATGCCAGGGTGGCCACTGCCACGGCTGCGAGCGCAGCGGTCTTCCATTTCATGAATCGGTTTAGAGCGGTAGTTTTTGTCTTCATCTGTATTTATTTAATTGAGTATTGTTAGGTTTATTCAGTCCTGAGTTTGCAGGCGCGCGCCGATCGACGGCATCTTGTTGTCGGCTGATAGGCGGCATTTGACTCATTACAACGAGATTTTGTTGCCGGAGTTTCAGCGCTCCTTCATAAAATATTCACTGGTGATCGTAAATGGGACGAAAGACCCAGTGGCTCTTGGCAGCGTCAAATATTTCGGGGAAGAGGGCCGTGATACCCTGCAAGTGGTAGTTATCGTGGTCCGACCACCATCGTTGTCAGACTTCCCGAGGGAGCACGAAGATGTAGGTAACGCCTCTATAGATATATAGCTAATAACTTTACCACCATGTCTCGAGTATCCATTACACCGCAGTTGCTGTCACCAGGTACCCTTCAAACTAGTCCTAAAATAA
>Ga0210396_10007406_pt1 | contig 10436 bp, 5 predicted proteins | sample IncBWH17OmetaG_FD_155466 | JGI IMG/M metagenome (GOLD analysis project Ga0210396, IMG submission 155466) | Forest soil microbial communities from Barre Woods Harvard Forest LTER site, Petersham, Massachusetts, United States - Inc-BW-H-17-O ... | reverse complement strand
GTCAAGCCAGATCTTTGAACTTTTTGCCGGGAGGCCGGGAATGAACAAGAGCGGCGCACGCAAAGATGGGAATCAGGCCGCCGGCCGACCGCGAGACGAAAAAACGACCCAAGGCATTCTCAAAGCCGCACTCGAGCTTGGCATTGAACTGGGATTCGACGGCCTGACGGTGGAGGGCGTGGCCGCGCGGGCTGGTGTTGGGAAATCGACGATCTATCGACGCTGGCCCGATGTATGGTCCATCGTCGCCGACGCCGTGTTCGCCGATGTCGGTCGGATCGCGCCAGTCCTGGAGCGCGCAACCGCCCGCGAGAGTTTTCGGGCGTCCATGCATCTGATTGCACGCAGTTTCCGCGGTCGCCATGGAGAGATCCTCCGGCCGCTGATCGGCCGCGCCCAGGTCGACAAGACCTTGCGCCAAGCCCTTGCCAAGCATTGGTTATCCGCCCGGCGGGAGATCTCCCGCAAGATCGTCCGGCGAGGCATCGCCTCCGGCGAGCTGCGCGCCGGTCTCGAACCGGACATCGTGCTTGATGCCCTTTACGGGCCCCTGTACCACCGGCTCCTGCTTCCGTACGACGGCGATGTAATCCGTCTCTCCGATGCGTATATCGATGCCCTGATCGACACCGTGTTCGGCGGCCTTGAGCGGAAATGAGTTGGAAACCCCGCGCCTCTGCGGCGGCGGCTCTTTTTGCTCCCTCGGCACGCGGTTTGCCGGGTTGAACCTCGGCTTCGACATTAACCATGGGAGCGACTATGCACGCTGTACCCCTTCTCGCGGACTACATCTGGATCGGTGGTGGGACACTCGGATTACTCCTCCTCATAGTCATTATCGTTCTGCTACTGCGCAGGTGAACCCCTCACCGCATCGATCCGTCGGGTCGGGGCGGAAGTGATCCACAGTGATCCACAGTCCCTGATGTCGCTGCGCGACACCCTGAGAGAATGAAAATGACCGCATGCTTGCTAACTTTTCTCGAACGAATGGGGCTATTTTCAGGACAGATTTCGCAGATTTGGTTTCCCGTAATCTGTGTAATCTGCGAAATCTGTGGATGGTCCCTGATTCCCTCTGTACCCTCTGTGCCTCCGTGGTGAGCCCTGATTATCCTGCTCTACTTTTTGATCCCGCGCAGACGCGCCAGTTCCAGCGACATCGTCGCCAGTTGCGGGCTCATGTCGTCGCGGGGGATTTGCACGTCGATGACGCGCAGAGCTTCTGAGCCCATGGCGCTGCGGATGGCGCCGTCGAGCTCGCCCTTGGTGGCGGCGCGAGTGGCGGTGCCGCCGCCGATCAGATCGCAGATTTTGCCGTAATCCCACTGGGTGATTTCGTTGAAATACCCGTCGCGGATCTTGCGCATGGTGCCGTAGCCCTCGTTGTTGAGGACCAGAACGATCGGCTTGAGGCCCAGACGCACCGTCGTGGAAAGCTCGGTGCCGGTCATCTGGAATGCGCCGTCGCCGACCAGGACGACCGGGCGCAGTGCGGGATTGGCGGTTTCGACGCCGATGCTCGCCGGCACCGCGAACCCCATCGAAAGGTAGTAGGCGTTGGCGATGAACTCGGCGCGCTTGGCGGTGCGGATTCCCACCGCGCCGAAGATCGCATCCCCCACATCCGAGACGACGCAGCAGCTCTCGTCCAGGTGCAGCGAGACGATGCGGAAAACGTCCTTCATCGTCAGGCGGTCGGTCAATTCACTCTTGCCCAGCGGCTTGGGCCCGAGCGGCGGGCGGCGGTGGGAGAATTTCTTGGCCGGGACGTCGGCCCTGGCCAGCCCGAGCAGAAAATCGCGGAACTCGACCTCCTCGTAGCGATGAAATTGCACACGGACGACTTCGGTGGTCGCCATGATGGTGCGGCTGCGGTCGAGCTTGGCGGTGTAGATGCCCAGGTTCATGTCGGTGATGAAGTTGCCGAGCATGAGGACGCAATCGGAGCTTTCGACGTAATCGCGGACGAACGAATCGCTGGACATCGCGCCGCCGTACACGCCCAGGTAAAGCGGATGGTTTTCCGGGACGGCGGACTTGCTCAGCAGGTCGGCGGCGATGGGAATGTTGAGCCGCTCGGCGATCTTGATCGCGATGTCGGTCAGGCCGTATCGATGCAGCTCGACGCCGGCAAAGAGCACGGGCTTTTTCGCCTGGCGAAGCATGCCAATGGCTTCTTCGAGCGCCGCCGCCAGCGTCTGCGGGTCCGAAGCCTGCGCCGCCGGGGGCGCGAGCTGCGCCGTGGGAATCTCCCGGTCGACCATGTCGTGCGGGACCTCGATGTAGACCGGCCGCTTGTGCCGCAGGCACGCCTCGACGCAGCGCACGATTTCGGACGCGGCCCGCTCTTCCTCCAGCAATACGGCCGACGCGACCGTCACCTCGTCATAGACGCGTCGTTGTGTCTCGAAGGTCTTGACCTTGTGGTGAAGAAGCGGGTCTTTCTCGCGATCTTTGCGGCCGGGCGCGCCGCTGACGACGACGACCGGAGACTTTTCCGCGTACGCCCCGGCGATCGAGTTGAGGACGTTGAGCCCGCCGACGCAGTAGGTGACGCAGACCAGGCCGATCCCGTTAAGCCGTGAATAGGCGTCGGCGGCGAAGCCGGCGCTGGGCTCGTGGGTCATGGTGATCGATCGGATGGGCGATTTTTCCAGCCAGGCGAAAGTCGGCAGGGCGAAGTCGCCGGGCACGCCGAAGGAATGGCGCACGCCGCGGCGGTGGAGGTACTCGAAGAGAAACTCCCCCATGGGCATGCGGGCGGGGAAGGCCGAGACATCGCGCGCCGGGGCGGCCCGCCGGCCGTGTCCATTGCCATGTCCGTTCGTCCCTGAACCGCGCACGACCGTCCGCTTGCGTGTTGCCATCAAACCGCTCCGGTTGATTCCACGTTGATATTGTACGAATTGGAATTCGCCGGGGCGACTCGACCGGATGCAGACTCCAGGTGGGTATCTCCCTGGAAGAAGGACATTGCCCGTGACACAGGTTTGTAACCCGTGCCGACGACGTGAAATCATGAGAACTTTGACGAGGCAGGTTTTCCTTCGACTTGCGCCGCCAGCACGGGTTGAAAACCCGTGTCACAGGGCATCGAGTCACCAGCGGAAATGGCGGTAAGGGTCGTCCCATTCCTCGGGCGCGTCGAGATAGAGGCCGTCGAGCCAGCGTTTTTCCTCATGCCCTGGCTGAACAGCGCTGTGGAAGCGATCCAGAAGCGGAGTCGGTTCGGCGACGCCGAGGTTGCCAAGCAGGCGGGCGAGCAGAAAGCAACTGTGACGGTACGTGCGCTTCAGGTTGTACGATTTTTTATAGTCGAGCTGCCAGGGGATGAGTTGGCAAATGACGATGTTGTCGGACTCGGAGCCGAGAACGCCATCGCCCGTCGCCGCCGCGCCGGAGACGAGCAGGAGGATTCGCGGCGCGCGCAGTTCCACATCGGCGGGGCCGATGCCGGAGAGGAGTGAATCGTTTTCCGGCGGGTCGAACATCGTGCTGATGTGTTCCCGGGCCGTGAATCCGACTTTCATGGGCAGCACGGCGTCGGCGCCTCTCTGGTCGAGCCCCATCGCCAGCACGCGGCCGCCGGCCGTGATGAACTTTTTCACGTGAATTGCATCGGGACCCAAGTTTGTCGCCGCCCCCGGGCCGAGGATCAGGACTTGGTCGGGCGGAAGCTCGCCGCCATCGTACGCGGCGGCCTCGATACCGGTGGACTTCAGATGCGCCTTGCCCTCCGGCGGGCCGACATAGATCGCGCGGCGCTGCGGGTTAGGTTTCCAAGCCGAGGCGTACTGAAAGATGTTCCGCGCGATGGCCTCCGCGGCGGGATCGGGCTCGGTGCGGGCGGTGACGTCCAACTGGCAGAAAAGCACCATCCCTTTGCCTTCGCGGTATTCCATCAGCGGGCTGTATTGGAGGCTGAAGCCGCCGTCGACGACCGGGCGGAAGTCGCCCCGGCCGGGCTTTTCGATGAGCACCGAGGCGACGTTGCCACGGTTGCCGCAGCGCCAGATCTGTGTCACGGGAATGTCACACCATTCGATCGTCGGGCCGTAGCGGGGGCGAATTTCGTGAGCCAATCGCGGCAGTGTGGTGGTCGCTTCGCCGTGCCAGTCGCGCAGGTTTTCCGTGTCGATGCCTGCCAGGATCGGATCGTCGGGGATTCGCGGGAAGACTTGCCGAAGGCCGTACTCGACGGCGCGGAAACCGAGGCGTTTTTCCAACGCTTCTTTCGATTGCTCGAAAACGATTGTCTTCAGGCCGTCACGCACACCGGAAATGTCGGGGGCCGGACCGTCGGCGCTCAGCGCGAGTTTGCCGATGATCAGAGTTTCATCGTTGCGCGAAGGAGTGTTCGCGTCGATGGGATGGAATGCGACGCCGAGCCTCTGGAGCAACTTCGCTGTTTCGCCCCTGGGATCGAAAAGTGCGACTGACTTTTCACTTTTCGAGGGCTCGGGCTCGGGCAACCCGTGAATCGCAAACGTGTCATCCTGCTGCTGATCGTTGCCGAAGCGAACGGACGTACGAATCGCGTACTCGCCGGGCTTGGTCGTCTTCGGCAATGGAAAGCTCATCGGGATTCGCGCCTGCTGGCCGGTCTCGATTGTGACATCTTTCTGTCCCGCGATGGGCTCGGGAAGCCCCAGCGACCAGTTGCAATGAAACGCGAGGATCTTGCGTGAGTTGTTGATGACGATGAGCTGTTTTTCGACGGTTTGGCCCGGAAGGAAGTTGTGATCCTTGGCGGTGAACGCGTCGGGGCCGCCGGCGATGTAGGCCAGGACCGGCTGGTTGTTGCGGAGGACCGCCTTGCCGGCCGCGGTGGGAATCCAGTCGTCAAAATCGAACGCCGTGTCGATCTGCTCGAATTGTGAATCGATGTAGTCGGGGCTGAAGCCGGGGCGCTGAAGATTGTCCCAGTTGGTTTTGATCTCTTTGCGGCTGCGATCGACGCCGGGCCGCGGCATCCAGAACATCTCGTACTCCCACGGCGAAATTCCCGACACGCCCCACGTACGGTAGGCCCGCCAATTGTCCTCGATGTATTTGGCCATCACCTGGTTGCGTTGCTCGAACTTCGGGGAGCCGACCTGAGTGGGATAATCCCAGCGATGCCACACCCGTCCAGCGGCAAATTGCTTCGCCTCCCAGCGAATATTGGCCTTTTCCTCTAGCTGCATGGCAAACGCGCGGTCGCCCAAAAACTGGCTGTCCCACTCGGCCAGACAGAATTCCCAGGGGACGGCGGCGCTTCCGAACTCGCGCTGGCCCTGATACCAGCCGCGGTACATCGTCCAGTCCCAGGTGAATGGGGCACCATAGTCGCAGAGAAATAACGGCTTGACGCCGTCGGTGGCCCAGTGGCCGAACCAGTCGCACAGCTCCTGCACCGGCGCGAAATTCGGATAGAAATTGATCGTGTGCATCGCGCCGATGTTGCCGCCCGCGTGGTGGTAGACGATGCGCGAGGGATCGAGCCGGCGGACGATCGCCTCGGCCCGCAGCGCGAGCTTGACGTTGTTGGCGGATTTGCGCGGATCGTGGACGCCGTCGATCAGGTCCGGGTCCATGTCCTGCTCGTAGCCGGTCGCGTTGTGGCTCATCGAGTAGAAGACGACGGATGGATGGTTCTGCGCCGCACGAACGTAAAGCGCCGCGTCGCGGGCGTAGCCGTTGTTTGTGTCCGCATCCGGGGCTTTCCAGTCGTACTGCGAAAAGTGCGGCTGCGAGAACGAGACCAGCATGCCCACGTCATCGGCGGCGCGGAGAATCTCTTCAAAGCTCAGGTGCGTGCCCGGCTCACAGCCGTAGTTGTGCGTGTAGACGAGGTTGATGCCGATCCGCTTGAGCCGCAACATCGTCTCGCGAGCGGCGGAATAGGTCGCCTCGGCGACACTGATCTGGGCGTTGCCGATGGGCAGCGCGCTGAGAAAAATCCGGGTGCCGTTCAGGTAAAAATCGCGGCCGTCGATCCAGAATTCGCGATAGCCAAAGCGGACGTCCCACATCGTGTCGAGTACCTTGCCCGCCGCGTCAAGAAGGGATACGCGCAGCGTGCAGAGGTTCTGCGGCGTGTTGAGGTCCCAAAGCTGATCCGGTTTCCACTTGGCCGCGAAAGAGATTCGGCCGTCCGACAGATTCGCATTGGTAAACGGATCGCTGTCGAAATGAGTAACAGTGTGATCGTCTTGCAAGATCTCGGCGCGAAGTGAGTATTTGGCATCGGCCGCCGCACTCTCGATCACGGCGCCGACGGTGACTTTTCCGCGTCGCACCGACGTTTGTACGCTCACGTCTGCCAACCGGGCGGTCGCGGGTGTCGAGACGAGGTAGACGTCGCCGCACAGACCGCGCCGCTCGACCGTGCCTGACACTTCCTTGGCCGCGGCGGTGTCGGCATAGGAGAGCCTGACCGCCTTGAGCGGCATGGCGATCACGTGCAGGCTGAGCAGGTGCCTGGTGCCCGGGCGACAGATGGCGGTCAGGTCGATTTCGCCGGCGGGAAAACGCAACTCGCCGACCTTGGTTCCGTCGAGATACACCGTGGCAAATGAATTGACGCATTCGACGGACAGCGCGATACGCCGGGCCGACCAGTCCGCGGGGATTTCGATTTCCCGCTGGTACCACGCCGCGGTGGGGGTCGAGCGTTTCTGCTCCCTCCAACTCGGGTCGGGGTAGACCGTCTGCGAATCTTTCTGTAGATAATCCGTGATTCCCGGCCAGCAGCCCGGGACTTTGAAGTAACCCCAACGACTGTCGGGCACGGCGTCCTGCATCGGGGTTGATGGCTGCCAGCGCCACAGCCCGTTGATGCAGAGCCGCTCGCGTGTCGGCGTGGGCTCCCGCCACGCGCGCGCAAGGTCCCAGACGGCGCGGAAGCCGTTCGGTGGCGCGCTGGCTGTTTGAGCGCCACACCATTTTGCCAGCAGGAGCAAGAGGATGATGGCCGTGACCCGTGGAGGAGTTTTCATATCGTGCTCACGTGGACCGCTCACAGCGAACTTCCAGATTGTCGCTGTGAGCGATATCGCGGCAATGCCTTGCTGGATTCGGACCGGGTTGCTCAGTGTTGCGGGGAGATTTGAAGCGAAGGCTTAAGATTCGCTGAAGAATGAGCGGTCGCGTTGGCGAGAATGGGGATTTCGACGATGAAGGATGCGCCGCGGTTCTCCCCGGCGCTATGGGCCGCGACGGTGCCGCCATGGAGTTCGACGAGATGTCGCACGATGGCCAGGCCGAGGCCAAGCCCGCCGTGGCGGGCGCCAGAGGGGTCGGCTTGCTCAAATCGTTCAAACAAATGCGGCAGAAACTCGCGCCGGATACCGGCGCCGGTATCGCTCACAATAATTCTGGCATGTGCTTGGGCGCGGGTCAGGTGTGCCTGGACCGATCCGCCCGCGGGGGTGAACTTGATCGCGTTGGAGAGGAGATTCCAGACAACCTGTTGAAGTCGGTCGGCGTCGCCGGACACCAGGCCAGCATCTTCCAGCTCCGCTTTGAGCATCACGCCTTTGACCTCGGCGACGGGCTGAACGGTTTGCAATGCGGTTTTGACAATCCGGGCCGGGTCTACGGGGCGCATGGTCAGCCGGATTTTACCGGCGGTAATCCGCGCGACGTCCAGCAGATCCTCGATCAATTTCGACTGCGACCTTGCGCTGCTCTCGATGACAGCAAGACCCTCGACGCGCTCTTCGTCGGTCACGGGGCCGCTCAAACGCAGGTACTGGGTCCAGCCAAGAATTGAATTGAGCGGCGTGCGAAGCTCGTGAGAGACGGTGGCGAGGAATCGGTCCTTCGCCCGGTTGGCGGCCTCAGCCCGCTGCTTGTCCGCATCCGCACGGGCCCAGGCCCGCCGGAGGCTGCCGCCCATCGCACTGATGAGACTGCCCTCGGCCAGGAATTGGATAAGGCGCGTCCAATCGGATGCAGCGTGCAGGGGGAACGTGTAGAGCGGACGTAGAAAGAGATAGTCGCTGACGATCGCGGAGGCGGCGGTTGCGACGAGCCCCGGCGCCAGGCCGCCATACCACGCGGCGAACATCACCGCGGCGAAGAAACCCAAAGACGCTTCGTCGCCGCGGGCCAGCGGCTGGACAACGAGTTTAAGCGCTGTCGCCACCGCGACCGCCAGCAGCGCTACCATGAATCGGTTGGTTCGATAAGCCTCGTGGGGCGGCGTCAGAGCGGACGAAGCTGGCAGGCCGGTTTCCCCAGCCCGGCGCATCATCCCGATTGCCTCAAAAATTTCCCTAACCCGTGGCCACATCCGTTCACCTGGTGCGAGCAAATCGGTTTCATTTAGATTACGAAAATGAAATTAAGCGATTGGCCGCCGAAAGGCAACTTTATTGCGTTTTTTGCACCTGCCGGAGGGGAAAGCCGGGTCAGGCGGCTGCTCGCCGGGGAGAACGCGGAGGTTCTTCCTCGGACTCATGCTTGACGGGCAGCTCGGCGCCTTCTGCGGGGCTCGTGCGGGTGACGCTGTAAAGCAGGCCGAGGGCGGCGCAGGTGATGATCAATCCGCTGCCGCCGGCACTGATCAGGGGCAGCGACAGGCCTTTGGTCGGTACGCTGACGGTGGCGACGGCGACGTTGATCGCGGCCTGAAGGCCGATCATCGAGCCGATCCCAAACGCCAGCATCCGGCCGAAGTCGTCGCGCTTCTGGCGGATCACCTGCCAGGCAACGTAAAGGATTCCGAAGTAGAGCGCGACGGTGAGCAGCGCGCCGAATAAGCCCAGCTCTTCGCAAATCACCGCGAAAATGAAATCTGTCGTGTCCTCGGGCAGGTAGCCGAGCTTTTGGATGCCGTTGCCCAGCCCGCGGCCGGAGACGCCGCCGGTCGAGAAGCAGAGCAGGCTCTGAATCATGTGGTAGCCTTCGCCCTGGGGGTTGTCCCAGGGATGGAGGAAGGCGGTGATCCGCCGCATGCGGTATTCCTTGTGCATGATGAACCACGCCGCGGCGGCGAGCACCGGAACGACCATGATCACCAGGTGACGGATCTTCACCCGCCCAGCCAGGAGCATCGTCAGGCCGCAGAGCATGATCAGCGCCGCGGTGCCGAAATCCTGAATGACCACCAGCAGCGAGAGGATACCGATGGGAATGAGCGTCGGGAGAAAATCGGCGAAGAAGCGATCGAGCCGGGCGGTGGGGCGGGTGAGCCAGGAGGCCAGGAAGAGGACCGCCGCCCACTTGGCCAGCTCGGAGGGTTGGATCTGAATCGGGCCGAGCTTGAGCCACCGGCGGGCGCCGTTGACCGAGCTGCCGATGTGGGGAACCAGCACCAGCGCGCAGGTGCCGGCGGCAATCACAAACGCCCAGAAGATCGGCGATGTCAGGACCGAGTTACGACGACGCGCCAGCCATTCATAGTTGACGTGGCCGACGATGAAGAACGTCGGAATCGACAGCCCGACGAAGATCAGGTCTTTCCAACCGAGCGGCGACCACTGGAGTTTGGGATCGCTCACCGCGGTGCTCGAGGCGGACTGCACCATAATCAGGCCAAAGGCCAATAGGGCCAGGACACAGAGGGCGAGGAGATCGCGCAGCCGCAGACGGTAAATCGATGCGTCCATCCACAGGGGGTTATCGGACTCGCAAGCTTCGGCAGGTTAGGTTTTTTCCCGATGGAAACAAGGCAAAGTCACACCGATAAACGCCACAGTAGCAGGCGCGCTAGTGCCGCCGGTGCCCTCACCGGCGGAACCCGACGGCGCGCGGCGAGCAAAGACCGCCGGTGAGGGCACTGTGAGGGCACCGGCGGCACTAGCGCGCCTGCTACCTGTTGCGGAACTGGAGTTTTTGAGCGATGTCGTCGAATTCGATCGGTATTTTGCCGCCGCCATCGGCGGGACGGCCGTCCGTCGCGTGGTGGCGCCGCTTTCCGGCGCTGGAGCCGTACATTCCCAAGTCGATCATCTGCCTTCGCGAGGGGTACGGCCGGCAATTCCTGCTCAACGACATCATCGGCGGGCTGACCGTGGCAGTGATCGCACTGCCGCTGTCGATGGCGCTGGCCATCGCATCCGGCGTCGGGCCGGAGAAGGGGCTCTATACCGCGATCGTCGCCGGCTTTCTGATCTCGGCGCTGGGCGGGAGCCGGGTGATGGTCGGCGGGCCGACGGGCGCGTTCGTGGTGATCGTCGCCGGCATCGTGGCCCGGCACGGCTACGACGGGCTGGCCATCGCGACGCTGATGGCCGGCGCGATCCTCATCATCATGGGCATCGCCCGGTTTGGAGGGATGATCAAGTTCATTCCCTATCCGGTGACCACGGGGTTTACCTCCGGGATTGCGGTGCTGATTTTTTCCACGCAGATGCCGGACTTTTTCGGCCTGAAGTTCTCGGGGTCGGCGCCGGGCGATTTCATTCCGAAGTGGATCGCGTACGTGCGGGCGGTTGGAACGACAA
>Ga0210396_10007405_pt1 | contig 10436 bp, 8 predicted proteins | sample IncBWH17OmetaG_FD_155466 | JGI IMG/M metagenome (GOLD analysis project Ga0210396, IMG submission 155466) | Forest soil microbial communities from Barre Woods Harvard Forest LTER site, Petersham, Massachusetts, United States - Inc-BW-H-17-O ... | reverse complement strand
GCACGATCACCAGGATCCTGCCTTCCCCCGTGCGTCCTGAAGCCGACCGGTTGGTTGCAGCACCAAGCCGGTTATGGACCCCGGATCCTTCCGGGAGCTCAGATCCTTCCACCGCTGCCACCGCACCCCTGCCACCGTGCGCCCCCGCCCCTGCCACCGCGCCCCGCACCCCCTGCCACCGCGCGCCTGCACCGCGCGCCCGCAACCCTGCCACCGCGAGCACATCCTCCGCCGCGCCGGCCGCCTCACATCTGCTTGCCAGCAAGTACAAAATCAAATCGTTATAGAACTATAAATTCGATAGTTGTCGACATGTCTTCAGAACGGAACTACAGTATGTAACCAAAGTTCGATATCTGACCTCGAAAGGACCGCACATGGGACAGTTGCGCATGGCTGGCTTCCGTCATGGGTTCTTGCCCGTCGCGGCCGGGGTGCTGCTGGCGGTGGGCGTGGCGGCCTGCAGTAGCTCCAGCTCCAGCACGAGCTCGGCCGGGACAAGTGACAACGTGGCGGCCGGCGGGGGCCAGTGCTCGAACATTCCAGCCGGGCCGATCAAGCTCGCCAACATCATCCCGCTGAGCGGACCGACCGCTCAGGGGGGCCAGCTGGCCGAGATCGAGTCCAATCTGGAGGTCGCCTACTTCAACGCGCACGACAGCGTGTGCGGCCACCAGTTCGTCGTGACCAACTACAACGACAAGGGGGACCCGGCGACCTCCCTGGGCATCGCCCGGCAGATCGTCGGCCAGGGCAACACGATCATCATGGAGGACTCCCTGTCCTCGGCGCAGAACCAGGACCAGCCGTACCTGATGGAGCAGCACGTCCTGGTGGTCAACGGGGACGGTGCCCAGGCCCTGTTCAACGCCCAGCAGAATCCGACCGCGTTCAGCACCCTCCCGTCGAACGCCCAGTACGCCCAGCTGATGGTGAACTGGGCCAAGTCGCACGGAGATAACAACATCGGCATCTTGTCCGACGGGACCTCGTTCAGCGAAGAACTGGCGACCGACGCCCAGGCGGACGTCAAGGCGGCCGGGCTGACGTTCGTCAAGACCATCAGCTACTCGCCCACTGCGATCGACCTGACCACCCCGCTGACCGCGGCCAAGGAGGCCGGGATCCAGACGCTGTTCCCGACCGGGTTCACCGGCCTGCCGGCCATGATCGCCGGGCTCAAGCAGATCGGCTGGGCGCCCAAGATCGTCGGCTGGGGCGGCCTGAATGACTTCGGTATCACTGCCTCCCAGGTGCCGCCGGGGACGGTCGACGGCTGCGTCCTGTCCTACGCGCCGGGGCAGCCGACGTCCGCCTTGCTGACCCCCGAGAACACCGACCTGCTCAAGGAATCCGAAGCCAAGATCGGGCTCAACCCGGAGACTTCCGGCATCCTCACCGGGTACATGTACCTGCTTGCGGTCAAGCACGCGATCGAGACGGCGAACTCGCTGGATGGGATGAAGCTCGCGGCCGCGCTCAGCGCCACGTCCAGCCTGCCGACCGAAGTTCCGGGCCTGGCCCTGGGCTGGACCGCGACCCCCTCGGTGCACAACGGCTTCCCCAGCTCCGGACTGAAGGAGTGCGAACTCAAGCAGGGCCCGTACGACATCCTCTACGCCGCCAGCTGAGGCCGGAAGGGACGGCATGCCTGACGGGCTGGAAGAGCTGGTAGATCTGCAGCTGGCCTCGCCTGGCGTGGCGCTGGTCACGCTGAACCTGCCCCAGCTGCGGAACGCGATGACGACGGAACTGACGTCGGCGTGGACCGCGGTGATGGACCAGGTCGCCGGGGACCGGTCACTGCGCGCGGTGGTGGTGACCGGGACCGGCAGCGCGTTCTGCTCCGGGGCGGATCTGTCGTGGCTGGATCAAGGCAACCTCAGCGACAACACCCCGGATCGGCTGCGGGACAAGATGCTGCCCTTCTACCGGGCGTGGCTTGCCCCGCAGCAGATCGCGGTGCCGGTGGTAGCGGCGGTCAACGGGCCGGCCGTGGGGGCGGGCCTGTGCCTGGCGCTGGCGTGTGATCTGCGCTACGCCTCGCCGTCAGCGACCTTCAGCGCCCCGTTCACGCAGCTGGGCACCCATGGCGGGATGGGGGTGAGCTGGCTGCTGCCCGAGGCGGTGGGGATGCCGCGAGCACGGGAGATGCTCTACACCGGGCGGGTGGTGACGGCGGAGGAGGCCCTGACGTGGGGCCTGATCAGCGACGTCGCCGAGGACGTGGTGGGCCGCGCGCTGGAGGTCGCGGAGGACGTGGCCCGCGCCGCGCCCATTGCCACCCGGCTGACCAAGGCCGGGCTGGCGCAGGGCTCGCGGGGCCGGTTCGAGCTGGCCCTGCAGTGGGAGGCGCTCGCCCAGCCGGTCACCCTGTCCACCAAGGACATCCACAAGGGCGTCCAGGCCCGCCGCGAGCACCGCAACCCGACCTTCGACGGCGACTAGAGCCACATGCCGTCCTCGCCTGACCGGCCCGATGGAGCATTGGGCCGGTCATAACCGGCCCGGTGGGACATCGGGCCGGTTCGGTGCCGAGACCGGAGCGGTCACCGTCGGGGACGTGGCTCTTACTCGGCGAGCAGGACCGAGGCGGGCCGCTGGAACGTCGAGAAGTCGACGGGCGCGAAGTACAGGTCGGTGAACGTCCGCGGTGCATCCGGCTCTCCGACCGTCCGCGCGAACCGGTGGCCGTCCTGGATGGCGGCGGTCAGCCCGCGGGGTGACAGGGCGTCCCCGATCGAGAAGACCTGCTCCGCCCGGCCCGCGAGCTCCTGGCCCAGGCTGAGGTCGGCACGCCGGCCGGTGGCCATCACGATCGCCTCCACCTCGAGCTCGGTCTCGGCCCCGGTGTCGATGTCGTAGACCCGGACCGAGTGATCGCCGATCTCCCGCAGGTGGGTCCGGGTCAGGATCTGGACCCCGAGCTTCTTGATCCGCGGCATGGTCGAGGTGATCAGCAGGCCACCCAGGTTCGAGAACGGCTCGGACCAGCGCGACACCAGTGTCACCTGCGCTCCCTGGGACGCCAGCAGCTCGGCGATCCCGGGTCCGGTGGTGATGCCCTCCTCGTCGAAGACGACCACGCCGCCGGTGAAGCGCAGCCCGTCGCCGATCACCTGCTCCGGCGTGACCACGAAGTCCTGATCCCAGCCGGGGACCGGGCGCTTGAAGTAGCCGGTCTCTCCGGTGCGGATGTACCGCGAGCCGGTCCCGATGAGGATGGCACCGGGCTCCTCGGCCAGGATCAGGTCCGCGGTGGCCTCGGTGTTCAGCCGGACGTCGACGCCGTGCTGCCGCAGCTGCCGTTCGTACCATTCCGGCGTGGTGCCGAAGATCTCCCGGTCCGGCAGGGCGGCCCACAGGTTCATCTGGCCGCCGACCCGGTCCTGCCGTTCGAACAGCACCACGTGGTGCCCCCGCCTGGCGGCCACCCGGGCCGCTTCCAGCCCGGCCGGGCCGCCGCCGACCACCACGACCCGCGACGGCCGCGGCGCGGGCGGGTAGGCGCGCCAGCGCTGCTCCCGCGCGGTCTCGGGGTTAATCGCGCAGCCCCAGGTGCCGCGGGTTCCGTCGGTCATGCACAGGTTGCAGGCCAGGCAGGTCCGGCTGTCCGATTCCCGGCCGGCCAGGGCGTTGGCCAGCAGGTCAGGCTCGGCGATCAGTCCCCGGGCCGCGCCGATCATGTCGGCCACGCCGGAGGCGAGGGCCTCCTCGACCTCGGCGATCGAGGTCACCCGGCCCAGCGCGCTCAGCACCGGCACGTCGCCCGCCGCCTCGCGGACGCCCGCCACGTAGCTCCGGTAGACCTGCTTGGGCAGCAGGTAGTTGGGCATGCCGAGCACCATCTGATCGGGTTCGATGGCGATGTCGAGGTCCAGGAAATCCAGCAGCTTGGCCTCGACGAGCCGCCTGACCACCTCACGGTTGTCGGCCTGGGTCAGGCCGCCGCCCTCGGGCACCAGCTCGTCGGCGTTCATGCGCATGCCGATGGCCCGGTCCGGGCCCGCCCCCTCGCGTGCTGCCTGCAGGCATTCGACCAGGAACCGCATGCGGCCCTCGATGCTGCCGCCGTATGCGTCGGTGCGCCGGTTGAAGTAGGGCGACAGGAAGGCCTCGCACAGCATCCCGTGCGCGCAGTGCATCTCGATCCCGTCGTAGCCCGCCTCGGCCAGGTGCCGCGCGGAGATCCGGTGCGCCTCGACGACCTTGGCGATGGTCTCGGTGCTCATCTCGTGGGTCACGTGGAAGTCGTCGGCGGTCTGCACCGGAGACGGCCCGAACAGCGGGGCGTTGGAGCTGCCCGGCTCGTAACTCCACAGGTTCCCGACCCGCGAGTAGTGGATTTCGGCGAAGATCTTGCTGCCCTCACCGTGGACCGCGTCCGCGACCGCCCGGAACGACGGGATGGTGCGCTCCAGGTACGGCGTGGTCAGGCTTCCGCCGCCGCGCTTCGGCATCGTCGACATCGCGTGCACCAGCAGCCCGCAGCCCCCGGCGGCGCGGATGCGGTAGTACTCCGCGAACACGTCCGACGGCTCGTAGCCGACGTTGTACCCCACGCCGTGCGGGGACAAGTAGAAGCGGTTCCTGATCTCCACCGATCCGAGCTTGATCGGGGTCGTGGTCAGTGGGTACCGGCTCGCGTCCGCCATTACCGCCTCTTTCCGCGCTCGCGCGCCGGGCGCACGACATCGCCCGGCGCTCGGATCTTCCCCTGGGCATTACCCTAGCAGTCTTGACATATGAGTCAAGGAGACCGGATCAAAACGACGCTTCCAGGCTCGTATGGTCCGGCTTTAAACACGTAAAGTCCTCATCTAGCTGGGTAAATACCGCCTCGCCGTCAGCTTGTTGACTATGGACAGATGACTTACCTATAAGTAAAATATGAACCATGGCGGGCGGTGCGGGCCGCAGTAAGCGCCATAGCGCCAAGCCGTGGCCTGGCGCTCCGATGAAGGACGGGTGACCAAGCCGCAGATCCTGGAGGCGATTGACTGGGGCACCTTCTACGGCGGACACGAGGCCCTGAACCTCCTCGACGAGGTGGCGGGTGACGTGCTCGACGCCTGGCCCGCGTAGCATCTTGCCGTGCGCGTAAACGCGCCACTGGGGCCGCACCGGGCCGCGACCGGCCGAGGACCGCCTGTGCTCGGCCTTGGTCTGTACTGACGAGTAAAATTTTGCTCGTGCCCCCGACGAATCGAGGAACCTTGCCCAAGGCCGTCAAGGTATCGCGTGAGGAAGAACTCCTCCGCAACGCGATTCAGCTCTTCAGCCGCGGCGGTTTCCGGGAGACCAGCCTGCAGGAGATCGCCGACGAGCTCGGCATCACGCGGCCGTTGTTCTACTACTACTTCGAGTCCAAGGAAGACCTGCTCTGGCGCATTATCGGCCATCTGGGTGACACGCTGCTCGAGCAGGCCCGGCCCATCGCCGTCGCCGAGGAGCCGCCCATCCGCCGTCTCACCCTGCTGTTCGAGCGGCACGTAGGCACGCTGCTGGAGAACGTGGACGCCTTTCGCATCTACTTCGCCGAGCGCAACCAGCTGTCCGGCAAGCGCGACCTGCGCCTGAAGCGCGGCGAACGGCTCTACCACGAGCTGATCACCGAGGTGATCCTGGAAGGCCAGCGGCTCGGTGAGATCCGGCCCGGCGACGCCCACCTGGCCACCCGGCTGGCCATGGGCACGGCCAACTCGGTACTCCGCTGGTACACCCCCGCCGGGGCGATCTCCCCGCATGACCTGATGTCCGCCACCGTGGATTACATGCTGGCCGGCCTGACCGCCAAGAGCTAACGCGCGGCAGACAGCGGCACCTGGTAACGAGGGAATTACTGGGTTACGCCTGTCCCAGGGCGTGTTCAGCGGCGAGGCGCCCGAAGCAGACCGACTCCGACAGGTTGCCGCCGTTGGCCGGATACAGCATCCCGACCGCTTCTCCCAGTTCGCCCGCGCCGTACAGCCCCGGGACCGGCTGCCCGAACGGGTTGAGGATGCGCGCGTGCTCATCCCGCCGCGGGCCGCCGCAGGTGTTCGGCCCGCCCGGGTACAGCGGCATGCAGTAGTAGGGCGGCGAGTCCAGCGGGATCAGCGACTCGGCCGGGCGCCCGAAGGCATCCTGGCCAGCGCCGCAGCCCTGGTTGTACGCCTCGATGGTCCGCGCCACCTCGGCCGGGTCGGCGAACCCGGCCAGCGCCGCGAGTTCAGCCACCGTGCCGGCCTGCTTGATCCACCCCCGCGCCACCTCCCGGGAGTTGTCCGGGCTCCAGTCGTAGTAGCCGGCCCCTACCGTCCCGCCCAGGCTGCTCACCAGCGGGCCGTTCGTCATGTGCCGCTGATCGAAGAACCAGTAACACGGGTTCCGGGGATACTCGTTCTTCTCCGCGTCGTACATGAGCAGCTCGTAGTAGAAGCTGTGCTTCATCTCGGCCTGCGGGTACTCGTTGGCGAAGCGCCGGCCGTACCGGTCGGTGATCACGTACCCGGGCGGGTGGATCCCGATGACGAAGTTCAGCTCCCGGCCGTCGAGCTCGAAGTGCCCGATGGCCCGGCCGACCATCTGGTTCATGTGCCACAGGTCGGCGCCGGCCTCTTGCGCCATCCGGATGCCGTCACCGGTGTTGCCCGGGTTGCCGTAGAAGTACATCGGCGACGCCTTGAGATAGTTGATCTTCATCTCGTCGCTGAACTCATATCCGCCCGCGGCGAGCACGACGCCGTGCAACGCCCGGATCCGGACCGTCCGGCCAGCCTGCAAAGCCTCGACCCCGATCACGCGTCCGCCCTCGTCCTGAATGAGGTGCTGGGCCGGCGTCTCGTACAGCACGCCGATCTCCGAGCGCATCGCCACCGCGCTGCGCAAGCCCGCGAAGTACTCGAAGCCGATACGCCGGGCCCGCCGCGCCCCGCCATCCCCGGCGGCTACGTTCACGGGCGCCCCCGGCTTGTGCTCCCGGACCGTGGTCCCGTGCGGCACCCGCTCACTCGGCCGCGACTGCGCCCAGGACTCGATGGCCTCCGAGCCCTCGAACTCCGGATGTTCGGCTCCGCCGATACGCTCCAGCGCCAGGTCAGCACCGACCTTGTCCAGCCACTGGACCAGGTCGGTGCCCTTTGCCGCCCAGGCCCGGGACACCTCGAGGGGGATCATGCCGCCCGCGCACCGGTCCAGGTAGGTCGTGGCCTGCTCGACGTCGTTGGTGGCCATGACGATGCCGCCGGACATCGACGTGCTCGGCGTGTGGCGGTCCTGGGGCTGCTTCTCCAGGATCAGCACGGTGGCGCCGAGTTCCGCGCCCGCCAGGGCGGCCGCCGCGCCCGCCCCGCCGAAGCCGACCACGACCAGGTCCGCCGACCAGTCCCATTCACTAGCCATGTACCCAGTTCCCTTCAGGAGGTGAGCGTCAGGAGGTGAGCGTCAGGAGGTGAGCGTCAGCCCGGCCACGTAGCCGAAGGTGACCCCGGGCCCGAGGGTGGCGCCGCCGCCCGGATATGCCGCCCCGAAGATGCTGGCCACCGCGTTCCCCGCGCCGAACAGCCCCGGAATCGGCGTCCCGTCCATCCCGACGATCTGCGCGTTCTCGTTGATCACCGGGCCGCCCTTGGTGCCGAACACGCCTGCCCGCACGTTGTATCCGATGAACGGCGGATCCAGGATCGGGGCGATGGCCCGGTTGGGCAGGTCGCTGCGCGGCTGGATGTACAGCTCCCAGGGCGTCTCGCCGCGATGGAATACCGGATCGATGCCTTTCGCCGCAAACTCATTGAACTCTGAAACCTGGGCCTCCAGGCCGTCCGGGTCGATGCCCAGCTTCTCGGCCAGATCGCGCAGGGTGTCTGCCTCGGTCACCCCTTCCGGGGTGCGCCGGTCGCCGCTGAGCGTCTGCGCGTCGAACGCCGCGATCTTCTCCTTGTACCGCCGGTCGGTGATCGCGAACGTCGGGTGGTTGGCGAACTCGTAGGTGTTCGGATCCATGGCCGTCATCACGATGCCGATGTCGTTGTAGTTCAGGGCCTCGTTGACGAAGCGCTTGCCGGACTGGTTGACCAGGATCTCGCCGGGCGCGCTGCCGTACATGCCGATGCGGATCAGCTGCCGGCCCTCGTAGGTCTCGCCCAGGTCCCGGGCAGGCGTGAACCACGCGCGGTTGAGGTTGGCCAGCCTGGCCCCGGCCGCCGCGGCCATGATCAGCGCGTCGCCCTCGTTGTTCGGCGGGCTGGCCGGGCCGTCCCACGGGATCTGCAGCAGTGCGTCCCACAGCTGGCGGTTCCATTCGAAGCCGCCGCTGGCCAGCACCACTCCCTGCCGGGCCGGGAACTCCACCAGAACACCGTCGCGCGAAGCCCGCACGCCGGTCACCCGACCGCCGGAAATCATCAGCTCGCGCGCCCGGGTCTGCGCCGACAGCCGGACCCCGTTCCGCAGGCACGCCTCGAGCAGCCCGCCGACCAGCGCGCACCCGCGCAGCACGATGCCCTTGGCCATCCGCTCCTCGACCAGCAGCTTCCAGCCGTCGGGGTCACCGCGCGCGACGAACTGCTGGAGTTCGTCGTGCCGCAGCGGCGGGATGCCGCCGGGCCAGTGCGGCCGTCGCAGCTTGGTCTTCAGGTCCCGCAGTAGCGCGGTGTCGAAGGTATCGGGGAACACCGTCCGGCTGGTCCCGGAGCTGCCGTCGAAATCCGCGTGGTAGTCGGGCCGCCCGATCTGCGTCCAGAACGACAGCACGGTATGCGCCGACAAGAACGCCGGGATGCCCGGCGCCTCCTGCACGTACCGGTCGATGACTTTGTCGTCGACCAGGCCCAGGGTCAGGTGCCGGACGTAGCGCCGGGCGTCGTCGGCCGAGTCCGCGAAGTCCGGGTCGAGCCCGTTTCCCGGCAGCCACATGCCGCCGCCGGAGATGGCCGACGTCCCGCCGAACAGGTCCGCGCGCTCCAGGACCGTCACCCGCGCGCCGCGCACCCCGGCCGACAAGGCCGTGGACAGCGCCGCCGCGCCCGAGCCCACCACGACGACATCGTCACTCAACGGTTGCCTCCCAGTTCCGCAGGACGTCTCCGGCCGCCTTGGCCATGATGCTGAATCCGGCCATCCCGCCGTTGAGGCTGGCCGAGCCCGCGATGTTCACCACCTGGTCCCTGCTGACCCCGAGCGCGCGCAACAGCAAGACGTTTTCCCGGATGCCCTCACCGAATCCGCGAATGACGTCGTAGTGCAGCAGGCTGGCCGGGATGAATTCCGTCGGCAGCTCGCGCAGCAGGTTCTCGTACCGGTTGCGGTAGGCCTTCAGCAGCGCGGGCCGCAGGTCCAGCAGCAGCTCGACGTAGGGCGGCACCTCGCCCAGGGTGCGCACGTACCAGTCCCGCATCTTCGCCACGTCCTCGGCCGAGGCCTCACGGGTGGAGAAGTCCAGTCCCGACCGCAGGAACTCCGGGCGGTGCGCCCACCCGTCGGGAAAGGTCGCGGGCCGGGTCGGCTCGAGCCACTCGTAGTCCCGCAGGGCCAGCGCGATCGTCTCCATCCCGCGCGGCCCGCCGACCAGGAAGCAGATGGCCAGGTTCTCGTAGACCTGCGACCGGGTCATCCCGGCCACCTGCATCATGTGAATGGCGTACCGCACGCCGACGTCGTACCCGACGACCGCGTAGAAGATGGTGAAGCCCGCGCCGGTGATCCGGTGATCCTCTTCGAACGTTCGGGGCGTCGCGGTGTCGGAATACTGGCGGTACCGCTTGAGCACGTCGGGCCGGGTATCGAGCCACAAGTCCAGTCCGATGTGCCGGTGGCCCAGGACACTGTTGTAGAAGTCCGCGAACGCGCTCACTTCCTGGCCGGACACGTTCTCCATATCGCCCAGTTCGAGGCCGCGACTGTTGGTCATGCCCCTTCCCTCCGCTGGTGACCGCTGCGCTGGTGACTGCTCCGCTGGTGACTGCCGCGCTGGTGACTGCTCCGCTCGTGACCAGCCACGCTCAGTCGCCGTTCCGGAACGTGTAGACCGGGTCGTCCTTGGACCTGAGCCCCACGTGCCCCGCGGACGGCGGCGGCCCCGGCGCCGGCAGGTCGTCCAGCCTGCTCCACTCGTCGACCAGCAGCCGGCGGGCGATCTTCCACTGGCCGTCGCGGCGCTCGAACCGGTCCAGGTACCGGCCGCCGCGGGACCGGGTGGCCGGCTGGCCGGAGTCGGTGATCGTGGCGTAGGAGATGAAGTAGGTCTCGCCGTAGGCGGTGTCCCCGTCGACCTCGACGTACTCGTTGCCGATGAAGTGCATCGCACCTGTGGCCGTCATCTTCGCGATCCCCTCGGCCAGGGCGGCCGCCGACATCGGCCCGCGGCCCATGTCGAGGGTGGCGTCGGGATGGAAGCACGACATGACCAGTTCGCCGTCCCCCCGGTCGACGCCGCGGCTATAGCGCATCAGCGCATC
>Ga0210396_10007404_pt1 | contig 10437 bp, 10 predicted proteins | sample IncBWH17OmetaG_FD_155466 | JGI IMG/M metagenome (GOLD analysis project Ga0210396, IMG submission 155466) | Forest soil microbial communities from Barre Woods Harvard Forest LTER site, Petersham, Massachusetts, United States - Inc-BW-H-17-O ... | reverse complement strand
CTGGTGCTGCCCGAGCGCCCACTGTTTGCCCGCGAGGTGCCCGAACCGTCAGCCTCGATCGTCGTGCGCGTGCGCGGCGCGCTCGAACCGCAGCAGATCAGGGCGATCCGCCATCTGGTCGCTTCCGCCGTCAACGGCCTGAAGCCGCAACGGGTGTCGATCATCGATGAAGCCGGTCAACTCTTGGCCGACGGCGCCAGCGGGGCGACCGATAACGCCATCGGCGATGAACGCCGCGCCGGTTTCGAGAAGCGGATGCGCAGCGAGATCGAGGCGATCGTCTCGTCGGTGGTCGGCGCCGGCCGGGCCCGCGTCCAGCTCTCGGCCGACTTCGACTACAACAAGATCACCCAGACCTCCGACCGCTTCGATCCCGAAGGCCGCGTGCTGCGCTCGAGCCAGACCCGCGAGGAATCCTCAGCCACGGCCGAGAACAACGGCCAGGTGACTGTCGGCAACGAGTTGCCCGGCAATCAACAGAATGCCAATCCGCCGGCCGCGCGCGACCAGAGCAAGAAGACCGAAGAAACCAACAATTACGAGATTTCCCGCACCACCAAGACCGAAGTGACCGAGGCCGGAAGGGTCAACCGGATCTCGGTCGCGGTGCTGGTCGACGGCAGCTACAGCAAGAACGAAAAAGGCGAGATGGTCTATCAGGACCGCAGCAAGGAGCAGCTGGACCGGATCGCCCAACTGGTGCGCTCGGCGATCGGCTTCGACCAGAAGCGCGGCGATCAGGTCGAGGTCGTCAACCTGCAATTTGCCGAAGCCCCGATCGTCGCTCCGCTCGCGGAGCCGACAGGATTGTTGGGGCTGCTGCAATTCACCAAGGACGACGTGATGTACGTCATCGAACTCGGCGTCATGATGCTGCTCGGCCTTGTCGTGCTGTTCATGGTGATCCGGCCGCTGGTCAAGCGCATCGTCACCGAAGAGCCACCTCCTCCGGTCGCCGTTCATTCGGTGCCGGTGCTGACCGACGGCAGTCAGCAGGCCGGCTCAACCGGCCAGAGCCTCGTGCCCGGCGTCAACAATACCGCGCAGTTGATCGATGTCGCCCAGGTCCAGGGCCAGGTTCACGCGCAATCCGTACACCGCGTCGGCGAACTCGCCGACCGAAACCCCAACGAAACCGCTTCCATTGTTCGTCAGTGGCTCTCCGAACCCGCAACGTCGTGACCTGACATGGCCTTACCGCAAGCCAACAACGCAAACGACATCACCAGCGTGATTTCCTCGCTGGCGGCGCGTCAGAGCAGCCGGCCGCAAGCCGAGCCGATCAGCGGTCCGAAGCGCGCCGCGATGCTGATGCTGGCGCTCGGCGAACAATATGGCGGCAAAGTCTGGTCACTGCTCGACGACGATGAAGTGCGCGAACTGTCGATCCACATGTCGACGCTCGGCACGGTCGACGCGGAAGTCGTGGAAGACATGCTGCTCGAATTCGTGTCGCGGATGTCGGCATCCGGCGCCTTGATGGGCAATTTCGACGCGACCGAGCGGCTGCTGCATCAATATCTGCCGCCCGAACGCGTCATCGGCATCATGGACGAGATCCGCGGGCCGGCGGGCCGCAACATGTGGGAGAAACTCTCCAACGTTCAGGAAGAGGTGCTGGCCAACTATCTGAAGAACGAATATCCGCAGACGATCGCGGTCGTGCTTTCGAAGCTCAAGCCGGAGCATTCTGCGCGGGTGCTCGCGATCCTCCCCGAGGACATGGCGCTCGACGTCGTCAACCGGATGCTGAAAATGGAGGCGGTGCAGAAGGAAGTGATCGAACGCGTCGAGCAGACGCTCCGCGTCGAATTCATGTCGAATCTCTCACAGACGAGGCGCCGCGATGCCCACGAGGTGATGGCCGAAATCTTCAACAATTTCGACCGCCAGACCGAGACCCGCTTCATTACCTCGCTGGAGGAGGAGAATCGCGAATCCGCCGAGCGCATCAAGGCGCTGATGTTCACCTTCGACGATCTGGTCAAGCTCGATTCCGCCTCCGCCCAGACGCTGATGCGCAACGTCGACAAGGACAAGCTCGGCATCGCATTGAAGAGCGCCAACGAGGACGTCCGCGGCTTCTTCCTCGGCAACATGTCGTCCCGCGCCGGCAAGATGCTGCTCGACGACATGGCGGCAATGGGACCGGTTCGGTTGCGCGACGTCGACGAAGCGCAGGCGCTGCTGGTCAACCTCGCCAAGGACCTCGCGGCCAAGGGAGAAATCACGCTGACCAAAAACCGCGCCGATGACGAGCTGGTGTACTGATGGCCGCCCCCGCAAAATTCCTGTTCGACATGGACTTCTCGGCGCCCGACAAGATGCGCGAGCGCGCTGCTACGCCGGCAGAGGTCGCCCAGAAGGTCGCCGCCGCCGAAGCCCGCGGCTATCGCGACGGCTACGACGCCGCACTGCGCGAGGCGAAGGTGGAAAGCGACCGCCGCGTGGCGCTGGCGCTGGAGGAAATCGGGATCGCCATCAAGGGCATCGCGGCGCGCTTTTCCGGCGTCGAGACCCGGATGGAAACCGAAGCCGTCGACGTGGCGGTCGCGGTCGCGCGCAAGCTTTGCAGCGAGCTGATCGCCCACGAGCCGCTCGGCGAGGTCACCGCACTCGTAAGCGACTGCTTTGCGCAACTGGTTTCGACCCCGCATCTCGTGGTCCGGATCAACGACTCTCTCTACGAGGCGGCGCACGATCGCATCGAGAGGCTCGCCAAGCAAAGCGGCTTCGCGGGACGCCTCATCATTCTGGCCGAACCCGAGATCGCGACCGGCGATTGCAGGATCGAGTGGGCGGACGGCGGCGTCGCGCTGGAACGTGCGGCGATCGAAGCCAAGATCAACGAACTTGTCGGGCGCTATATGGCGTCCCGCAATCAGGCCTGAACCGGGGCCTAAGAGGAATGAACCATGAGTGACACCGACGCACAGGTTCCGCTCCCCGATCTCAACGCCGCGGATGCAACGGCGGCCGATGACGTGGCCTATGCCGAAGACGAGCATGCCGCGCGCATCGCCGCCGACCTCGAGGCGGTGTTCGACGTGCCGGTGCAGGTTTCCGCCGTGCTCGGCCGCTCCAAAATGGACGTCGGCGAATTGCTGAAACTCGGCCCCGGCACTGTTCTCGAACTGGACCGCCGCGTCGGCGAGGCGATCGATATCTACGTCAACAACCGGCTGGTGGCGCGTGGCGAAGTGGTTCTGGTGGAAGACAAGCTGGGTGTGACCATGACGGAAATCGTCAAGGCGGATCGCAACTGAGGCTTTCTCTAACGATACGCGCTTAGCGGGCGCGAACGGACGAACAGGAGATTATCATGCGGCTTCTCATCGTTGGCACACTGAAAGGCCAGCTCACGACAGCCACCAAGATCGCGATGGAAAACGGCGCTTCCGTCACCCACGCGGAGGACCACGAACAGGCCATGCGCGTGTTGCGCGGCGGCAAGGGCGCCGACCTGTTGCTGGTCGATGTTTCCCTCGATATCCGCGATCTGGTGATGCGGCTTGAAGCCGAACACATCCACGTCCCGATCGTCGCCTGCGGCATCTCCAACGACGCCCGCGCGGCGGTGGCCGCAATCCATGCCGGCGCCAAGGAATACATCCCGCTGCCGCCGGAACCGGAACTGATCGCCGCGGTGCTTGCCGCCGTCGCCAATGACTCCCGCGACCTCGTCTACCGCGACGAAGCGATGGCCAAGGTAATCAAGCTCGCCCAGCAGATCGCCGGCTCCGACGCCTCCGTGATGATCACCGGCGAATCCGGCACCGGCAAGGAAGTGCTGGCGCGCTATGTCCATGCCCGCTCCAACCGCGCCAAGAAGCCGTTCATCTCGATCAACTGCGCGGCAATCCCCGAGCATCTGCTTGAATCCGAACTGTTCGGCCATGAGAAGGGTGCGTTCACCGGCGCGGTTGCGCGACGTATCGGCAAATTCGAGGAAGCCACCGCCGGCACGCTGCTGCTCGACGAAATTTCCGAGATGGACGTGCGGCTGCAATCAAAATTGCTGCGGGCGATCCAGGAGCGAGTGATCGACCGTGTCGGCGGCACCAGGCCGGTTCCGGTCGACATCCGCATCATCGCGACCTCGAACCGCAATCTGGCCGATGCGGTGCGCGAAGGCACGTTCCGCGAGGACCTGCTGTTCCGGCTCAACGTCGTGAACCTGAAGATCCCGCCGCTGCGCGAACGGCCGGCCGATATTCTCGAATTGGCCCAGCACTTCGCCAAGAAATACGCCGACGCCAACGGCGTGCCGGTGCGGCCCATTTCCGCCGAGGCCCGTCACGTGCTGACCACCAACCGATGGCAAGGCAACGTCCGCGAGCTGGAGAACACCATTCATCGTTCGGTGCTGATGGCGCAGGGCGACGAGATCGGCGTCGACGCCATTCTGACGCCGGACGGCGACCGTCTCAATTCGCCGAAGACCGTGCCCGCCGTGGCGCACGCCACGTTCGCTGCCGAACAGGTGACCCGCGCACTGGTCGGACGCACGGTTGCCGACGTCGAACGCGATCTCATTCTGGAGACGCTGAAGCATTGCCTCGGCAATCGCACCCACGCGGCTAATATCCTTGGCATCTCGATCCGCACGCTGCGCAACAAGCTGAACGAATATGCCGATGGCGGGTTGCCGATCACGCCGGCCGGCGCCGGCGATATTCATCGCGCGACCGCGGCGATGTAGTCGGGTTTTGCAGCGTTCGAATAATTCGGCGCGTCGGGCTTGCGGAAGATGTGGATCGGATCGCCCGGCACAGGCCCACGTCCGGTGAAGGCCGCATAGGCGTAAAGCGCGAGATAGAGGATTGCGAGCGCGCCGATCCCGTAAAATGCCCAGACCGCGAAACGTTTCATCTGACGGCGCGACCCTCCCCGGCTTCCCTGCCGCATGACATCATCGGCTTTTAGATCGTGGAAGGGAAAAAGGCCACTTTCTCCGGCTAACAATCGAAGCGTTTTTGTGGCACACCGTACCGCAGCCCGTGACGGCTGGAGAACGCAATCGCTTTTCGAGTTCAGCATGCCTGCGCCCAAGCCACCCGCCTTCGAGACCCTGAGCCTCCATGCCGGCCAGCACGCGGATCCCTTGACCGGCGCCCGTGCCGTCCCGATCTATCAGACCACCTCTTACGTCTTTCAGGATTCCGAGCACGCCGCCGCGCTGTTCAATCTGGAACGCGCCGGGCACATCTATACCCGTATTTCCAACCCCACGACCGCGGTGCTCGAGGAGCGGTTGGCCGCTCTTGAAGGTGGCGTCGGCGCGATCTGCACCGCAAGCGGCATGGCGGCGCTGCATCTGGCGATCGCGACCCTGCTGAACGCAGGCCACCACATCGTCGCCTCTTCCTCGCTCTATGGCGGCAGCATCAACCTGCTCACGCATACGCTGCCGCGCTTCGGCATCACCACCACATTCGTCAAGCCGCGCGCGCTTGACCAGTTCCGCGCCGCAATCGGGCCCCATACGAGGCTCGTGATCGGCGAAACCATCGGCAATCCCGGCCTCGAGGTGCTGGATATTCCGGCCGTTGCGGCAATCGCGCATGAGGCAAAAATTCCGCTTCTGATCGACAATACATTCGCAACCCCCTATCTCAGCCGGCCGATCGAGCTTGGCGCCGACATCGTGATGAATTCGACCACCAAGTGGATCGGCGGCCACGGTATCGCCATCGGTGGGGTGATCGTCGACGGCGGCCGGTTCGATTGGCGGGCTTCCGGAAAATTTCCGACTCTCACCGAGCCCTATGCCGGATATCACGGCATTGTTTTCGACGAGCAGTTCGGCCCGGCGGCGTTCATCATGCGGGCGCGCACCGAAGGCCTGCGCGATTTCGGCGCGTGCCTGTCGCCCACCAATGCGTTTCAACTGCTGCAGGGCGTCGAGACACTGGGCGTTCGCATGGACCGCCATATCGCCAATACCCACGCGGTGCTCGAGGCGCTGGCCGCGAACAAAGCGGTCGAGTGGGTCCTGCATCCCTCGCTGGAAAACCATCCCGATTATCAACTTGCCAAACGATTGCTGCCGCGCGGCGCCGGATCGATCATCAGTTTCGGCATCAAGGGCGGCAGGCCGGCGGGGCGGAAGTTCATCGAATCGTTGCGGCTGATCAGTCATCTCGCCAATGTCGGCGATGCCAAGACACTGGTCATCCATCCCGCCAGCACCACCCATCAGCAGATGGATGCCGCCCAGCTCAAGGCCGCAGGCATCGGCGAAGAGCTGGTACGGCTGTCGATCGGAATCGAAGCCGCCGCCGATATCATCGATGACCTCGGCCAGGCGCTCCGTATTTCGCAGAAGGCCTAAAGCCATGCAGTTGAGCGTGAACGGAATCGAAACCTTCGTCGCGACCGGCGGCCGGGATTTCGATTCTTCACAACCGACCGTCGTGTTGCTGCACGGCGCCGGTTTCGACCATACCACCTGGGCCCTGCACAGCCGATGGTTCGCCCATCACGGCCACAATGTGCTGGCGCCGGATCTGCCCGGCCACGGCCGATCCCCAGGCGCGCCACTGCGAACGATCGCCGATATGGCCGACTGGATTGCCGCGCTGCTCGATGCTGCCGGTGCGGCAAAGGCGCGCCTGATCGGTCATTCCATGGGCTCGCTGATTGCGCTCGAGACTGCCGCGCGGCATCCGGCAAGAGTCTCCGCGCTCAGCCTGATCGGAACGGCGGCGACCATGTCGGTCGGACCTGATCTGCTCAAGGCGGCCGAGGCCAACGATCACGACGCCGTCAACATGGTCTCGATTTGGGGCCTTGGCTACCAAGCGGAACTGGGCGGCAGCCTCGCGCCCGGCTTGTGGATGCATTGCGGCGCCCAGCGCGTGCTGGAGCAGAGCCGGCCCGGCGTGCTGTTCAACGACCTTTCGGCCTGCAACGCCTACCAGAACGCGCTTGCCGCCGCCGCAAAGATCAGCGTCCCGACCACGATCATTCTCGGTGAGCGCGACATGATGACACCCGCCAAAGCCGGCAAGGCGCTTGCCGCCGCGCTGCCGAATTCGCGCACCGTCATGTTACGCGGTGCCGGCCACATGATGATGGTCGAGCGGCCCGACGAACTGCTCGCGGCACTGCAAGGTTGATCGGCGCCACGCTTCACGGCATTCCAGCGGCGGTCGACGATAAGCCCGCGGCTGGCTATATCTTGATTGGAACGAAATGGTTCACGGCGATCAGAACGACCAGTAGGGCTATTCCCAACCCGAGGCTCCAGCCGATCAGCTTCTTTTCGATCGGCAGCAGCGGTTCGACTTCCGCGGCGTCCAGTTCGTTCCTGAGGTCGGATTGCGACATGGTTTTTCCTTGCGGCTAGCTGGCGAGCGGCGGTTTGAAGCCGCTGAAGAACAGCCATGAAATCAGAAGCCCGACCCAGATCACAAACCCGAACAGGCTGACGAAATAGACCGCGGCAAGCTTGCCAAATCCCTGCTGCCAGAGTTTGCGGAAGTCCGACAGCACGCCGATCGAGAAGAAGGTCAGGACGAAGAAGATCACCCGGAACACATTAGCCTCGCCGGCGGCGGCCGGAAGCGCTTTTGCGATTTGCGGCGTCGAGCCCAGTGCGAGCCAAAGCGATACCGCAAACACCAGGATGAAGCCGAGAATGAATTTCGGGAATCGCTGCCAGATCTCGATCGGTTTAGCCTTGTCCGGACCCTTGTCGATATGGTTGGTCCAGATGTAGCCGAGGATGAACGCCCAGATGCCGATGAAGATATCGATGAAAATCTTCACCGTCGTGGTGGTGGCAAGAATCCAGCCCGGCTGATATTTGACGCCTTCCGCCGCCGCCTTTGCCATGATCAGCGACTCGGTAATGCCGCCGCCGGCGACGGCCGCGCCATCGGTCTTGATGGCGAGCCCGATCCAGGCGCCCGCCACCAGCGGCTCATGCCACAGGAAAGTCTGCGCCAGAAACGGCAGAATCAGAACTTCGACGACCGCGAACACGACGACCAGCGACGACACCAGGATCGGCACCGCCGGCCGCGCCCTGATCGCCCCGCCGGTTGCGATCGAAGCCGCCACACCGCAAATCGAAATGCCCGACGCCAGCGGAACCGACCATTCCCGCGAAAAGCCGAACCATTTGCGCGCGATGAAATAGATCACGGCCCAATAGATCAGATAGGCCTCGACGATGGCGGCGGCACCCCGCAGCAGCAACGAGGACGCCAGGTTCAATCGGCCCGCGGCCGTGACCGCGACGGTAGCGCCGAGAATGACGATCGCGATCTTGATATAGAGTTCGGGCCGGATCGCTTCCTTCAGCCAGTCGGCAAAGCGCGGAAAGAAATTGGCGATCACAAGCCCCGACAGCAGGGCGACGATGAAGCCGCCTTCATTGGTGAGCTTGAGCGACCAGGCGATGGCGAATTTCTGCTGCTCGGCGGGAGTCACCGCGGCGACATAGGCATAGCTGCCGGCAATCCAGCTCGCATAGGCGATCGCAAACACCGCCGCAAACGCAAGCGCGAATTTCCTGATATCTCCGCCGAGCGTGGCCACGCCTGCGCTCAACACGACAAGCAACGCCGCAAACGTCGCAAACAAGGCGCCGCCGCCACCGAGCCAGGCATAGGCCTTGGCAAAGGGACTAAGCGCCTGCGAGAGATCGGTATAAACCGAGGTGGTGACGGCCCATCCCAGAAGGTCGGTGCCGCTGAGGCTCACAAGAGCCAATCCGAACACGACAAGGCCGATGACGACCGCCAGCCAGTCCTCGTTCAATCGCGCCTGCAGCGCGACCGGCTGCGAGACTTTGATGGCGATATCCGACATTCCACGTCCCCACAATGATGCACACGGCAGCGCTTCCGCGCTCCGTACTTTTCACGTTCAGGATGATGGCGGCTGCTCCCCGTGTCGAGGACTGGGGGAAAATAGCGATATCCGCACTGCCACGTCAGCAACGGACGCAGTGTTTTTTCCAACGATCCGACCGACGGCAGATCAATTCTTTTCCGAAGCCGAAGGCCGGTTTTCAGCAAAAAATGTCAATTATTGCGCAGCCGCCGACGCAGGTTTCGGCGCGGTGACGTTGACCGCGAGCTTGCCGTAGCGATCCGTGAAGGCCTCGGTGTCGATCTCCTCGAGCTGGATCGCTCCGCTCATCACCCCCGCTTTCCAGGCGTCGTGTTCCGGATCTTGGCGGAATTCCGGCATCACGTCGCTGGCGAACAGCTCGAGCGATTCGCAGATGTGCTCATGGCTGTTTTTGCCGGCCTGGTTGAGCAGGATGACCTGATCGATGTGAGAGGTGCGAAACCGCCGCAACTTTTTTCGGATAGTTTCCGGCGAGCCGATCAGACCGCCACGCAGTGCCGCCTCCTGGGCTTGCGGGTTCTCGCGCTTCCATTTGTTGTACTCGTCCCACATGTTGACGGTGCCGGGCGCCGGACGCTGACGATTCTGCGAGGCGCCGTAAAAGCGCAGCGCAAACTGGAAGAACGTCGCGCCGTCCGCACGCGCGCGGGCCTCCTCGTCGGTCTTGGCGCACATGAAGAATGACACCAATGCCATGTTCGGATTGATCTGATAGTCCGCAAGCTTCTTCAGCCGCTTGGTGATGGCGTTGTAATAAGCGTGCACCCAGGCGTGCGCGGCATCGGCACTGACGAACTGGAAGCCGAGCGCACCGAAGCCGTTCTGGCCGGCGCGCTCGATGGTCGGAAGCTGCGAGCACGCCATCCAGAGCGGCGGATGCGGCTTCTGAACCGGCTTCGGCACCACGTTGCGCAAGGGAATATCGAAATATTTGCCGTGATGCTCGCAGCCGCCCTCTCCAAACATCGGAAAAATCGCGCGAACGGCCTCCTCGAACACTTCCTTCTTGGTTTCCATGTCGCGCCCGAAGGGCGTCAGCTCGGTGATCGAGGCGCTCTCGCCCATGCCGAATTCGCAGCGGCCGCGGCTTAGGAGATCGAGCACCGCGACGCGTTCGGCGACGCGCGCGGGATGATTGGTGGTGAGCTGGAAAATGCCGTGGCCGAGCCGGATGTCTTTGGTGCGCTGGCTCGCGGCGGCAAGGAAGGATTCCGGCGAGGGCGAGTGCGAATATTCCTCCAGGAAGTGATGTTCCACCACCCAGGCATAGTCGTAGCCGAGCCGGTCGGCGGTCTCCAATTGCGTCAGCGCGTCCTGATAAAGCTTGAGCTCGTCGCCGGCCTGCCACGGGCGCGGCAATTGCAGCTCATAGAAGATGCCGAACTTCATGACGTCTCTCCGGCCGCCGGCCTGTTGTTCCCGCAAAGTGTATCCCGCGGGCGAGCCAAGTCCAGCCGGAGCGCCAATCCATGCGGCGGAAGCCCGCTTGCACCGGACGCATGAATGGTTAGTTTTGGTAGCGCGAATCGTAGCCCCGCGCACGGCCTCTCCCCCACCGGGACCCCAAGAAAT
>Ga0210396_10007403_pt1 | contig 10437 bp, 10 predicted proteins | sample IncBWH17OmetaG_FD_155466 | JGI IMG/M metagenome (GOLD analysis project Ga0210396, IMG submission 155466) | Forest soil microbial communities from Barre Woods Harvard Forest LTER site, Petersham, Massachusetts, United States - Inc-BW-H-17-O ... | reverse complement strand
GCCACCGAGAGCCGCTTCGAGGCGCTGCGAGCAGCAGGCTCGCCGCTCGTCGGCCGCGACGACGAGACTTCGCTCCTGCTGCGCCGTTGGGAACAGGCCAAGGCGGCAGAGGGCCGCGTCGTGCTGATGTCGGGAGAGGCGGGCGTCGGCAAGTCGCGCATCACCCAAGCGCTTCTAGAACGCTCCGCCCAGGAGCCGCATGCACGAATGCGCTACTTCTGCTCCCCGCACCATCAGGACAGCGCGCTCCACCCGCTCATCGCGCAATTGACCCATGCGGCCGGGATCCGGCGGACCGACGGCGACGACGAGCGCTTCTCCAAGCTGGAAGCCATGATCGCGCAGGCGACCGACAGCCCGGGCGAAGCCGTGCCGCTGCTGGCGGACCTGTTGAGCATTCCGCCCGGCGATCGCTATCCGGCCCTCGACCTGCCGCCGCCGATGCGCAAGGCGAGGACGCTCGAAGTGCCACTGAGGCTCATCGAAGGGCTGGCCGCGCGAGTGCCCGTGCTGATGATATTCGAGGACGTGCACTGGAGCGATCCGACCACGCTAGCGCTGCTCGACCTCCTCGTCGACCGGCTGGCGCCCCTGCGGGTGCTTCTCGTCATCACGTTCCGCCCGGAATTCGTCCCGCCCTGGCGCGACCGTCCCCACGTGGATCCGCTCGCCCTCGGCAGACTGGCGCCCGACCAATGCGTGGCCATCATCTCCCACTTCACGGGCGGCAGGGTGCTGCCGCAAGAGATCGCCGGCCAGATTCTGGACCGCACCGACGGCATTCCGCTGTTCGTCGAGGAACTGACAAAGACCGTTCTTGAGAGCGGACTGGTCAGGAAGGCCGGCAACAACGCCTATCTGGCGACCGCCCTCGCCGGGCGGACGGCGATCCCGGACACGCTGCTCGCCTCGCTGCTTGCCCGCCTCGACCGGATGACGGAGACGCGCGATCTGGCGCAACTCGGCGCGGCGCTCGGCCGGCAATTCTCCTACGAGCTGATCGCCGCCGTAGCCGAGCTTCCGCCAGCGCTGCTGGAGCGCTCGCTGCAGCGGCTCGAGAGCGCCGAACTGATCTTCCGGCGCGGCACCCCGCCGGACGCCGAGTCACGTTCAAGCACGCGCTGGTGCAGGACGCCGCCTACGGCACCATGCTGCGCGAGAAACGGCAGCGGCTGCATGCACGCATCGCCGCCGTGCTCGAATCCGACTTCCCCGAGATCCCGAAGCGCCAGCCGGAGACGCTCGCAAGGCACTGCGCAGAAGCGGGCCAGGCCGAGAAGGCGGCCGACCTCTACATCGCGGCGGCCGGCCGCGCCACCGCGGCCACCAACAACGTCGAGGCGACGGCGCATCTCAAGAGGGCCATGGCGCTGGTCAAGACGCTTCCGCCGCACGCCCCGCGCGCGGCGGAACTGCGCAACAGGATCATGATGAGCGGATGGTGGTGGTGGTCGGCCTGACGGCGCCGCCAGCCGCCACGCAAGCAGGGAGGAAGGGAAATGATCGATAGGTTCGAGGGGAAAACGGCCTTCGTGACCGGCGCGGCCAGCGGCATCGGCCTCGCGCTGGCCCGCGCGCTCGCAGGACAGCGAACAAAAGTGATGCTTGCCGACATCGAGGAGGGCGCGCTCGACGCCGCGTTGCGCGAGCTAAAGGATTCCGGTGTCGACGCGCGCGCCGTCGTCTGCGACGTGTCGGACCGCGCCTCGGTCGCCCGCGCCGCCGAAGCGACGTTCGCGGCCTTCGGCAAGGTCCACGTCGTCTGCAACAACGCCGGCGTCGGCATCGGCGGCCCCGTCGAGTCCATCGCGGAAGCGGACTGGGACTGGCTGATCGGCGTCAACTTTATGGGCGCCGTCCACGGCATCCAGGCGTTCCTGCCGCACATCAAGGCGCACCGCGAGGGCGGACACGTCGTTAACACCGCCTCCCTGGCCGGCCTGCACGGACCGGCCGGAATCGCGCCCTACAACGCCACCAAGGCCGGTGTGATCTCTCTGACGGAGACCCTCGGCGCCGAACTCGCCGGCACCGACATCGGCGTGAGCGTGCTGTGCACCGCCTTCGTCCGCACCCGCATCGCGACCAGCGCCAGGAACCGGCCGCCGCGCTTCGGCGCCGCCGCCGACGAGCCGGCCAATCCCCAGATGGCGGCCCTCGTCGATGCCGGGCTGGACCCCGCCTACGTGGCCGAACGCGTGCTCGCCGGGATCCGAAGCAACGATCTCTACATCCTGACCCATCCGGAGGTGCGCGACGTCGTCGCCGGCCGCTTCGACCAGATCCTGGCCGCCTTCGACAAGGCCTCGTTCCATGAGGCCTCAGCGCGTCCGGAAGCAGTCTCCGCGCGCGCCTAATCACCTCAAAATCTTATCTCATCTCATGGAGGCGACTATGAGTATTTCCCAAGAATTTTCCAACTTGAACTCCAAGTTTGTCGAGACGGTCAACAGCCACGACGCCCATCGCTGGGCAGCGTTATTTTCCGAAGATGCCGTTCTCATCCCGGCCGGACAACCGAGCGTGACCGGGCGCGCCGGCATCGAGGCATGGGGCGAGGTCGCGGTAAAAATTTGGAACCATTTGGAGATTCAGGAGGGAAGCTGCTCGACCGAGGGAGACGTGGTTTGGGAGCAAGGCACCTGGACCGGCAATATCAACGTGCCCGACGCGAAAACGATGGACATCAGCGGAAACTTCCTGCTCGTCGCCGAGAAAGACGGTGCCGCCCTGCGCATCAAGGCGCATACGTGGAGCGTCAACTCGACGACGTAACGGCCCTGAAGTGACGGGATCGGCGCGTCGGCGCGGGCGTGGCAGCAGGCTGGCTGGGGTGTCGCCGCCGGCGCGACTGCAGCGGGCGCCGCCTTCGCATTGGTGGCGGCCGCCGTCTTCGACGCTTTCTCTGTTTGCTCCAAATCGGCACTCACCTGCCCTGCCACTCCCGGGTTCACCTGGCTCAACGCGCGTGGCGCCTGGTGCTCGCGCCTCGATCGTTGATGCTTAAAGCAATCCGGCTCCCGCGTGATCCTTGAACAGCTCGGCATCGCGAACGTAACCGCGCAGGGTGTCGATCGACTTGTGCCCCGACTGGTCCATCATTTTGAAGATGGACGCACCCTTGGCCGCCGCGGACGTTAGAAACCCCGATCGCAGCGAGTGAGCAGAGAAAATAGCGGCATCGAAACCAGCGCGACCGGCATACTCTTTGACGATGTTGGCAACGGATCGACAGGTAAGCCGCGAGGCCGCCACCGTGCCCGACTTGTTGATGGGTCGGAACAGCGAACCAGACACGATCCCAGCGGCGTTCAGCCACTCGGTGAGAGCCTTAACGGGGCAAGCCACATCACCGCGCGTGATCGCGATCGTGCGACCCAGGGCCTCCTGGTCGGTCTTGCCGCGGCGGATCGTGACCAACAGTCCGGTTTGCGTTTCCTCGATGTCGGCCACATCCAAAGCAACCAGCTCCGAACGACGAAACGCACCCGCGAAGCCGAGCAAAAGCAATGCCCTATCCCGCAAGCCCGACAGCCGGTCCGGAGTTGTGGCGACCATGCTGAGCATCTTGGCGGCCACTGCCGGCGCTTTCTTGTTTTTCGCGCTACCGAAGGTCCGGCAAATGCCGCGCATCGTGGCCTTGACGCCCTCGGCATCGGTCGGAGTGTCAAATCCGGCCAACTTATGCGCGTAGCGGATCGCCGCGACGCGCCGGCCAATCGTCGAAGGTTTTGCAGTCTGTGCCTCTGCCGCGATGTAGGATGCCACCGTCTCAGGGGCTGCTGGAAGGGCGCTAACGCCCTTGGCATCGCAGTAGACCTTGAACAGGCGAAAGTCGGTCGCGTAGGCCTTGCGCGTCGCCGGCGCCTTCTCTGCCTTTGCCAGATCAAAGGCCACCGCGAAGTCTGGGCCGAGCGCAGCCAGTAGATCGCCGCCTTCGATAACAATCAGGGACGTTGACATGTGCTGGGTTCCATTGCTTCCGAGAAGAGGAGTTATCGGAAGCTATACGCATTTCGCGGTATCGTGCAAGCACGAAATGCAGAAAGCCCGCTTTCGGGTCATGGTGTTGCAAATTTGATTCAGTCGCTGCCGCCGCATAGGCTCACCCGACAACAAGGGGGGCAGCCAAATGGGCCGCAAGCCAAAGACCACCGGACGAACCGCCCGCGATCCCGGGGCGTTCAAATCGGTACTAGTCCGAATGAATATCGAGGGCTGGCGCGCCCTCAAGGTTTTGGCAGTCGAGAAAGAGGCCACGCTAAACGCCCTGGCGATCGAGGCCTTTAATGACCTGCTTACGAAGCATGGCAAAAAACAGACGGTTGAAAATCCGCTGGTGGATTAAGCTCGGCGGCAGCCGGTCGCCGGATGGGCCGTCGTTCGGTTAGCCCCAGCTGCGCCGAAGCGTGAGGCGCCGTCGCAGTCTCAGTTCAGCTTCGACGGATCGGGCTTTGGTTCAGAAATTGATTCGATGCCTTCATCCTTGGCGCCGGCTGCGATTGCAGCCAGGTCGTCATCGGTGAGTTCGCTCGCGAGAGCCTGGCGCAGCGTGACCTCGGCTTCCTGCTTCGGCTTGCCATCCAGGCGATCAGCGATTTCGCGAATGGCCTGCAGCGCGCCTGGTTCACCCGCCCGAGCCAGCCCAATTAGATTGCGGGCGATCAGCCTCAATTCGCGGTGACTGTTTCCGGCAGCAGCCAGCTCCATCCGCAAGGCGTTACCGAATGGCTTTTCGCTTTTGAGATTAACAGACCCGAACTTACGCCCCGGACCAGCCATTGATTCAATTCCCAAGTAGTTGATCTCGTGAATAATCTGGGAGTGCGTCGCCAAGAACACAAGCTGTAAGCCGCTGCATTGGCCCAGCTTCGTCCCGGCTCGCATAATCTACCACACAATCCGAGAACTCACGGCCAATCCTTTCGGACAAAGGCAAGCCGTCGTCATCAGGCAATCACGCCTCCCTCCCTTTGCCCAGTCGGATAGGCGGTCAGTGAAATATTTGGCTATCTCGATAACCAATCTGTCTCCGCTATCCGCGTCCTGTCCACGCTCCCTTCCGCCGCAACTCATTGATTGCGCGGGGCCTGTCACCATTGTCCCTTGCGCGCGCGAGCGAGTAAAAGAAGCAGCGCCGGAGCAGAAAGAGGGGATCAATTCCCCTTTTACGCTGCGCGCACAAGGGACAGTGGTGACAAATTTACTTTACCCTTGTGCTGCAGCCACTTCTTGAAGCGTGAGGCGTGGACAAAGTGGTGACAGCGTGGACAAACCGACAGGCGCGCCCTCCTCCGCCTGCGTTTTGGAGTGTCACCATTGCGGCACTTGCCGAACTGTTCAGCATCTCGGCGCATCGGCGATCTCGCGAGGGCCAGTGGGGCGCGCCTGTCGTCGCTACTCTTACTTCTTCATAATGGCCGCGATGGCGGCCTTCGCATTCGAAACCCTGACTTCCTCGTTCTTCGCCCGTTCATGGAACATGGTGTGGACGCGCGGATTGACCAAAAAGCGTATCTTGTTGCTCTTATCCTTCTCGGCCTTGAGCCATCCGAGTGCGACAAATTGATCAAAAATCGGATCGGTGTCGCGCTTGCTCAAGTTCCGCATCGAGCGGTTTCCACGCGCAATACTGCGCGTCGTCAACTCAGATAATTTGCGTACCAAAATGTGATTAGCGACGGCCTTCAATGTTTCATCGTCGTCGGAAAGACCCAGTGTTCCAAAATAGAACGCGCGTGCGTGAGGCAGCATAAACTCGTGCAGAAACTCTCCGGCGCGGCGGGCCACGTGCTCATCGATCAGTCGAGGTATTCCGCCCACTACCTCAACATTTTCGATGCAATGAAAAATCAGACAGAGCCGGTTGAATATGCCGTTGTACTTGCCGATGTGGGTGGCCAGCTTCTTGTTGACGACTGACGACCTCTCAAGCGCAACGTGCTCGGCTTCCAGCGCGTTGCGGATGTCTTGAGCTTTGCTGTTGAAGCGAAGCGGCTCGTCCGGAATGTTCATATCCAACAGTTCGCGCACCTTGCTGCCATATTGCAAAGTAATATTGTCGATCTCCTTATCCTGACCGACCGATGAGGGCTTCAGTACGAAGGGGCTTGAGCGCTGTAGCAGCCCATCGTCAATGCCCTCGGCGGCGAGCCTGCGAATGATGTCGGGTTGAATGCCGCCGAACAGGTTGATGCTGAGATTTGGTATGTGGCCAGTTCCGCGCTTTACCCGGTCGATGTTGGTCGGCCCGCCGTTAAAGGCCCGCAGCCAGAAAGCACGATCAGCGGCGCCGTTGCCGTTGTAGCGATCCATTGATCCGAAGAATCCGCTGAGTTCATCGTGCAGAGCAAGTATACCCTCGTGATTATTCTTCAGAACTTCTTGCGCGGCTTCGACGGTGGTGTCTTCGATTATAATGCGCTTTTGAATCGGCCTTTCTTCCTCTAACTGCCCGTTCGCCTCTTTTGCTGCCTCCTTGGCCTCCTCGTATTCCGTCAGCTCCTCTGCATATTCATTGTAGAGCTGTTTCTCGATTTCTCTGACGATCCATGTGACACGTTGGATGATGGGACTTTTCTTTACTGAGGGAGGCCCAATGAATGTCGTCCAGAGCCTCGCCGACTCCATCCAGCCTTTGCTTTTGACTTTGACCTGAAGTTTGACGCTGTCTGGGATAACAGACGCACAGACTGTCAGTGCTCCCATCGCAATTCCCGTCGGATCGCAGCCAATATTTGCAGCCTCCGCAAACGCTAATTCCTCAATCAATGGGGGCAGCAACCCTCTCGGCAATTCCGGTGGTTCAAATAGTCCCCAGAGATCTGTCGGCGTACCCCACTCATCATCACCACCTTCATTGGCATTACGGTCGTTGTGCGGAGCCGCCCCACTACCGCAACTCTTGTCATCAGCTTTCTCGCTGTTCTCGGTATTTCCATCCTGCTTGGGTGGCGGCTCTTGAGTTTTGGATTTACCTTCATGTGCGCCATGTGCCGATCGCTCGCGCATCCTCTCGAACAACTGATTTTGTCGTTCAGTCTCGAATTCCTCGCGCCAGCCGGGATAGTAATCGTTCGCCAGCTTGAAAATCGTACCGGCACCAATGCGGTCCGGCGGCGACTTTGCGAGGTCGTTCCATTTTTTAGCGGTGCGCTTGTAATTGAACTTGGTCGATTTCTTGGACCACGCTATTGCGATCTCGGCGCCCTGCTTGCTGGCGCGCGTGGCGCGCCAGATCGCCATGATGATCCTGTTCCACTCGACCCACTCCAGATCATTGTTTGGAACAAACTCCATCGCGGCCGCGACCAGGTCGGGATCGGCCTCCAGTTCGGCATTCTCGCGCAGCATCCCCGACGCGGAGTGAAGATTCGTGGCCTCCTTCAGGTCATCGTCGGTTACAAACTTGAGAATCTCGTCGGGCGTGTAGGGTGGCGCGTCGTTGATCTTGAAAATCCGCGAAACCGACGGCGGCACGATGAATCCATTTTTGATCTTCTGGTGTATCAGCCCGGGAATGCGCATGACGCGCGGGAGATCGCAGACACTCGGATCGCCATCAAAACGGCGGGCGATCATCTTTTGGATCGGTTTGAATTGCTCCAGCGGCAATCCCCTAACTTTCCAAAAAGCGTGATATTTGCCCGGCGAGGTCTCGTTGATGATGTGCGGAGGTGGAAAGCTCTCGTCCTGAAGAATAGCCGACAGTGGAGCGCCGTCGAGGTCGGCAAAGACCGCGCGAACTTCTGTCACGTTCTCTTTCTTGAGTCCGTTCCCGTCAGTCTTATTCACGACAAAGAAGCAGCCGGCACCGCCGCGGCTCTTCTGAACCAGCCTCGACCAGTTTTTCTGGATTGTCCCGCTGAACCTCTCCAGCAAACCCCTGTTGTTGCGGTCGTGGTTGTCGTCGAAAGTGCGATACTCAAACATAATATCGCCGGGATGGCTCGCGATTGCCTTGAAGAATTGCTCGGCCATACTCTGATCCGGCTTGAGCGCTGCGGCGGCATTGGTCTGGCCGTCCTTGTTAAGGCTGACGGCGAGGTCATCCACAACTTCGGGGGTGGTGACGTCTGGGTTTTCGATTTTGCCATGCATCACTCGGCCCTCCCGTCATAGAGGGCTGCTTCCGCTGCGCGAGTGGTCTCAGGACAGTGCGTATCGAATAGTCTCGCCAATGATTTGTCATTGTCGCGAGCGCCGACTGTCACACTAACCCGCACAAGCGCCCACAGCCGCGCCTGCTTGACAACGACGTGGCTGCCACCTTCCGTCGGATCAGCATGACGAATACGGAAGTGACGGTGCGGGTGCTCGCGGAACCAAGCCCAGTCTCCGACGTACAGCTGGCGCGGGTCATCGCGCGGGCGCGGTTTCTTGGGCGCGCTGGGCGGCATCCAAAAACGATATGCATCGCCACCGGGCCTGGCTGCGGCCTCGCGATATTCAGCGCGAGTACTGCTGTAGGCGGGGAGCTGGCGACGTTTCGTCACGACGGCACCTCGCCGCCCAGAGTGGGTTTCCAGCCGCGACGCATATCCGATTCAGCCGCGTCGTGCGGTCTCGGTGCCTCGTAGGTCGACATGGTCATGACCAATCATTCGGCCGTGTTTGCCGTCAAAATTGCTGGATTTGTTAGCGGGTCTTGTTGCGATTAGGCGACCTGCTTCGACGTTTGCTTGTCGATGCAGTCGCGGTCATATTCATCGAGTTTCGCCGGCCTGAAGAACTGCAGTCGTCCGAAATAGGTGGGCCGGGGGAAATTCGGGTCGTTTCGGATTTTGCGCACTAGCCACATGTGCGACCGACCGCCGTACCGCGCCCGAACCTGTTTGGCACTGATCCACAGCGCATCGGTCGGGATAGGGACAGGCCTTCGGGGGCCGAGCTTCCCCGTCGGTTCGGGTGACGTTGCTTGGTTGGGCTTCATGGGCGGGTCCCTGCGTTATGAACTTGGGGACCCTTTATCGGCGAAAGATCAAATTAAAAAAACACCATCAAATCCCTATTTCAAGCGGATTTTCTTCAGCCTGCTTACGACCTCCTCGACATCGACCCCATGTCGATCTGCGGCAATTTGTTCGGCAGTAATCGGATCGTTTTTAGGCCGGTTCATTTTGCCGTAGTGCGTCTTCCAGAGCTTCCGAATTGTTTTGACGTCACTCGCCGCTGCCGTCACTGGGTCACCCTCCTTATCCTTCGGAAATCGCTTTCCCCGTTTTTGTTTAGGTCGGTGAAGAAACCTCGCCAAGCCGGGAAGGAGCCGCCGAAGAGGTTCCATGTTTCCTTTTTCGGCCTGCTCTATGGCTCTGAATTTTACATGCTCCGGGTCGAACATACGGAGACCTTCTGCCCAGCCTCCAGGCGGTTTCCTCGTGCGATCTAGCTCGATTTTGACCCACTTTATCATGTCCTGCGCATCCCGTGGCTTCGAGCAATCCCAGCGCGGCAGCTTGCTCATGGCGTCTGCCCGAGCAGCGGTACAGCCTTGGCCTTACGACCGGCGACGATATCGGTGATGTGATTGGCCCATTTCTCAAGTGCCGCGCGCTTCTCCGGTTCATACGCTGCGCGGTTATAGGTGCCGGCAACTCCAGTCTTGGCGCCGCTAACATGATTCAACGTTGCCTCGACGATGTGTGGGGGAACGCCGATGCCAGCCATGCCGGTCGCGGCCGTTCTGCGCAGGTCATGCAGCCGCCATGGAGGGATCACTGCGTCCCTGCCCTGCTCCTCCCGGGCTTCGTCCAGCATCACCACATCGAGGCTCGCCTTGTATTTGGAAAAGCCCGAGATTGGAGTCCGACCGTTGGTCGAGAATACGAACTGGCTGCGGGGGACCTGTGGAACCCCTATTAATATTTCCCGCGCCAACTGCGACAGCGGGACGGAGTGAGGTAACCCATTTTTTGTCCGCTCGCCTGGCAGCCGTAGCATCGCTAGATCGTCACTTAGTTCCCCCTGCACAATGCGGGCAATTTCCTCCCGCCGGCACCCGGTCAAAAGGAGCAACCTGCACACCGCGCCGAATGGCTTTCCTACCTCATCACAGGCCTTCCAAAACCAGCGCAGTTCGTCGGCATTCCGAACGCCCATTTCGACGTTCATGACGCGATCACGCGCCACAGGCGCCGCTGGCCGATGTGTGCCGATGTAAGGATTGACTTTGGACCGGCGGTGGATATGCGCCCACCTGAACAGCGCAGCCAGCACGTCTGCCATTTTTCTACCGCGCGAGTCCGAAACGCCACTGTTGCGGCGTCCCAGTCCCGGCACGCCGTGACGCCGGGCTTCCTCGATTAGGTGGTAAAGGTCGTCGGAATTGATCTCGTTAACTAGGGTCTGTTGGGATTCATCGGGAGTTTATCACGGCCGCGGCCAGATGGATCATGGAGGCGAAGCTTTGATCGGTCTTGTCGGCGCGCATGGCGATGC
>Ga0210396_10007399_pt1 | contig 10440 bp, 11 predicted proteins | sample IncBWH17OmetaG_FD_155466 | JGI IMG/M metagenome (GOLD analysis project Ga0210396, IMG submission 155466) | Forest soil microbial communities from Barre Woods Harvard Forest LTER site, Petersham, Massachusetts, United States - Inc-BW-H-17-O ... | reverse complement strand
AGGATGAGCTGCGCAACGCCATCACGCTGAACTCGGTGACGGTGAACGCGGCCCGGGCGGTCGGGCCAGCCATCGCCGGGGTCCTCATCGCCACGGTCGGCATCGGGGTCTGCTTCCTGCTGAACGCGGCCAGCTTCGCGGCCGTCGTCACCTCCCTGCTCATCATGGACCGCTCCGCCCTGCGGCCGAGCCCTCCGGCAGTGCGGGCCAGCGGGCAGTTGCGCGAGGGCCTGCGCTACGCGGCACGCACTCCCACGATCGCCATTCCGCTGGCGATGATGAGCCTGGTCGGGCTGCTGGCATATGAGTTCCAGGTCACGCTCCCGGTTCTCGCCCGGCAGACATTCCACGGCGGCGCGGAAGCCTACGGCTTCATGACCGCGGCGATGGGGGTCGGCGCGGTGATCGGAGGGCTGTTCACCGCCGCGCGGGGCCGGACCGGACTGCGGCCGATGATCATCGCCTCGGCCGGTTTCGGCACGGCGATCCTGGCCTGCGCATTCTCCCCCGTCCTCGGCCTCGCCTACGCCGCGCTGCTCTTCGTCGGCTGGGCGAGCGTCTCCTTCATCGCGATCGGCAACTCCACGATCCAGCTCACCGCGGAGCCGAGCATGCGCGGACGGGTGATCGCGCTGTGGCAGGTCGCCTTCCAGGGAACGACGCCGATCGGCGGCCCGGCGATCGGCTGGATCATCGCCGCAACCAGCCCGCGCGCCGGCCTGGCCGTCGGGGCCGCATCCTGCTTCGTGGCCGCGCTTGGCGGCATCGCCCTCGCCCGGCGCTCCCGCCCGTCACCACCGCCACAGGTGACCGGGCACGAGCACTCGTCGGCCGCCGGCCCCGGTACCGCCCTCCCGGCCGCAGACCCGATCCGGTGAGGCACAGCACGCGGCCGTCACGGGCCGGGAAACCGCGTTCCCCGCCCAGATGGAGACAATCCCTCGCGGAGGGGGCGACGGCGCCGTTCATAATCGAGGGCGAGGCCGAAGTCATGTCCCGTCGCCGGCGGGACCCGGCCGGCGCGTCGCACCCTCTTACGAGCCACGCCACGGCAAGGGTCCGGCAGGCTGACACATCGTTATAAAGTCAGGCCGCAAAAACGGCCGACGGCCAGGGCCTTGATGATCTTGGTCGCGCATGGCAGCTCCGGCCACCGGATCATCCAGTTCGAGGCCGGGATCTGAGGGACACGATCGCCGACGGCCAGGAATTGCCCCCTGAAGCGACGATCCAAGCTATGAGCCTGACTGTGCGAGTAGGAGACCAGGTTGCACGCAGATCATCCCGGTCTGCGCGCTGCGGTCAGGCGTGCCGGAGCGCACGGACCTGGGCCAGATCCGCGGTTGCGCAGCTCGGCGATTCATCGCATGCTCACGGAGCGTGCCAGGGCGGGACCCGGGTGGGTCAGCGGTCAGCGATCTCGCCGGTGCGCTGCTCGCGCAGCGCGCAGGCGGACGGCAGCCATCCGACGGACATCCCGCGGCCGCGGCAACCGTGACGAACCGCGGATGGCTGAGGATGCTCGGACCTGAAGGTCGCTCCAAGATCATCTCACTGGTGAGGACGTTGAGTCAGCCTCTGACCGCGTCCTCTACGATCTCGGCTCGACGACCCTGGTCACGACCCAGCGGTGCTTGCCGATCTTGCGGTCACAGATGAACCCGAGCTTCTCGTAGGTCGACAAGGCCCCGTTGTAGAGGAAGCCGGCGGGCACTGAGGCGGCGTCCTCCGGGTATCCCTCGACAGTCCCCCCGCCCAGGCCCGCGATGAGATCGAGCGCGCCGGCGAGCGCCGCGGTGGCCACGCCGTGACGCCGGTGCCCCTTACCGACATAGCAGCACGCGATTCGCCAGTCTGGCGAGGTCGTCCAGCCTTTCTCGTACGCTGCCCGGTTCTTGATCCGGGGCACTTCGCCGGGTGCGCCGAACTGGCACCAGCCGACGCAGTCCTCTCCGTCGAAAACGAGCGCGGCGTGGGCTTTGTCCTCTTGGACTCGCTGTTCCTTCGCAGCACGTTTCTGAGCCACGTCGGTCCAAGATTCTTTGGGGTGGAAGCCCATGCACCAGCAGCCGCCGAAGATACCGTTGTTGCGCTCCACCAACGCAGCGAACGCGGCCCAGGTCGACTGATCCAGCGCCTTGACGGTGTACCTCGATTCGACCATGAAGTCGAGCCTAACGCGGGGCATGGCACGAGCCTGTCGTCACGAACTAGCGCCGGATCGGCGGGGTGACCGTGGGCCGCATCGGACAGCGGGCTATCCACCGCCCGCATCGATGGCCTCCCCTCGGCGCGGCTGGCCGTTATTCGCCCTTGGCGTTGACGAACGAGATCAACGGGGTAGTACTGCCGTGGATGTCGTGGTTGTGTGGCCATCCGGAAGGGTGGCGGGAAGCGTCCAGTACGGCCGGACAATTCCGCAGTTGCCCGGCGGCCTTTCGGCGCAGATGGTGTACCTGACCGCACAGGAAGGACGCGAGGGCGGATGCAATCATACGCGTGAGCTCGCAGCTTCGGCGTCCGGCCGAGGGGGCCAGAGCGCCTGCGTCAACATCTCAACCGGAGGCTTTCATGAACGTCTTGCAGCAGACCGTACGCCGGCTGGAGCGGCTCGAGGCGCTCGACAAGGTGGCTAGGCCGCTGGCCGGGGCGGTCGGCCGCGCGGTACGGCCGCGGGTGGTGCGCAATCTGCTCAGCGGCACCGACCTGGGGCATCCCCTGCACCCGGTGCTGACCGACCTGCCGATCGGAGCATGGGTGATGTCGGCTCTGCTGGACGCCGCTGGCGGCCCGGCCGCCGAGGGGGCCGCCGACCTGCTGGTCGCCGCCGGCGTCGTGGCCGCCGTGCCGACCGCGGCGGCGGGGCTGAGCGACTGGTCCGATACCGTCGGGCCGGAGGCCCGGGTCGGGCTCGTCCACGCCGCGCTGAACACCACCGCGCTGAGCCTGTACCTGGCCTCCCTTGTCTCGCGCGCCCGGGGACGACGGCGCGGCGGCAAGGTGCTGGGCCTGGCCGGGCTGGGGGTGCTAACGGGCAGCGCGTACCTGGGCGGGCACTTGTCCTTCGGTATGGGCGTGGATGTCAACCGCACCGCGTGGGAGCAGCGGCCGCACCAGTGGACGCCGGTGCTGGCCGACACCGAACTGGCCGACGGGCAGCACCGCAGGGCCGACGCGGGCGGCGTGCCGGTCCTGCTGTACCGGACCGCGGGAACGGTGTACGCCCTGGACAGCACGTGCAGTCACATGGGCGGACCGCTGGAGGAGGGCACCATCAGCGACGGCTGCGTCATATGCCCATGGCACGGCAGCACCTTCCGGTTCGCCGACGGCACGATCGTGCGCGGCCCGGCCAGCACGCCGGAGCCCTGCTACCAGACGCGCATCCAGGACGGGCGCATCGAGGTCCGCGCCATCACCTAACCGTTGCGTACCTTAGCATCGGCCGGGGATCTTCACAGAAGACGCCGTTCTGCGCGCCCCGAACGGACCGGACCGGCTGTTCCAGTACAGAATCAGGCGGATGCAGGTAAGGCGGATATTTCACGTAGTTGGTGGTGTCGGCGTGCGGACGCACCAGCTTGGAAGGGTACGACTACTCGGCTTCTGAACACCGGGTATGCAGGTCAGCGCAGAGTCGCTCTGCCACTGAGTGACTCCGCTAGCCCTGATTCGCTGACCGATCGGGCACGTATCAGGCATCCGCCGCCTAGGTGGTGCCGGCTCCCTCGGCGATTCCCAGAGCGTACGGATCCCGTTCGCGAGGGTCGTTCGCCGCTGCGTTGCCGGGCCGGGGTTGGTCCCCACTACACGTCCGGATGATCAAGTGCTAGTTAGCGTTCCCGTGTACTACCGAACTGGCCTCGGGTCTGGCTACCTTCTGATCATGTCATCGGCGGCCCATCGCAAGTTCGACCGACTGTTCGTTGAGGGACGCCGAGCGCTGCTTACCGGCACGTATAAGGTCGAGTCTCCGCCGGTCGAGGGTCACCCGCGCTGGGGAATTGGAGTGGTGCTGCGGCCCGATCCGATGGCGGCGCACGCCATCGAACAAGTCGCGGTTGAAGCAGCGGCCGTTGTCGGCGGCAAGCACTGGCTGGCCGGCGCCGTGCGCAGCTCGCATCTGACGCTCCGCAGGGGCCTGGAGCCTTACAGGTCATCGGTTCCGCTCGGGGACCCGTGCGTTGCCAGGTATGCGGCCGCCATGCGCACCGCTGTCGGTGGTGTCCGCTCGTTGCGGTTTGCAGTGACTGGCCTCACCTTGACCCCGATATCAGTGATGGCCTGTGCCGCTCCGACCGACGCAGGACCGGACAATCTGGCCAAGGATTTGACCGCCGCTCTCCGCGCAGAGGGATGCGGTCACGCTGGCCGGGCACCTGATATCTGGTACTTCAACCTGGTTTACTTCACCAGACCGGTTCGCGATCCGCACGGCTTGGTCGAATGGGTCGCCGCGCGACGCGTAACTAAGGTGACCGACGTCCTGGTGGAAGACATCCAGCTCGTTCGATGGCGCCACATCGGCGATGGAATGATTCCTGTCGTACTCGCATCAGCTATGTCGCAATAGCCTTGACGGCTGAGGACAACCATGGCCTGACCACGCTGTTCTGGGATATATCCGCCGGACCATCAAACCCGCGTTCGGGTCCACGCAGGTCCGTAAGGTCCGCGGCTCGCTGACGGAACATACCGGAACTCTGGATGCTATCAGCCCATCACATTGTTCGCGCTCTCCGCATGGGGCTGGCGAAGGCGTGAGTAGTGCCCGAGGCTTATTTTGTTCTTGGTGAAGTGTCCGCTAAATAGAACCGGATCTGAGTCGTGATCGTGTCCGTTTTCGCAAGCGTGTATTAGGGCCGCCATAAAGCGGCCGGCAACAGGAGCGTTTTTGAACTGGTTGCCACTCGTGCCAATGGCCACATAGAACCCAGCCAATGAGGTACGGTCGTAGACCGGGATCCAGTCGTCGGCCACGTCGTATAGTGCAGCGAAACCAACGGGACGGGGCGGGATGCCCAGCGACGGGATTCTTCGGGCCAGGCGGAGTACCTGCGAATCCCACGCCTGCTCGGTGGGCTGGGCCTCGAAAGCGTCCGGGTCATCTATCCAGTGGAGGGCATCGCATGCTGGCTCCGCGCTTCCGACGATAAGCTGCCCGCCGAAGTGAGATCTGAAGTATGTACCCAGGTCTCCGTCCGTGACAGCGGGACCCAGCTCGCCTCGCGCATAGCCAGCCGGTGCAGGCACGGAATGGACTTCCTGCCGCAGTGGGCGGGTTCGGATTCGGAATTCTCCGGTGACGCCCGCGAGAGCGTTAACCTGACCGGAGTACGGGCCCGCCGCATTGACCACGATGGGAGATTGAATCACGCTTCCTGAGCGCAGCCTAATGCCCTGGACCCGCGCATTCTTCTGGAGGATCCCCACCACCTGTTCGCGAAGCTGAATTTCGGTCCCCCTCCGCTTCGCCGCGGCCATGAGGTTCCTCGCCGCCAGCTGCGGGTCGTCGATGAAGCCGCCGTCGGGCGTGTAGTAGGCACCGAGTTCGCCATCGGCATCCGCCCAGAATGCGGCGTCCGTGACCGACTTGGGCGGACCGTACCGTCCGGGATCCAGACCCGGCACCCGCTGCCGGATGGTCTCAGCATCCCAGCACTGGTATGGGACACCGACGCGGTCAAAGAGAGGCAGCACCCGCTCACGCTGGGTACTACCATCAAGGATCAGGCAACCTGTCTTGATAAACCTTGCCAGGGATTCCTCGGGACGGCTGCCCAGATATTCGGGCCAGCTCTCCCAGCTGAACTTGGATTCCCAGGAAGCGGCCACGCCCTCGAAGGTCGAGTAGTGAAAGCGGACGATGCTTGAGGACGAGCTGGTAGAGCCCGAACCGACACCGCCTAGCCGGTCGATAGCCACAACCCGCAGTCCGGTCTGTGCGAGCTCGTAGGCGACAGCGGCACCGATGACCCCGGTTCCGATCACGACTGCGTCGGCTGTGTGTGTCACTCAATAGTCCTCTCGGACCAGGTCGACGGTCCCGGTGATCATTCTGCGAGCACGCTGGTCCCCATGCCGGGATGGAGGGGAGCGCCTCAGATTATGCCCGCGCGGATTGTATGGCGCACCGAGCTGGGACAGCAACTGCCCGGCGAACGGAAGGCACGCCGCCGGGCCGGTGAAGCAGCCGAACGCGGTGACCTGGACGGTCGGCCGTGGGAGGTGCCCTGCGAGTTCTTCTGGCGCCTTGACATGCAGCCGTTTGGCTGCCTAAATTAAGAGGCAGCCAAATGGCTGCCTTCGGAGATGACGAGATGGATGACGTGTTCAAAGCGCTGGCTGATCCCAGCCGCCGCATGCTGCTGGACAGCCTGAACGCCCACAACGGCCAGACGCTGCGCGAGCTGTGCGCCGGGCTGGACATGGCCCGGCAATCGGTCAGCAAGCACCTGGCGGTGCTCGAGGCGGCCGGCCTTGTGACCACCGTGCGCCGGGGCCGGGAGAAGCTGCACTACCTGAACGCCGCCCCCATCAGCGACATCGCCGAGCGCTGGATCAGCCGCTATGACCAGCCCAGGGCCGAGGCCCTGGCCGACCTGAAGAAAGCACTGGAGGACTCCGAAGTGGAAGCACCCTCGTTCGTCTACACCACCTACATCCGCACCACGCCCGAGCGGCTGTGGCAGGGCCTGACCGACCCCGCCTTCACCCGGCGATACTGGCAGACCGAGCTGCACACGGACTGGGCCAAGGGATCGCCGGTGACCTGGAACAACCACGGCGTCCTGATCAGCGACCCCGGGTCCGTCGTGCTCGAATCCGACCCGTACCGCCGCCTGTCCTACACCTGGCACACCATGACCCCCGAGCTGGCCGAGAAGTTCGGCTGGGATCAGGAGTTCGCGGCCAAGCTGGCCGGCGAACCTCGCTCCAAGGTCACCTTCGACATCGAGCCCGTCACGCAGGGCGTGAAGCTGACCGTGATTCACGATGGCTTCGAGCCGGGCAGCACCATCGTCCAGATGGTCAGCGTCGGCTGGCCGGATGTCATCTCCAGCCTCAAGACCCTGCTGGAAACCGGCGAACCCCTCCCGGCCTAGTTCTGCGGAGCCCTCGGTCGCGGCACAATGGCGGCGTGGAGATTCCTGACCACATCGACGCTCTACGCCGCCAGGGCGGCCTTGGCGCGGCGATGCGGATGCCGGGCGAGGAGCCTGGTCAGCATGCAGATGTGAGCTACCTGCTCCAGTTTCCGCTGGCCAACCTGGCCTTGTGTGTCCTGTTCGCACGGAACGCGCCCACCCGCAAGCCGCTGGTAGCCCAACTGGCCGCCGAGGTAGTGGGATTGCGGCTCCGTCGCGCGGTCATCCCGGCCTGGACCGCTTCTTCCAGGAGGCGACCTGGCTGTGGGCTGCGATATTCGCGGGCCAGCTTCGTCTCGATGTCGTCCTGCTGGCTGGCCGGCCAGTCCATCGCGGCGTAGATGTCATCGATGCTGGCATCGCCCACTCCCAGGTCGGCGCCCGGGGTCGGTTGGCGCGGGCTGCGATGGCGGCAGCGCGGCCCGGCCAGATCCGCGTGACACCTTCCCTTTATGGGTTCACGAACTGGCGCCAGCCGCCCGGCAAGGTGGTCTGGCCTACCTCGATCAGGTACCCGTCGGGGTCACGCATGTAGCAGCGGAGCTCGGTCTTGTGCTGTTTCGGCGGCGTGAGGAACTCGGCGCCTCGCGCGCTCCACTCCGCATACACAGCGTGGATGTCCGAGACCCGGATGTTGAGGAAGCTGCTGGCCAGGTCCGGATCGCGCGGTGTCTCGAGGGTAACGGCCGGCTTGTCATCGGTCGGGCCGCCACCGACGTTGATGATGATCGCGCTGTTGGCGAGCGTCACGTACGTCGGCTCACCCGAGCGGACGGCCGTGCCGCCGAGCACCTCGGTATAGAAGCGACGCGAGCGCTCCACGTCGTCAGAAACGATGAAGTGGGCCAGCGCGATCTCATATCCGGGCTGGCTGCCTTCAGGCATCTTGTACCTCCATGGTCCGGTAGGTGATTTTGTCGCGGCTACTTGTCCGGGCTGGCCTCTCGCAGCCAGGCCGACTGCTCGGGATCCGGTTGTGTCACGCTGGCGAGCAGCTGCCTGGTTTCGGCTTCGAGCTGGCGGATCAGCGCCAGATTGCGTTCGGCGTGCCCGTATGCCATGACTCCTCCTAACGTCCCTCCTCACCATGGCAGTTGGACGGGGTTCCGTCTTTACCGCCGGCACCCAACTCGGATACCGGCTAACAGGAAATCCAGAACGCCATCTGTCAGTTCTCCACTTCGAGGAGCAGATTCTGGGCCAGGTGCGTTCGGCCCTGAAGCTGGCCCAGAGGCAGGGCATCCCCGGCCGGGTCCTCGGCGATCTGGGTCGGCTGGCGCTGCGGGCGGGCAGCCTGCTGCAGGCGCTGGGGGTCGGCTGCAACCCCCGCCGGATCTACACCGAGGACGTACTGCGCACGATCGAGGACTGGGACAACAAGTAGTACGCGGTCAGCCGCGACGTCCGCGCGGCGGACCGGTCCGCACTGTGAGCCGCGATATCTCGTTGCTGCCCGCCCAGCCGACGGCCTAGCCTCGGGCTGTGCGCGAGCGCCCGGTAGATATCAGCGATAGCGATGTCGCCGCCGCGCTGGATCGCCAGTGGGCGCTCACGGTGCAGGACCTGTCCTACCTGTCCGTCGGGTTCGGCGGGTACCACTGGCGCGCGGCCGACCCGACGGGCACGCGATGGTTCGTGACCGTCAGCGACCTGGCCTCGCCGTGGGTGACCGACCTGCCGGCGGCCATGCAGACGGCGGCCTGGCTCGCAACGCAAGCCGGGCTCGGGTTCGTCGTCGCTCCCGTGCCGACGAGGGCCGGTCAGGTCGTCGGCTCCCTGGACCGCCGGCATGCCGTAACGCTGTTTCCGTACGTCGACGCCGCGCCTAGTCGCTTCGAGGACCCGGTCGACGACGGCGACCGGGCCGCGATCATCGACATTCTGGCCACGCTCCATACCGTAACCCCCACGGGCATCCAGGTGCCCCGCCGGCCGCTGGAGCTGGCCACCCGCCGGGCCATCGACCAGGCCCTGGCCAGCCTCGGTGTCCCCTGGACCGGCGGTCCGTACGCGGAGCCGGGCCGTGATCTTCTGGCCCGGTACGAACGGCCGCTGCGTCAGGCCTTCACGCGATTCGACGGCCTCCTCGACCGGGTCCGGGCGGCTGGCGGGCCCTATGTCATCACGCACGGCGAGCCCCACCCCGGCAATCTGCTGCGCACGCGGGCCGGACTGCGCCTGATCGACTGGGACATGACCGCGCTGGCCCGGCCTGAGCGAGACCTGTGGTGGGTGATCTCAGGCGACCAGCACGCCGCACGGTACTCGCGGCGGACTGGCTGGACGGTCAACCAGGACGCGCTGGCGCTGTACCGGCTGCGCTGGGGCCTGGACGACACAGCGGAATTCCTGTCCCAGATCCGCGGTCCGCACCAGCGGACGGCGGACACGCTTGTGTCCTGGACGGGACTCCAGGAGACCCTGGAGGCCATCGCGGAAGGGTTGAAAACTCCGTAACGGCAGGCTGGAGCACCGCGGCAGCTGTGGCCAGCCATAATCGCCTCGCTCGCGGCGGGGTCGTCAGCTGGCAGGAACCGGAGTCGGTCTGGCCCGCTGACGCCCCGCGCAGCAGGAAACAGGCGCCGGCACGTTCACCTTTGAGGACCGCCGGGACGCGAGCTTGGGTAAGGCGCGGCAGGTGCTCGGCGCTGACCGGGCGCGCGCAGCACAGGAGCGCGTGCGGCGCAGGAGCGCGGCGCGGGGATGAGCCTGGCCACCATCGCGGGGTACGCGCTCATGGTGACCGCGCCTGCTCCGCAGGTGGCCGCGGGCACCCTGGCCGCGGTCCGCCTGGCCGGCCGCGCCGCCACCCGCCTAGCCGCGAAGTAGCGGGGTAGCCCGGTCCAGCCGGGGAGGAACATGGTTCATGGCGCCGTGAACGCGCCCGCGGGTAGGCCTGGCGTGCTATCGCGCGTATCCAGTGAATCATTCCAAAGGGGAAGTCACATGCCACTTTTCGGTAGCAAGCCAGCCGATGGTGCGGACGCCTGGGAGCCGCAGGCCGCGGCCGGCAGGCTGGCGCAGACCGCGGGCGCGGTTCCGTCGGGCGTTTTCACCTCCGACTTGTCGGTCTCGGAGTACGTGCTGCTCGGCGAGGCCGGGTTCGAGCCGCTCGGCTTCGTGGTGGGATCGTCTATCTATCACATTGGCCTGCAGATCGGACGGTGGTCGCAGAACCAGGAACTGCAGGTCCTGACTCAGGCGATGTACAACGCCAGGGAACTGGCCATGGCCAGGATGCAGGCCGAGGCCGACCACCTCGGCGCTGACGGTATCGTCGGCGTTCAGCTGC
>Ga0210396_10007397_pt1 | contig 10442 bp, 9 predicted proteins | sample IncBWH17OmetaG_FD_155466 | JGI IMG/M metagenome (GOLD analysis project Ga0210396, IMG submission 155466) | Forest soil microbial communities from Barre Woods Harvard Forest LTER site, Petersham, Massachusetts, United States - Inc-BW-H-17-O ... | reverse complement strand
TATTTATTTACCCTTTCAAACTCGGTGATCAGCGCCTCATCCTCGCCGGCCTGATCAGTCAGTCCAACTACACCCAATCCTTCGCTAAAATTCCCTTTAACTTTTTTTCTTTTTTCGCCGTACTCATACTCCTGCTGGTTATTCATTTACCGATTCTAAAAATATTTCTGCTTGGTAAAGATGAGCGCATCAAAGATGGCGACATACGTTTGATCATCGGCTCTTATTTTATTGCCGCTTTCTTTGGCTTTTTCCTGCTGTCTAAAATTTTTCTGGATAAGGAGCAGAATACACAGAACCGCCGGCACCTGGAAATCCTGGCCTCGAGGATTAAAAACAATTTCAATCAGGAGCTCGACACCATCCGCAGTCAGTTGCGGGAATTCGACGAACAACTTAATTTACTTACAGGTTCCAGCCACGACGAAAATATCAACGGCCTTATAAAGATTCCAGGAAGCAATCAAATAAACTTCCTGGATAGTCAGTTCAAGGCAGGCATTTACCCCTATCTGACTAATGTATTCTGGATTGACAGCGAAGGCAGCTGGGTCGCGCGATGGGCCTATAAAAAAAATATCATCAATTCTCCGCTCATCGATATTCACGACAGGTTATATTATTCGGATTTTGTTTCTCATAAAGCACTCCTCATTCCCGGCATGCCTGACTCGATGACCATTCAGCCAACCTTATCGAAGCTGGAGGGTGAATATATTGTTACTGTTGTTATCAAAAGTAAAGCCCGGGCCGGAACGGTTTTGAAAAAATCTCCATGGCTGGTGGGTCTTTCTTCAGAGATGCATTCCGTTGCCAACACCGTATTGCCGCCGGGTTATGGCTTTAGCATCATTAACGAAGAAGGAGATATCATGTTTGATTCAAAGCCGGGCAGACCTCTTCTTTCTAATTTACTAAAGGAAACAAACGATCCGACAGGTATTCAACAAACCGTGTTTTATCGTAGCAAAAGATTTTTTGATCAGATCATGTTGCGGAGTAAAACAATAACTCTTTTATCGCAACCCATTGACGGAACCCCTTATCAATTACTTGTTTATTATAATTTATTTCGTTCAGACGGATTTGAAGAGCACCTGGTAGGTCTGTCAGCATTATTGGTTGGCACTGTGATCGTATTTTTAATTTGTTCTGCATTTGCCAATCAGATATCAAAAACAAAAGGAAAAAGTTTGGAGAACCGCTCCCATCATTTTGAATGGCTTTTCCCGTCAACACGTCCGTTAAAACAAGAATATTACCGGCATCTGAAATCATGGATGCTGGTACTGCTCGCGGTTTTTGTGTTGGTATGGGCATTTGTTGAAACAATCATACCGCGCTCCGAATTTTCGCTCATCTTCATCTCGCTTTTATTTCCATTTTATATTGCGCTGTTTTATTATGAACTCAGAGATCAGTACTACCAGGCACCACCCGCTACCCTGCTGCGGGGAATTCTTTTACTGATCATTTTATCGATCAACTGTTTTACTGCGATGGGAGATGTAAACAAAAATATTTCCTGGTCTGTACTGATTGCCCAACTTCTCTGGGCAGTAGTCATCTTTATTTCAGTACGTCGCTTCAGAAAATATCAGCAAGACAATCCCAGGAATGATGTCTCTTCATTTGAAATGAGATTTCTAAAGTCCTATATATGGGCCATACTGACAGGAGTGATTTTGATTACCATCGTTCCAGCGTCTACGATTTTCTGGTTGTTATATCGCCAGGAAACGAGTCTTGATTTCAACAGCGATCAGCTGACATTTGCCAGGCAGATTGATGAAAGAAGGGATGACATCAATCAGAGACTAAGCGATTATACTTTTAATCCGCTGGAACCAGGTGTAAATTCATTTGTGTACGATCTGAAATTCAATCACGGAATTTATAATGTTGCAGGGTTTGTGAGAGGCGACGATTCAGGTGCATTGCCTGAAAACCTGCCTATACCAAGTCCCGAATACACGTCCTTACATCGTCATTTTTTCCCGGAAGACAGTCTTATTCTGGCGTGGACCGGCCCTTTAACAAATGCCGCTGATGGCAGCTGGTATTTCGCGAAAGACAGCTCGGGAAATCCTTTCGACCCCGAACTCATTTATCTCAACAGTCACGATGCCATCAATAAAAATCCTTTCCGGCTGACGGCAGACTCCGCCGGAGCCTGGAATACCACCCATTTGATGAGTCATTCATTTTCCGGTACCGGTAGTCTCTTTCAAATTCTGTTCTTGCTTATTTGTGCATTTGGAATTACGACTGCTTATTTCTTAACACACTCCCTCGTAAGACGTATATTTCTGGTGGACGTGAAAATCGCCATGGGCGACAAAAAAGATCCCGGAACTGATTATGCGACTATTTGGAAAGATTTATCAGGAAGACAGAAATATCTTTTGTTGAATTTTATCGAAGACGGATTTTCCAATTACAAAGCAGAAAATGATTTACGAATACTGTTGGATAAAGGGCTTTTATATTTTGAGGACCTGCATCTGAAAATCTGTACGCCAGCCTTTCAGAAATACATCCTTCAAATCAAAGATGATCCGGATATTACCTTATTCCAAACGACAACATTAAAAGATGACGGGTTGAAAAAATTCAAAGTTCCCCTGCTTCTCGTTCTGGCAGGAATAGGCCTATTTATCTTTTTCACACAAGATGCGATTTATCAAAAAATCACAGGTCTTCTGGCTTCGCTCAGTTCCATATTGCCTTTACTTACCAATATGTTTAATAAGAGTGATGGTAATTCGGGAAGTTGATGGTATTACCAGGAGGTCTCTCGCTAACTGCGATTGATATTTTATAAAATAATTTCACCTGTTAATAACGCATTGGCGAGTTGGATCTGATAGCCACCTATGCAAACGATCTCGTATTGAGGAACATTATTACCGTCCACCCGCTTTGTAATATTCTGCACTTCCATCATTAGTGATTTTGTGGATCCTTTTAGTCTGACTTCATAAACCTGCGACGAGATGGTAGTGAATCTGGCGATATATTGGAAATCTCCATTTGGAAGCGATCCTTTCCCTATGGTGACTTTCGAAGTGTCACTCAATATTATCCCGTTAGATAAAATAACAGCTAATGATTTTTCATCAGCATAATGTGGGTACTCTCTGGACGGCACTCTTACAGTCGTATCTTTTATGATCGTTACTTTCCCCGGGGACTGGCACATACCAACACTGTACAATACGGGAAAAACGACCGTTAATAAAACTTTCATCATTCAATAAGACTTAAATCCTGAGGAAAGTTAAGTATTTGCAATTAACCTGAAATTAATTGATACTTTTTTCCCGGATGTATATAAGGGTCAAAATTATGATGCAGGTATAATCCCACCAGAAATACACCCGCTGCGATCCCTAGTCCTGCCAAGTTTTCTTTCGCAAATGGAGATGAATTGGTGACAAGATCATTTACGATACTTATACCGGCGTAACCAGCGCCAGCGACCATGAAAATGAAACCATTTCTCACCCAGGCAAACTTTTCATGACCCAATATTATATGGACTTCGTCATTTTCATATACGATCAGTTCATTTTTTGTCGGGAGCGCATATACATCCTTTATCTCAAATGAATAACCGCCATAATGCAGTGTATCTGTTCCCATAGCATTGTAGCGAATGATTTCCTTAGTGAGGTAGAAGGAGTCTCTTGTAATCTTGGTGAGTATTCCCGTGATCCATTGTCCGTCTTTTTGCTGAAAAGTGAAATGAGAATCCTTCCAGTAAAATTGAAGGCTTTTATTTTTCTTTCTTAATACAAGATAATGCTGCTGTGAGTATGCAAAAAAACTACAAAAAAATAAAATAATAAGCAGTATTGTTTTTGGCATCGTCAAACAAAGGAAAGAAAATGCCCATATTAAAGAATTGTAAAATGTTAAACGTTTGATATAAACGTCTTCGGAATTTTGTAAAAAATGTCGAGACCTTTGCATGTACACAAAACGCCTGCCAATCCCAGGAACGTACGAAGCCAGTTCATCTGTTTCCATCCGGATAGAGCAATTTCTATTTGTGAAGTATTTTCGACAGGCGAAGTAAAGATTATCATATCACGGGGCACGAAATAAATAAAGGTCAGGGAAGCAATAATTGCATAGAGTAAAAATGCGACCGAGAAATAAACGCGCATAGAAACCGATTCTTTCCAAAATAAAATGATGGTCAGCAAAATAAGAATCTGATTAACCGGAGCCACAATCGCAAAGAATCTCCTGGGATCCACCTGTCTGTAGTAATCTCGCGCAGTTAAAATGGAGGATGGAATATTCGATCCCCAGCTATTGGCATCTACCAGCAGGTTGTAAATTGTAATCACCACAAGTCCTGACGCAGAGATGATGGATAAAAACAGTATTAGTTTTTTCATAAATTCTCAATGTCAAGATAAAAAACGGGTAGCAGTTGTCTCGATCTTTTTCTTCAGCGTAATTTTTGTGATTTCCGGCCATATGCCAAGTCGTCCTGAAAAAGCCAGAAAACCAAAGCCACGATTCACATACAGGAAGCGGTCTTTTTCGTTGGTTAGCCCGGCCCAGTCAAGATACCGGTACTGCACCGGACTCCATCGTAATTTGTCGGTTTCAATGCCAAACTGCGCGCCATGTGTATGACCCGACAAGGTGAGGTGAATGGTGGCGGGGTGATACCGAATTTTTTCTTCCCAATGAGTGGGGTCGTGCGACAACAATATCTTAAATGCATTATTATCCACGCCTTCCAACGCCTTATTGATATCTCCCAGCTGTATAAATCCACGTCCCCAGTTTTCGACACCAATCAGCGCCAGTTGATCTGAGCCCTTTCTGATGACCGTATTTTCGTTTAGCATTAACCGGTAGCCCAAGGCCTTATGATGATCTTTGAGTTTTTGCAGGTTCGCCGCCTTTTGTTCCGGATTGTCCCAGTGGGCATAGTCGCCATAGTCGTGATTACCGAGTATGGAAAATTGCCCGTAAGGGGCTTTCAGCTGACTGAACAAAGAAAGATAAGGTTCTACCTCCCACGCCATATTATTTACCATATCACCTGTAAAGACGAACAAATCACTTTGCAGTGCCTTTGCCATGTCAATGCCACGTGTTACAGCTGACATATTATCAAAACTACCTGAATGAAAATCCGACAACTGTGTGATGGTAAATCCGTCAAAAGAAATCGGAAGATCATCAAAATACAAAGTGATTTCATGCAAACGATAGTCATACTTGCCTTTGAACATGGCATAAAAAAAACCAGTAAAGGGCAGAGCAGCCAGCAGTATCCCTGCTTCGACGATGAACCGGCGACGCGAAGGAAAAAATGGTTCGCTTTGTACTGGTTTCCCTTTGAACAACCTGCGGAGTAAACCCCAGAAAAAGCGGACGGTGTCACCCAGTAACAAGACAATAATGAAAATGATTTTGGTAATTAAAAAAGTCAGAAACAGCGTCAGCACCCATTCCTGAAAGCGCGTGAGGTAATTGTGGGTGGTGACGGTGATACCGATGAGGAACAGCAGCGTTACACCGACAAATGCTGCCAGGTAGCTGCGCAGTGCAATCTTCCGGCGACGTGAGGATTTCCATCCCCTGACCCATGTTTTTACACCATTATATGCATATATATCGAGCAATAAACTTACCGCTCCTATCAGTAAAAGCACCCGCATAAAACCACCGTAGTGCATATATATGTTTTCCCATGTAATTTAATGAAGCTTTGTCAACTCAGTGAAGACAAATAGGTTTTTAACGATGCAGTTCATAGAGGTTCTTTTGATATATTTGGCAATAACTAAATGGATTTATGAAAACAGTATTTGCATCGGTGATTTCATTATTTGTATCAATAAGTATTTGCGCCCAGCCGTATCCGGATAGTCAGAAGGATGGAAAATATTTTTTGGTGAACGGTGCGAAACTATGGGTTGTGGAAGTTGGAACAGGAGATCCACTGTTTATCATTCCTGGTGGCCCGGGCGGAGCTCATATTTCGTACCGCGCTTTTGACGGGATATCTTCAACAAATAAAATTGTCTATTTCGATGCATTCGGCAGGGGAAAATCAGATACGGCAAAAGATGTAAAGGAATATTCACTGAACCGCGATATCGAAGATCTCGAAGGACTTCGTCTGGCTCTGCACTATGATAAAATCAATGTGCTCGGTCATTCCTATGGAGGATTGGTCGCCCAGGGTTATGCTTTGAAATATCCCCAGCATGTAAAACACCTGGTTCTTGCAAATACTTTTCACAGTTATATCATGTGGCAGGAAAACGACGATAACAGCAATCATGAAATTAAAACCAACTATCCGGAGGTCTGGGACACGCTTATGAGTATACGCGAAAAAGGAGCCGTTTCCAGTGACCCCGTACATCAGGAAATTTATGGCCGAGTTCCATATGGTTTTTTATATGCTTATAACCCGGATAATTTCAGAAGAAAGAAAGGTATCACCGATACGGCAAAAAATACTCCTGTAAGAACTCCCTATCCGAATCCAAACAATACAAAATTATATTATCAGATGGTAGGTAAGGACGGAGACTTCATCGTTGGCAGTGATATTGGAAATTTCGATTACCGTACGCAACTTAAGAACCTTAGTATGCCGGTACTTATCTACGGCGGCCGTTTCGACCGTGTTGCTGTTCCGGAAATGATGATCAAGTTTAAGGAATATTGCCCGCAGGCAAAATTTGTGATGTTCGAATATTCGGGCCATAACCCTCAGGTGGAAGAACCGGATGTTCTATTTCCGTTGTTAAACAATTTTCTTCATAGTTGAAAAAGTGAGGGACGTCTTTTATGGATTGTTCAGCTTTTTCATCAGTTCGGCCGACGTCTGCAGCATCAATGGTTTTTGATCCGGATTTTTGAAATTGAGATCGATCTGATAAGGTTCGTGTTGCAGGATGTATTCATCGAGGAAATCGAGGATAACGGGTAGTTTGTCGATCATTGGCAGCACAGCTATTTCATGACCCATCCCCTCTTCGCTGAACAAATAATAGGGAATATTATGTTCCTTTAAATATTTCGCGATCCATTCGGATCCGTAAAATCCTTTGTTGAAAAATTTTATCTTCTTATAAGGAACGATTTTGTCCTCCGTTCCATGGAACATCAGTCTGGGTGCCGGAGGATTTTTGAAACTGAGTTTTCCTTTTAAACTCAGAATGGCCCCGGAAAAAGTTATCAGTCCTGCGTATTGAAATCCAGAAGGCAATATGCCCGATTCTGCATATTCATTTTTACGTTCGAACTCGGCCGTGAGCGTTGTGATGGCTCCTGAGCTAGATCCGGAAAGAATAATCCTCGACGTATCTATACCCAGGCTATCCGCGTGTTTTATGACCCAGTTCGTTGCATCGTACAAATCGGCCACTGCCATATCCAGGGCGTTTTTGAGTGGTTTGATATTAAATTTCGAAACATGCTGAACACCCCTAAGCCCAAGCCGGTAGGAAATAGAAATGACCACATTATTATTTGCTGTCAGCGTGTTGAAGTAAGCATTATAAATCGTGTCGTCTCTCCTGCCTATGACAAATGCGCCGCCGAATACGAAGATAATGGCCGGTTTCTTTACTGACAGATCTGCGTCTTTCATTCTATAAACGTCCAGTGCGAGAGAACTGTCGCTTTTAACGGCATATACAAAAGTTTGTTTGAGAATAGCGGGGTTAATCGGCACACGTTGGGATAAACCAACACTCACTATCAGAATGGGAAAAATGGCTAAGTATTTTTTCATAAGTGGTTTTGAATGTCAGCGCTTTATCATTTTGTCCTTGACAATATCGTTGATTACTTTTTCCCGGAGGTTCTGACTGATCGCAATTTTTGCATTACCAATATTTAAAATATTGCCTTCAATACTTTTTATTTTACTGAGGTTCACTATAAAAGATTTGTGCACTTTGATAAATATTTCGGCTGGCAACTGTTCTTCCAGACCTTTGATTGTAATATACACCATCATTTTTTTGGAATTCGTGTAGAGCATCACATAATTCATCATCGCTTCGGCGTACAACAGGTCGTCGTAAAACACCTTCTCTATCTGGTTTTCAGATTTAATAAAAAAATGATTGCTGGGGTTGTTAACCGGTGAAGGCATCGTTTTTTTCTCTGCTTCCAGTTCTTTCACTTTATTGCATGCTTTCAAAAAGCGTTCCAGGGAAATTGGTTTTACCAGGTAATCCAACACGTCCAACCCGAATGCGTCAACGGCATACATCGGGTCGGCGGTAGTTATGATGATGTGCGCATCTAAATTTGTAGTCTTCAGGAAATCGATCCCATTTATTTTAGGCATGTTAATGTCCAAAAATATAATGTCAATGTCATACATATTCAGCAAGGCCACAGCCCTCAGGGGATTTTCCGCCTGACCCTTCAATTCCAGAAAATCTATCTCTTCAATAAATTCCTGTAGTACTTTACGTGCAATTGGTTCATCATCAACGATGATACATGTCAGTTTCATGTCAGGTTTATATTTAAATCTGTTTCGTAGTAATCTCCATCCGGCCTGGTAGCCAGTTCATATTTCCCCGCATATAATAATTCCAGTCTTCGTTTTAAATTACTAATGCCGATGCCCTTTGAATCCTTTACACGACCGGGCTGTGGTAAATCTTTTGTGTTTTTAAAGGAACTGTATAAATAATTCCCTTCCGTACTTATTTTAATACATATTTTATTCTCTTTTTCTGAATAATTGCTAACGAACTTAAATGCATTTTCAATCAAAACGACTAATAAAAGTGGAGCAATTTTCAATCCCTTATTTATATCTCCGATTTGAACATTTACGATTAATTTTTCATCCTTTCTTAGTTTTTGAAAAGCAATATAATTTTTTATATACTCCATTTCTTCGTCCAGATTTACCTTCTCTGCACCACAGTCGTACAGCTGATATCTAAGCAGTTCAGAAAACTGCAACAAGATGTTTCGGGCCATCTGGTTGCTTTTATCGATATGACCATATATGGTGTTCAGCGAGTTGAAAAGTGCATGGGGATTGATCTGTGCTTTCAGATAATCTAATTCGCTTTTTACTCTTTCCTTTTCCAATAATTCCAACTGCTGATGGGTCTGTATCCTGTCCGACAGCATTTTACCGATGGTAATCAGCAATACCCAGAGTGAAATATTAATTACGGAATTCAGGTATACTGTTTTAAAGTCAGCGATTGAGGTTGTATGAAAATAAAATCTGTTCATTTGTACGGCGATCAAGGCCCTGAGCCAGGCTGAAAGCGCTATGAGCAGAATGGTTGTTAAAATAAAAAGCGCATATTTTCTCCTAATCAACAACTTTGGTATGATCAGATTATTGACTATATAATAATCGGCAGTTATAAAAATCAGGTAGCAAAACTCTACGGTCATCGTCCGGGTGATTGTAAACGAATAAGTGCGGAAAACAGCCACCCATAACCCGTAAATGAATGCCCAAAACAGAGAATGATATAGGAAGGTCCTGCCTTTCAACTATAATATTTTAATAAAGGTAGCAACATCAAAGAGCTTGTCAGATTTTTTACACCAATGCCTTAAAATCCTTGATGATCGTACTTAATCAAGAAATTTGGCTGTATCCTGTAATTTCTTTCATCTGAAAAAAAGAAGGGCGGAAGTTTGAGCCCTAATCAATAAAATAAAAAAATGAAAAACATTAAACATTGGTTCTTTTACCCGCCTGTAACCGGTCAATCATCTATTATAATCATCCGACTGATGGCCGGGATGGTCTTTTTCTGGGAAGGGATTTTGAAATTTGTGTATCCAAATCAAGGTGTCGGAAGATTTACAAAACTGGGTTTTCCTTTTCCGGAAACGACGGCACACTTCGTAGCAACCGTTGAGATCATTGGCGGCCTGCTGTTGATCTTTGGACTGCTCACGAGGATCACAGCTTTTTATTTTATCATACAAATGTTGGTCGCTGTGCTGAGTACGAAGATCGATCTGTATTTTGGGAGAAGCCCACTACCCATGCCACCCGCTCCGCCAAAAACGGGCTTCTGGGCCGTTTTACACGAGATACGTTCTGACTATGCGCAGATCCTCAGTTGTCTTTTTCTATTGATCGAAGGTCCGGGCAGAAGATCACTGGATTTTATCGTTTCCACTTCTAAGAAATTATACCGGATAAGCGAGAAATCGTAACCTTCATTTTGAATTTTAAACGCTGCCTCCTATATCTTACATTAGAGTATTGTTCTAATTTTAAATTAACAAGATGGAAGTTCATAAGATTGTTGAATTTATATACCGGGGCCGTACCGACTATATTTTTGAACTGTTGAAAATTTCCAGTTGGAAAGATTTACTTCATCAGGGACAGATCAAACCATTGCAATGGCCGCTTTACTATGGAGACGCGACCGGTTTGAAAGCTG
>Ga0210396_10007396_pt1 | contig 10444 bp, 7 predicted proteins | sample IncBWH17OmetaG_FD_155466 | JGI IMG/M metagenome (GOLD analysis project Ga0210396, IMG submission 155466) | Forest soil microbial communities from Barre Woods Harvard Forest LTER site, Petersham, Massachusetts, United States - Inc-BW-H-17-O ... | reverse complement strand
CAGGGATATAAAAACTTCGGTACCAGTGTAGGACTGAATTTAAATATTCCAATCTATGACGGGAAACAGAAGAAAATGCAATACCGAAAGCTGGACGTTTCCGAAAGAACCAGGTCAAACTACAAATCATTTTATACAAGTCAATATTATCAGCAGGTTTATCAATTGAAACAACAATTGCAACAAACGGAGGCTCTGATTGAAGATATAAATAATCAAATAAAATATTCGCAGGGGCTGATAGAAGTAAATACCAAACTTCTTCAAACCGGTGATGCAAAGATTTCAGATCTGATTATTGCATTCAACAATTATCTGACGGCAAAAAATTTACTGACACAAAATAAAGTGAATCGATTCCAGATAATCAATCAAATAAATTACTGGAACCGGTAAAAAATTAAATCATGAAGAAGAGTTATCCATATCTCTTTTTATTTCTGGTGGTCCTGGAGGCATGCACTTCCAAGCCCGAAGGGAAAGAAGATATAGCTACTATCGTTCAGACACCCGTGACTCTTACGGGTATTGAAAAGGAACCAATGGCAGAATTCATTGAGCTCAATGCAACTTCTTCTTTTCTCCTTAAAAATTATGTAAAGGCAAATGCCAACGGATATATTGAGACCGCACATGTGACTCCCGGTGAATATGTCAGGTCTGGTGAAGTTCTGTTTACGATGAAAACAAAAGAAGCCGAAAGTATCGGCAATGCAATCAATCAACTGGATACATCTTTTAAATTCTCCGGAACCAATAATATCCGTGCGGGATCGGGGGGATTTATCAGTCAATTAAATCATCAGCCGGGTGATTACGTTCAGGATGGAGAACAACTCGCGGTGATCAGTGATGAGAGCAGTTTTGTGTTCCTGCTCGAATTGCCCTATGAGCTGAAACCCTATGTAAAACTCAACACCCGTATTGATGTTCAGCTTCCGGACGGAGAAAAACTGCCTGGCACTGTCAGTTCTTATATGCCAACCGTTGAAGCCGCTTCACAAACTATATCATTGGTGATTAAAGTGGACCCGGGGAAGAAGATTCCTGAAAATCTGATAGCAAAAGTAAAAATTCAAAAAATTATCCGGGACCATGCTGTTAGTCTACCGAAAGCATCAGTGCTCGCTGATGAAACGCAATCGTCATTTTGGGTTATGAAACTCATCGACAGCACAACAGCTATAAAAGTACCTGTTACGAAAGGGATAGAAACCAAAGACATGGTTGAAATTCTATCGCCTCAATTTACAACGGAAGACAGATTTGTTTTAACAGGCAATTACGGATTGGGAGATACTGCAAAAATTAAAATTGTTCAGCCCTGAGAAATGATGAAATCTTTTTTCCTAACATATAAGAATCCGCTCAGTGTTCTCATGGTCATCGTGATCGGAGGAGGATTGTTTGCATATAGCAGGATGCAAACGGCCCTTTTTCCCGAGATTAGTTTTCCAAAGATCAAGATAATTGCAGATGCAGGATTGCAACCAGTGAGTAAGATGATGATCACGGTTACAAAACCCCTGGAAAATGCCATTAAACAGGTTCCCGATTTAAATACGATCAGGTCTATTACCAGCAGGGGTAGTTGCGAGATTTCGGCATTTATGGAATGGAATGCAAATGTGGATCTTAGTCAGCAAAGGATAGAATCAAAAATAGCTCAGATCAGGAATAATCTGCCTCCGGAGACACAAATCACGGTTGAGAAAATGAATCCTTCTATTCTTCCGGTCATTGGATATATGCTGGAGAGCACGGTGAAGTCTCCCATCGAATTAAAACTAATTGCAAACTATACTATCAAACCTTTTCTTTCGCAGGTGTCCGGTGTGTCTGAAGTAAGGATAATTGGCGGGAAGGTAAAAGAATATCGCATTCAACTGGATCTTCACAAAATGAGTGCTCTCTCAATTACACCGGATCTTATCAATACAGCTCTTTCCCAAACAAATTTTATACGGTCGAATGGTTACTTATCAGACTACCGGTTCCTTTATCTGACAACAACTGACGCAACGGTTCATACGATCGATGACCTGAATAATATTGTAATTCGTAATGATGGGAAACGTGTTGTTCGTATCCAGGATATCGCAACAGTTGATATAAGGGAAGCGGCCGCGTACACCAAAATAAATGCGAACGGAAAAGAGGGAGTTCTGATTGCCATCATTAAACAGCCCAATGCAAATCTGATCGAATTGTCTGATCAAATGCAGGTCAAGCTTTCCGAATTAAAAAACATCCTCCCGAAAAACATACATATTGAGCCTTATTATATTCAGGCTGATTTTGTAAGAACTTCCATACGGAGTGTGTCGGACAGTTTATGGATTGGTCTTGCCTTGTCAATTATTGTTGCCATTTTGTTTCTGCGTTCACTGAAGGCAAGCGTCACGATTCTCTTCACAATTCCAATAACCATATGTTTGACTCTGATAGTATTATATGCTTCCGGTTTTACACTAAATATAATGACGCTTGGTGCTATTGCTGCAGCAATCGGTTTGATCATTGATGACGCGATTGTGGTGGTAGAACAAATACACCGAACTCACGAAGAACATCCGGAAGAACCAACTGTACCACTATTACAAAAAGCCATTCGGTATCTGTTGCCTGCCATGGTGGGTTCTTCGTTAACCACGATCGTCATTTTTCTCCCTTTTATATTCATGAGCGGAGTTGCAGGAGCGTATTTCAAGATTCTTACCAATACCATGATTATAACACTGGTATGTTCTTTTTTTGTAACCTGGATTGGCCTTCCGGTTGTCTATCTGATTCTTTCCAAAAATTCTCCTAAAAAAATAATCAAGCCACACACTCTGAAGAATCAGAAATGGGTTTCTTTTTTCATCTTTCGTCCCTGGATCAGTTTCCTTTTAATAATCGCGTTGATTGGTTCGATGGTAATTATTCTGCCCAGGTTGGAAACCGGATTTCTTCCCGAGATGAATGAGGGAAGTATAGTACTGGACTATGCATCACCTCCCGGTACTTCTCTGGAAGAAACGGATCGTCTGTTGAGGGAGGTCGAGAAAATCCTGAAAACCATTCCTGAAGTATCCGCATATTCACGAAGAACAGGTACACAAATGGGATTTTTTATTACGGAGCCAAATACAGGCGACTATCTGATTCAGTTAAATAATGAAAGAAATCGCAGTACGGAGGAAGTTATTTCTGACATACGTTCTAAAATTGAAACATCACAACCGGCACTCAGGGTAGATTTCGGACAGGTGATTACCGGATATGTTGGGGGATCTATGAGTTCGGTGCAACCCGTGGAAATAAAAATATTCGGGGATAATCAGGAACAGTTGCATAATCTTTCCAAACAGGTTGCCGGAATCGTGTCGGGTGTAAAAGGAACCGCGGATGTTTTCGACGGTATTGTAATTGCGGGTCCATCCGTAACGGTTACTCCCAATTATAACAAACTCGCTCAATTTGGTATAACCCCCGCTGCATTGCAATTTCAATTGCAGAATTACCTGGAAGGAAATGTGGTTGGAGAAATGCTGGAAAAAGAACAATCAACTTCGATCCGAATGTCGTACCCTGATAATCTCAAACAAACTGTGTCAGACATATCACAATGGCAGATCTTCCTCCCAAATGGAAAACTAAATCCTATTGGGTCGTTGGCAAATGTGCAAATCAATCCCGGCGATGCCGAAATTCAACGGCAGGATTTACAGTCGATGGGTGTAGTAACAGCGAGACTGGAAAATAGTGATTTAGGAACTGTCATCAGGAGTATTCAATCGGAGGTAAAAACAAAAGTGAATTTGCCCCAGGGATATCATATTACCTACGGAGGATCTTATGCAGATCAACAGCAGTCGTTTCAGGAACTATTACTTATACTCATCGCTGCCAGTCTGCTGGTTTTTTGTGTCATACTTTTTTTATTTAAAGAATTTAAGCTGGCGTTTATTATTTTAATCATTTCAGTTTTGGGAATTTCCGGAAGTTATCTGGCACTATTCATTACAGGAACGCCACTTAATGTGGGAAGTTATACCGGCCTCATCATGATTGTAGGAATTATTGCAGAGAACGCAATCTTCACAATTCTGCAATTCAGGGAGGCAAGACAAACCAAATCTGTTGACCAATCTGTCATTTATTCCATTTCTACCCGTCTGCGTCCAAAACTTATGACTGCTTTTGGGGCGATCATCGCACTGCTCCCTCTGGGCCTCGGGATTGGAGCAGGCGCACAGGTTCATCAGCCATTAGCCATAGCAGTTATCGGAGGTTTTATTATTGCCATTCCTCTTTTGCTCATAGTTCTGCCATCGTTGCTAAGACTTGTATACAATAGAAATCAAATTTCAGTTGTTCTTTAAATTTTAAAAACTCAGTTATGAAAAAGTCAATCCTTAAAGTCTGTCTTGCTTTTTTAATTATTTATTTTAACAGTTTCAGCCTGTCTGCACAAAGTCAGTATAAAGTAGCCACAGTTTTTCATATTGCGAGTTCGGGGGGATGGGACTATATCGCATCCGGACCTGATAATAATCGTTTGTACGTTTCTCATGGAACGCAGGTTAATATTTTGGATGAAACCACAGGTGATTCCATCGGCGTGATTCCAAATACAACCGGAGTACATGGGATAGCTTTTGTGCCATCACTTGGAAAGGGGTATACCAGTAACGGAAGATTAAATACCGTTACGGTATTCGACCTGAAAACAAATCAGGTGTTGAGTCAGATAACTGCGGGAACGAACCCGGATGCCATTATGTATGACGAATTCTCTAAAATGATTATCACCTGTAATGGTCGCAGTAATGATCTGAGTCTGATAGATCCCGTTTCGGAAAAGATAGTTGCTACAATACCTGTAGGCGGAAAACCTGAAACAGCTGTTTCCGACAAAAAAGGGAAAATTTTTGTAAACATTGAAGACAAAAACGAAATCATCGCAGTGGACATTACAGCTCATACCATATTGAACCGATGGAGTCTTTCACCATCAGAAGGTCCAACAGGCCTCGCCATTGATTTAAAAAACAATCGACTGTTTTCAGGTTGCGACAAAACACTGGTGGTGATGGATGCAGCTTCCGGCAAAATAATTCAACGTGTTACTATTGGAAATGGATGCGACGGTGTTGAATTCGATCCTGAACTGGGTTACGCTTTTGCAAGTTGTGGTGAAGGTGTACTAAGTATTGTAAATGAAAAAAATGGTGTGTATAGTCTCCTGGAAAATGTGCCGACCAAGGCCAGCGCAAGAACCATTGCATTGAACAAAAAGACACATACTGTTTATTTGCCCGCAGGAGAATTTGGTAAGGCAACCACGCAGGGTTCAAGGCCTCCATTGGTTCCTGGCACATTCCAGGTTCTGGTCGTAAAACGCTGACAAATTATTAGCAGCGAAGATTGGTTCCTGGATTTGTGATCATTAAACTTGCTTACAATTCGGGTCTGGCAAACTCCGGATTAAGTGGCCTTATGTTTCCGTCCAAATCGATAAAATCTTCTTCTTTCAAAATTGGCGTATTTCCATTCGTCATCTGGATAATACCATCAGGCATGACGATTGAACCATTTTTTAAAGTAATCGGATTTATAAGCGGATATAAATTTCCCCGTCTAACAAGTTTAACTTGGCCACCCTGCATTACGAGACCATCTTTCACCAATCTATATTGCTCATTTGAATCGAGAGGATATGATATGTATTGAGTTGATAAGACTTTTTTATTCTCGTTCATAATCTTTATGAGCGTATCCTGAAAATTAGGGTAACGTACCTGCGAGAAAGCACTTGATACACTTAACATCATTACCAATATGGCAAATTGTATTTTCATGACCTGTCTTTCTTATATCTCGGCAATACCAGTGCCATCCGGTAAAATCCGAAGCGTCGGCGTTTATAACACACAGGTTCTTAATCAGATGAAAACTCTGTTAAATCGTATTCAAAAAACGTGGGATAATGAGACAGGATGTCTTAAAAAGAAAAAACCGCCAGTTTTATTCAGCGGTTTTTCAAAAATAGGATCTTAACGGTCTTTACATCAGGATTGGATAAATGGTTTTTTCGGATTGGATCGGTTATTTCTTTCGGATTGGATATATCAAAAGTATGTTCATTTAGGTAAACCGGAAAGCGCGGGAACACTCGATTTTCACGTAGGTTTACGATCGTAAAAAAACGATTTTCCCCAGAAAACTAATTGATGGCATGGTTTTTTAAGATGTATGTCGTAACAAATACGCCCGACCTATAACATGAAAAAATCTATAATCGTATTTCTTTGCCTTTTAACGGGAATTTTTGCAATTGCTCAGGAACCGCCCCATCCGCCTGTTCCGCCACATCCACCGTTACCCCCTCATCCCCATCCTCATTATGTGCACCATGGTTACGCCTATTATCATCCTGTGCACCACCATCATTACTATCATCATTACCACCACCCTTATCATCATTATTCTTATCACAGCAGCGCACATTTGCCGCCGAGGCCGCCAGCTCCGCCAAGGCCGCCAGCTCCGCCTCATCCTTAGGAGATTGATTTACTTAACGTCTCTTAACTTTTGCTGCAGAAAAGATTTACCTGTGTGTTGGTCCGGATAATTTCATCAAAATCGGGTTCCGATAGTCCCTGCTCATTAATTATTCGCGGAAGAAATCCGAAGCTCTTGATTAAATCGATATAATCTATTGGATTATGATTGATTTCCTTCATCATCCCCGGAGAAAACTCGGTCATCAGATATTCTGTCTGTGCCAGAGAACGCGTAGCACCCGATAAAGCAGCAAATTCGAATCCTTCGATATCAATCTTTATCAATTTAATTTTACTGTTTGCAAGTCCTTTTTCTTTTAGAAACGCATCGAGTTGCACTGTTTCAACTTCAGCTGTTCCTACAGAATTTCGCTGGCGAATAAAAGAATGCCTGCCCTGATTATATTTTTTATAAAGATGAAGTGTCATTTTTCCCGGAGTATCACTTACGCCGACGTTAAAAACCTGAATATTGTCTTTCTTGTTTAATGCCACATTTGATTTTAATAAAGAATAATTAAAACTGTCCGGTTCAAATGTCAGCACTTTGGGTTTACTCTTGTGCGATAATACGATGGAATACCATCCTATATTCCCGCCAATATCAATAATAAGATCATCGTCGTTTATTCCGATTTTCTCCAGTAAAAAACTTGTAATATGGTCTTCTGAATACACACCCTTTTTGTAATAAATGTCCCTTCCCCCTCCATCCTTAATATGAAATCTGAATTTCATATCGTATTTTTTGGCGTATGCTACAAGCGTCTTCTCATTGGTAAAAACACTGAAAAATATATGTTTAATATAGTTACCAAATAATTTTAAACTTGACATGGGTTAAAATTTATCCTACCACTGCGGAAGGTAGTCAGGATATTAATAATCGCAAAATGAATTGAATGCCTGGACGATTTCTAAGCACAAAATCATGAATGCCGTAATTTGTTGAAATTAACGAAAAGCGTGACTAACTTCAGTTGATTCCTGCAGGAAACAAATTTGGAATCATATAGGTTATGCCAACCTGGAAAACATTGTTTTTGATACTCGCATCATTATAAGCGTTGCTGCCATCTTTAGGTGTCTCAGTTAACGCGAGATTATAACGGATATCAAGACCGAAATTTTTGGGCAGGTTGCAACCAATACCAAAAGTCCAGGAATATCCACTGGAGTTCGTTTGTGATTTAATATTAGCGGTAGGAAAACCTTCTTCTGAAAGCCTGCTGCCCAATAAAAATCCCACTTGCAATCCGGCTTCTGCATAAAGGTGAATAGGGGATACATATTTCAACATAATCGGGAAATTAAGGTACTGCGAGGAATACTCACCGGTTACACCCGAGAGATCTACGTGGGCACCCTGACCTGAATAAACAGATTCTATTTGAACGAATAAAGCGGTAGAAAGCGGAATGGCCACTACTATGCCCGCATTAAAATTTGACAGGGACGAATAAGAATAGAAATTCGAGGCAATAGGAGTATAAAATGAAGACAGATTATATCCCGCTTTAGCGCCAACCTGAATTTGCGAATTCGAAACGAAAAAGCTTATAATAAAAAAAAACAGGAATGAAAATCTTTTCATAATGGTATCCGGGTTGGTTACTTCAAGGGATGAAGATATAAGACTCGTAAAAATGTAATTGTTAATTATTTACAAAAGGTTGGATACCGGGAAATCCGGTCAAAGTTCAGCCACAATATATTATTATGCCTTTTTGTATCCCAGGCTGAACTGATACCAGTTTTCTTCAGGCTTGGATGCGCCACTGTTGTTCGAATTATAGCTCCTTCCGCCGCCCATTCCGTGCATTCCTCTCATGCCGGTTCCGCCATACGAAGAATGAGGCCGATATCCATTTGTGTTAGTGCCTGAATTATGGTGCAATGTGTTTACAATGATTCCAACACTTAAATTCCGGGCTGCCTGGCTGGCTTGCAAATCTGAACCGAAAATATTCCTGATGGGGATAGAAGCTTCGTATGCAAGGCTGCTGTCTTCGTTTATTCTGATGGCAACATGGATATCATTTTGTTTATAGGAAACATCAAACTGTCCATTCTCCAGATTGAGAAAACCAACCGTATTGTAATAATCGGACTGGGAAATCAATTGTTCTTCGTTCGTTATGTTTTCTGAATATCTTATGGGATTACCTGCTCTGTTCTCTGTAGGGTCGTCTGGTTTTCTCTCAGGATAAACCAGACTCATCTTTTTGTCCTTTTCTCCTTTAGGATCTAAACAGATACTCATTCCGGCTTTCAAAATTCGTTTTTTTAACGATTCATCCTTTGAATAAACGCACACATAAATATTCCGATTATCATTGGTTACGGAATATTGCATGGTATATTCAGCATTGCTAAAACGCAAGGGCAATCCCCAATCACTAATATTGCCATCAACGACAACTGGTTTGGTTTGAAAATGTCCCTCCGGCATCAGTTTAGCTGAACAGCCAACCAGCAAAAAAAAACCACAACATAGCAGTGGAAGAAACGAAATGTTTTTCATACAACCTTTAACGGGCAAATTAATCAGGGGAAAGCTATTGAAAAGCTAAAAGAAGTTAAGGGTTGGTTAGCAAATCGTATTTTTAATATCCGCTTATCTGATTAAAACCATTGTTCCCTTTTTTGTAACAATTGTTCCCTGATAGTCGGTGCCCTGCACCATCCACACATAACCGCCAATGGGTTGGGGAACGCCGTTCAAAAGGCCGTCCCAACCATTACCGAGCGCATTTGTACTATAGACCAGCTGACCCAGTCTGTTATATATTCTGAAATAGGAAAGCGATGCAATACCCACCGCAACAGGTTTGAAAATTGAATTGAGGGAAGTGCCGGGAGTAAATGCATTTGGAACAAATATGTCTGGTTTCGTTTTAAAAACTTTTACAGTAATATACCCGACACCCGTACATCCGGCGGGCGTGGTAACTTTAACCTCGTATTTTATAATATTATCGTTTGTTGTATAAGTTGCAACAGGATCTGATATCAGAAAATTACTGAGTTCCGTGGCCGGTGTCCATAAAAATTCATCCGGCCCGGCATCACTGGAATAAGCATTGAATTGCATCAATTGTCCCGCAACGACCGATGTGTCTCTTCCCGCATCTACAACAACTGGTTCCAATACCTTCACCTTAAATGTATCTAAAAGTGGATTGGGACAACCACTGTTTACAATTCGTAAAATATAATTTTCAGAACTATCTGGAGAAACCTGAGCAGAAAAGACAAAAGGAGTACCTGTGACACTGCCAGCGCCCAATGCAGCGGGGCTCCAGATATAATTCGTTCCAATGTTGATATTTGCCTGTAATAACGCCATGGTACCGTAGCATATAGTGGTATCCGAAGGTGCGATATTGGCCTGAGGAAATGGAACCGGATTAAATGTGATAGTGGCTATAGAACTGGTATCCGGGGGACAAACACCATTTTTATCAATTAGCCTGTATTGACTCGTGGATGTGATATTACTTACAATATTGGAAGGCGTTGAGTTAACCGGTGTGTAGTCTGACCAGTTTATACCATCCGATGAAAATTGCCAGTTTTGAACATCTCCCACATTTCCCGAAAGCAAAAGCGTCTCACCTATATTTTGTCCCGCACATAAAATAGCATCGGGTGGATCAATTTGTCCGCCAATTGTTTTTTGATCAACTGCAATCGTAGCGACACTGCTCGTATCCGGTGGGCATACCGTGCCTTTCCCAACGACTACTTCATACATCGTTTTCGAATTTAGGTTTGCGGCAATGTATTGAGTGGAAAGGTCAGGGATCACAGACCATGTGACGCTGTCGGTCGATGAGAGCCAGTTATAAATAGTTCCTGAGTACCTTGATAGATTTAATGTACTGCTGTTT
>Ga0210396_10007395_pt1 | contig 10444 bp, 8 predicted proteins | sample IncBWH17OmetaG_FD_155466 | JGI IMG/M metagenome (GOLD analysis project Ga0210396, IMG submission 155466) | Forest soil microbial communities from Barre Woods Harvard Forest LTER site, Petersham, Massachusetts, United States - Inc-BW-H-17-O ... | reverse complement strand
ACATGGCCGTGGTGAAAGCCGAAGTCGATTTCATCAAATCCAGCTTCCGCGCCAACGGCAAAGTGCCCGAGATCATCGTCCACGAGCACTGCGGTGAATCCGGCGCGATCGGTGCCGCGCAGGAAGCCCTGCGCCTCTGGACCAACGGCAAAAAAACGACCTTCATCGGCATCGAAGCCGTCGCCAACATTCGCTATCGCACCACACGCAACGAAGAGACGCGCTGCTATTTCTGCAAGAACAATTGCCTGCGCACCTTCATCGATGTGGACGTGAGCGGCGCAGAGCAGACAGCGGCCGTCGCGGCCGATCGCGTGGCGACACCCGAAGAAATCGCCGTAGCGGCTACGCAACTCCCCAGCCTCGAAGCCATCCAGGCCAACCTGCCTCCCGTCGAAGCAGCGCACGGCTCGTCTTGTAGCACAGGTGGGGGCAGTACCGGCGGCGGATGCGGCTCGCACGCGCCCTCGCCTTTCAAGGCCAAGGCCGAGCCGCTCATCCAGATTCAGATCTCTCCCGGCTCCAGCAAGGTAATCGAACTGCCCAAGCCCGTCGAATTTCAACCGCGCAAGACCAAGGTGCCGCTGCGCGTGGGCGAGCAACGCCTCATCATCGCGACCTGCGAAAAGGGAACCGTCGAAGACCTCGCCGACATGAAGGACATCAAGTCCGACATCGACAAGATCAAGGAAGCTAATCCCAACTTCGTCGATATCGCCGCGCACGATGTCTTCCGGCCGCGCGATGTCGAAGTGGTCGCCGACCCCGTTCCCAGCACGAAGGGTTTCTTCATCGCCAAGGCCATCAAGGAACGCGTTCCTCTGATGGAGCGCCGCAAGGACTTCCGCATCGGTATCCCGCGCCTGCTCAACACCTACACCTATGCACCTCTCTTCAACGCCTACTTCGCGGCCCTCGGCCTGAAGTCGGAGAACATCCTCTACTCCGACTACACCACGCCCGAACTCTATCGTGCAGGCGCAAGCCGCGGCGCCATCGACCCCTGCTATCCGTCGAAGATCGGCATCGCCCACGTCTACAATCTGCTTGCCACCAAGCACACCAAGAAGCCGCTCAACGCCATCTGGTTCCCGATGTACGACGTGCTCCACAGCCACCTCGTCAACCTGACCGGCTCAAACGCCTGCCCGACCGTGACGGCGACGCCTGAAGTCGTTAAAGCCGCCTTCACCAAAGAAAGCGAGATCTTCGCCGAGAACAACATCCTCTACATGGACCCGATCCTCAATCTCCAGGACCAAAAGATCTGCGCCGACCAGATGTTCAAAGCCTGGGGTCCAGTCCTCGGCCTCAGCCGCGAAGAAAACGAACGCGCCCTTGAGATCGGGTTCAAGGCGCTCGCCGCATGCGAGTCCGACATCCGCCGCCAGGCCCGCGAGACCCTCGACCAGCTTGAGCGCGAAGATCGCATCGGCATCGTCATGCTGGGCCGCGTCTACCACCACGATCCCGGCCTGAACCACGAAATTATGGAGGAATTCCAGAAGCTCGGCTATCCAGTCTTCTCGCAGAGTACGCTGCCCACCGACGAAGATATGCTCGACCGGCTCTTCGGCGATGAAGTCCGCGCCGGGCTCATCACCCATCCGCTCGATATCTCCGACGTCTGGAAGAACCGCTACTCTACCAGCACCAACCACAAGGTCTGGGCCGCAAAGTTTACAGCCCGCCATCCGAATCTCGTAGCGCTCGAAGTCTCCAGCTTCAAGTGTGGACACGACGCTCCGATCTACGGCGTCATCGAGGGCATCATCGAGCAGTCGGGCACGCCCTACTTCTCGTTCAAAGATCTCGACGAGAACAAGCCCTCCGGCTCCATCCGCATCCGGGTCGAAACCATCGATTACTTCCTCCGCCGCTATCGCGAGGACATCATCAAGCGCCGGCAGCTCGAGGGAGACATCGAAGCCCAGCTTGCAGCCTTCGAGCGCCAGCTTCGCAATCAGCCCGAAGATCGCATTCAGGTAGAGAGCGACACCGTAGCGCTGGCCGGAGACTGACAGCGCGATCTGCATGCCGATACGCTTCGGGTCCATCAACAGGTATGTGCTCTCCAATCTGGGGCACCGCCCTGTCCGCGCGCTGCTGAGTATTCTCGCCATTGCCGTTGAAGTGACCATGATCCTCACGCTCGTCGGCGTGAGCTATGGAACCCTCGATGCGACTGCCCGCCGCGCGCGAGGCGCCGGTGCGGACATCATGATCCGGCCGCCCGGCTCATCGATCATCGGACTCAGCTCGGCCCCCATGACCGACAAGCTGGTCCCGATGCTCGCCCAGCAACCGCACGTCATCGTCGCAACAGGTACCGTCGTCCAGCCCCTCGCCGGTCTCGACACCATCACCGGCCTCGACCTCGACCAGTTCAGCAGGATGAGTGGCGGCTTCCACTTCCTTCACGGCGGTCCATTCCAGAAGGACGACGACATGCTCGTCGACGAGTACTACGCTCGCGAAAAGCATTTTCACGTCGGCGACACCATCCACCTCATCGACCACGACTGGCGCCTGGCTGGAATCTTCGAATCAGGTAAGCTCACTCGCATTGCCGTGCAGTTGCCTGTGCTCCAGCAACTCACCGGAAATCCCAGTCACCTCAGCCAGATCTACCTCAAGCTCGACGATCCCAGCCGCGCGCAGGAAGTCGTCAATGAGCTGCACAACAAGCTGCCCAACTACCCCATTTACACCATGGAAGAGTTCACATCGATGCTCTCGATCAACAGCGTGGGACTGCTGCGCAACTTCATCGGAGTCGTCATCGGTGTAGCGGTGATCGTCGGCTTCATCGTGGTCTACATGGCCATGTACACCGCGGTGCTCGAGCGAACCCGCGAGATCGGCATTCTGAAAGCGATGGGAGCCTCCGCCGCCACCATTCTCGGGCTGCTGTTGAAGGAAACACTCTTCCTTGCACTTTCCGGCATCGTCGCCGGCATCGCTCTGACCTATGGCTCGCAATGGTGCATGCACCACCTCGTGCCGTCCAGCTTGGTGCAGGAGACCGTGTACGGATGGTGGCCGATCGCGGGAGTAATTGCCATCGCGGGCGCTCTCCTCGGCGCCGTCGTCCCGGCGACGAAAGCCGCAAAGCAGGACGTCACACAAGCTCTTGCTTACGAATAAATATCCAGATGACCGCGAGGCACCGCTATCCGCGACCCGGAGATGCTTTCCGTGCCGCGACTGGTTTTGATTCTAAAGAAGGATGCTTCATGACCGGTTTCGGCCGTTGCTGAAGCTGCTCCCCTGGCGACCGCCACGGCTCAACTGAAAACAACTGCTTGCAGGAATCGCATAGCCAGATGATCCGCCGCTTCACGGCGCTGCTCTCATCTTCTACGCAATCGATGGAATGCAGGGTACCGCTGCGCAGGTACAAGGCTTCGTTTCGGCAGTGCGGATTAGCGCATTTCATGTCTGGAGCCTCCTTCGGGGTCTACCGAGGCAACATCTGAACGCGGGCAATAGAAATCCTGCCTACTCAAGGTAGCGGACTCCAGCATGGTAACTCTGTGACTACAATCACACCAGCCGCTCTCGTGTTAGGCAGCGTCCCACTATCGCGTGATGAAAGTCACCGCCGTTTTTTTCCGCTTCTAGATAGGGTTAGACCAGCATCAATGGAACCTGCGCACTCGATTTCTGCTGAGCACCCAGATGTGCCCGCGAGACAACAGGATTAGTAAAGGCTATCAATTCCCCGGTGAAGGGGCTAATCTGTGAGCAACAAACGGGGTGTCAGATGAGAGCGGAAGCCGAAAAAACTGATTCAACCGTGCTGACATGCTGGAAAGACATTGCCAACTACCTTGGCAAGGGCGTCCGTACAGTTCAGCGATGGGAACAGGAGTTCGGGCTTCCTGTTCGGAGGCCCAAGGGCATCGCTCACAAGAGCGCCGTCATTGCCTACGCCCGTGATCTGGATGCCTGGCTGGAATCAAAGTGGACGCAGAAAAACGGCCACCACGCCGCTCACACCGCCGGTGCCACTTCCAACTTGGACGAGCTCATTCGCACCGCCCAGGAATTGCGGACCACTCACGACAGCCTACTGCGCGAGACCCGGGCAGCCTTGACTACTCTTGTGGCCAATTGTTATGAGCTGACGTCGCCGAAATATCCTAGACGAGCGAAAGTCGATTGACCGGACGATTGCCGTCTCCTCAGTCTTGATTGACCCGTCCTGAGAAGCGCTTACAGCGAATCCTTGCTGTGTTCGGACGCTGGAAAACTAACTCTGAACTGGCGTCGCGCGGACCTCACTCCACCGGAGCGCTATAATTCTGCTTTCCAGTCGTCCTTCCACGAGGTACACAGGGCGCGCCCACGGCCCTGCTCAGTTTCGTAATCCTCCAGGGAACGGCAGAAATGGCGGATGCGAATGACTGCCTCGAAAGGAAGCCGCCGGGGGAACCAAAAGAAAGCTTCGGCCAATGCCGCCAACTATCAGCCCCGGTATAGTGGCGACAGCGGGAAGAGCGGATTCCCCGTGGTCGGAATAGGTGCTTCAGCCGGTGGCCTCGAAGCATTTACATCATTGCTCAAGGCCTTGCCGTCCGATCTGGACATGGCTTTCGTCTTCGTGCCCCACCTCGATCCCTCGCGTGAGAGCGCATTTACGCAGATCCTGCCCCGCTCAACCTCGATGCCGGTGGTAGAGGTAACCGACGGCATGGCGGTGGAACCGAAACATCTCTACGTGATCCCGCCGAATCGAGACCTTACCATTCGCGATTTCCGGCTCCGCCTTGACCATCGCGATGAGCGCCGATCCGTCAGCACTACCATCGACATCTTTTTCCGCTCTCTGGCCACCGACCAGGGAAGCAACGCCATCGGGGTGATCCTCTCCGGAACCGGTTCTGATGGCACCCAGGGATTGACGGCCATCAAGGGAGAGGGCGGCATCACCTTTGCTCAGGACACTGCCTCAGCCAAGTACGACGGCATGCCTGCCAGCGCCATGGCAGCCGATTGCGTCGACTTTGTGCTGCCGCCTGACGCAATTTCCGCGGAACTTGCCCGCATAAGCCGACACGCCTATATAGCCGGCCCGCACCTGCTGCCAGCCGAAGAGGACGGCAAAGGAATCGACTTACACATGGCCGAAGTTTTCCGCCTGCTGCGGCGGGCCTTTAATGTGGATTTCTCCGAATACAAGCCTCCAACCATCAGTCGTCGCATCCAGCGCCGGATGGCTCTGCACAAAATCGACAAGCTGGCCGACTACGTAAATCTGCTGACCCGCGACCGCAACGAGCTGCGGTCGCTCTATCAGGACCTGCTCATCAACGTCACCAGCTTTTTCCGCAACCCTGAGACATTTGATGCGCTCAAGCGGATCGTATACCCCGCCATGCTGAAAGCTCGCGGCTCTTCGCCAGGCCCCATCCGCATCTGGGTTCCCGGTTGCTCGACCGGTGAAGAGACTTATTCGCTCGCCATCTCGCTTGTCGAGTATCTCGGTGACGAGCGTGCAGAGGTGCCCGTCCAGATCTTCGGCACCGACCTGAGTGAAACTGCGATACAGCGCGCTCGCTCCGGCATTTACAAGGAAAGCATTGAGGCGGACGTAACCCCGGTTCGTCTGCGGCGCTTCTTTCATAAATCAGACAACGGGTACCAGATCAGCAAGACCATCCGCGATCTTTGTATCTTTTCTACTCAGAACGTCTTCAGCGATGCCCCTTTTTCCCGTATGGATCTGGTGAGTTGCCGGAACGTCATGATTTATCTGAGCCAGTTGCTGCAGAAGAGAGTCATACCGATCTTTCACTACGCTCTCAACCCAATGGGTTTCCTCCTGATCGGCAACACGGAAGGCTTGCTGGGTACCGGCTCGGAGTTATTCGAAATGGCTGACAAAAAGCACAAAATCTATCGCAAGAAAATGGTTGCAACGCCTGTCAACTTCCCCATGTCCGTGGGGGCCGCGGAACCTCAAACCGAGGGGCTCGAAACTCCCGCGCCTCCGGTCAAGACGCCCGAGATATTCAAGGCTCCTGCCGAACTGCAGCGCGAAGCAGACCGCCTGCTTCTGGCACGTTATACGCCTCCGTCCGTGGTGATCAACGACCACCTTGAGATTCTTCAAAGCCGCAGCCATACCGGAACGTTTCTGGAGCTGCCGACCGGCAAGGCCAGCCTCAATCTGCTGAAAATGGCGAGGTCTGGCCTGCAGTTCGAGCTGCAGGGGGCAATCGACGAGGTGCGCAAGACCGGCATCGAAGTCGAGCGTCAGAACATCCAGTTCGACGGGGATGGGCTTATAAGGCAAGCTACCATCCGCGTCATTCCTTTTATGGCGCCCGTTCAGAATCAACAAAACTTCCTGATTGTTTTCGAACTTCAGGTTCCGGAATCAGCGCAGCCTCAGCAGGCAGCCCGGGCGCTGGCGAAAGTCGAGCAGTCGGAACTGGAGAAACAGGTGTCGCTCCTGAAGCAGGAGCTGGGAGCGACCAAGGAGTATCTGCAATCCATCATTGAAACGCAGGAAGCGACCAATGAGGAGCTGCAGTCGGCAAACGAAGAAATTCAGTCCGGCAACGAGGAGCTGCAGAGCACGAATGAAGAGCTGCAGACTTCGAAGGAAGAACTCGAATCAGCCAACGAAGAGCTGCACACCGTCAACGAAGAGATGCAGCACCGCAACGAGCTGCTGGCGCAATTGAATAATGACCTCACCAATCTGCTCAACAGCGTAAACATCGCCATCGTAATGGTGGGACTCGACCTGAGCGTGCGCCGCTTCACATCGCAGGCGACAACAATGTTCGGGCTGGTGCCCGGTGATGTAGGCAGGCCGATACCCCGATTGAAACTGAAGATTGATTCCTCAATTCTGGAACAGATGATGCTCGATGTGATCGGCGATGTCCAGGCCAAGCAGTTCAGAGTGCAGGACCGTGAGGGGAAGTGGTGCAATCTCCGCATCACGCCCTATCGCACTCTGGATAATCGCATCGACGGGGCTGTTCTGAGCGTGCTCGACAGGACTGCGTTTGACGAAGCTTCCACAATCGAGGACGCTACCGACGGTCAGAAACCGCCAGTCAGGAAGCGCCCATCTGCAGCAAAAGCGCGATCGAAAGTGAAGTGATCGCGCCACCGGCGGACAACGCGCCCTAGACAACGTGGAGCAGCCAGAGAATCACCACGATCACCACAATCAGCCCTAAGCCGCCGCTCGGATACGGCCCCCAATTGCGGCTGTAAGGCCACGCCGGCACTGCGCCAATCAGCAGCAGAACGAGAATGATCAAAAGGATGGTCATAAATTGATTCTCCTTGTTCATCGAGCCCGCACCCCCTGCCATCTCCAATCGCGGGCATTAACCTAAGTAAGCGTTATGTAACTACACCTGATCTGATTTCCCGATCCGATTCGAGGAGCGAGCCAACCGGTTGCTGGCGCCCGCTCCTCATCCCGCCGTAGTCACCTACTGCGCGGTCCGGAAATACTTGCTGATGGTCTCAAGGAACTCCCTGGACGCAGGCGGCGGCGGAACATTCCCATGCAGGATGCTATCGAAGCTATGCGATCCGCTGTAAAAGGTATCGGTGTCGTCTTTGTTTTGGCTTACCGAAACGCCGTTCAGATCAATACCTGCGAACAGCCCCCTGGCTCGCGACCAGGTCAGCAACTCCGCTCTCATTGAAATATCTGTCGAGGCCTGCGTATCCCGTCCCACCGGGCCTGCGGCCGCCGAAGCATCGCCGCCAATCTTGAACTTGCTCGCCAGCAGATCCTGAAAGCCCTTCTGATTGATCGCGACAAGCACAAGATCGGTGCCCTGTCCGCCTATCTGAAATCCGAAAGAACCGCCGGCCATCCGGATAAAGACCGGTCCGCTCCAGCCATGTCCGGTGCGGCAGGTTACGACACCCTGTCCATATTCCGCTCCGAAAATGAATGCGCCCTTCACCACGCCGGGGATTACGCCGATGCAGACAGCCTGCTTCGCGATACCGTCAGGAATGGACTTATCGGGAGTCGACATGATTTCGTCGAGCACAGCACGCGCCGAGCTGATCCGATCATCGAGCTTTGCGGTGTCGGAGGCGCAAAAAGCGGGAACGGACATTCCGGCGAGACACACGACAACAAGTAGCTTTTTCATGGCATTTCCTCTTCTGTCACGGGCAGATATGAAGTGGTTTCTCCACCCGTTTTGGTAGGATGCAAATTCCGCGTTTGGCGACAATCGCAAACTTCACAAGAATTGCTATATCTCTCATCGCCTTATCTATCGCCCCCGCATACAAGGCCCCACACCGTCGCGTATCAGTCCGATTTCTATAGAACCCCGGACCGGTTTCTGTAAAATCAGAGGCGATGAGCGGGCTGGATCAACTTCGCTCCCATCGCATTTGGATTGGCTCTGAGTGGTGGCTCGGTTCGCGGCATCGCGCATATCGGCGTAGCCAAGGCTCTCGCCGACTACGGTATCCGGCCCTCAGTCATCACCGGCACAAGCGCCGGCAGTCTGGTCGGCGCCGCGCTCGCCGCGGGAATGTCCTGGCGTCAGATCGAGCAGATGCGCAAAGCATATTCTGGCCCCGGCTGCTCCACGGCAGGACGCTTGAGCGCTTCTGTTCGAAGTATCTGCCCGGCACCTTCGCCGAGCTCGAGATACCCGTCATCGCCATCGCCACAGAGTTGCCCGCGAGACGGGTTCTGGCCATCGCAGAAGGAAATCTTGCATCGGCGATCAGCGCCAGTTGTGCCATGCCGGGCGTGCGAAGGGTGGTGAACAGGGCAGGGAAGCAGCTCAAAGATGGCGGTATTGCCTGCGTCCTTCCGTCCGCCCCCTGCAGGTCTCTGGGAGCGGAGTTCATCATCGGCGCCGATGTCTGGGAAGTGAGCTCACTGCTGAATGAGATGAGCATCGGACCCGATCATCGATGGGCCACGCGCGCCTACCCGCCGCATTACCACACGGCCCTGCGGCACACCGATCTCCTCATCCGGCCGCGCATCCCCTGGTCTGGCTACCTCTCCGGTCCGCAGGCAATCCAGCGCATGATCGCGGCAGGCGAGCAGGCTGCAAAGCAAGCTCTGGATCACATCCAGCAACCGTGAAGGAAATATCCTGTGTGGCAAGACTACTTTGCTCGCAGTGCAACGATTTCCGCGATGCTCAGGAAGAGGGCGTAGGCCGCGAAGAGAAATGCGCCGTATCTCCCGGCCGACGCTGCCTGCATCTTCGGCATGAAGACGCGAAAGCTGGAGAGGATCAAGGCTTCCCCGAACATGCCAGGCAGCGCAATCAGCAGAGCGGCAGACGCCCACTCCGGAGCCGGAATGCGTCTCCATCGGAGAATGAGAATGCAGACAATGGCCGAAACGATCGGTGTAAGGGCAAAGTTCACCCAGTAGCGCAAATCCGTAGTTTCAAAGACTGCCGCGCCCCGCGCCCGATACCATAAAGTTCCGGCGGTCCAGAATGCGAGGCCGAAGAGAAGCAGGAGGGCTTTGTCGAGCGCTTTCATTTAGACTCTCCAGATTAGAATAGTGGTGTACCAGGTGGTACATTCACTCTTGTACCATTTGGTACATGAAGGAGGCAAATTGCCGCGTAAGAAGAAGCCGGTGGGTCGGGATGAACTGCTCGAAAGCTGCCTGGCAGAGTTCATCCAGGCGGGCACTCTCGATATGAGCCTGGATCAGCTGGCGAAAAAGATGACCAGCAGTAAGCGCATGTTGATCCACTACTTCGGCAGCCGGGAAAATCTTGAAGAGATGGTGATGGCACGGCTTGCAGACACGGTGACAGCCAGATTCAGTGCCGCCTCATTCCCCGCAGGCACACCACCTCATAAAGTTGTTCTGGCCTTGTGGGAGCAATCGACGCAGCCACAGTCCCGCGGCGTCCTGCAACTGATCATGGACGTCAACCGCCGCGGCTGGAGTGGGTCGGAGCGAGGAAGGACTTTCTACCGCGAGCAGCAGAAGCTGTGGGTAGATCTGCTGCGTAAATTTTTGGCCGACCCCGCGGACGTCGAGGCCCTCCTGCAGCTCTTTCAGGGAGCGATATTGGTATACCTGATGACCGGAGACCGTGAGCAGGGCCGGCGCGCTCTCGAACGCATGTCGAAGAAAAATCTGTCAAGCCGCAAGCGCGGCCTGGCAGTATCCCGTCGATCGCAACCTAAGCCGAGACATAAGAAAGCCACCAAAACATAACCATCAGGCGGCGCTAAGGTCCCTTCGCCGCAGCCTTTTCCGCATCTGCAATGGCCTTCCTGAACCTGTCCACGGCGGGGACGGAAGGGGACTGGAGAGCATCGCTGGCGACGTAATGCCATGCCAGGGCGGAGTTGCGGGGATCATCGGGATTGTCCGGATCTCCCCGGTAGACGGCGAAGGAATCGTCAGAACCGCCACCTTCAATCTGGGGATGGGGCGAGCCGGCGCCTG
>Ga0210396_10007394_pt1 | contig 10445 bp, 8 predicted proteins | sample IncBWH17OmetaG_FD_155466 | JGI IMG/M metagenome (GOLD analysis project Ga0210396, IMG submission 155466) | Forest soil microbial communities from Barre Woods Harvard Forest LTER site, Petersham, Massachusetts, United States - Inc-BW-H-17-O ... | reverse complement strand
TGCCAATTGCGCCAGCTCGTTTACGTCAGTGTCCGGGCACATGAGGGCAACTTCCACATCACCCAATGACCGCGCCAGCGCCAGCGTGTCGTCCAGAAGACAGCAATAGAAAGCAGTAACAGCCTCAGGAGAAAGGCTGGAAGCCAGGCGAGTTTTGACCTCGCCTAGCCTCGGTGCTTTCGCCATGATTACCAGCACGCGGTCACTGCCTGACGAATGCCCTACCGTTTCGCTTGAAGATGTCATAAAATTCTTGACGCGGACCTACGCTGGCCGTGTTGTTTCGGCTCTTCGATGCCGGAAATAATACCGCACTATCAAACTGAGAATGAACCAAGCGGCGCCGACCGTGCCTTTCAGCGTACCGCTGATCTTTGATTTTCCGATACGCGGGTAGTAGCTCACCGGGACTTCAACCACGCGGAATCCAGCGAGGGCGCCTTTGAGGATCATCTCAACCGCCCAGCCATAGGTGGTCTCTTCGAGGGCGAGCGCGCGTAGTACATCTGCGCGGCCAGCGCGAAATGGGCCGAGGTCGGTGATGTCGAGTCCATAGAGAAGCCTGATCAGTCTAGCGCCGAGACGATTACCAAACGCCTGATGCCAAGGCAACGCCCTACCAGAACGCCGCTCCTGCAGGCGGGAACCGAGCGTGATGTCCGCACGCCCCTCAGTGATTGGCGCTAAGAGAATCGGCAGTTCAGAGGGTCGATCGCTGTAATCTCCATCAAGGAACACAACCACGTCAGGAGAATTTGCCGTGGCCAGACCGGTGAGGCACGCTCGCCCATAGCCGCGGCGCGGTTCCTGAACCACGCGGGCTCCCATTCTGGCGGCGATCTCGGGCGTCCCGTCACTCGAGTTGCTGTCGACCACGATGACCTCCGTCGTGAGATCGGACGGGAGATCCGCTAAAACGCGCTCAATCGCCTGCGCTTCATTGTGGGTAGGGATGATGACGGACACGCGCACGTGATAGTGATTCAAGTGATTCTGGCCCAATCACCACCACGGAGAAGATGGCCACCGTTGCGACAGCCACGCGTCAACGCCCCATCTCCGGCCGGCGCGTCCGATAGCGAGCCCTAGCGATGCCAGCACTGGAACCAGCAGTTCCCAGATCCACGAGGTGCCCCACTCCGAAATCCAAAGGCTGCCGAGATACAGAAAAGCCACAAATGCGGTCGGTCGGGTAAGCAGACCGATGACGAGCAGGATAGCGAGAGAGATCTCGGTCATGGCCTGCATAGGAGCAGCTATCGCGGCATGGCTTGCCGCCAGGCCCATCACCGCCTTCCAGGCAGCCGGGCAGTGGCTCGCCTTGATGTAGTAATTGATCAGACCCGCGTAACCCGCCGGTGTGTAGAGGCCTTTCCCCAGATTCTCAAAAAAGACCCACAGGAACATGGCGCCGATCGTTACTCGCACGATTGCTAGACCATTTTCGGCTTGCGGTTGGTGGGCCACTGTGGTTGCGCCACTTCGCGGTGAGGTTGCGATGGTTGTCATGGTGAACCTCGTCCAGTGGATGCTATACCAAATATTCGACAGGCTCAAACCTTGTCTCAGCGAAGCTAAGGGCACGAATTATCGCTAGAGTGCCGTCCTCCGCAGCCCTGACAGCTCGCGTGGGCTGATGGTAAAATCTCGATCCATGTCCGCCGATTAAGGAGTGTCTCCTGCAAGCTGCGAGTTCTCTCGTCGTTGCTGCTGCTCTTTTTTCCGGCATGCCAGTTGGCCGCCCAACCCACTTCAAATACCCAAGCATTCAGCCCCGCCAACCCGCACCTTTCGCTTCACTTACAACTTCCAGGCCGCGGCGTTGGCAATTAGACCACGACTTCAGTCCCGAGCAGAGCCAATCGTGGCTCCCTGTGTCACCCATACCTGGGACTGGCCGCAATTCCGAAGTGCTAGTGGTGGGGTCAGACTGACCAGTACTCTGGGCTCCCTCGATTCCCACCACCTCGACCTCGCAGGAGCATTCCCGGCACCAGGTGTGGCGGACATGACGCCGGATGATCGTCTCCTTATCGGTTTCGATAGTAGTGATCCGCATTCTCCTTGTACCCACGGCCATCCTCCCTGGCGTTGCTGGACCCAGTATTATTCCGTGATAAATTGCACTCCATATCGATCCTGGGGTTTGGTCACTCATCGCAGGGGCGCATCTTGCGTCGGGGTGGGCTCAAATGTCTTCAACCTGGCTGTCAATAATTCTCAGCTTTTCTTCGCGGAGAGTGTCCGGTGAGTCGCAGCGGATGAAGCCGACTTGATCTCTGTGACCCTGTGACCCTGTGGGTGAAGCAGTTAAGTCCAATGCCAGCGCAGTTGCTGCCGCGTTAGTACACTCGACTAAGGTTACCCGGGCTGGCACGGACGGGCCATTCCTGGAAATGGCGCCTGAGGGCACACTGGATGCAGAGATAATTCAATGCAGCCAGAGTCGATCCAAACCGAGCTCTTCGTTACCCTCGTTCAGCACTACGAGCAGGATCCTCGTGAATTCGTGAGGCTGCCGCAGCAGACCGTCGATTCCTCTTTCGCGCGCGTGGCAGTAGCCGAGTTGCGGAACGAAGGCTACGTCGAGGAGCAAGTGAGGGGCGTAGTTCGGCTTACGCCGCGGGGATATCAGGTGTACAGGAGCAAGCCGCTTCCTGCCGCTTAACTGGTGAAGCTCCGATCAGCGCCTGAAGGTGTATTCATGACGAAAGATTTAGATCGCGACTGAACAGCTTGCCGAGAAACTCTAGGCGTTGGAGTTTTGAAAGGGCACGGCTTCCCAGCCGTGCCGTAAGTCTTTGAAACAGTGTACGGCACGACTGGGAAGCCGCGCCCCTTTCAAGGCTCCAGCCGCCGATTTCGACGTTTTTCCATAAGCTGCGAAGGCGTGCTGTGATTGATTAATTCTGCGGTACACTGCTTCGGGTCGAAATCTGGGTTCAAATCTCGAGCTTTCTCAAAATCAGGGTTAACAGGGAGATCGTCATGCACATTCGAACAAGTTTGGCGCTTGGGTTGTGTATCGCGCTGCCGGCTTCGAGTTTCGCTGACTTTCGCTACGACGAGACCAGCAAGATCACTGGCGGCTCGATTGTCAGCATGACGAAGTTCGTTGGCGCTTTCAGTAAGCCGGCGCACCAGATGACGGACCCGGTCAATTCCACGATTCTGCTAAAAGGGAATCGTATGGCTCACATCAATCCGGACTCGACGGAGATCATTGATCTCAACCAAGAGACGATTACGAGAATGGATCATGCCAAAAAGCAGTATACGGTCGTGACCTTCGAGGAAATGAAGGCGGCGGTGGAAGAGGCTATGCGGAAGGCCCAGGCTCAGCCACAGCAGGCGCCCGCGCCACAGCCTACCAGCAGCGCTCGGCCCCCAGAATTGAAGTTCAAGGTGACGGTTACGAATACCGGCGTGACTAAACAGGTTGCAGGTTTGTCGGCGGCGGAGTCGATTCTGAAGATGTCGGCTGAAGCCAAGGACCAGCAGTCCGGGCAAACCGGCAATATCGCCATCACCAACGATATGTGGATGGTTCCGGAGATCCCCGGGTATAGCGAAGTCCGGGATTTCAATAGTCGAATGGCCGCCAAGATGGGCAACATGTTCAATGGCACCATGCCCAATATGTCTCCTCAGATGCTCTCCGCGCAACCGGGCATGTATTCCGGGATGGCCGACATGGCGAAGGAGATGTCGAAACTGAAAGGTGTCCCGGTATCGCAAATTATGCGTATGGGCACAACCGCCGATGGCAGCCCGCTTCCGGCCGCTTCGGAAGCGCCGCTGCCGGCGTCGAACGGTCCAAATGCCGGCGCCATCGCCAACCAGGCCTCTACCAACGCGGCAAATTCAGCCGCAACTTCAAATGCTGAAAACCAAGCTGGCAGTCATATGGGAAGTTTCGGTGGAGTGCCTTCGAGCATCGGAAACTTGGGCGGCTTTGGAGGCTTTCACAAGAAGAAGCCACAGCAGCAACCGGATCAGACTACGGCGAATGGAGCTGCGCCGAGCGGTGCCCCGCAAAACGCTGCGGTACTGATGGAATCAACCAGGGAGATGACAAATTTCTCCTCCGCAGCCGTTGACCCGACGTTATTCAACGTTCCTGCAGGTTACGCAAAGGTGCCTTCGGAATATCAGAAGAGTCATCCATAGTCTACTCGTACCGCAGGCAGACAATGGGATCCAGATTGGCCGCCAAATTCGCGGGATAAAAACCAAAGAATAAACCCACGGCCACGGAGATCGTGAAGCCGATCGAGACCCACAAATACGACAGCGTTGCTGGGATCGAAGGCACGAATGTGCGGACCAGCGTCGATATTCCGGCCCCGATCAGAATGCCGATGGTGCCGCCCACCAGAGTGAGGACCACTGCTTCCACAAGGAATTGAAGGCGAATGTCCACGCGGCGGGCGCCGATCGCTTTGCGCAAGCCGATTTCCTGGGTGCGCTCGGTCACGGAGATCAGCATGATGTTCATCACGCCGATGCCGCCTACGAGTAGCCCTATGGAACTGATCACGCTGGTCAGGATCACTAGCGCGCCGGTAAGCTGGTTCCATAGATTGCTAAGAAAGTCTGGCGAACTCAGCTCGAAATCATTCTCCTTGTTAGCGGGGATATGCCGCAGGCGGCGCATGGCCTGAATCACCTCGTCCTGCGCGGTTTGCAGGCTGACGTTCTGCGGGACGGTGAATGCCATGATCAGTTCTTTGGCTTCTGGGTACTCTTTCTTGAAGTTGCTGAGCGGGATAACCGCGAACGCGTCCACGCCGGGACCGATGAACAAACCTGGGTCATGCTCAAAAACGCCGATGACTTCGTAGAGGTCGCCGTTGAGCCGCACCGTTTTTCCCACCGCGTCCGTGTAGGGGAAAAGTGACTCGTTGATCGCGGCTCCCAGCACTGCCACCGGCCGCGCATGTTCCTGATCAAAGGCGCTGATAAAGCGGCCGCGCCCTACCGTGAACAACGGAATCGCCTCCGCATACTGCGGCTCAACCCCCCGCACGATGACCTTCTCCACGCTGCGATCGGCGTTGGTGATCAGGTTGCTGTCGCCAAAGAAAAAGCCGCGAGTACCAAACGTGGTTACGATCTGCACGTCGGGAGCAGCTTGCCGGATGAAATCGGCGTAGTCGTAGTCGAAGTATCTGCGGGTGCGAATGCTCTGCGGCCAGCGCGATGGGTCCGAACCGGGCGGGAATCGCGAAACAAAGTACGTGCGCGAGCCCAGGGACTCTACTTTGTCCTGCACAAACTTGTTCAGCCCCTGAATGATGCTTGCCATCGAAATCACCGAAGACACGCCAATCACAATGCCCAGGACGGTCAGCACCGACCGTACCTTCGAGGAGCGAAGGGTTTCGAGCGCGGCAAGACAATTCTCCCGAGCTTGCGAAGCCGTCATAATCGCCATCAGTCAGCCCTCATGGCGACGACAGGATCCAGCCGGGACGCGCGGACTGCGGGATAGATACCAAAAAACAGTCCGACCGCGGAACTGAGAAACACTCCCAACACTGCGACCCAGCTCTGCACCGAAGCTGGGAACGGGGTGAAAGTTCGCAAGATCAGCGCGACCAGGAAACCCAGCGCGATCCCAACCAGACCCCCGGCAATACACAACGTGACGCTTTCCGCGATGAACTGTCGCACGATGTCCAGCTTGGTCGCACCCACGGCGAGGCGCACTCCGATTTCCCGGCGCCGGGCAGTCACACTGACCAGCATCACGTTCATGATCACGATGCCGCCGACCACAACCGAGATCACGCTCACCATAATGAACACCGCGAAAAATGCCGAACTGATGCTGCGCCACAACGCCATGTAACTTTCCTTGGTGCCGATGAAAAAATCGTCCTCCATGTTCGCCGTGAGGTGGCGCCGTGCGCGCAGAGTGAGCTGAGCCTGATCCTGAGCAGGTTCAAAGTTCTTTGCGCTGGTCCTGACATTGATGATGAGGCTGGTATGGGCGCCCTGCATGCGCAGGAAGACCGAGAGCGGTACCATGACGAAGTTGTCCTGGTCCTGGCCCAGCACGCTTCCGATTTTCTCCATGGTGCCGATCACTGTGAATTCATCGTTGCCGATTCGCATGGTCTTCCCCATGGGATCCACCCCGAGAAATAATTGCTGCACCAAGGTGTCGCCGATCAGGCAGACGTTGGCGCGGTGCTCGGCCTCGGACGGCGTAAAATACCGGCCGCGCTCGACGGTGCGCGTATCGATGTCGGCCATGCTTGCGGTCTGGCCGGAGAAATTCACGTCCGTAACCTCTTTATTGCTGTAGCGCACGCGGACGGTGCTGCTGGCGCTGGCGCCGACCTCGGCGCATGCGGTGCATCGATCAGCGATAGCTTGCATATCGTCAAGCTCAATCTTTCGATACTTCAGCGCCTTGATGACGATGTTGAAGTCGGTGACGGCGAAGGGAGTGCGGGCGACCTGAAACACGTTTGTGCCCAGATTGGCGATCTTTTGTTCAACGTAGACGTTCGCGCCCTGCACCAGGGTCATGACCGTGATGAGCGTGGCCACGCCCATCGTCAGCCCCAGCATGGTGAGCGATGCGCGCAGCTTGTGGGCGCGCAGGGCGCTCAGACATTCGGCCAGATTGTCTCGGATGGCGAGCATTGGCGCAGGGAAACATTCGAGCTACACTCTTCAATCCTACCAGCGTTGCTTCCGAAGATCAGAAGCTGCCGTCTTGGTGAATTTGCTTAAAACCATTAACCACAACGGGCACGAAGGTACACAAAGGCTTGTCAAGAAGGCTTCTTGTGTACCTTTGGGTCCTTCGTGGTTCAAGATTTTGCTCGATTCTTATACGATCGTATTCGGCGGAGAGAATTTGCCGCACCAATACTGGTCGTCAGTGAGGACTTTGTCATGACTAAGGTGCAGAGATTGATAATCCTGGCCGCGTTCACGTGCATGGCTCTGACCTGCCATGCTGCGGCCCCGCCTGACCGGCAGGTCGCGGTCACGATCGACGACTTGCCGGCGGGCAACGCCTATAACATGTCCGCCGCTGACATTACCCAGATGACGACAAAGTTGCTCGCGGCCCTCCGCCAGCAGAATATTCCAGTTATTGGTTTCGTGAATGAGAAAAAGCTGTATCGCACGGGCGAAGTGGATGAGCGAATCAAGGCTCTCGACATGTGGCTCGACGCCGGCATGGAACTGGGCAATCATACTTTCAGTCATACCTCGCTGAATAAGGCTGGGCTAAAGGCGTGGGAGGACGATGTTGTCCAGGGCGAGAGCGTGACCCGGTTGCTGCTGGCGCAGCACAAGATGACATTGAGATATTTCCGCCATCCTTACCTGGATACCGGCCGCGACCTGCAGACGCGCCGCGATGCTGAGGCCTTTCTCGTGGGACGGGGTTACCGCATCGCTCCGATCACGCTCGATGCCTGGGACTGGATGTTCGGCGCCATCTACGAAGACGCCAAGAAGCGAGGCGACGCCGCATTGCAGCAGGAGATGGTCAGCTCTTACCTGGCGCACAGCGATGCGGTATTTGCTTACTATGAGCAGCTTTCCAAGCAGATCGTGGGCTACGAGCCCAAGCAAATTTTGCTGCTGCATGGAAATTGGCTGGAGGCCGATCATATCGGCGAACTAGCAGACCTGATGCGAAAAAGGGGATACCGCTTCATCACGCTCGAAGATGCGTTGAGCGATCAGGCCTACAGCTTGCCCGACACATACGTGGGAGAAGAAGGAACCAGCTGGCTCGACCACTGGGCCATCACGATGGGCAAACCTCTGCAGGGATTTCCCGAGGTGCAGGCGTCCATCATGGAACGACACGCTGCTCTGACGAAGCCGCACACTCCCTGAATCCGAGGATTACTCGTATCGCAGCGCGACCATGGGATCGACCTTGGCGGCGCGGCTGGCCGGAATGTAGTTTGCCAGCAATGCCACAACGCCCAGCAGCGCGGTAAAAGCCGCGAGAGTTAAGGGATCGGTGGCGCTGACGTCGAACAACAGGCGCGAAATCAGCCTCGTCAGCGCGAAAGCCGCGACGAGACCTGCGCTCACTCCGACCAAAGCAAGCGACATTCCCTTCCACACGATGAGCTTCATCACGTCCGCACGCTGGGCGCCAAGAGCCATGCGTACTCCGATTTCCCGCACCCGCTGACTGACGAAATAAGCCATGACTCCATAAATGCCAATCGCTGCGAGCAGCATGGCCGTGGCTGCAAAGAATCCGAGAATTTGCATGGCAAAACGACGCGGGGCTAACGAATCGGAGATGACACTGCGCAGCGCGCGCACGCCGAACACTGGCAAGTCCGGGTCGACAGCTTGGATTTCGCGGCGGACCGGCTCCTCCAAAGCGTCGGGACTGGCCGTGGTCCTGATGTAAACCGTCATCGCGTTCAGCGGAAACTGTCGTGAAGGAAGAATCAGATGTGGAGTGTAGGGTGCGTCGAGGCCCTCATTTCTGCTCTTGTCTATCACGCCCACGATCCTCCGCACATCAGGATTTTGAGGGCCAGGCTGTATTTGAGGGCCAAGCTGTAGGTGAATTTGCTTCCCTACTGGATCTTCGTGTGGCCAGAAGCGCTCCGCCGCTGTCTGGTCGATGAGCACGACCGGTTCGCCTTTCTCGTTGTCGGCCTCGGTAAAGGATCTACCTGTGATGAGCGGCGTGGCGAGGACATGGAAAAGCTCGGGCGATGCTACACCCAGCTGTGCGGTTGGAGCTTCACCTGCTGCGGCAACCCTGCCCACAATCTCGAAACCTCTGGAGTTACGCAGCCCGGTAAAGGGAGTGTTCCCACCCCCGATTGCGACCTCCTTCACTCCGGGCACAGTGCCGACGCGACGCAGCACCTCACTCACGAAAATATTACGTTTCTCCTGCGTCGGATAAGGATTGTTCTTGGGATCATTTGGAACCGGCAACCACAACCGGGCGGTCACCACATTTTCGGCATTGAAGCCCGGCTGTACGTCGAGCACTTTCCAGAAGCTGCGCAGCAAAAGGCCGGCGCTCACCATCAGTATGAACGAGAGCGCGAACTCGCAAGCGACCAGCGTGCTGAGGAACCGATGCTGACCCGAGGCAAGGCCCGCGCTCCGCGACCTTTGACCTAATTTATCCATCAATCGCCGATCGGACATTTGCAGTGCTGGTGCCAGGCCGAACAGGATGCCGGTGATTACGGAAATCGCAAATGCGAAGAAAAGTGCACGCCCGTCCAGAGCCACTTCCGTAAGTCTCGGAAGATTCGCTGGAACCAGCGTGAGCAAAATATCCTTAAGCCAAAAGCTCAGGGGCAGGGCGAGCGCTCCCCCGCACAGCGAGAGCACGACGCTCTCGGTCAGGGGCTGACGAATCAGCCTCCAGCCGCTGGCACCGAGGGCCTGCCGGACAGCGATTTCACGGTGACGCGCGGAAGATCGAGCCAGTAGCAGGCTGGCGATGTTGACGCAGGCAATCAGCAACACAACTCCCACCGCGGCCAGGAGCAGAAATAGCATCAAGCTCACGTTGGCGGTTACTTCCTGCCGCAGCGGCACGACTCCAAGTCGCCATTGTGCTGTCGCGGGATACTCGGTGGGATATTGCTCGCGCAGCTGCGCTGCGAAGGCATCGAGCTTCGCCTGGGCTTGCGCGACAGATAGTCCAGGCATCAAGCGCGCAATGGCGCCCGGAATAAATCGTAGGGTGCGCACTGGGGGTTTCGGAAATGGCGGGGCGGCGTATCCTGCCGCTACCCAAACTTCTACGTCGTGCCCGAGAGTACGTCCGGGATGGCGAAAGGTGGGCGGCATGACTCCGATGATGGTGTAGAGATCGGTATCGATCCGGATCGCCTGACCCAAGACGTTCGGATCCGTCCCAAACATGGTGTGCCACAGGCTATCGCTGATGACCGCGCCCTCAGAAAATCCTTCGCGGAAATCGGCGTCGTTCCAAACCCGGCCTATGGCAGGCCGCGCACGCAGTAGTGTGAAATAGCTCGTGCTGACCGCATTGGCCTCGACGCGCTGGGGTTTCTCTCGTCCGGTAATGTTGGCGTTGATGGGCCAAACCGCCGACAATTGCTCGAACACGCCAGAGCGCTTTTGAAAATCATCGAGTTCGGGCTGCGACATGCCGGCATCTGTCAGGTTGGCTCCCGGAATGTCTTCCTTCACCGACACGAGTTGCTCCGGTTGTGAGTAAGGGAGCGGCCGCAAAAGGATGGCGTCGACCACCGAAAACAACGCCGTGTTGGCGCCGATGCCCAGGGCCAGAGTGACAATCACCACTGCGCTAAAGCCTGGACTTTTGCGCAGCATGCGGGCGCCGTAGCGAAGATCCTGCAGCAGAATTTCCATCGGTCTTCCTCGGAGCGGTTGCCTCGCTCTGCTTGCAGGTTAAATGCCTCTACGCAACCTGCGAGCCTCTC
>Ga0210396_10007392_pt1 | contig 10446 bp, 6 predicted proteins | sample IncBWH17OmetaG_FD_155466 | JGI IMG/M metagenome (GOLD analysis project Ga0210396, IMG submission 155466) | Forest soil microbial communities from Barre Woods Harvard Forest LTER site, Petersham, Massachusetts, United States - Inc-BW-H-17-O ... | reverse complement strand
CGATGGGTTTTTACGCCCCGGCGCAGATCGTCGGCGAGGCCCGCAAGAACCGCGTCGAAGTGCGCGAGATCGATGTGTCGTTCAGCCATGCGCAGAACACGCTGGAGGAGCAAAGCGGAAAGTATCACGCCGTGCGGCTCGGCTTTCGCCAGATCGACGGCTTCAAATGGGCCGACCCGGACGAGGAGTGGTTGAAGCGAATTCAATCGTCATTCCGGGATGCGCCGCTAGGCGCAGACCCGGAATCTCGAGATTCCCCGATGCGCAATTGCGCATCATGGTTCACGCTTCGCGTGCCCCGGAATGACGGTGGTGTAAAACCTGAAGACTGGGCCGAACGCATCGTCGCGGCGCGCCAACGGCGTCCTTTCACCTCGCTGGAAGATTTCGCTCGCGACACGGCGTTGCCCAAGCGGGCGCTGATCCTGCTGGCGGATGCCGATGCGTTTCGCTCCATCGGCCTTGATCGTCGCGCCGCATTATGGGCGGTGCGACGGCTGCCCGATGATGTACCGTTGCCGCTGTTTGAAATTGCCGCCGCGCGCGAGCAGCCTGACGAACATGTGCAGCCATTGCCGGAGATGCCGTTACCCGAACAGGTGGTGGCCGACTATCAAACTATTCGGCTGTCGCTGAAAGGCCATCCGATGGAATTTCTGCGGCCGATGTTTGCAAGAGAGCGCGTCGTTGCCTGCAATGCTATTGCTCATGTCAACGACAAGAAGCATGTGAGTTGCGCTGGCGTGGTGCTGGTGCGGCAGCGTCCGGGCAGCGCCAACGGCGTCGTCTTCATGACGCTGGAGGACGAAACCGGCATCGCCAATATCGTAGTCTGGCCAAAGGTGATGGCGCAATTTCGCAAGGAGGTGATGGGTGCGCGGCTCATTCTGGTCGAGGGCTATATTCAGAGCAGCCCGGAAGAAGTGACGCATCTGGTGGCGCAACGGTTGTTTGACCGTTCGCCTGATCTGGTAAACTTGGGCAATGATGCGCTCGGCCGAAAGCACATACTGCCCTACGGTATGGCACTCAATGACGACCGGCGCGATCATCCGGACAATCCGGCGCAGAAAATCCGCCATCCGCGCAATGTGCGGATTTTGCCGCCTTCGCGTGATTTTCATTAAGCGGACCCAAATAAGCCCGAGTCCGTCATGGCCGGGCTTGTCCCGGCCATCCACGTCTTGTTTCATGCCGCTATCAAAGGACGTGGATGCCCGCGACAAGCGCGGGCATGACGAATATATTGGAACCACCCATGCAAACACCCCGTGAAATCCTCGCTGATCTCTGGACTCTGGCCGGCGGTGAGCCCTCCGCGCTCGAGGCCGTCACGCTGACCGGCGAAGAGCCGCAACTGCCGTCGTCATTTCGCGTCGCCGCCGCGGCGCAAGCCAGCATCGCTGCGGCCGGACTTGCCGCGGCGCATGTTTGGAAATTGCGCAGCGGACAAAACCAGGACGTCGCGGTCGACATGCGCCATGCCGCCGTCGAATGTCGCAGCGAGCGGTATCTGCGCGTCCATGACACGCAGCCTCCGCCGGCATGGGATGCTATCGCTGGCGTCTACAAAACCCGCGATCGCCGCTTCGTGCGGCTGCACACCAATTTCCCGCATCACCGCGACGCCGTCTGCAAGGTCCTCGGCTGCGAGCCGGAACGCGACGATGTTCAGGCCGCACTGATGCAGTGGGATGCCGAAGCCTTCGAGACCGCGGCCTATGGCAGCGGCGGCGTGGTTGCGATGATGCGCTCGCACAACGAATGGTCCGGTCTGCCGCAAGCCAGAGCGCTGGCGGCGCTGCCGCTGATCGGAATCGAAAAAATCGGCGAGGCTGCGCCGAAGCCATGGCCCGGCGGAGATCGACCGCTCGCGGGGCTCCGTGTGCTCGATCTGTCGCGTGTGATCGCGGGCCCTGTCGCAGGCCGCACGCTTGCTGCGCACGGCGCCGACGTGCTGCTGGTTTCCGGTCCTGACCTTCCGGCGATTCCATGGCTCACCATTGACACCGGCCGCGGCAAGCTGACCAGCTTCATCGAACTCAAGAGCGAACAGGGGCGGGACACTCTGCGCGCGCTGCTGGCGCAGGCGGATATTTTCTCGCAGGGCTATCGTCCGCAGGCGCTCGCAAGCCTCGGTTTCTCGCCGCAGGAGGCGGCGCGGATCAGTCCCGGCATCGTCTATGTGACGCTGTCGGCTTACGGTCATGCCGGGCCGTGGGCGGACCGCCGCGGTTTTGACTCGCTGGTGCAGACCGCGACCGGTTTCAATCATGCCGAGGGACAGGCCGCCGGCGTCGATGGGCCGAAGGAATTGCCGGCGCAAATACTCGATCACGCCACCGGCTATCTGATGGCATTTGGAGCGATGATGGCGAGGGCGCGCCAGTCTCGCGAAGGCGGCAGCTGGCATGTCCGTGTATCGCTGGCACAGACCGGACGATGGCTGTGGAATTTGGGCCGCATAGCCGACGGCTTAAAGACCGCGGATTTAACGAAGGACGCGATCGGCCCCTTTCTGGAAGAGGTGCCGTCGGGTTTCGGTTCGCTGAGTTCCGTCCGCCATTCGGCCGCGCTATCGAAAACGCCGGCATTTTGGGTGCGCCCGGCGATGCCGCTAGGGAGTCACCTGCCGCAATGGCCGGGCTGAATATGCCTCGTTCCAATTTCGCACGCCGCGAGAAACCGCGGCGTGCGGCTGGACAGCTATCTGCTCTCAGAATCCGTACAGCTTCACCGGATTGTCGACCAGAATCTTCTTGCGGATCGCCGGGTCCGGCGCCCATACCGGCAGTTGATTGAGCAGGCGGCCGTCGTCGATCTGATATAGCGGCGTCAACTCGGTTGCCGGTTTTCCCGATGACGAATTCGGATGCGGCCAATCCGAACCCCAGATGATGCGGTCGGGGTTCGCCGCGATCAGGGCGCGGGCGAACGGAGCGGCGTCGGGATAGTCGGGCGCGAGCTTGGAGAGCCGGTAGGCACCCGAGATTTTCACATACGCCTTGCCTGATTTCACCAGCGCCAGCAGATCCGCAAAACCCGGTTGTTCCAGACCGAGGTCGGCCTGCGCGCCGCCGAAATGGTCGAACACCACGGGCATCGGCGCTGTAGCGACGAGATCCTTGACCGCCGAGACCACCGGCGTGTCGGCATACACCTGGATATGCCAGCCGCGCGACTTCATGCGCTCGATCGCGTTCTGAAGGCGCGTGCGTCCGATATTGGGATCGCTGACGCCGCTGGTGGCGAGATTGATCCGGATGCCGCGAATTCCGGCGTTGCCGAGGGCGTCGAGTTCGCTGTCCGTCGTCTTGTCGTCGATCACGGCGACGCCACGTGCGTCATTGCCGCGTGCCTTCATGCCATACAGGGTCGCCGAATTATCCGTGCCATAGACGCTGGGTGTCACGATCACCACGCGCTGGATATGCAGCGCCTTGTGCAGTGCCGTCATCTCTTCGGGGGATGCCGGCTCCGGGGTGTAGACGCGTCCGGCGAAGAACGGAAATTTCGCGGGATCGTGAATATGCGTGTGGGTATCGACGGCGCCGGCCGGAACGTCAAAATTGACAGATGTCGAAGGCTGTGACGCTTTGGCAAGAACCGTTCGGCTGGACATGGTTACTCCGGCAGCTACTGAGGCGAGCAGAAGATGGCGTCTGTTGAGCATAGGTCGTCTCCTTTTTTATTTTCGTTGATTTCTATTCGGCTGCCGCCGCATTGGCGCGCAGCATGGCCGCCGGATCGCCGGCCGCGCGCGCGGCAAAGTAGGTGATCACCGCGCACATCAAGGAGCAGGCGGCGAGGAAATACAGGCCTGCCTCGAACTTGCCGGTGGAATCCTTGATCCAGCCGACGATGAAGGGTCCGAAATAGCCGCCGAGATTACCTACGGCGTTGATCATCGCGATCGCGCCGGCTGCCGCCGTGCCGGTGAGGAAAAGCGACGGCATCGGCCAGAAGGCGGCGCGCGAGCCGTAGATGCCGACGGTGGCGGCCGACATCCCGAGCAACGCCCAATAGGATGCGCCTGACCATGCGGCGAAAGCCAGGCCGAAGGCGCCCACGATCGAGGCCACGATCAGATGCCAGCGGCGTTCCTTGTTGCGGTCGGACGACCAACCCCAGGCGATCAGGCCAATGGTGCCGACGATGTAGGGTACCGATGACATTACCCCGGTCATCATGTTGCTGAGACCGATACCCTTGACGATTTGCGGCATGAAGAAGACGATGCCGTAATTCGCGGTCACGCTCATGAGATAGATGGCGGAAAGCGCGAGCACGCGCGGATCGGCCAGCGCACGCCAAAGCGTCAGGCGGCCGGCGCTTTCGACCTTACGATTTTCGCCCTCGATCCGTGCTTGCAGCCAATTCTTTTCTTCCGTGCTGAGCCAGTCGGCGCGGGCCGGCCGGTCCGTCATGACCCAGAGGATGACGATACCCAGCAATACTGCCGGTATCGCTTCGATGATGAAAATCCACTGCCAGCCCTTGATCCCGAGCAGGCCGTCCATTTCAAGAATGGCGCCGGAAGCGAGGGACGCGGCCGCATTGGCGACTGGTTGGGCGATAAACAGGGTGGAGATTACCCGGCCGCGATATTCGGAGGGAAACCAGTACGTGAAATAGAGGATCATGCCCGGAAAGAAACCGGCCTCCGCGGCTCCGAGCAGGAAACGGATAATCAGGAAACTGGTGGTTCCCGTCACGAACGCGGTCAGCCCAGAAATAATGCCCCAGGTGATCATGATCCGCGCGATCCATATTCGCGCGCCGACTTTTTCCAGAGCCAGATTGCTAGGGATCTCGAACAGGAAATAGCCGAAGAAGAAGATGCCGGCCCCCCAGCCATAGATATAGGCGTTAAAGCCGAGGTCCTTGTTCATGGTCAGCGCGGCAAAGGAAATATTGCTGCGGTCGATGTAGGAGATGCAGTAGGCCAGCGCGACCAGAGGCAATAGCCGCCAGGATACTTTGGCGATCGTCCGGCGTTCGATCGTCTGCAAATCCTGCGGCGTGGTCATGAATTTCTTCCCGAAGTCCTCTGCGGCGCGCTTGGTTCCGCGCCTGTCGTTGGTCTTTAGCGTGAACGTTTCCGACCCCGTTCGCAAGCCGGATTCGATGCGCTAGTTGACGTTCGGAATAAACAACTTCGTGTCTTCTTCCAACAGCAGCCGATCCTTTACCAGTTGTTGCGCAGCCTTCGCAATCGCCGCGGCGCGGTCGCCGTCGTTCGGGTAACGCTCCGCCATCGATAGGCGTGGATCGTTGTTCTTCTGCCGCTCCTCGCGCGTCGCCGCGAATGGAATCATGCTGCCGTTGTTGTCACATAGTTCGCCCTCGCTAAAACCTGGTTTGCGCAGATTCCAGCCGGTGTGGGTGGCCGCCGGCGCTTCCAGTGTCGGCAGATGCAGTCCGGCGACGTCGCGGCCATCGGCATCTGTCTTCGGCACGAACGCCGGATAGGCCGCGCCTTTGGTTGGCGGCATCTCGTCGGACTTGATCACGGTGGGCCGTGCCATGCGGCTGGTATAGGCAAAACCTGGAATGCGCGGAAAGCCGACGTCGTCGGCCGCGGGCGGCACCAGCGTTCCGTCGTTGCGGCTGGGATATCGGCTGGCCGGCGGCGGCGTGCCCTTGCTGATCCAGTCATCGAGCGCCACCAGCAAGGCCCGCACCGGCGGACCGGCATTCAGTGGATTGGTCGGGAAGGCGCAGACTTTCACCATTTCCGGTTTCGCGTTGGCCAGCGAATAATGCTGCAGGTTCGACAATAGAAACAGTCTGATGTTGTCGGGCATCGCGAGCGCATTGCCCATCGTATCCGTCACCACCAGCGAGGCGCGCTGCTGATAGAATTCGAGCTCGCTGTCGGATTTGATGATTTTGGGACAATTGCCGGCGGCAAGGCAGCGCGCCAGGAAGCCATCGGTCCTTCCTGTCAGCGTGTCCGTGATGACGGGATAGGTGAAAGGAAAATCCGCGCCGGGATAGAGCATGTCCGCATGCTGATAGGGCGAACGTCCGGGCTGGCTGAAGCGATAATTGGTGAAAGTCTTTTTGCCGCCGGAGATGTGCGGCATCAATCCTTCAAAGACCAAGCGGCCGGCTTCATCGGCATTGAAGCCGAGATAGAGATAGTCATGTAGATAACGGCCGCTTTGCGAAAGACCGAACCCGATGGCGCGGTCGATCCGGCCGGCGAGGGGATTGGCCGTCCCTGTCGCGTCGGTGACGTCGTTGCGCAGGAACGAAACCACGTCGCGGGTCGCCGCGAAACCGAGACCCATCACCTTGGGATCTTTGGCCGTGTAGATGAATTCGTAGATCGCGCCGGCATCGAAGCTGTCGGGCCGCTTGATCGATATTCTGGTCGGTCCCTCGAATTTAACTTCGAGGCCGGCAGGCGTCGCGCGCGGATCGGCCTCGCGCTCGCGCACACTGAGCCTGGTATGCGCCGGATCGAGATCGGCAGCAGGATAGCTCAGCGTCGCGCTGGCGGGATTGTCCGTATGGTCGAAGACAAAATCCTCGCGCGCGAGGCCGGTGATGTCGGGCACGATCGGCGGGGAGAACGTTATTCGCCCCGCGCCTGGCGCGATGTCACCCTGCCATCCGCTCCACACCATTGTGTAGCCGCGATTCATCAGGAAGCCGTTGCCCGCGTCGGTGGCCTTGGCGAGATCGTTGACGACCGCGGAAACGTCGTTGAACAACGCGAAGCCAAGTTTGCCGCCGCGATTGAGCACCTCGTAGAACAGCCGGCGGTTGCTGTTGGCGGCAACGGTCGGACGCAAAATCTCCACATCGGTCACGGCCTCGACCAGGCCCTGCGCGTTACGCGGCGCGCGGTCGAGATCGACAATGATCGTGTTGTGAGGGTCGTCGGGCGCAACCGCGACGGTGGCGCGCGCAATAATCCGGTCGTAAGTACCGACGGAGCCGAAGCTTCGCCCCTCGAACGCGGGCGATTCCACGCGAACAATTTCGAATTTGACGACTTTTGCGGCGGAAGGATTAGCGAGACCGATGATACCAGCGATCAAAACGATAGCGCTCAGCCAATGCCGCATGGCGTTTTCCCCCGATGTTTGATCCCGGCATTACGCCACGGTCTTGATCGGGAGATTATAGCGGGAAGGGCCGGACGGGAAGGGCCGACCTGACTCAAGCAGATTCTTCGGCAATAGCCTTGCGAACCGTCGCTCGCTCGGACATTCGGCTGCGGTGATCGCTGACTTTCGGAAACCGCGAAGGATCGACGCCGTCCCCCTCCATCCATTGCGCCAGAGTGAATAGATAGGGGTCGCAGATCGTATAGATGTCGCCCATTACCCAGGGTCCCCGCAGCATTTTCCGCTCGATCAGATCGAAACAGGCCCCAACAGATTCCGGCACTTTGCGCTTCATCTCAGCGATTGCCGCGGGATCATCGACCCAGCGATGTCCGCGCATGCGATGGGCATGGGCCACGTGCACGGTCGAGCACAGATAGCTGTTGAACGCCTGCACCTCGGCAAACAGGAAGGGATCATCCAGCGGCGCCAGTTTTGCCTGCGGAAAGCTCTGGGCGATGAAGGCCAGCATCGCAGGCGTCTCCGTCAATATTCCTTTGTCGGTGACCATCGCCGGAACGCGCCCCTTGGGATTGATGGCGAGATATTCCGGCTTGCGCTGCTCTTCGTTGGCGAAACTGATCCGCACGGTCTCGTATTCGGCGGCAGCCTCCTCGAGGGCGATGTGAGATGCCAGCGCGCAGGTGTGAGTTGCATAATACAACTTGATCATCGTGTGTGCTTTCCCGTGAGCTTACAAGCGCTTGCCGAAGTCGCGACACGACCGCAACGGCCCCGCCAGCGATGATCTTGATAGCGCGGAGGCGCGGATACGGCTAGCCGTGATATTGCCGGCAACGCCGCGATCCACCGTGCCGTCATCGATAATGAAAATCACCTTCCGTTATGATGAATAGTTCTCGCCCTCTTCCGATTGCGCATCGATAAGGTTGCATCTTCCTCATGGAACACCAACGCGGAAGTGTAATAGCCTCACGCCGCGACGCGCGATTCTTCGCGACTTTTGCGGCGACCGGCTATTCGGGTTCGTGGCGCGCCAGACGGAATGTTCATGCCGAAACTGTTCACCGACCCGGAGGCGATTGCGGAGGACATCATCCGCGACGTCGGGACCAATCTGGTGGTCGGGTTGCCGCTCGGGCTCGGCAAAGCCAACCATATCGTCAACGCGCTCTACGCGCGAGCCAGCGCGGATCGCGGCATCAACCTTACCTTTTTTTCCGCATTGACGCTGGAAAAGCCGAAGCCGTCGAACCTGCTTGAACGGCGCTTCATCGCGCCCGTAATTGAACGATTGTTCGGTGGCTATCCCGATCTTGCCTATGCGGATGCGCTGCATGCAGGTGCGCTGCCACCCAATATCAGGGTGATCGAATTTTTCTTTCTGGCGGGAAGGTGGCTGCACGTGCCATTCGCACAGCAGCATTATATCTCCGCCAATTATACCCATGCTTCGTCGTGCCTGTTGGAGCGCGGCCTTAATGTGGTCACCCAATTGGTGGCCAGGCGCGTTGTCGACGGCGTTGCGCGTTATAGCCTGAGCTGCAACACCGACACCACGCTGGATATCCTGCGCGCCCGCGCCGAGGGGCGCGCATCATTCAAATTGATCGGGCAGGTCAATTCCGAATTGCCGTTCATGCCGGGCGTCGGTGACCTGCCGGCCGGGGAATTCAGTGCGATACTGGATAGTCCCGCGACCGATTTTCCGCTGTTTGCGCCGCCGTCCGAGCCGATCACCGACACCAAATACGCGATCGGTCTTCATGCCGCGGGCCTCGTGCGCGACGGCGGCACGCTTCAGATCGGTATCGGGCAGATCGGCGATGCGCTGGCACAGGGCTTGATCGTTCGCCACCGCGACACGGCGCAATTCGAGGCGGCCATCAGGCGATTGACGCCGGAAACCGAGCAATTTTCGATGTTGCAAACCGGACCTTTTGAAAAGGGTCTCTATGGCCTCAGTGAAATCCTGTTCGAGGCATTTTTAGGCCTGATCGACGCCGGAATTCTCAAGCGCGACGTTGACGGCGTGGTGCTGCACGGCGCGTTTTTTCTGGGACCGAAATCGTTCTATCGCAGGCTGCGCGACATGACGTCCGAACAGATCGCGCGAATCCAGATGATGCCGGTATCCTTCACCAACGAGCTTTATGGTGACGAGGACGTGAAGCGGCGCGCCCGCGTCGATGCCCGTTTCGTCAACAACACGATGATGGCGACCTTGATGGGGGCGGCGATTTCGGACGGCCTTGAAGACGGGCAGGTCGTGAGCGGTGTCGGTGGCCAATATAATTTCGTGGCACAGGCATTTGCGTTGCGGGGCGCGCGTTCAATTCTCACGGTCGAGGCGACGCGGCAGGCCGGCGCAAAAACCCGATCGAACATCCGCTGGAGCTATGGTCATGAGACGATTCCACGACATCTGCGCGATGTCGTCGTCACCGAATACGGCGTTGCCGATATCAGGGGAAAATCCGACGCCGATGTGATCGCCGCGATGCTGCAGGTTACGGATTCGCGCTTTCAGGAGGAACTGGTGCGGCAGGCCAGGGACGCCGGCAAGCTCCCGAAAAATTTTGAAATTCCAGCCGCCTATCGCGAAAATCATCCGGACCGGATTGCCGGCGCGCTGAAGCCCGCCCGCGAGGCCGGCATGCTGCCGTCGTTTCCGTTTGGCAGCGACTTCACCGACACCGAGCAGCGCCTGATCCCGGCTCTGCAATTCCTGCAGGATGCGCAGAGATCGCCACAGCGTCTGCCCGGATTGTTGTGGCAAGGTTTGATGCGTAGTCCCGATGCAAGCGACCAGGAATGCCTGGCAAGGCTCGGTCTTGATCGGCCCGCAACATTTTCCGAACGCGCCTACCGCGCGCTGGTGAGCGCGGCGTTGGCGAGAAGCCGCGAAGCCTGAGACATCTCGCCATCAGCGCTGGCGTTACCTGTTCTTGTTCACCGGCTTGCGCTTTTCGATGAACGCGGTCATGCCTTCGAAGCGATCTTCCAGCGCGAAGGTCGAGTGAAACAGGTCGCGCTCGACATTGAGGCCTTCAGAAAGCGGCGTTTCGAACGCGCGGTTGATGGCGCTCTTGGCCATTTCGGCCGCGGGACGCGACATCGAGGCGATTTTCTCCGCGATCGCCAGCGCTTCGTCCATCAATTTTGCGGCAGGGACGATGCGGCTGACAATACCTGCGCGCTCCGCCTCGGCGGCATCCATCGTTCGCCCGGTGAGACACAGATCCATCGCCTTGGATTTGCCGATCGCGCGCGTGAGACGCTGGGTTCCGCCGATCCCGGGAATGGTGCCAAGCGTGATTTCCGGCTGACCGAATTTCGCGGTGTCTGCGGCAATAATGATGTC
>Ga0210396_10007391_pt1 | contig 10448 bp, 11 predicted proteins | sample IncBWH17OmetaG_FD_155466 | JGI IMG/M metagenome (GOLD analysis project Ga0210396, IMG submission 155466) | Forest soil microbial communities from Barre Woods Harvard Forest LTER site, Petersham, Massachusetts, United States - Inc-BW-H-17-O ... | reverse complement strand
AGGCTGATAATTCGGTCTCGTCATGAATGCTCTCCCGGCCAATCCCCTCCATGCAGCGGAGAGACTCCGCCGGGTAGCTCGATTCCAGCGTCTTCGGGCCCTCACCTGGATGGAAGACACTCTATACGCCTCCCGCGGCTACGACCTCTTGCGCACCAGAATGTCTCCCGTGCAGATTCCATCCGACGACCAGCGCTGGGAACCCGCAGCGTCATTTCATCCTCCGTTCTGGCGTGGCTGGACGTCGCGCACGAATCTAGGCTCACGCCTGGTTCGTGACGGTTTTCACGCGCTTGCCGTGCTGCCGTCAAAAGCCATGGTGGCCGCGGTCCCAGGAGCGATCATCACACTCCGTCCAAACGAAAGCCAATTCCGCCTAACCCATAGGATCACTCGCGGCACGCGACCGCTGCACATCACTGCAGTTCCCAACGGCACCGTGTTCTGGGGAGAGTACTTCGACAATGCTTCCCGCGATGAAGTTCACATTTATGCCTCGGCTGACGAAGGCGCAACCTGGCATGTCGCCTACACCTTCCCCAAGGGTGCGATCCGCCACGTGCACAACATCGTGCACGACCCCTGGGAAAACTGCCTGTGGCTGCTGACTGGCGATTACGGCGACGAATGCCGCATCGTCCGCGCGTCGTATGACTTCCGCCAGATCGACATCGTCTTGCAAGGCCACCAGCAAGCGCGCGCCGTCGCCCTCGTGCCCACAGAGAGCGGTCTCTACTTCTCCTCCGACACGCCGCTGGAAGCGAATGCGATCTATCATCTCGATCGCAAGGAAGCAGATCGCGAAGGAAAGTTGTCGCCGCTCGCTCCTCTCAGCAGTTCGTCCATTTACGGATGCCGTGTAGGTCGCGATATTTTCTTTTCCACGATGGTCGAGCCAAGCCCAAAGAATAAAGACGGTTTCGTTCGCATCTTCGGCGGCCACGAAGGGCGGGACTGGCGTCCCCTGCTCGCGTGGCAAAAAGATCCATGGCCCATGCGCTTCTTCCAATACGGCAATGCCTTCCTGCCCGATGGCGAGAACAGCACACCGTACCTGGCAGTCACGACGATTGCCGTCGAATCGGAGGATATGAACACGTCGCTATATGCGGTCCACACATGAACTGGTTCCGTTCCGCTTCGTGATATCCTTCGACAAATCTCTCCGGGACCCATGCCCCTTTTGCCAAGCCTAAGTTATTATCGTCGCATCGCCAGCGCCTATCTCCTCGGCGGCCAGAGCCATCTGACCTTCTGGCACGAACCCCCCGAAGAGAATCTGAATGCAAGCGGAAACGAACTCGGCGAGTACTACATGCTCTTCACGGAGAAGGCAAACTACAAAGGCGTCTACGATTCAACCGGTATTCCCCAACTCGATTACCGCGGCAAGATCGGCCGGCAATACAATCCCATCGCAATCGCGCAATACGGATTAGGCAACTACAACCTCTTCCGCCGCACCGGCAGCGCCGAGTGTAGCAATAAGTTCTTGCAGGTTGCGGACTGGCTCGTCGGCCATCTCGAACAAAATCAGCAGGGCCTCGCGGTCTGGAATCACAACTTCGACTGGGAGTACCGCGACACGCTGCGCGCACCTTGGTACTCCGCGCTCGCCCAAGGACAGGGAATTTCGGTCCTCGTTCGCGCCCACAAGCAATCCGGCGATCCGCGCTATCTCGACGCCGCGCAACAAGCCTTGGCCAGCTTCTTCAAGCCCGTCGCAGAAGGCGGAGTCACCTTCACCGACGAGCAAGGCGATATCTGGTTTGAAGAATACATAGTCTCGCCACCCACTCACATCCTGAACGGCTTCATTTGGGCTGCCTGGGGCATTTACGACTATTTTCTAGCGACCCGCGACCATTCCGCGCAGGACCTCTTCGCCCGTGCCGTCGGCACCCTCACGCGTAACCTCGATCGCTACGACCTCGGATTCTGGTCCCTCTACGAACAGTCGGGAACACGCCTGCCAATGGTGGCCAGCCCCTTTTATCATCAATTGCACGTTGTTCAGCTGCGCGCGATGCACCGTTTGACTGGCGAAGAAACATTTGCGCGCGTCGCCGATCGCTGGGAAGGCTACGGCCGCAGCCGCAGCAAGCGAACCCGCGCCCTGTGCTACAAGAGCGCATTCAAGCTCTGTTATTACTAGGTGTTCTTACTACTGAGACTCAATGAAGATTCTTTACGTGTCGCAATACTTTCCACCGGAGATGGGTGCGCCCTCCGCGCGGGCCGCCGAGCTGTCGCGGCATTGGGCCGCGGCCGGGCACGATGTGACCGTGTTGACGGGGTTTCCCAATCATCCCACCGGTGTGGTGCCGCCCGAGTATCGCGACAAATTCCGGCGATTGATCGCACACGAGCAAACCGATGGCGTAAACGTGGTTCGCACCTGGCTGCTTCCTTTTCCGAACCGCAAAGCATACGAGCGAATGCTGAATTACAGTTCGTTTTGCGCTTCGGCGGCAACCACAGGTCTTTTCCTGTCGCGGCCAGACGTCGTCATCGCCTCGTCTCCGCAATTGCTGGTCGCAGTTTCCGGTTGGTGGCTGGCGCAATGGAAGCGCGTGCCGTTTGTCTTCGAGGTGCGCGATCTCTGGCCCGAGTCTCTGGCCGCGGTCGGCATGAGCGACGGTAATTCGCTTCTCCACCGGTCTCTGGCAAGGATTGCCGGCTTCCTGTATAGCCATGCCGATCGAATAGTCGTGGTCGCACCCGCTTTTGAAGACTACCTCGTGGAACACTGGCGCGTGCCTCGGGAGAAGATTTCAGTGATCGAAAATGGAGTGGAGACCGAGCTTTTCGCTCCAGAACCATTTTCCGCCGAAGCGGCAGCCCTGAGAAAGGAATTGGACGCGGAGGGAAAGTTTGTCGTCTCCTACATCGGCACCATGGGAATGGCGCATGGGCTCGAGACGATCATCGCCGCCGCAGTCCAGTTGCAGACTACGAATCCCGAGATTGTCTTCTTGATGCTGGGAGAAGGCGCCGAAAAGGAGCACATCGTCGCGCTGGCGCAGCAACGCGGCCTGAACAACCTCCGTTTCGTCGATCAACAGCCCCGCGAAAGAATTCCCGCCTATATCTCTGCGTCGGACGTTTGCCTGGTTCCACTAAAGAAAACTGACTTGTTCAAGACCGTCATCCCTACCAAGATGTTGGAATTCATGTCGTGTGCGCGCCCCGTCATCCTCGGCGTGGATGGGCAAGCGCGGGCAATCCTGGAAGAAGCTCGCGGCGGTCTGGTGATCGAACCGGAGAATTCAGACGCTCTGGTGAGCGCCATTCGCTATCTCACTGCCAATCGAGAAGCAGGTCTGGAACTGGGACAAAACGGCAGGGGATACATCGTGCGCAAATTTTCGCGTAGTAACACCGCGGAAAAATACATTCTCGTGCTCAAACACCTCTTGAATTTGTCCGAACCTCGCGGCACAGAACTTGCCGCGTAAAACACGGATGTCCCGCCTACGGATGAGCGGCCAGGATCGCTAATCCGGATGCTGCGGCCACTGCCGCATTGAAACCCGTTCCCGCCGCCACCCGGGCACCACTCAACGGCACGAAAAGAATGTCATCGGCCTGCAAGGTAATGTCGGGAGCCTTCGCTTCGAGCATCTTTTTCAGCGGAACTCGCGTTTCGGTCATTCCCGCCGGCCCCTTTCGGATGATGCGGACTCCGCCCAACTTCGCGGTGTGATTCGTCCCGCCCGCGAGTGCAAGCGCCTGCAGCACGGTCAAGCTCCCGTTATCCACGAGCAATCCAGCAGGACGTCCCACATCCCCCACCACGTAGATGATCGGCGCCCGCGGCACCACGATGGTATCTCCGGGCATGATTTCAATATTGTCCTGCAAGTCGTCAGCCAGATTTCTCGGTAAGCTCACGGTAATCGCTTCGGACTGACTGTGCTGCCGGGCAATGCTTATCTTTCGCCCGGCCGCAGCGGTAAATCCCCCAGCGGCCGAGATCAGATCGTAGAGCCTTCGATCCCCGAGCGCTGGGTAGATGCCGGGCTTGCTTACCTCGCCCAGAAGCGTCACACCCTGGGAAGCAGATTCGTCAACAAAGATCGTAACGTGAGCATTGCGGACAAAGCCCCCGTCTTCCAGCCGCTTTTGGATTAAAACCTGGGCCTGTTCCACGGTGAGGTCGCCCAGATGCACGTAGTTGATCAGTGGAAGGTAGACATCCCCCGAGTTCCCGATTCTAGCTTTCGTCGTCAGCTCTGGCACATTGTAGACGCCGACCTCAATCAAATCACCGGCCCCCAATTTCATCACAGACGAATTCTTCGTGGCAGCGCCGCCCGAACCTGTCAGAGGGCCGCTCTGGGCAGGCTTCGCCGAGTCGGCGTTGGGAGCGGTTCCTGTTGCAGCTTGAGAGATCGGCTGCGCCCCCGGCAACACCGGAGACGTACTTTCTGTGGCGGAAGGTGTCGGCGTCTGTGCCCAAACCCTGAACTCCGAACTGCAAAGCAAAACAAGGCCGAAAGCGAGCAACCGTAGGCTGCCGACAAGCCTGAACCTGCTGAACTCCATTGACCAGCCTCGGGCGGAAGAAGGATCGCTCAAAAAGTTTAGCACAGCGTGTCGCGCGCCCATCGTATCGAGTTGCTGCGAATGCCCTTCCGACCTGGTTTTCCACAGGTTTTACACAACAGGGAATTGAAACCGCGCCCTCAGGCTGCTAGATTGCCATCAACTCTCAAACGCAGGCACTCAGACCGAACCCGCTAACTCACTACCAGCCGGCATCGTATTGCTGCAATACTTGGCTGTTAGATCAGGATTTGGCACCGATGTTCGTGATTTGTGAACCAAGGGGGAATCGTTGACCGTAGCCTTTTTCGCGATCTTCTTCCTGTCGCTGCTATTCTCATTCGTCCTCACTCGCTATGTTCGGGACTTTGCTTCTGGGCGCGGATGGGTGGCAGTTCCTTCGCAGGAGAGGCACTTGCACGCCAGGCCTCTGCCCCGGCTGGGTGGAGTCGCGATTTTTCTTTCCTTTTCGCTGAGCATGTCCGCGGCGGTCCTCCTCGTCCGTTACATTCCGCACCCCCACGCAACCTTTTCTCTGAAGACTTTGCTCACCATCCTGGTGCCCGCATCTCTCGTTTTCCTGTTGGGTCTGTATGACGACCTTTACACCGTGGGCCCCTATTGCAAGTTTGCCGTGCAATCCTTGGCCGCCAGCATGTTGTTTATGGGTGGCCTTCGCATTCTTAATATCCCTGTGTTGTTTGGCGAGCATAAACTGCCCTGGTTCGTGGGATTGCCTTTCACCATTTTGTGGGTCCTCGCCATCACCAATGCCTTCAACCTGATCGACGGCCTGGACGGCCTCGCCGCCGGTTCTGCCTTGTTCTCCACGCTGGTTGTGTTCGTGGTCACGCTGTTAAACGGATACTCCCTGATGACCGTGATGACCATTGCGCTCGCCGGCGCCATCCTCGGCTTCTTGCGCTACAACTTCAATCCGGCAACTATCTTTCTGGGAGATTCAGGCAGTCTCTTCATAGGCTTTGTATTGAGCGCGCTAGCTCTCGCTGGTGCCCAAAAAGCTCCCACCATTGTTGCAGTTGCCATTCCCGTGGTTTCCTTCGGCCTGCCGATTCTCGAAACCACGCTTTCCATTCTCCGGCGCTTGATCAGCGGTCGCCCCGTATTTACTGCCGATCGCGAGCATATCCATCACAAGCTGCTGCAGCACGGCCTCACTCATCGCCAGGTCGTAATTGTGCTTTACGGAGTCTCCGCCGTGTTCGCCATGCTCAGCCTGTTTCTGCTCTGGCCTACGGGCAGCTCTCTGGGCTTGGTTCTCGCTGTGCTTGGAATCGGTATCTGGATCGGCGTCCAGCGCCTCGGCTATCTCGAATTGGGTGAACTCGGTCGCGTCGCCCAGCGCACCTTCGAACAACGCCAGATTTTCATCAACAATCTTTCCATCCGTCGAGCCACGGAAGAACTCAAAGCGGCTCGCGATTATGACCAGATTCGGCGCATTCTGGAGGCAGCCTTTAGCTCGAACGACTTCGATAGCTTTGATGTTCGATTCAAACTGTTTCCCGGTGAATCCCATCCCGCGGGCGCTGCCGAGCCTGGCGCGCAGCCGCGCCGCGGCGACGTGTCTTTTCATTGGGGTAAGACCAGATCGTCGTCCCTCGAGGGTTTGGCCGTTTGGACTCTATCGCTCGACCTCATGAGCTCATCCAACCGCCGCCGCGGCGTCATGCGATTTCACCGGCTTTATTCCCCTCGGCACCTTCAGGTTGATATCAATCTTCTGACCTCTGCTTTCCCCGTCGCTCTCGCCGACGCCTTGGACCGCAGTTTTCAACACGCCGTGCAAGTCATTCCGCTTGCGGGTCAGGATGATCAGGGATTCGTTGCCGCCCAGGCTGGGTAAAGGCGCAATACAATATAGATTGCATGCACTGAGTTGGGCAGTTCGGGCGCATGATCCTCCAAGCACCGCATACCTAAGAGCGCCACCGCGTCCGCAGAGTTGCGTTTGTATATTTCTGCCAGGACGGCTGTCATGGAGCAATAGTTCGCGTCTGACAAGGCTGCTTTTCACTGTCCAAATTGCTCCTAACTAAATCCATTCAGTGCCCAACGCAGGATTAGCCTCTTTCTAGCAAGTGTGAGGACTAGCACAGAAACCTGAATCTTGTGCCTGGTCATTGCAGAATCGTTTGATGTTCGGCTTATCACCTTGCTGACTGACCTTCTATCTATTTCACTTTAACAACGTGATGAATCTCATGGTGGCACGCAGCGCAGAGTGTAATCAGATTCTCTTCTGAATCGCCCCCCGAGTGGCTCCGAAATTCTATGTGGTGAACCTCGAGATTCGACATGATGCCACACTCTTGGCACCTCCAAGCATCGCGGCGGAGCACTTGGAGGCGGATCTGATTATACAAATTTGGCTCGAGGCGGCAGCACACGGGTTTAGCGTGACTCGCACTCATGATGCCTCCTTCAGGCCTCCCAAGAATGCCTGCCGCTGCTCTTCGGGTAGAAACTGGAAGAATCTCGTCATCGAGAACAGCAGCATCTGCGGATCACCGTGGTCAAGGTTGGCCCCAGCCAGGAAGTCCGCACAGATCATTTCCAAGCAGTAGCCTCGGGATCGGTCGCTTCCCAACATCAGGGCTGCCGTCTCGATCGCTCTCTCAATGACCGGGCTTTGGCTTTGGTAAAGTTTGAAATAGATAATCTCCCACGGTTCGGTTTCCTTCCCCGTCAGCTCTTTTTCGACTTCCTGCTTGAATTCTTCTTTCGGCATCTGACGGGCTTTGTGCAACCAGGTTGCACAATCAAATTGCTGCCTGTCCCTCCTGGCCAGCTTGGCTAGCTCCAGCCCCTTCGCCCAACCCACTTCCTTCAGCTGTTTTCTCGCCTGGGGCGGCAGGTGTTCGTGAATCGACATCAGGTAGTACGCCTTCCTCCTCGATTCCGGGAAACGCCTCTCTAGAAACTCGTCGAAACACTTCAGATCCTCCAGCCGCCAGTACTGTCCCGCCCGCACCTCACACAGATAACGCCCGAGCTCCACCCATCGGGTGTCCCTCTCCGCCTCTTTCCGTTCCTCCCACGCTAGAATCTCGTCAATCTTCGTGAGCACGAACAGGGCTCGCCGGCGATTGAGCTTGGGCAACATGGGCGGATTCTTAGTAATTAAGCTCGTCAAGCCAATCAAGACTGTTTGCTCCCGGACGCCGCACCAGAGCGGCGTCGACCATTTTCTGCTTTCCAAGACAAAGTCCCACATAGGGGCATGTGCTGCAGGGATTCTGCGGAAAGCGGATACCGCTATGAGGTAGGAACTGTGCCGATTCGATTCTTCCAATCGTGTCCCCTACCAGACGGCCGAATTCGTCGCGCTGATCGTCCGTGATGGTGGTTCGCAGGTACTGAATCTCGACCAAGCGCTTGCGGACGAACACGACCTGGGCGACTTCGGCAATTCCAGTCATCCACGAATAACAAACCAGTTGCGGATCCAGAGAGAGCAGTCCTTCGGGCTCTTCCGGGTATCGGCTCGAAGACGTTTTCCACTCGAGTAAGCAGCGCGTGCCGTCGAGTTTGCCGATGGCGTCGATATAAGCGACGAAGTCGTTTTTTTCGGCAACAGGCCGGGTGAACTTTATCTGCAGATTCCGTTGGGGCTGGGAGACCTGAATACGATCATCCTGGCAGAACCGGGTCAGTAGCATGATGCCTTGCCGGAGCATGCGATCCCAGGAGTCTCCATTGGAGTAGTGCAGGCCCTGGTTCTGACAGGCAGACCATTCGGCAAACAAGGTTGCTCCGGGGTCTTCACGGCGGAAACATGCTCCCAGAGCTTGTTCGAAGGCGCGGCCGAACAGCATCGCCGCCCGGGTGTCCCTCTCCTTCCAGCCATCGAGATAGCGGTGCCGATAACGCCGCGGGCAGGTGAGGTACTGGCTGATTTGGGTGTAGCTGTAGGTCATTCAAGCCACCTGCGGGTTGTCCAGATTGGCCGGGGAAAGTTCCTCCCAACGGGCGGGAGAAGCAAAGCCGTCGAGCCGGAGCAGGGAAGCACCGTTGAAGACGATGTGGCTGATCTTGACCACGCCCTTCAAGCCGATGAGCTGAGTTTCGTCCACTTCATCCCGTCCGAGCAGTTCGGTGTCGTAGCCAAAGTCGCGCAGAAACCAGTTCAGTTTCCACAGGGCTTTCGGGCTGCAATAGATCCGGCTCGAAAGGATGTGGCCAGAGAAGCGGCTGGGCTCAAGAATTACCAGAGTGACCGTGTAGTAAGGTTTTTGTGCCTGCCGACGAAACTGGATTCGTTGCACGCGAACCAAGAAGACTCCGTCTGGCACTTGGTCGGCGGCACAGCGATCGGCGGCGTGCAAGCCGGTGATCTGGCGTCTCATGCGGCACCTTCTTTCTGGCCGAGATAGCTGTTGAGCTGGCAGAGCAGGGCATTGCGATCCTTCTCAGCCCAATCGGCGAGCTGCTTGACGAAGGTTTCGATTTGGTCGCGGGTGGCATCACGTAGAGTCTTAACCCCGCATCAGTCGATGGCATAAGCCTTGACCAAGTTGGGATCGAGCTGATGCTGCCGAATCAACTGGCAGAGGCGATCGCGAACTGTGCTGGCTCCGTGGTTTCCGTTGCTGGGTTGCGGAGGGAGTTTCTTTGACTCCTGGGACGATTGCGAAGGTGCGGCGAGAGAACCGATTTCCTCGACTGAGCAGATGCCGACGCCATAGGCTTTGCGCAGAGCACGGTTGACGGCGCGGGTTTCTGCTACGCGCATCTCGGCACCGTGAACAAGGAAGGAGACATTGGAAGGGTCGGCGTCGCCGTAACCAACGAACCCGCGACAAGTCCGGGACTTGTAAACTGTGGCCTCGAATGCCCAGCGGGAAGCGGGTGGATTGCAGAACTCGAAGGCCGGACGCACATGGATTCCAGTGCAATGCTTTCGGCGCGCAACGCCCAAGAGACCCGAGTGGGTGACATACCATTTTCCATCGAGCAATATGAGATCTCCTGCTGAGACGACGAGACCGTATCTCTTCGTGAGACCGGTTAGCGTCTCCAAGGTCGTGTCGGAGAGATTGCTCCAAGACTTTGTCGCGAGTTCAAGGTTCCTCTTTAGAAGCTTCGTTGGCTGACGAGTCGAGTCCATGTGTCCCTCCGGCAGTGTTGACTCTCTCCAGTAAATTGCGCTGGCGAGCAGAATGGATTAGTAATAAGCAATCGGGGGCCCCCGCCAATATGTAGCAAATGAATATGCATGCAGTGAATATGCCATAGGTGAATACGAACCGTCAAGAGGAGATTTTGGGCGTTCAGAGAGCAAAAATCGATCTAACCGCAATCGGCCACAGGATTAGGAAAATCCGGGGGCAGACTTTGCAGGAGGAATTGTGTACTTACCTCCACGTCACTCAGGGGCACCTCTCGAAGATCGAGCGAGGGAAAGCTGCTCCGAGTCTAGAGATGTTGATTCTGCTGTCCGAGCGATTTCACAAGAGCGTGGATTGGATATTGCGGGGAGAAGGGCACTAGCCGGATTCGCAGGATCTCCTCCCGTGACAAACAGGACCAAGGGTTCAAACGGTTGGCCATCAACCGAGAAACAATCTTTTGCTTGGTACTAACTTACGAAATCAGTCCGCCAGGGGAGTTTCGCTGGTGTAGAACTCGTTCGGAAACGGGCTTGCAGCTCCGATCACTGCGCTCCTCGCCCGTAACTTCAGAGTTGCCCGTCATTCGGGAGCAATCGCGGATTTTATTGCTCTCGGCGTTCGGATTGGTTCCTGTATTGCCGACTTCACGGTACCAATCCGGTCGAGTCCTCGAAGCCAACTCGCCCGAGTCAATGAGTGTAATACAGATATTTCAACAGCAATCGGTTTTCTGTATCGAACTACTGGATGCGGACTCAATGGTGG
>Ga0210396_10007390_pt1 | contig 10449 bp, 4 predicted proteins | sample IncBWH17OmetaG_FD_155466 | JGI IMG/M metagenome (GOLD analysis project Ga0210396, IMG submission 155466) | Forest soil microbial communities from Barre Woods Harvard Forest LTER site, Petersham, Massachusetts, United States - Inc-BW-H-17-O ... | reverse complement strand
GCTGTTGGAGATCTCACCACGGAAACGGCGGCTGAATCCGAATAGAAGTTGATTCACGAGGGAAGGGGTAAAAATATAGTTGTCGCTGATGCGCGCATAGCGGGTGTTCTGCGGGGTAGTGGAACCGAAAAGCGGACCCAGATTGGAAGTGCCGCCGGTGTTGGTGTTGTCGTAGTCGAAGCCGCCGGAAATTCTGTGCTTTTCCGAAATGATATGGTCGATCTTGATATCGAACAGGTTTGCTGTGGTACTCGAGACTGTGGTGTCAACGACGTTGTTGGTGAGGCCGCCGTTGGTTTTGGGCAGGAGAGCAAAGATATTGCCTACCACCTTGCTGGGCTTGAAATTGGGGTCGTTGGTTAGAATGTTTCCCGGGATCGCAGCATGCGTGACCGGATCGTAAAGTTGGGTGGCCGGCAGCAAGGCTGAAAAATCCCCTGCTCGAAACGCTTCGTTAGGAACGCTCTGGAGCGAAGTGCCGCCCGTCCGAAAGCGAAATCCCTCGTAGTCCACGAAGAAAAAAGTTTTATCACGGCCGTTGTAGATGTGCGGAATTCGAATGGGACCGCCAAACGTAGCTCCGAAGTCGTTCTGAGTATTGACCGACTTGGGTTGACCGGCAGTATTGTTGACCCAACTGTTGGCATCCAGCGCACGATTGCGATAAAAATCGTAAACGGAAAAATGGAGATCATTGGTGCCCGACTTCATCGTCAGGCTTACAATTCCATCGCCTGATTCGCCATATTCGGGAGAGAAGTTGCTCTGAAGAACCTTGAACTCCTGTACGCCTTCCGTCGAAATGCCCTTATTCCACTGGGTATTGGGCGAAACCAGCGAAATGGAAACGCCGTCGACAAGTACGTCGGTGCTATTTTCCTGACCGCCGTCAACCTTGAAGTCATCAGTAGAGTTGCTGCCCGGATCGTTCCCCACATTCCCAACGAATCCGGGAATCAAAGTAATGAACTGTACGGGGTTGCGCACCGTGCCAGAAACTTCCAGTGGCAAGTTCTCCACCAGGACTTGCTGAACGGTCGCGCCGATATCGGACGTAGCTGTTTCAAGCTGGCTGGCGTCGGCAGAAACCGTCACGTTCTCCGAAACTCCGCCAAGTTGCATTTGAATATCGAGAGAAACGGTGCTGCCGGTCTGCACGGTTACGCCTTCGCGTACATAATTCTTCATATTGGGGCCTTCGACAGTCACCGAGTAGCGACCGGGGGGCAGATTGGCAAGGGAGTAGAGGCCGGCGTCACTGGTTACTGTGGCGACGGAAAGGCTGGTGTCCAGATTGCGACCGGTGACGTTGGCTCCGCCGACGGGCGCGCCGCTGGGGTCAGTTACTGTTCCCTGAATGCTGCCATTTGTAGTTTGAGCTGGAAGGTTTGCCGCTGAAAAGAGTAAGAAAAACGCGAATATGCACAAAAGTATCTTCAATGGATTCCCCTTGGCTGGTTCTGTCGTGATTTGACTCTGGTGAACGCGGACGCAGAAATCGCGGAGTTAAATGACCCAGAACCGAGCACCCCAAAATATGCCTGCCGCCCTAGTGGTTTTATACTAGGACAGTATTTGCATGCATACTCGGCCCGTTAAGCGATAAAGACAAGGGTCTCACACGTGAAATCATTGTGATTCACAAAATACGAGAACGCGAAACGCGCCATCAGACTGAACCTAAGGAACTTAACTGGCCGTTCAATTTAATCCCAACAGAAATCAAGTGAGCTTTTTTAGTACGTTACATCGCCAATTCCGGAACAGTCTAGGCGATTATTGAGGAATCACCAGGATCCATATCTGCCGTCCGCAGTCCGGCCAGCTCCAGCGCCTGCAGTACAAACGAATTCCACGCGAAAACCCGGTGGTAACCGTAGTAGGGGTTCGCCGAGTCTGTAGCGATGTATTCCTGGCTGGTCGGGAAATCAGTCGAGATGTTCAACTCAGCCCACAGGCGATTTGCGATGGCCTCTTTCGCCGGAGTCCATCCATGAAGCATTCCGGCTACATATCCGCAGATCTCGATACGCATCCAGGAGCCGCCGTTGTAATAAATCCCATCGGCGCCGTGGTTCGTATAAGTAGCAGCGAAGGAATCGCTAATCATGGGGTGCCATTTGTCGTCGAAATAACTCCACGTCTTGCCGTTCTCATCGGGCCCGCGATGTCCAATCAAAATCGGGCGCACGGTGCCTTTGGCTTGAGGAAAGGGACATTCCGCGCGGGGCATCATCACCGGTATGCGATCGAGGTGATTGACCACCATCTCATCGGCAAGAAGTTTGCGGTTGAAGAGCCAGAGAGAAAGATACTCGGGGAAGATTTCGGCGAATCCGATGGCATCGTCGATGTCGCGCGCAGGGCGAAGAAACTTCTTCGCGGGGTCGTAATAGCCGCGATAGAGCTCTTCAGCGCGGGCAAGACGTGACTCCTGAATTGTTTCACTCACACCCGGGATTTGAAGGTCTTTGATCACCCGCAAAGTAACCGCCAAGATTCCCTGGTTTTCGCAGATTACCGAAGTGCCTTCTGGATAGCGGATGACGTCCAGTTGGCCCATGACGAACTGCGCCGAACAAAGGCCGTCGCCACGTGGATCATATGTGGTGAGGCAATATTCCGCGGCTTTACGCACTCTTTCCGCGGGTAACTTGGTACCGAAGCGCCGCTTGTTCAGCAAAGCCCACATCAGCCATAGCGGAGTGGAGTCATTGGATTTGCGCTCTACGTTGGCCAGATTGGGTTCGACTAAGGTGTTAATCGCGCCATCCTCTCCCTGATTTTCGGCCCACACGTTGAACACGCCCTCATTCAATTCCCAGTTATGAACGCCATTCAGAGCAAAAAAACTGTCGCGCATGTACATTTCTCCGGCGGCCGAATACCAGATACTGGGCGCCAGGATCGGCCGGAAGCTCTCGGGGCTGGCAATCCAACAGAGCATCATCAGATCCGCGTAAACGACCTTCTCCGTGTCTCCTCCCTTGAAGCCCAGGCCGTCCGCGAGATAGATCTGGCTGGCCAGTCGATGGCCACGAATGGTGTCCTGAACTTTGTCATCCGCAAAAATGAAAACTGTTTTTTCGCTGGCCTGCCCCATTTCCAGCCGGTGATAAGGTTGACTTCGAGTTGCTACGCGCGCAATTCGCAAACCCTGGATTTCGATTTTTGAAGAAGCTGAAGGCGCATCCGCGGTTTTACCTTGCTCCGACGGAGCGACGGAAATGAACAGGGCGCAGCGATTCCCTCGCAACCCCGGAACGAAGGCCGTGGTTTTAAAATCATTCCAGGTGTCCGGTGATGGAGGAAGGCCGTCGTTGTACAAGCTGATGTCGGTAATCTTGCGCAATTGCTCATCGACATTCCAGATTTCAATCGCTACGGGCACTGGCGAACGGTACTGCACGTCCAGCGAGTAAAGTGCTGGGCTCTCGGCCGTAAACGGGACAATGACACCGTTCTCGGAATTCCTCGCGGACAACACCGCCGCGCCGCCAACCGTTTCCAAAGCCGCATCGCCGTGTTTTTTCCAGGAAGAAATACCGGGCAGCGAGACTGCCTTGCCGTTCACATCTCCGGGAAGTTGTTCCAATAACTCTCCAAAGGTTTGTTGAATAAAAAATTCTCCCCGATCGCGTTGTTCGCGGCGCGCGGCGGAATATAAATTGACGTCGGGAATCCTGGCGGGCGCCGGTTTAACAGGACGGCCGTCTCGTCGAACGATCCGAGTCCATTGGTTGCGATATCCGGAGTCTGTCAGCAGGCCAACGCATAATCCATTCTTGGTGCGAAAACCAGCCGCCGGAAAATATTCGCGCGACGATTCTCCCAGCCAGTCCTGTTGATCAAAGCTCCAAAATTTGGCCGGTTCGTCAGTCGCCTCCAAGCGGTTACTCAACTGATAGTGCAGCATAAACATGTCGGCCTGCTGCAGCCGGATTTTCTTTCTAACCACGTGAGGTGTCACCACCGCGTACTCCACCTGCGCATACACCGTGGTATTTAAATTCTGTAACTTACATTCGCCACGAAGGGTGACGTGCGCGGAATCAATGGTCCAGGAGGTGGCCTTCCAGGAGATGACGCGGTCTTCCACGCTTCGTTCTTCGTTCTGAAAATACGCGGAGAATTCACCGCCCTTGTTATGCTGCGCGATGGCCCGGCCATCGCGGAGAACCGTGACGTAAAACCCTTTTTTGGCATCGCCCGTGACAAAAAGCGACAGTCCGGGGGCATCGCTTGAGGCGGCCGCCGGCCCAATGATCGCGAATCCAGAGGCCGAGGTGATACTGGCTGCCAAGCCGCCCTTCAGCGACTTCTGGATGAAACGACGCCGCGAAACCGTCTTGGTGGCCATAACTTGTAGGTTTCCTTTGTGAAATTGATGGGGTCAGGGGTTGAATTTTCTTTTTTATGATACGGGCTATTATGCGCCGCGACGAAAGGGCCTCACACGTGAAAACGTGGTGATTCACCGAACCCGAGAACCGGTAAAAATCGGTCAAGTTCCTCAAAAGTACTGTAGGACAACGAGTTAGGTGCTTGACTTGAACGGCGCCTGTGTTAGTATTCATGCATTCAATTCCTTAATTGAATGCACCGAACAGCATGGCTTCCGCGCAAACGTCCGTTTCGCCAGCGTTAAACGCCGACAACCTCCTATCCGACGAGCGTTGGCAGCTCGTACAGCGGATCATCTCCAGCCCACCGTTTCAAAAGGGCACGCGCTTACGCGATTTGTTGCAATATGTCACGGAACAGAGCATTCGGGGCCATGCTCACGAGCTGACCGAGCAACACATTGGTAACGCGCTGTTCCACAAGCCTTCCGATTACAGCCCCTTGGAAGATAGCTCCGTTCGGGTGCACGCCCGCCAGCTGCGACTGAAGCTGCACGAGTACTTCAACGAAGATGGCCGCAACGAGTCGCTCATACTTGAGATACCTAAGGGTGCTTACGCGCCGGCATTTAGAACTGTCACTAAGCCGCCAACTCCACCGCCGGTCGAGGTGGCGCCGAAGATCGCTCCTGTGGCGGTCTGGCCGGGGCGAACGATGGTGCCATGGGCCATTTGCGCGGTGCTGGCGGTCTTGTGCGTCATCCTGGGATACCGAACAGCGACGAGCGGAGGATTGGCGAGCACAGCGGTGGCCGCCGCCGCTGAGCCGTGGCCGTTTTCTCAACTCTTTGACGCGCGGCATCAGACCCTGATTGTAGTGGCCGACAGTAATTATGGTATGTCTCGCATTCTGGCGAGCCAGTCAGGGTCGCTTGATCAATACCTTCGCCGCGATTTTCTTCACAGCGCGAGCACCAGTAAGGACGGGCCAGCCGATTCGCGGCTGAGCGAGTACATCTCGAATTCCACGTTGACCTCCTTCGCGGACGTTGCCGATGTTGTTTCGCTCTACAAGATGGCTGGACCATTGCAGTCGCAGGTTTCCGTGCGGTATCCGCGGGATCTGCGCATGCGGGATCTCGACCACAACAACTACATCTTTATTGGAAGCCCTGCTTCCAACCCGTGGGTGGCTTTGCTGCAGGACAAGCTGAATTTCCGCGAGAGCGAATCCGTCGTCGGTAAGAGCGTGAAAGTATTCGTCAACGAAAATCCTTTGCCCGGAGAGAAGCCGGAATACGAAGGTCTGCGGTGGACCGGAACGCAAGGAGAAGACTACGCGACGATTTCGTTGCTGCCCAATGCGACGCACGATGGCAGCGTTTTAGCACTGCAAGGACTTCAGCAGGAAGGCACCGAAGCGGCCGGTCGTTTTCTTGCCGACGAAGAAAATCGGCGCCAGCTGATGAGCGCACTGGGAATTTCCGCTGCTCAAGGTGCTTCGCAAAACATCTGGTTTGAAGCGCTGATCCGATCCCGCACGGTATCGGGAGCCCCAAATTCCACGACGCTCGTTGCGGTGCGCCGCATTCAGTAGCGCTTACAGCGCCGATTCCCGGGCTGCTAATCTCGTGCGAACAGCGGAGTGCTTCCATCCATTCAAAGAAAAATCGTGATATGTCGCGCGGGTTGCCCAAGTAGAATGGACAAATCTCGATTGAGCCTGAATTCTGTAATGCGTCTATCAATTTCCGCCACTAAGTTTGCGCTTCGATTACTCGCGCTCGTAGCTCTAGCAGTGGCAGCTTTGAACCTAGCTGCGCAAACCACAACGCAAAAACCCGATTCGGATGCAGAGATTCAGTCGCACTTCGCCGCGGCCCAGCAAGCTCAGCGGCAGAAGGATTACGCGACGGCCGAGAAGGAGTACAAAATTGTGATTGCGGTCGCGCCGGAATTCGCGGAAGTGCACATGAATCTCGGCTTGGTTTACCAGCTGCAGAATCGTTATCCCGAAGCTATGACCGAATTCCGCCGCGCTTTGAAATTAAAACCGTCGCTAACGGGCGCGAATTTTTTCATGGGAGTCGATTACTGCAAAATGGGCGAAGGGCTTAAGGCAGTTCCCTATTTGCAGACGGCGCTGAAAGCATCGCCAAACCAGCCGGAAATATGGTTATGGCTGGCGACGGCGCAGGAAATATCCGGCGACTTAGATGCCGAAGTGGCCACCATCCGACAGGCGCTGGCGTTGCAGCCCAAGGACGTGGATTTGCTGTACCTGCTTGGGCACGCCTACGAGCGGCTGGGGAAACAAGAAGTCGCGCACATGGAAAAAATTGCTCCGGAGTCTTTTCGAGAGGAACAACTTCTTGCGGAGAGCTACGCCGCGAGCAATGAATGGCCATCCGCGGTAATTCATTTCCAGAACGCTCTGGCGGCTTCACCACATCAAGCAGGGCTTCATGTGGAGCTGGGGGAAGTTTTGTTGGGCGCGGGAAAAGTAAAGCAGGCTGCGCTGGAATTTGAAGAGGAATTGCAACTCAATCCGAAAAGTCTACGCGCACTGGTGCGCCGCGGAGAAATCGAATTGATTCAGGGCAATATTGACGCGGCACTGACGGATTGGACCCAGGCGATCGCCATCGATGAGATACAAGTGGAACGGATTCTCGGTTTGCGCGAAAGTGGATTCGGTGACTCATCTATCGAACAGCTGCCCAGCTTCTTACTCGCGAAAATAGCGCCGTTATCGGTGGAGCTGCGAAATAAAGAGATTCCGGCCGCCCGTGTGGCTCTTGCCTTTCTGGCGACGCAAAGCGGGAATCCTGCGCAAGTGGCTGGCGGGGATAGTCTGGCAGGTTTGCAGACGCAGGAATCAACTGCTGGCCAAAGCTGTTCGGAAGCGGATATGAATCTCCTGCTGCGCCAGGATCGGTTTTCTCAGGTTGCGTTTTGCACGCAGCCCGGGCTGCCTCCGCGGACCTCTGCTGAACTGCGCACGCAAGTCGTGAATGCGTTACTGCAAGCCGGAGAGTATGAGGCGGCTCTTCGCACACTCGACGGGTTGCCGGCGACAGAAAGCAAATCGTTAGAAGCCTCCTATTGGCGCGCGCGCTGTGACGAAAAATTGGCTACCGCCGCATATCTGAGACTTTACCAGGCGGATCCGAACTCTTACCGCTGGCATCAACTGATGGGCGATATCGCGGCCGCGAAGGGGGACGACGGGAATGCTATAGAAGAATATCGCGCGGCGGTTTTGTTGAAGCCATCCCTGCCAAACTTGCACTACAGCCTGGGTCATCTGCTCTGGAAGGACCTGAAGGTCCCCGAAGCCCGAGTTGAACTCGAGGCCGAACTGGCGTCCAATCCCCATCACTCCGGGGCGCTGACCGATCTCGGAGATACCTATCTGTTGGAACACCAGCCTGAGAAAGCTTTGCCTTATCTGAACAGCGCGCTCGCTGCCGACGCTGGAAATTCGGATATACATCGAGATTTGGGGACGGCGTACTCCGAACTTGGTGATTACCGCAAAGCCGAAGAAGAATTAAAGATCGCGGTGACTGCCGATCACGATGGCTCAGTGCACTACAAACTCGCCAGAGCGTACCAGGCATTGGGGCAGAAAGAGAATGCCAGCCGCGAATTCGCGTTGTCGACGTCGCTGAATCGCGAATCACACAGCAAGTTGGAAAAGCAAACGGAACGGCTGGCGGCCATAACAAATACAACCCAAGATCCCTAGGGCGCGCCGAAAATTAAATGAATCGATTTTCCCACGTTTTGTTCCGAAGTTTTTTGGGTTACCTCGCGATTCTACTTTTTGTCTGTAATGCTGATCCTCTATTTGCCAATTCTGTTAACAGACCTGCGGCCCTGGGACTGAGCCAGGAAGATTCCTTTCAAAAAGGCCTCGCCGCGATGCAAGCGAATCGCATGGACGACTCCCTTGCAGAGCTCACCGAAGCGGAGCGCGAACACCCTGAAGATGCCCGCGTTCGTAATTTTCGTGGCATTGTGTTGGTCCGCCTTGGGAAAAACGAAGAGGCTGCCAGCGAGTATCGCGAGGCGATTCGTCTCGATCCGCAAATGGAGGACGCCTACCGAAATCTGGGATTTCTGAAATGGAATGAACACGAACCTGAGTCCGCGCGCGTGGCGCTGGAGCACGCTGTAGAACTTTCTCCGAGCGATTCGTTTGCTCACTACTATCTCGGCCGGGTCCTGCTTGACGAGCAGCTCTATACCCGGGCTATCGGCGAAATTGAATCCTCCGCTGTACCGTTGCCGCCCGACACCAGTTTCTCAATTCAATTGGCGACCGCGCACATTGCGTTAGGAAATAAAGATAGAGCACGCAAGCTTCTTGAGCAGCTCGCAACAATCCCTTTAGACGATCAGCAATCCATCCATGTGGCAGCCTTGTTTCTGTCTCTTCGAGAGAATGACTCGGCGATTCGAATCATTCAGCAATTGAGTAAGACTCCGTCGACGCCTGAAAATCTCTGGCGACAATTCGACTTGGCGCTCACTTATCTGCTCGCCGGAAATTACGGCCAAGCGATAGGCCAAGCTGATTCTTATCAGCACGCCCTGACGCGCGGCGATGCGAACGCGCATGAATCTGCCGAAGCGTGGACCATCGTGGGCATTGCGGCTGCGGACTTGAAGCAAAATGATCGCTCTCTCAACGCTTTTCACAAGGCCGTGGCCCTTGCTCCGGGCAACGAAGAGAATTGGCTGAATCTGACGCGCGAGTTGATGGAATTGAGCCGCTACTCGGACGCGATTTCCGCGGTTCAGGATGGACTCGCGGCTAATCCAAAGTCATATGCTTTGCATTTACGGCTGGGCGCGGCGCAGCTTGCTGCCGGACATTACGCCGAGGCGGAAAAAGTTTTTCGCGATCTGGTGTCCGCGGGCGATCCGCTTCCTACCGGCTACGTTGGATTGGCGCAAGTGCTTTTGAGAACGGGCCGCGCCGAGGAAGCATCGGGGGAGCTTGCCATCGCGCAGCAAAAGCTGGGGCTGAATTTCCTGATCAGCTATTTTCGTGGCCTGGCGTTCGATCGTAGCGGTAAACCAGAAGAAGCCATCGCGGCTTTTCAAGATGCTCTGAAACTTGATCCCAATAATGCGGAAGCACATCTCAGTCTGGGAAAGACGGAAATGAGTTTAGGACGTCTCGACGCTGCGATTACTGAGCTGCAGGAAACGCTTCGACTCAGCCCAAATAACGACCAAGCCAGACGACTCCTCAGCCAGGCTTACGCTCGAGCCGGCGATAAGGAGCATGCACTCGCCTTTGCAACTACCTCTGCTAACGCTCCTGAAAATGTTGAGGCAGATCTACTGGGCGACTTTTTTGTTCCGCAGTGGCAAATGCCGCCCGAAAATTAAGAATCCGTAGCTGTACTTGACCCGGAAAGACTTTTGTTCTCGTGGTTGCGAGATCACTGGGAGTTGTGTTTTTCTACGGGTTCAGGCGATGGTTCATCCACTCGAAGGATTTGATCGGGAGAGACATTCTTGATCGTTTGATTGATCCCACTGGGCCAGCGAATTTCGACCGAGGCAGTCTTTTCTGATCCCAAACCGAAATGCACGCGCTTGTCACTGGAAGAAAGATAGCTGCCCGCGGTCGTGACGGTTGCCATCTGAATACCTTTTGCGGTTGTTATTTTCACTTCAGCGCCGATCGCGTCGCGATTACTCTTGTGCCCGATGAGCAGCAAAGTTAACCAATGGTTCTGCGTCGGCGTGGCGTTGTGAAGAACGTATAACGCGCCATCATTCCCGGTGACCACCGCATCCAACCGGCCATCGTTATCAATATCGCCGAGCGCCAATCCGCGCCCCACCCAGGCTTTTTGAAAGATGTCTCCGGACTGCGAGGAAACATCCACGAATTTTGGGCCGGTATTTCTGGCCAGTAGCATGGGTTCCCGGTAACGAAGATTTGGAAAATTCAGTTGGATGGTATCCAGATCGTGTCCCTGGGTGATCAGCAGATCTTTCCATCCGTCATTGTCATAATCGATGAAACGAACTCCCCAGCCGGAATGCGCCATGGTCATGCGACCGAGGCCGGAAGGATAGC
>Ga0210396_10007387_pt1 | contig 10450 bp, 12 predicted proteins | sample IncBWH17OmetaG_FD_155466 | JGI IMG/M metagenome (GOLD analysis project Ga0210396, IMG submission 155466) | Forest soil microbial communities from Barre Woods Harvard Forest LTER site, Petersham, Massachusetts, United States - Inc-BW-H-17-O ... | reverse complement strand
TAAGCGGTGAGCAAACCCTTCGACGTTGGGGCGTATGCGTACCAGCGCTTGAACCTCGTGGCGAAGGGGAAGGCTCACGGACGAAACAGCCAAGGCTTCAAACCGGACCTGGGAAATTCGACCGTCCGGCATTATAGGGGGGCCTTCGAAAACGTAGCCATGGTGGAAATGAGAACCCCACTCGCAATCGAAAGAGCGGGATTGGTAACCCTCCACCTACAGCCGGCGCGTCGGAGTTCTATCCCAACCAAAATGCCCCGGCCAGGGGAAAATCTTGCTCTAGTGCCTGGTGGTCAACTGGTCAACTCAATGCGCAGAATTCAGGACACTTGCGCAGAGCTCGTATAGCGGGATTGCATCAGCGATTGTCGCCTCCAGGTGTTCAAAAATCTTGTTGTTTGGGGCGCCAGATCAATAGGTTAGGGGAGAAACGTCTACTCTCTGTTTAACAGAAGGATCGGAAATCATGGGATCCGTGACCTCGACGATTGACTATCAATCAGTCGAAAACGCAGTTAACCCGGCGTGCCGACCATACCCGAGCGACTGATTCAGAAACAGTTGTTTGATCAGGGCGTAAGAGGAATACTGCAGATTACTCAACGGAAACAACAGTCCGGCTCAAGCGCACTGAACAAAGAGGGGTTCATTTGGTTAGAACGCTTGCGCCTCGCCGGGATTTGGGGCTCCTGGTGACCTGACTCGCCCATTCCCATTCTGCAAGCCAGTTTCTGCGGCATCTCCCTTCACATTGGAATTCCGACATTCTTCCACCGCATTGTGGGCAGACCAAGTTAATGATTGACGAGATGACGTGCGCATTCGATTCACCCGGCAGTGTGTCAAAGGTGCTCATAATCATTCTCCTATCCAGAGATCCTAAAGAAGATGCGAGGGGAAGAACAGGGGCCGCAAAAGACGGAGATGTGCCGCGGGTTTTCGGCTCTCAGTAGCCCGTAGTGGTTGGCTGCGGAGTCCGTCCTCGGCCACTAACTGCCTGCCGCCTCGCTCAGGTACGAGAGTGCAAGCTAAATGCCAATAAAGAATCGCGAATAAGAGCCGATAACAAAGCAGTTCCTGAGTGCGGCGCTGGTACTAAGTATGATGACCGTGCCCAGTACTAGGCATGTGCCCAGATGTGGGCGAACTTGGCACTTCGAGTTGCCGTCAGTCTGTGAGACCGACGCCATGCAAACACATTATGAGTCAACCGCGTTGAAGACTCTACCTCACGCTCCCGCCAATTGGCATGGGGATTGCGATCCAACACAAGTGATCGGGGTCTGCTCTTCGGCGAACGGTCGTTCCTAGGACCGAATTGCCGGACCAAGAAAGAGCAAACGGGAGGAGTGAATCATGCGGAGGCTAATAGCTGTAATCGGTTTGTGTCTGCTCACATTTCCGGCTCTATGCCAGTCGACATCAAAGTATCAAGTAGCCATCATTAATGAGGTCAAGCCGCGTCAGGCTGCAGGAGACGATGCGTCTGATCCCACCAGCTATGACGTTTCCGTCAAAGTGGGCGACACGATTTACGTGGTTCTGTACACGCAGCCGTTGGGCGAACTCCCCGCGAAGTACGCAAGAGGGCACGAACTGCTGGTGCTGGTCGGAAAGAACACAATTACCTACAACGACATGTTGGGCCGGTCGCTTCAGGTGCCGATAGAAAGCCAAAGACCCGCTGCGGAACCTAAGAAATCGAAATAGTTCGCGGCTGCCCGCGGGAGAGTCATGTTCGAGGATTGTTTTGCAGGAGTTACATGTCGACCCAGCGATTCGAGCCGACTTGGAGGAAGAATGTATCGTTTGTTTGTTTTAAGGAACGACAAGAGCGGCTGCTTCGGCAGACACGCACTTATCAGTCTCTGGGCATTACTGTTGTGCTCCGGCATTGGCGCAGTGGCCCAAGCACTGCTCCTGCATTGAAGGCGAAGACTGGTAAAACGAATTCATGGACCTTCTGTGTGGCGGCTACCGTCATGATTGCAGTTGCATTTTCGGGTCGGCTGGCTGGCCAAACTGCAGCGGTGAAATCCTCCGGTGAAAGCAGTGGTTCTAGCACCCAGTGGAGCGTGCAAGTGGAGCGGATTGATTCCGGGGACCTGGGCCTCGCGCATTCCTTTCAAATCGCGACCTACGAGAACCTCTTGGAAGAATTGAATAAGACGAAGCGATTCAAGTACGTCCTCCGCGAGGGCGACCGCAAGGCTAGTGAGATTCCGGACTCGCTGATCTTGAAAACAATGGTTGTGAAATATACGCCTGGGAGTGAAACGCAACGTGCGGTGACCACTGTAAGCGGCGCGACAAAGTTGACGGTGCGGAGTCAACTCATCACACGGGACGGACAAATTGTGCTCGATCGCACGGTGCGGGGGAACGTTCGCTTCTTCGGCAGCAATTTGCGCGCTACCCACAATTTGGCCCGCAATGTCGCCAAAGTGATCCGGCAATCGGCATGGCTAGGATCCGAGCGGCTGGCGCGATGCTCATCAGTCAACTCGGACTGCGAACGGCACCGATCTCCTGGTTTTTGATCGAAGCACAAAACAAGCTTGGTCACCCAATCAGCAGACGGGTCCAGCAAGTTGCACGAGGAGGACCGATGAAGTTTCGACAGATTGTTATTGCTATCGTGATTCTCGGCACGCTGTGGCGCACTGCCGCGGCCCAGCCAAAGAAAAAGAACATACAGCCCGATGCGCCTCGGCCGGAAAGCATTCTGGCGGGTACAAGCATGCAGTCCAATCCTGTCCTATCCGACTTGATTGCGATCAAACCGGAAATGCCCTTGGGTCCACAAGACGTTCTCAAGTCGTACGAAATCGGCATGAGCTTAGTGACAGACAAGACATCGGCCGATTTCTCTGTAATCGTGCAGGCCCAACAAACAAATCAAATTACCCGTGAACAAGCCGAATACCTTTTGCAACAGAGTTACCAAATAGCAATGATGCAGTATCAAGTCCTTAGCGCGCTCCATGATGTTCTGAAGCATGACATCGACGAAGCAGCAGGGCAGCAGGCAAGGCAGTCGCTGAAAGCGACAAGCTCCGATACGGTTCTAGTGGTTCCTTTTCCGGACTCTACCCCTGCATCCAGATGACATCGAAATTCATCCTCGCCAGGGTCGGATGAAACTTCACGCTCTTTGGTGGGGACAGAGGAGCCCAAATATAGAATGCGATACCCGGAGAAATTAATTGAAGGTGGTGAGGGCATTGTCCTAGACGCTTCGAAGCCTCCACCCGCGGAGATGCTGTCTGTTCTGTCGCATTGCTTACCGTCTCTTTATCGATACGCATACAGACTCTTGGGAAACAAAGCTGATGCCGAGGATGCGGTCCAGGATGCGCTATTGGCGGCTTACAAGCACCTGAACCAATTCAGAGGCGACGCGCAACTTTCGACGTGGCTGACCACTATTGTTATTAATTGCTCAAGAATGCATTTGCGCAAGCGGTCTCGCTATATCCATGTATCCCTGGATTCGCGAATCGGAGACGAGCGGGAGTATCCGCTGTCCGACACTTTGGTGGATCACCGGCCCAACCCCGAGGATGAGTGCCACAAGGCTTGGGCGAATGCGCGCTTAATAGAGTCAGCAGCAAGACTGTCTCCGATTTTGCGGCGAACGTTTCACCTACGTTATGTGGATCATCTTTCAGTCTGTGAAACAGCTCGCGTTCTGGGCGTTCCCATCGGAACAGTGAAAGCGCAGACTGCTCGGGCACGAGCTAAAGTGCTGAAATCGATACGAGGGGAGCTCCACCAGGGCCCAGCGAAACGAAAATCCTGCTCGCCCAGGCGTCCACACCAAAACAATCCAGCCGTGCTTGTAATCAAACGGGAGGCCGCGTTTTTTTGGTCCGTCACACCGACGACTTCTGGCGGGACCATAACGCGCTGACACCACGCGGAAAGAAATTTGTCAGAGGGCCAAGGGAAGAGCAATACGGAACAGCAGCAGTATTCGAAAACTTCTATGGCAAGAAGGAGGATCTGCTGCAAGCGAACGCTAAGAGCTGGCAGCTAAATGGCGACGGGTCACCGTTCCACCAAATCTCGGTAGGAGATCAACTCTACCCCCTGGCGTGCCAGAATCTCCCGAGCTCTCGGCGAGGTCAATACATCCAATTCGACTTCCCGTGATTCTCGCAGTCGTGTCTTGGCCGATTGCAGATCAGAGTCGTTGTAGCCAGGATGGCAGACGAACTCCCAAGTCCCCTCGGGAACACTGGTTGCGATCGCCGCGAACAACGTCTCATTCAAAGTCCCGGTGACTTCAATTCCTAAGGTTCCATCGGGAGTGACAAAGCCTTCCCGCTGCACGGCCTTCCGGAATTTTCCCGCAAAGGTTCCCAAAACCCTCATTTCTGCCCAACGTGTCCAGAGATCTGGTCGCTTCAGAAGCTCACTCAATCGCAAAGGAAGGCGCGGGCCGAACGGATTCCGGACGGCTCGCACCCCGCACTCGGCAGCGGCCAGCAAGAGAGGGCGCAACACCTTCGGAAAAATATGGGTGTGCTTGTGCGTGTCGAGGTGTGACACGCACACTCCCGCGGCCTGGACTCTCCGGATTTGCGCCGTTGCTTCGGCGCCAATCTCAGTCGTGTCAAGCTGCCCCGTCAACGCCCGAGCGGCGAATGTTTTCAGGTCGTCACGAAATCTCCCCGATTGCGTCAATGAAGGAACTCTCGCCAACGGCAAAACCGGCTCGCCATCGATCAACACCACGTGGCAGCCAATACTCAGCTTCGGAAACTGCTCCGCGAGTTCCTTGACTTCGCAAAATGCCGGGCCGTTGGCCATCAATGTGGCGGAGGTGACGATGCCATCCGCGTGCGCTTTTATGATGGCCTGATTTACGCCCGATGTGAATCCGAAGTCGTCCGCATTAACCACGAGGCGCCGCACTCCGGCAGTTTAGCAGGCGACTTCGTACCTGTTGAGGTGTTGTCGGTTCGCAGCCCCCTTCTCGCGAGGCCGAAAATGGATCGGTTGGCATCAATACACACCCTAGGCCTCTCGATGCCAGTTTGAGTCGATGATCCGGCCGACGTTATGAGGGCACTATCCGCAGAACTGACCTCATCTGCCCACATACGGTCACTGTCTTTATCGACTGCCCGAGTTGGGGCACCGACGATTTACAAACTGGCGGTTTTAACGCACTTAGAAGCGCTCACGTCCGGCACTCGAATTGCGATTCCGGATACCGATCCGGAATTCGCTCGACGGCGGACGAGCATAAACATTGTGCTGGGAGGGGAACTGATTCCGTGCTAAGCAACAACAGCGAAAGTATCGAGAAATCGGGAATGAAGACCGTCGCCGGCGAGAATGGCGCATTGGCGTCTTTGTACGGTCGGATTGATATCGATTCCTCTCCCGCAGTACGCGACCAGCTGATCGCCCTTTTGCACGCGCCCCATCCGAGAACAGTGAGCATTGACTTGTCGGGCGTCACCCATATCGACAGTTCAGGCGTTGCCACTCTGATCGAAGCGCTAAAGATCGCACGAAACTGTAAAACCGAGCTTAGGCTGCAGGGATTGCATGATCGCTTACAGCGCCTGTTTGAGGCGACGGGCATTCTATCCCTGTTCAACGAGGGCACTCGGAGATGAACCACTCTGGGTGCGAGGCGGTCTAATGGCCAATCTTCTCGAAATTGCCGGCAGAGAGACTCTCAGTCAACTCGACTATGTTGGGAGCCTGAACATTCAATTGTGGGCAACCCTGCGTGGGATGGGTGCAGCTCTGCCCCTGATTGGAAATCGACATCGCTGGCGAGCAGCCGTTCACCAAATGCTTGAGATCGGGTTTGACGCGCTGCCGATGGTTGCCCTGATGGCTATGTGCAGCGGATTCATCCTGGCCATGCAAGGGGCGTCTGAGTTGCGGCGGTTCGGGGCCTTGCACTTCGTCATCGATCTGGTCGCAGTCGCCTTCACACGCGAACTTGGTCCGCTGCTGACCGCGATTGCCGTTAGCGGACGCTCGGGGTCTGCATTTGCCGCCGAGATCGGCACCATGAAGGTCACGGAAGAGATCGATGCTCTTAAGGTCATGGCATTTGAACCGGTGGAGTTCGTGTTGGCGCCCAAGTACCTGGCGGCACTGGTGGTGGTTCCGTGTCTCAGTATCGTCTCTGCCCTCTTCGGCATTCTCGCCGGCGGGCTATTCATGTTCTTCAGCACTCACCTTGGTCTCCTGCTCTATTTCCGATACGTGCTGACCTCGATCGTATTGCGGGATGTGGTCGCAGGGATGATCAAGAGTGTGGCATTCGCCACCATCATTACTCATGTGGGATGCCTCGAAGGACTTCGGGTGCGCGGCGGACCCGACGCAGTAGGTCGCTCGACAACTTCGGCGGTCGTGCGATCGACGTTCCTGGTTATCGTCGCCGATGCGATATTCACCACCATTTTTTACTTCGTAGGAAAGGCCTAAATGTCCATTATTTCGGTGCGCGATCTGGTGGTGGAATACGATGGCCGGCGTGTGCTTGATGGTTTGAATTTTGATATAGAGCCCGGACAGGTCACGGTTCTGCTGGGAGGCAGCGGTTCAGGAAAGAGCACACTGATGCGGCAAATTCTGGGTCTTGAGCGTCCGAAGTCGGGCAGCATCTCGATCCAAGGAACAGACATCACGACCTGCTCACCGGAGGATTTGAAGAAAATCCGACGCTCCATTGGAGTGGCCTTTCAGAGTGCGGCGTTGTTCAATTCCCTATCGCTGGAAGACAATGTCGCGCTCACTTTGCGGGAGCACACCGCACTGGCCCCTTCCGTGATCGACCTGATCGTCTGGTTGAAGTTGGCGGTGGTGGGCCTGGCGGATTTCGGCAAACTGCACCCGCAGGAGCTCTCAGGAGGCATGAAGAAGCGTGCGGCCGTTGCCCGGGCTCTCGCATTGGATCCCGAAATCCTAGTGCTGGACGAGCCTTCCGCCGGCCTCGACCCGATTGTGGCGGCGGAACTGGACGAACTCATCGTATTTCTGAAGGAGACTTTTCAGATTACGGCTCTGGTCGTCACCCATGAGATGCACAGCGCCTTCCGAATCGCCGACCGGATCGCGATGCTGTTCGACGGAAAGCTCCTTGCAATCGGCACTAAAGACGAAATACGCGCAAACCAGAATCCACGCGTGAGGCAGTTCCTAAACCGTGTGCCGGCCAACCCGATGCATACGCCGGCATTGGCCTCCTATCTGGAGCGGTATGTGCAAAGTCAGGAGGCAAAACCATGACCACTGAAGCAAAGGTGGGTGCATTTGTTCTCGGCTGTTTCGCCGTGCTCGCGTTTACGGTCATCTACCTGTTGAATGCGCAGTACAGCGGCGGCACCGTGCACTATCGCACGTACCTGCGATACGCCGGAGGGCTTGAGCCCGGAGCCTCCGTGCTGTACGGAGGCATGAACGTGGGCAAAGTTACAGCGGTGCGACCCTGGGCTACGGATCCGACTCGAATCGAGATTCTGCTTGAAGTCAAGAAGGACACTCCGCTGAATGAGAAATCAGTGGCCAAGCTAGGATTCGTCAGCGTCATGAACAGTGCGGCCTTGTCGATCACAACCGGCGCTATCGATGCCAAGCGCCTTCCTCCAGACTCAACCGTCGCCTCGCTAGAGGCGGCCAGCCTGGATGAGATTGCCGGGAAACTGGCAACCGTTGCGGACAGCGCAAATACGCTGATTACGCAGGCACAGGGAGAGCTTAACGATGTCAGCGGCAACGTGAACCACCTTCTTGTCAACCTGGACACGATGACCGGACCACGAAATCAGAAAAAGGTCCAAGCCATCCTGAACAACATCGACCGATTGGTGGCGGACGAGCGCCCAAAGATTGATCGTCTTACAGACCAGCTGGCCAGGGTTAGCGAGCATGCGGATGACACCATTCAGAATGTGAATGGCACAGTGACGGATTTGCGCGCTCCCATGCGGAAAGATCTAGCTGAATTACAGACCACGCTGGAAGAGGCCAAGGGCTTGTTGCAGTCGATGCAAGTCATAGTGCGAGCCAATGACACCAAGATCGGCGACACGGTAGAAAATCTGCGCGACGCGACCGACAACCTCAACCAGTTCACAAATTCACTAAAGCAGCGCCCCTGGAGCCTGATCCGCACCAAGCAGCCCGGGGACCGGCAGGTTCCGAGATAAGGCGGCCAGAGGAGACTCGACAATGAAAAAGCTTACGACAGCGCTCGTATTGATGGTGACGCTGTTACCGGTTCTGTCCGGATGCGGCAGAGTAAGATATCCCGCATATTACACACTCAATTTGCCGGCTCCGCCGGATCCGCCCGCTGCGGAAAACGTCCGAACCTCAATCGCGGTACGAGAATTCCAATCACCTGTGTATCTGCGGCAAGGGCCAATCGTGTACCGGAGGACACCGGAGCAAGTTGGCTTCTACGAATACCACCGGTGGGCAGCGGACCCCCGTATGCTCGTGACCAATTCGGTGGTCGACCATCTACGCGCCGGCGGTCAGTTCTCCATGGTCTCTGTGTATGACGGCCGTCCAAACAACGACTACGTTTTCAGCGGCAGCTTGGAAAAGCTGGAAGAGGTGGACTACCAAGCCGGGGTCAAGATCGAGATTGCAATCTCGGCCCAAATCACCCGAGTCGCGACCGGTGCAACGGTCTGGAGCAACACTGTTTCTGAAACTCGACCAGTGTCTCAACGGAATGTACCCGGCGTCGTGTCCCAGATGAATCGGACTATGGAGCTAGCCATCAACAAACTCCTTTCTACGGTTCCACAGTCGCTGGGCAGTGAACGATAGAAATTTCAAGCGGAAGCCGGGCCGCCGAGGTCGGGATGTCGTGGGGAATCATCCGGATCTCGATTGCAGTGGGAAATTGGTTAGCAGATACTTGCAAGCACAAAAATTGGGGGCAGTAAGCGGCACGCGTCTCAGCGTTCGCGCGCACACGACCCAGGTTTGGTTAGTAAGATTCTCTGATCTTTAGATTGCAGTCCTGTACGAAGACCGGGTTGCTCGAATCTGTAATCCGAGAATTGTGGGGAGCTCAAGTGCCATGACGATCACCGAAGATCGATATCGAATGCTGCTAGGTGCTTCCAGCGCTCTAGCCGATCAGCCCACAGTGAAGGCCGTCCTGCAGAGTCTGCGAGGTGTTCTGTCGAGCACGTCCCGATTGCACGGGGCCGAGCTCTACGTGCTGAGCGATGACGGGAGGAGCTTATCCAGCTTCGAATTTGATCGAGATCCAGACGCTCCCGCAATAAAACGTGGAGCCAAATTGTTGCTTACAGGCCTGGTGGCGCAGGTGTTGGACGAACAAAAGCCGGTGTTTGTCCCGGACTTGTCGCAGGCGCTGTTGGAACACCCTGACCTGGCTCCTTTTGCAGCCGAAGTTGCCGGACGAAGCAGCTACTTGTTCCCGGTATCGACCGCGCAAAAACGGTACGGAATTCTGTCAACGCCAAAGTTGCCGGGCCAGCAATTTGCTCCCGAAGATGTCGAGATGCTCAGTGCCCTGGCTTCCCACGTTGCGGTCGCGCTCGAGTGTGCACTGGCAAGAGATACCGTAGAGCGTTACCACCGGGAGGTCGTGAAGCAGCGAGATCGGCTCAGCTTGTTACTGGAAATCAACAACCATATTGTCAATAAGCTGGAAGCGGATGACTTGTTTCAGGCGGTAGCAGGGTCGATGCGCAAGCACTGGGGCAACGATCTCACGTCATTGTGGCTCCTTAACAAGCAGTCAGGCAGACTGGAACGTAGATTTCTCGACTTCCCGACTGGAAGAGGCTTTCTCGACAAGGTTAATGTAGTCGAGCCAACGAAGCTATGGAGCGAATGGTCGCTCCTCCGAACGCCCCAGTATTACTCGCCGTGTGGAGCAGATATACCTCCCGCTCTCCGCGAGGCGTCCCGAGCCGAGTCGCTCCTCTCGGCCGTCGTGATGCCACTGATGGGTGCCGATGGGCCCCTGGGCCTGTTGACCATGTGCAGTCGCAGGGCTGATGGGTTTAACGAGGCGGATCGCGACCTGCTGTCGCAGATCGGCACCCAGACATCATTGGTACTCGAGAATGCTCTGGCCTACGGACGGCTCCGCGCGTCGCGCGACGATCTGGAGGAGCAGAGGCTCTATCTTGAATCGGAAATCGAATCTGAATTCAACTTCGAAGACATAGTCGGCAAGAGTGCCGCTATACGTAAAGTGCTGGACCAGGTCACGATCGTCGCGCCAACCAGTTCCACCGTGTTACTGCACGGCGAGACCGGTACGGGCAAGGAGCTGGTGGCCCGAGCGCTTCATAATCTCAGCCCGCGGCGGGAGCGCACATTTGTCCGCCTGAACTGCGCGGCGATTCCTTCGGGTCTGGTGGAAAGTGAACTGTTCGGCCACGAAAAGGGGGCTTTCACCGGGGCGCTTATCCAGAAG
>Ga0210396_10007385_pt1 | contig 10453 bp, 6 predicted proteins | sample IncBWH17OmetaG_FD_155466 | JGI IMG/M metagenome (GOLD analysis project Ga0210396, IMG submission 155466) | Forest soil microbial communities from Barre Woods Harvard Forest LTER site, Petersham, Massachusetts, United States - Inc-BW-H-17-O ... | reverse complement strand
TTTTGACCTACGAATCCTATGCGGGAAAAACCATCGATGAGATCCTGACGCCCGATCAGCTCTCGCAGGCTTCCGTTCTCACGGCGTACCAATCCCAAACCTGTGTGTACCTGAACGACGGGAAAGGGCATTTTACCTGCCAACCTTTTGGTCCAAGGGCTCAGTTCGCACCTATTTACAGTATCCTCCCCACCGATCTGAACGGCGATGGCATCCCGGATATTTTTATGGCCGGGAATTTCTACGGCCTCAAACCGGAAGTAGGCCGCTATGACGCGACCTACGGGGTGAGCTTTCTGGGCGATCGCCATCATGGCTTTACCTACCTTGCTCCCGCCGAAAGCGGCTTGTTTGTAAAAGGGGAGGTCAGAGATATCAAACCAGTCAAATCAGCAAATGGCACCCTGATATTCGTAGCACGGAACAACGATTCCCTGGAAATTTTTAGCAAATCAAAATAGCAACCGTCATATTGCCCGTTTCACTTCTTCTGGGGGGCGTATCCTGCAGCACGAATAATCACCCGTTATTCACCCGACTTGAGCCGCCATCTACCGGTATTGATTTTCAGAATATAAATGTCGACTCCGATAGCCTGAACATTCTTGACTACCTGTATTACTACAATGGCGCCGGCGTGGCCGTCGGGGATATCAATAACGATGGGCTGCCCGATATCTTTTTGGTGTCTAATACGGGCCAGTGCAAACTATACCTGAATAAGGGAAACTGGCAATTTGAAGACATTACAAAGAAGGCCGGATTAGAGGGAAGCCCGGGCTGGACAACCGGCGTCAGCCTGGTCGATATCAATGGCGACGGTCTTTTGGATATCTATATCTGTAAGGTCGGCGCGCCGGGCTTCTTAGAAGGCGCGCGCAACCAGCTCTTTATCAACAATGGCAACAATAGTTTCACCGAATGCGCGGCTAAATGGGGCCTGGATATCCGGGGCTATAATACCCAGGCGGTCTTTTTTGACTATGATCATGACGGTGACCTGGATATGTTCCTGCTTCAGCACTCCGTTCACCAAATAGGTAATTACGGCGATACTTCGGAAAGAAGCATCTATAGCGAAGTCAGCGGGGGAAAACTCTTCAGGAATGATGGCGGCCATTTTACCGATGTGACACGATCGGCGGGTATCATCGCCTCTCCGCTGGGTTTTGGCCTGGGTGTCGGGGTTGCCGACCTGAATGGCGACGGCTACGACGATATCTATGTCAGCAACGATTTTCAGGAGGACGACTATTACTATGTCAACCAGCGGAACGGGACCTTCAAAGAGATGAACAAAACGGCGTTTAACCATGAGTCCAAGTTCTCCATGGGTAACGAGATCGCTGATCTCAATAATGACGGCTGGCCGGATATCATCACGCTCGACATGTTGCCGGACGACGAAAAAGTCCTGAAATCTTCCGTCGGCGACGAATCGCTGGATCAATTCAATCAGCGCATCCGGGCCGGTTACAATTATCAATACTCCAGGAATTGCCTTCAGCTGAATATCGGAAAAGGAAAAAAATTCTCCGAGATTGGTCTGTATGCCGGAATGGCCGCGACAGACTGGAGTTGGAGCCCGCTTGCAGAAGATTTTGATCTCGATGGATATGTCGATCTGTTTATTTCCAATGGCATAAAGAAGCGGCAAAATGACCTTGACTACGAAAAGTTTGTCTTTGCCAACCAACACCAGATCAGGGCGGATAAGGCAAGACAGCTCGACAAGGAATTACTTACCCGCCAGCCGCCCGGCGCGTGGCATAGCTATATGTTTCAGGGCAGTCCCGATCTGAAATTCCGGGACCGCTCATTGGAATGGGGGTTTGACGCCCCGTCACTTTCACAAGGTGCGGCTTACGGTGATCTGGATGGGGATGGCGCACCCGATCTGGTCACCAACAACATGAATGCGCCGGCCGGGATTTATCGTAACAATGCGCTCAGGAGCCCCGATCATCCTCATTACCTGTCCGTTGAACTAAAAGGGAGATCCCCCAATACGTTTGCCATCGGCGCAAAAGTCTTTCTGTTCTCCGGCGGCCGGATCAACTACAAAGAAGTGCAGCCGACAAGGGGTTTTATGAGCTGTTCACAGTCAACCCTTTTCTTTGGATTGGGCAAAAGGGCGGTAGCCGACAGCATGGTGATCATTTGGCCTGATAATACATTTGAACGTTTTACAAATATTCCGGCCGACCAGAAGCTGGTTATTCCCTACAACCGATCTCACTCGGATACCACCGGCGACCATTTTCAATTCCTGCTCCGTTTGCTGCACCAGGATGGTCCATCACCTTTCACCCGGTCCGGGCCGCCGCCCGGTCTCGACTTCAGGCATGGTGGAAGTCAACCGTTGAATGACTTCAATTTCCAACCGCTATTACCCCATCAGCTTTCTGTCCTTGGCCCTGCGACGGCGATCGGCGACGTAAATAACGACGGCCTTGATGATATCTTTATCTGTGGGGCGAAAGGCCAGCCCTCGAAGCTGTTTGTGCAGCAACCTGACGGCAGCTTCCGGTCCACCAATGATTCCTTATTTGCAAAAGACGCGGCCCTTGAAAAAGCAGACGCCATTTTCTTTGATGCGAATAATGACGGCCACCCCGATATTTACGTGGTAACGGGAAGCAGCGATCCCGCCTCCGGTAATGACAATTTACCCGGCGACGACAAGTCACAAGACCGCCTATATCTGAATGACGGCCATGGGAATTTTACCCGTTCGCCAAACCTTCCCCGGTTATCCGGCAACCGATCCGTGGTATGCGCCGCCGATTTCGACGGCGATGGTCGCATGGACCTTTTCGTCGGCGGAAGGTCGACTTTCCCCTGGTATGGCGGCATTCCGGAATCTTATTTATTGCATAACGACGGAAAGGGCCATTTTTCCATCGTAACGGACCAATTCGCTAAAGGGCTCTCTCATATAGGCATGGTCACCGATGCCTGCTGGGTAGACCTGGACAGGGATGGCAAACCCGACCTGGCGCTGACAGGGGAATGGATGGCGCCGGTGATTTTTATGAACAGGAATGGCAGGCTGGTGAAGAAGGACGGCCCTCCCGACAGACTTACCGGATTATGGAATTGTATCCGGGCGGCCGATATCAACGGGGATGGGTATCCGGATCTCCTGCTCGGCAATTGGGGTCTCAATTCCAAACTCCGGGCCTCCGAACCTTATCCTCTCAAAATGTATGTGGGCGACTTTGAAAAAAATGGCCGCACCGAGCAAATTCTCTGTATCGCCAGGAATGGCAAGTATTATCCGTTCAGAGGCAAGGAAGACCTGGAAATGGTTATGCCTTCCATAAAAAAACAATTTATCGGCTATGGCGAAATGGCCGGCAAGACGGTTGAGGAGATCTTCGGGAAACGATTGCAGGAAGCGCGCGTCGCAACCGCAAATACACTCCAGTCGATCCTCCTGTTGAATGATCAGCATGGTGGCTTTGCCATTCGGCCCCTGCCGGCGGAAATGCAGTGGAGCCCCATCTTTTCCTTTTTGACGGATGATTTCAATCACGATGGCAAAATAGACGTACTGGCCGGCGGTAATTTCTATGGCGTGGCCCCTTTCGAAGGCCGTTATGACGCCATGCCCCTGACGATGGGATGGGGAAATGGCCTCGGTGATTTCCGATGTGACCTTCCCTACCCTGATGCGCTGCTGATCACCGGCCAGGTAAGGGATATGAAACTCCTCCAATTGACAAAGAGGCGATCCTCTCTGCTGGTCCTCGGCAGAAACCATGATTCGCTTGCCTTCCTGAAATACTAAAGCACCGGGAAATGAAGCTCGATAATCATATGAAGACTATCCCGGGGCGAGCTTAGGAATTTTTCATAAGGCGCCCCTACGACCTTCAGGTTATTCTCAGAGATATATTTTCTCATGGCGCCATACAGCCTGGGGAGATCTTTATAAGGTCCCTGGTATTTACCAACAAGGATTTTCCCTTTTGGAGGCATCTCCAGCAACCGGATCCCATCTTCTGCAGGCGATATCCTCCTTGATACGGGTATCCCGGCAGCGATATGGATACTATCTTTTTCCTCATCATAGAAGGTGGCCATCCTGCAACTATCGATATTGCTCTTAAGAGCCTCCTTGTTAGCATAATCTTGCAATTTTTTGAACAGTTGCCCGAGAGTGGCTACCAATTCGGTCTTTTTAACCACTGCGTCCCTGGTTAACACCAGGGTATCTTCGACTTTTCCCATGTGGATGTCAAATCCGTAGAACTCCTTCGCGCTTTCAAAATATTTCTTCAGCTCCCCAAGCCTTGATCCCGGATTGTCATCGCGAACGAATAGTTTTTCTTTCAACCAGTCAAAACCGGATATCAGGGTAGTCCATTGTATATGAGTTTTGGACGGAATGCTGTCCGGGTAGGCAGAAATAACATACACTGAGCTAATACTCCCCCGCTCGCTCTTCACGGTCACGCCCGCCGGGTTGCTGTTAAGCACCTTGAACCGGTATTCGCCTGCTCCTGCGAACCAATCCGGCCAATTTTTCAAGTCGGTCACTACCCGGCTAACTTCTATAATCGGCGTGGAAACTACGATCTCTTTTTCTCTCTTGATCCCGAACTGTGTGGACAGCAGAATGCTGATAAGGAGTAGGGCGAGCACGAAAAAAATGATACCGGATCTCTTATTCATTGAACGAACAACCATTTAATCTGCTAATTTATTGAATCCTGATTGCTGTCAAAAAAATCTTACCTTTATCATGTATTTTTTCTTTACTGCCATGAGAAGGTTGAATTCAATACCGGGATCAGGCTTCACTTTTTTGCTTATCCTTTTGTGTGCATGCAAGAGGGAAGATCATATAGTAGACAAAAACGCACAACCGGATTCATCCTGGCTTTCGATCACAAACGCTTCCCCTTCCATTCCCAACCTGCTTTTTTATGAGAACAATACCTTTATCTCCTTCCCGGACTCGCCCTTCTCGTTTGGCAGCACGACATCCGGCAGCTATGTCATCAACAGCGGCAATCCGGTTATGTCCACGGTTGAACAGACTCCCTATATAAAAATTCCGGCGGGCTTTGTTCAGCTCGGTTTTCGGTCGACCTCTCCCGCGGCAAACTTTTCTGAAAACAACTATTTTGAGAATGGCTCGAGCTATTCCGTTTTTATCACGGACAGTATCATTCACGGGCAGGCCCGGTACGTTCTTTTGACGGATCAGACAATCACCGTTGACACCACCCAGGGGCAGATCAGGTTCCTCAATCTTAGCCCCGATGCTCCTGCGCTGGATGTATATGCATTCTACGACGTAGGGCCGAACGGCACAAAAATCTTTTCCAATTGCGGCTATCTCCCAAATGACTATAATTCGTTGTTGACTGCTCAAACCTTCGTCCCCATTCCGGCAGGTCCTTATTACATGGTTGCTACTATTGCCGGCACCGACAGCGCGGTTCTCGATGGCGGGTTGATCGTCCCGTCCAAAGGTATCATAACCATGTATACAAAAGGATTTTTCAATGGCTCCGGATCCACCCTCATGGACATCGGCATCATTTCCTATCAGCAGCAGTAGAGACAACCTAGTCCGTATGATAAGCGGTCAGATCCTCCTGGAACTGGAGCCAAAAGCTCCCGGTGTTATTGTTCACTTTATACAGCTGTATCCGTACAAGCCCGAGACCCGGCTTTAAATAATATTCCCATTTTTCGAATTCCGATCCCATGCAATCGTTTACCTGAACTTCATTATGCAGGCACTCATAGCCGTCGATCGTTAAGCTATCAGTGAATCCTACTAACAGGTTATTGCCCTTACACCTGCTCGTGACGGTATCCGGCCAGGAACCCTGCAGTGAGCTGTCTGTAGTTACTCTTTTGAAAAAAGTATACTGCACTGCGCTGTCAATTTTATCTACCGTATTGCTGTCGATATTTAAAAAATAGCTGGGGGCATCGATATTGGTGATGGACTCCTGGTTCTGCTGATAATAGGCGGTGCCGTTCACGGAAACCTCACTGATGATATTGATGGCGTCCGATACCGTGTCGATGGGTAAACCGCTGGCACTGTCATAGTCCACCTTGGAATATTGCCAGTAATTACCGACGGCCAACGGCATTAAACCATTGAAAGGGGTCGTCGGGGTAGTAGAACCTTTATTATTACTTGGAGAGCAACCGGAAAAGATCATGATCCCGCCCGTCAGGATCGCTCCAGCTAAAAAAAAAAGTTTCTTTCCAGGGTCCAATAATTTCATCCTCTAAAAATACATTATTAACACCAATTTGTCCTACCTTAATTTGTTAAATTGCCCGGCCAGATCAGCCTTCAGATCCTCCGAATTCCGTAAATTCATCACATGCTTTTCCTACTTTCTTCCGGGGCCCGTCCCCGTTGCTTGCTGCTCATGCTGACCCTCCTTTTTTCTGCTGTTGCCAGGAGCCAGTCCCCTTCCCCGTCCGCGAATAGCCAGTCCACCGACACCTGGACCATCCACGCCGACAGCATCGACCCCGCGCATTACTTTGGCGTTACCGTCGCCAACGGCATGATCGGTCTCGTTTCCTCCGCTGACCCTTTCCGCGCTAAAGACATCGTCCTCAACGGCGCCTTTGACCTCTACGGCCGTGGCCGGGTCAGCAATATCTTAAAAACATTCAATTTCATCAACCTTACCCTCGACATCGGCGGCAATCGCATCGACCGCTTCAGCCAGGTCACCCATATCCACCAGGTCCTGGATATGAAGAACGCCTGCCTGACCACCACCTTCGACTACCGGGACAAGGCCACCGTTAGCTATACCTGGTATTCGCTCCGGCAGCTACCCTATACGGCACTGGTAGATGTCACCATTACCGCCCATAAGGATATCGGGATCATCCCCGCCAGCGTAATGGAGGCCCCGGACATGCTCCGTGACGTAGAAAACTACTATAACGAAATTGACCGCCCGCATGTCACGGTATCCCTCCTCACCTCTACCGCCAAAAGCCCAACCGGCAAACTGCTGATGGCAGCCTCCAACAGTTTTATCTTCGACGAGCCGCATGGCACTGAACCGGCTGTTATACATGAGATCTGGGACAATAACATGCATCTGATGAAATTCAAAAAGAATCTATCCGCCGGTACTACGTATCACTTTGCAGTGGTCGGTTCTTCCCTTACTTCAGCCCATAACGACGATCCCCTTAATGAAGCCGAACGCCTCACCCTCTTTGCCCTTCTCCAGGGAAGCCGCCAGTTGATCAAAGACCATAAGGCCGCCTGGGCAGACCTGTGGAAGAGCGATATCATCATCGACGGCGACGACAAGACGCAGCGGGACATCCGGCTGATGCTCTACCACCTCTATTCGTTCGCCCGTCAGGGTACCGCCTACAGCCTGTCGCCAATGGGCCTTAGCGGTCTTGGTTATAACGGCCATACGTTTTGGGATACCGAGATCTGGATGTACCCTGCCATGCTCCTCCTCCACCCCGAGATAGCGGCATCCCTGATGGAATACCGCTACCAACGCCTCCCCGCCGCTATAAGGAACGCCGCCGAGCACGGCTATAAGGGCGCCATGTTCCCTTGGGAAAGCGCCGCCAGCGGGAACGAAGAAACCCCGGTATGGGCGCTCAGCGGCCCCTTCGAGCATCATATCACCGCCGATGTCGGGATCGCCGCCTGGAACTATTATTGTGTGACGCGCGATAAGATCTGGCTGAAGGAAAAGGGTTTTCCCCTCCTTCAGGCGACAGCCGACTTCTGGGCCAGCCGCGTCCAGCGTAATGGTCCCGGTCATTATGATATCGACAACGTCGTGGCAGCCGATGAATGGGCAGAGAACGTCGACAATAATGCCTATACCAACGCAGCCGCCCGCGCCAATCTGCAGGACGCTATCGACGCCGCCCGTGTCCTCGGCCTTACCCCGGACCCGGACTGGACCAACGTCCGGAATAATATCCCCATCCTCCGTTTCCCCGATGGCACCACCCGGGAACACCGGACCTACAACGGCGAGTCCATCAAGCAGGCCGACGTCAACCTCCTCGCCTACCCCCTCAAAGAGGTGACCGGCGCCGCAGCGATCCGACGGGATCTCGATTATTATGAGCCAAGGGTCGGGGAAGGACCGGCTATGACCCATGCCATCTTCTGCATTCTTTACGAACGCCTGGGATTACCCGGAGAAGCCTTTCAGGACTTTCAGAAAGGCTACCAACCCAACCTTCGGCCACCCTTCGGGGTCATGGCAGAAACCGCCGTAGGTGATAACCCTTACTTCGCCACCGGGGCCGGCGGAATGCTCCAGGCAATGCTGAATGGCTTCTGTGGTCTGGACATCACCCCGGAGGGGGTGGTTCAGCTCCCCACCAAGCTCCCAACTCAATGGAAATCATTGACAATCACCGGTGTGGGCCCCGACAGGAAAACCTACAGAATTAATTAGTTTTTAATCTTGTTTTTAATTCACCCGGACAATAAATGACGCCTAATGCGTTATTTACTAGGTCGATCGTATTTTCATCAAGTCTAATCCTTAATCCACGTTCCTATTAGCTAACTCTCTTAACCACTTCGAAAAACTATGGGATCACGGTACCCCTTCCGTATTTTGAGGCAAGCCTTCAGGAACCTATACTTCCTGATGTTCCTGAACGGTTTTCTAGTAGCCTCCCTATTTTATTTCAAGATGGAGTCTTATTATGAGGACGGCCTCTTCGCCTCTATTAAATCCGCAATCGATTCCCGTCTGGATTCCGATGATAATGCCGACTCAGTAGCTGTAAAAGCGATGAACACCTGCTACCACCTCATGAGCAATAAGGGCTCCACCTTCTCCAATGGCAATCTGGGTCCGGAAGCCGATGTCATCCATTCTACCGCTTTTGACCTGATGACAACCCGCGGCGCCTGCGGCAGCTATTCCCAGGTACTGGCCAGGATACTCAAGACCTATCATATCCCCGTACGGATCGCCCAAATGAAGGCCGGCGGCTATTTTGGGGCACACAATATCGTCGAAGCGGAAGTCGGCAGCAATTGGGTCGTGCTCGATCCGACCTTTAACCTTTGTTTCCACCGTCCGGATTCCAAACTGGCTAGCTTCAACGATGTTCATAACGACTGGAGCTACTACTCCAAACAGGTTCCGTCCGACTATAACCCGATCTACCGATATGAAGACGTCCGCTATACCAACTGGTCTAAGATCCCGATCGTTTCCCCCGCCGCCAGGTCCGTGATTTCGCTGTTCATCGGCCGCGAACGGGCGAATACCTTTTCCATGCGGACCCTCTTTATGAATACCTACCAGGTCTATGTATGGGTGCTCATTGCGCTCTATATACCGCTTTTCCTGATTACCATGCGCGGTCTTCTCAAGACGAAGGTCTTCCCCAGTCCCGAGATCCCGGTCACGATCCGCAACGTGGTTAAATACATTAAGCTTCGCCTCCAGGGGCCCCAGGGAACAACGTCTTCGTACACGCATTGAGAAATGGCCCCCGGATCACTTTATGCGCACGATCTGGAATTATGCGCACGATTCAGCAAAGGCCGCCTCCTCTCTCTCTTTTCCATCGTCAACTCCCATTATATGGTCAACAATCATTCAACTGTCTATTCGTCATTTTAATGTAGGTTTATGCGCGTAATCAACGTCTTTTCAATGGAGCTTATGAACCTAACGGTCTCCCGGGCAGCGCCCGGCATTTGAATATGGTCAACAATCATTCAACTGTCTATTCGTCATTTTAATGTAGGTTTATGCGCGTAATCAACGTCTTTTCAATGGAGCTTATGAACCTAACGGTCTCCCGGGCAGCGCCCGGCATTTGAATGTGGTCAACAATCATTCAACTGTCTATTCGTCATTTTAATGTAGGTTTGAAGCAGGAAATAAAATTTAATAAATGCTTAAAGTAGGTGTTTTTGGCGTCGGTCACCTCGGTAAATTTCATCTGAATAATTGGAAAGAGATCAAAAAGGCGGAATTGGTAGGATTTTATGACCCCGACGACGTGATAGCCCGCGAAGTCGCCGACAAATATCAACTCACGCGTTTTTCTGACCCCATACAATTGATGGACATCATTGATGCAGCAGATATCGTCGCCCCTACCCCCGCCCATTTTTCCCTCTGTGAGGCAGCTATCCGTAAAGGCAAACATGTTTTCGTTGAAAAACCGCTGGCGAACACCATGTTGGAAGCCAGGGAACTGGTGAAGCTGGTTCGCGAGTCGAACGTCAAGCTCCAGGTCGGCCACGTCGAACGCTTCAATCCCGCCTTTCTGGCCGTTCAGTCCATACCGCTGAATCCTCTTTTCATCGAGGTGCACCGCCTTGCCCAGTTCAATCCAAGGGGCACGGAGGTCAGCGTCATCCTCGACCTCATGATCCATGATATCGATATCATTCTGAGCCTGGTCCGCAGCGAGGTTAACAGCATCTCCG
>Ga0210396_10007381_pt1 | contig 10454 bp, 7 predicted proteins | sample IncBWH17OmetaG_FD_155466 | JGI IMG/M metagenome (GOLD analysis project Ga0210396, IMG submission 155466) | Forest soil microbial communities from Barre Woods Harvard Forest LTER site, Petersham, Massachusetts, United States - Inc-BW-H-17-O ... | reverse complement strand
GTCCACCGGCGCAGCGGCCGAAGGCGGCCAGCGGAACGCAAGGAAAGTCAAAGCTTCCCGTTGCCCTGATCTTTGCCGGCCTGGTCGTCGTCTACACCGCGTTCCGGTATTATTTCCGCTGACGCCGTCTGTGGCCAACAAAAATGCCGGCGGGTCATCGCCGGCATTTTCATTTCTTGTCCCTGAAATCCACTGGCAGGTTGTAGCTGAAAGTGTCCTCGGTCAGCGCCGCAGGCGGACGCGGCACCGGGTCCGAGCGACGGACCATGTCCAGCGCGGCTTCGTCGAACAGTGGATCGCCTGACGATTCCGCAATCGCGAGCGACACGACATGGCCCAGACGATTGAGCACCAGGCTCACCTTGACCCTCACGCCCTTGATCTTCTCGGTCTTCGGATAGCGCTTGTGCAGCTCGAAATAGGCGCTGATCTGCCGCTCCCATTTGGCGGCGAGCAACTGCTTATCCTTGCCGATCCCGAGATTTGGCGCCGCCGCAGCGTTGGCCTCCCGTGCACCTTCGATGTGCTGCCGCGCGGTAGCGTCCTGCGCTACCGATTCCTGCGAAGCCGCGGTCTGCACGGTCTCGACCTTTGGATCGTCATCCGTCGGTTTCTTCTGCTCGTTCTGCGTCACCACCCGATCGGGCTCTTCGCTTTCCTTCGGCGTTTCCTTTGGCAAATCGGTCGGCTTGACCTCCGCCTTCTGCTCGGCCAGCGCAGGCGAGGCCACGGAAGCATCGGCGTCCGGACCCGGAGGCAGCTCAGTGTCTTCAGCGGTGGGTGACGTCAGCTCAATGCCGATCTCGGACACATTGGCACCAAGTCCGTCGGCGCCGTCATCGGGATTCAGATGCGCCAAGGCGAGCGCCGCGCCGGCAACATGCAGGGAGAAGGCGGCAACCGCCGCGATCGTCCAGAGCCGCCAGGGCGGCCGTTGCTCCTGCGTAAGCTTGGTCATCGCATCAAGGCCTTGCCGCTCCAGCTGTGGGCGATGGGACCGAAGCATCGGCAACACCTTCCAGCGCCACCAGCTTCATCCGGTAATTTCCCTGACGCAGCAATTCCAGCACATCCATCAGGTCACCATAGGCCACGCCGCGGTCGGCGCGCACAAAAACCAGACGTTCCGGATTGGACTCGGCCGCCGCATTGAGCGTCGAGATCAATTCGGCCCGCTTGACGGACTTCTCGCCGATCGCCAGCGACAGATCCGGTTTGATGCTGACGTAAGTCGGTTTGTCCGGCTTTTTCTGCGGCGTTGCGGTTGAGGACGGCAGATCGATCGGCAAATCGACCGTCGATAACGGCGCAGCCACCATGAAGATGATCAAAAGGACGAGGATGACGTCGATGAAGGGCGTGACATTGATGTCATGCGTCTCCGCGAAATCAGCGTCGTCATCAAGCTCGGTATCGGCGAGTGAGACGGCCATGCCCTACTCCGCAGCGCGCGAATTGGCTCGGCCAACCGGACTGACATGGGTGCGGTCGAGATCGCGCGACAACAGCCGTCCCGCCGCACCCGACGAGCGGCTGACCAGTTCGAGATAGCCCTTCGTGACGCGCGAGAAATGGTTGTAGATGATGACCGCCGGGATCGCCGCGACAAGACCGAACGCGGTCGCCAGCAACGCTTCGGCGATGCCGGGAGCCACGACTGCGAGATTGGTCGTCTGCGACTTCGAAATGCCGATGAAGCTGTTCATGATGCCCCACACCGTGCCGAACAGACCGACAAACGGCGACGTTGCGCCAATGGTGGCAAGCACACCCATGCCGAGCCGGATCCGACGCGATTCCGCCCGTACGATCTCGGCAAAGCTCGATGCCGCCCGCTCCTTCACGCCGGCGTCGCTAGAAATTCCCGCCGACAGCCGCGCCTCGCGCATTGCCGCCGCCAGCAATGAGGACAGGATGGTGCCGCTGGAGCCGAGCGCAAATTGCGCCTCGGCGAGCGACCTTGAATCCGCGATTTTGCCGAGTGCAATACGCAAGCCGCGCTGAACCAGCGTTAGTTCAGCCATTTTGGCGATGAAGATCGTCCACGTCACCAGCGAGGCAAACGCAAGGCCGATCATCACGGCCTTTACGATGATATCGGCCGAAAGGAACATCGACCAGGGCGACAGTTCGCGCAGCGTGGCCTTCGACGACTTGGTATCGACCACCGCCGTTCCATTGTCGGCGGAAACCGCAGAGCCGGCAGCGCCTGGCTGAATCGCCGGCGCCGTTGCCGTGACTGGCGTTTTCGAATCCGGGCCGGGCGTATTCTGCTGGGCGAACGCGATTGCTCCCGTCGAGACGAATATCAGTACAGCGACGGTCTTAAGAACGGTTCTAAACATTCCCACGACTTCCCGGATTTCAGATCTCTGCCAGCAACCTGCTTCAAAAGCATTTCCCACGCGGCGTCGAGTAGCTAACGCGTGAGTTAGACGAATTCCATTTGGCGTTGCGGCCCGCTTAGCTTTGCCGTCTTTCTCAGTCGCGTGGCGAGAACGTCAGCCGGACGATCGCGTAGGTTGACGAAGCAGGCCTATCGCATGAAACGTTCAAGAAATGTCCTGGTCCGCATGATGGTTGGGGTGTGGCGCCGTAGTGCCATTACTTGGCGGCGATGTTACCGGCGGGTTCGGCCAGGGTTTTGATCCGCTCCTTGACGTCGCGCAGCGCCTTGAGGTTGGTTTCGATCGTTGCGGCTGGCATCCCCTGCAACACGTCGGTTGCAATGGCGTCGCGCAGACTATCGAGGTCGTCGGCGAGCTGACGCCCGGCTACCGTCAGGAACAGACGGTTGGCCCGCCGGTCCCGGGGGTCGCTGCGGCGCTCCACAAGGCCATGCTCGACCAGCCGGTCGAGCAGGCGCACCAACGAAATCGGCTGTAATTCCAGCACGTCCGCCAAATCCACTTGGGACAGCCCTTCCTGCTCGCGCAAGCGGAACAGCACAATCCACTGCGCTCGCGTCGTGCCACGGGACTTGGCCCGATGGTCGACATAGTTCCGCAGCAAGCGCGAGCTTTCGATCAGCTGGGTAATGAACTGCTTTTTCAGGTCGAGAGACATAAGGTCTAAACGGGCGCCGGATTGCCAATAGTTAAGGAATCTCAAGCCATAGTGTGTTTACACATTAAGTGCACGCGTATTATATATGAAGTCTCTATGATCCCTAGGGAAGACTCGCTACTTATATTTTTTTAAGTCTGAAGGCCGACATGAAAAAATCGCGGATAACGCGTTGGATTTTACTGGCTTTAGTGGTCGCAGGGCTTGGCTATTACGGCTGGCAGCGGCTCCATGGCGAAAACCGGGAAGCGGCGGCAGGCGGGGCGCAAAAAGCAGCCACCCGAAACCCGGTGCGGGTGAGCGTTGCGGCCGTCGAGAAGGCGGACTTTCCAGTCTACCTGACAAGCCTTGGAACCGTTCAGGCCTTCAACACAGTCCTCGTGCGTTCCCGCGTCGACGGCCAGATCGACAAGATCGCGTTTACCGAAGGCCAGTACGTCAAGCAGGGCGACCTGCTGACCAAAATCGATCCCCGGCCGTATCAAGCCGCGCTCGACGCGGCCAAGGCCAAGAAAGAGCAGGACGAGGCCAATCTCGCCAACATCAACCTGGACCTGCAGCGCTTCATCAAGCTGGGTGAGTTCGCCACCCGCCAGCAGCTCGATACCCAGCGCTCCAGCGTATCGCAATTCACGGCCCAGATCGCGGCTGACGCAGCCTCCATCGACAATGCACAGACCCAGCTCGACTATACCGACATCAAGGCGCCGATTTCCGGTGTCGTCGGCCTGCGTCAGGTCGATGTTGGCAATATCGTCAATGCTTCGGCCCAGACCGGGATCGTCTCAATCACTCAGGTTGAGCCGATTGCCGTCATTTTCACCGCGCCCGAAGATCAGCTGCCTGACATCAAAGGCGCTCAAGGCGCCACTCCACTCAAGACCATTGCGATCACCACCGACGGCAAGCGACCGCTGGCGGAAGGAACGCTGGCAGTCGTGAACAACCAGGTCGATTCGACCAGCGGCACCATCCGCCTCAAGGCCGTCTTCGAAAACAAGGATCATGCCTTGTGGCCGGGTCAATCGGTTTCAACGCGGCTGCTGGTGCGCATATTGAAGGATGCGACGGTGGTCCCGGACGATGCGGTCCAGCATGGTACCGAGGGCCTTTATGTCTACACCGTCGACCAGAACAACAAGGCCGAACTGCGCAAGGTCAAGGTCAGCCAGTCGATCGACGGCCGTTCGGTGATCGAGAGCGGCGTTTCGGTGGGCCAGCGGGTCATCGTCACCGGTCAGTTCAAGGTTCAACCGGGCACCATCGTCACCACGGCCGTAGCCAGTTCGGATTCGGCGCAACCGAAGGTGCAGCAGGAATGAACGAAGGGATCCACGAGGGGATTTCCGCCCCCTTTATCAAATATCCCATCGGCACCTCGCTGATGATGGCCGGCATTTTGTTTGTCGGCCTCGTGGCCTATCCCCTGCTTCCCGTTGCCCCGCTGCCGCAGGTCGACTTCCCGACGATCCAGATCACCGCCCAGCTCCCGGGCGCGAGCCCCGAAACCATGGCTTCGTCGGTGGCGCAGCCGCTGGAGCGGCAGTTCGCGCAAATTCCCGGCATCGCCCAGATGACTTCGACGAGTTATCTCGGCACCGCCTCCATCACGATCCAGTTCGATCTCAATCGTAACATCGACGGCGCCGCCAACGACGTGCTGGCCGGCATCAATGGCGCCGGCGGCCAGTTGCCGAAAAACCTCCCGACCCCGCCGACCTACCGCAAGGTCAACCCGGCGGATTCGCCAATTCTGCTGCTGTCCGCGACGTCAGACAGCCTGCCGTTGACCACCGTCAGCGACTCCGTCGACGCCCAGCTCGCGCAGCAGATCAGCCAGATTTCCGGCGTCGCACAGGTCACAATCGGCGGTCAGCAAAAGCCTTCAGTTCGCGTCCAGGTCGATCCGGCGAAGCTGGTGGCCAAGGGCCTGTCGCTCGAGGACGTGCGCAACCAGATTTCGATTGTCACGGTCGACAGCCCCAAGGGCAACATCGACGGCGATAAACGCGCCTTTACGATTTATTCCAACGATCAGATGCAGGACTCGAAGGACTGGAACGACGTCATCATCGCCTATCGCAATGGCGGCCCGTTGCGGGTTCGCGACATCGGGCAGGCAATAACGGCGTCGGAAGACATGAAGCAGGCCGCTTGGGCCGACGGCAAGCGCGGCGTGTTCCTGGTGGTCTACAAACAGCCCGGCGCCAACGTCATCGACACCGTGGACAAGATCAAGGCGCTGCTGCCACGGCTGGTGGCCGGCATTCCGGCCGCGATCAAGATCGGCATCCTCAGCGACCGAACCCAAACCATTCGTGCCGCCGTCGAGGACGTTCAATTCACGTTGCTGTTGACCATCGTTCTCGTCGTCATGGTCATTTTCGTCTTCCTGCGCAGCTTCTGGGCCACGGTGATTCCGGCGATCACGGTTCCGCTCGGCCTGCTCGGCGCCTGCGCGCTGATGTGGGTGTTCGGCTATACCCTCGACAACCTGTCGCTGATGGCGCTGACGATCGCCGTCGGCTTCGTCGTCGACGACGCGATCGTGGTTCTGGAAAACATCACGCGCTACATCGAGCAGGGAGACAAACCGCTGACTGCAGCCTTCAAGGGCTCCAGCGAAATCGGATTCACGATTCTGTCGATCAGTATCTCGCTGGTCGCCGTGCTGATTCCGCTCTTGCTGATGGGGGGCATCATCGGCCGCCTGTTCCGCGAATTTGCGGTGACACTGGCGATGACGATTTTCGTCTCGATGGTGGTGTCGTTGACGCTGACGCCGATGATGTGCTCCCGCTTCCTGCGCCCGCACAGCGAGCATCAGGAACATGGACGTTTCTACCAGTGGAGCGAGCGCGGCTTTGACGCCATGTTGCGCGGCTACGAGCGCGGGCTCGAGCTCGCCATGGGCTGGCGGCGGACCACATTGGTCATTTTCTTCGCGACGCTGGCGCTGTCGGTCTATCTGTTCATAATCATTCCGAAAGGCTTTTTTCCGCAGCAGGACATCGGCCTGATCAGCGGAACGACCGAAGCCTCTCAGGATATTTCCTTTGCCGAGATGCTGCGGCAGCAGGAAGCGCTTAACGCCATCGCCCAGGCCGACCCGGCTGTGGCGACGGTGGGCGCGGTGATCGGCGGCAACGGCCGGGCCGGCAACAACGGCAGCATGTTCATTACGCTGAAGCCGCTCAACGAACGCGACGCCAACGCCATGCAGGTCATCGCCCGCTTGCGTCCCAAGCTTGAGAAGGTCCAGGGCGCGCGGCTCTATATGCAGGCGGCGCAAGACGTGCGTTTGGGTGGCCGGCCGACCCGAACGCAGTTCGAGTTCACCCTTCAGGACGCCAACCTGGACGAATTGAGCGAATGGGCGCCCAAGGTACTCGCGAAGATGGCGACGCTTCCGGAACTGCGCGACGTCGCTACCGACCAGCAGTCGAACGGCACGACACTGCAGCTCAAGATCAATCGCGACAAGGCCTCACGCTATGGCATCCAGCCGCAATTGATCGACGACACGTTGTATGACGCCTTTGGGCAGCGGCAGGTCACGCAGTATTTCACCCAGCTCAACAGCTATCACGTGATCCTGGAGATTCTGCCGGAGCTCCAAGGAAACTTCGATACCCTCGACAAGCTCTACGTCAAATCGCCCACAACCGGCGATCAGGTGCCCCTGTCGGCGTTTGCGAGCTGGAGCAGCGTGCCGGTCCGTCCGCTTTCGATCAGCCACCAGGGCCAGTTCCCGGCCATCACCATCAGCTTCAACCTCGCGCCGAACGCAGCGCTTGGGCAGGCGACTGACGCCGTGCAAAAAGCGATGGCTGACCTCGGTGTACCGACGACGGTGAACTCAAGCTTCCAAGGCACCGCGCAGGCGTTCCAGCAGTCGCTCGGAACCGTCCCGCTGTTGATCCTGGCCGCTCTCGTGGTGGTGTACCTGATCCTCGGTATTCTCTACGAAAGCTACATCCATCCGCTCACGATTCTGTCGACGCTTCCTTCCGCCGGCGTCGGTGCACTCGCGATCCTGATGGCCTTCGGGTACGATTTCAGCCTGATTGCCCTGATCGGCATCATCCTGTTGATCGGCATCGTCAAGAAGAACGGCATCATGATGGTGGACTTCGCGATCGCGGCCGAACGCGACGAGCATCTGTCGCCGGAAGAGTCGATCAAAAAGGCAGCGTTGCTGCGTTTCCGCCCCATCATGATGACGACAATGGCGGCGCTACTGGGCGGCGTACCGCTGATGCTCGGCACCGGTACGGGATCGGAAATCCGCCAGCCGCTCGGCTACGCGATGGTCGGCGGTCTCATTGTCAGCCAGGCGCTGACCCTGTTTACGACGCCGATCATCTACCTGTATCTCGACAAGCTTTCCAATGCATTTTCCAACTGGGGCCGCTCCAGGGATGACGATGCACACGATGCTTCCGAGCATGGCGCCGTCAAGGAAGCCGCCGAGTAATTCCGTTCAAATAGCTCGCCGATCGGCGCGCCAAACCTCTCGCGGAGACCGATCGGTGAAATTCGCAAGCCTTGCGATGGTTGTTGCCTTCGCATTCTCGGCGGCGGGCACCTCTTTTGCCCAGCATACCCCCAAGGCCAAAGGCCAGGGTCAGGGTCAGGGCCAGGCGCAAACCCAGCCGACACCGGCGCCCGCCCCCTCCTCTGCGCCTGCCGCTCCGGCGCAGCCCGGCTGGGCCGCACGTTGCAGCAGTCCAAGCCGCGACGCTCCGCTCGAATGCGCGATGGAGCAGAATGCGATCTTCACCAAGACCGGGCAGTTGGTCGTGCTGGTCAACATCCGCGTGCCCGGCGATACCCGCGCGCCGATCGCCCTCGTGCAGTTGCCGCTCGGGCTTAATCTGCAAGCCGGGGCGAAATTTCAGATCGATGACGGCAAGAGCACCGACCTTCCGATCCAGACCTGCGAAAACAGGGGCTGCTACGCGAGCGTACCGATTTCGCCGGAGACACTGAATGCGCTGAGAGCGGGCAAGCAGCTCAAGATCAGCTTTCAGGACCTCGGCAAGGAAACCATTACGATTCCGCTGTCGCTCAATGACTTTTCCGCAACCTACGACAAGATCAAATAGGCCGGTTTTGCCGGGCGTCGATTGCGGTCACCGCGACCATCGAACCTCACGCCCGTGTCGTGGCAGGCAATTTCGCTAGAAGTTGCTGCAGCGTGAGCCCGTTCCGCACGGCCACCGGGTTTTGCAAAATCGTGTTGGTGATCTCCAGCCCGAGCGAGCGATAGCTTTCGAATTGGGATTCCGTGAACCACTGATCGGTCGTGGTCTCATGGGGGAAGGTCTTATGCGCGGTGGCGTAACTTACGATCCCCGCGCCTTCCGTCCCATGATAGGCCGGCTTGATATAGAGGATGATGCCGTCCTCACAGCCCTCCTCCGCGCCGTCAGCATCCTTATAGTCGATCAGGCCGATCGTATAATACGGAATCTTCCTGCGCTCCTCATCGATGCCGGCCGACGGACGGTTCTTGATAGACTGCAATTGATCGAAACGGACACGGATGCCGAGATCGATGTAGATCTTGCGCACCGCATTGCCCAAATCTTCAAACGCGAAATCCGGATCGCAGCCGGCGTCGACCACAACGATGAAGCGGCATCGTCTACGGACCATCTCATAGAGCCCGAGATTTTCGAAATGGCCGCCGTCGGAAAGGTAGACGTAGGGCCGGTTGTCGGTGGTCTGACCGAAGGCTTCCTCGATCAGCGGGTTGATCGCGAATGACGGGCCCTCGGTTTGATAGGATTGTTCACCCTGCGTACCCGGATTACCCAGCCACCATCCGAGCCGCACATTGAACAGCGCGAGCAGGAGAGTGATCGAGGGAGAGGAGTGATAGCCCATGTTTGGGCTGACCGCGGCGCCGGAAATGGCCATCGCGGTCCCAAGCGTCAGGCCACCCTGGCCGCCATATTCGCGGCTGATGCGAAACCCCTTGTCGGCGCTACCGCAATGCAACGGGCTAACGGTGAAAGGTTCCGCCTTGCGCTCCTGCCAAGCGAGCCGCTTTGTCTCCACGACATTGAGGGCGATGTTGACCAGATGGAACAGGCCGAATGTATTTGGCCCCGCAGCAGTGGGCTTCGGCGGCCACAAGGTATGAGCGCACGGGTTGTCGCGTTCGTCGAAGCCGGTGAAATGATCGGGGTTTCGCTTTTGCCGCGAGGCCCCGAGATAGCAGCGCACCAGACGGTTGCGGTAAACTGCGTGCAACGAGAAGCGGTTGATGTTGACATTCTTCGACGCAATCGTGCCGATCGCGCCCGCTACAATACCGCCGATCGCAAGCCAGAGCAGGATATGCGGGATCGATTGCGCATGGATCGATTTCGCGTCCAGGGCAGTCACAAATGAAGTGCGGAGCAGCAATTGATCGAGCGCGATCGACAACAAGACGATCAGGATAGCCACAAAAACCGGTCCAGCGATCGCCAGTGCGTAGTTCAGGATCTGGCTGGTCGTCGTTTGTTCCTCGGCATCCGACGCCGATGTCTTGCTGCTCTTGCCGATCAAAGCCGTAGCGATACCCGTCACGCTACCGAGAGAGGCGAAATATGTTCCGAGTTGGTGGTAAGATTCCTGGATGTAGTAGCCGAGCGCAATTGAAAGAGCCGCCAACAGCATCCAGGCAATCGCGGCTGCCATCTCCCATCCGGCGCTGCGTCCCAGCCATTCGCGATCGCTGTCGGATTCGCTTTCGTAGCTCACCAACCCGACAAAGACCATCTCGGCTGCGAGCTGCGACACCAGCACCCACGGCACGCCAAAGGTCATCGGCAGCAGCAATCTGAGAGCGATATTGTCGTCCGTGCTGGCATACGGACCGAGCAGCATGAACAAAATGACGCCGAGCCCGAGGAACATGCCGTAAACCGCTCCGGACGAAGTCCAGAGCCAGAAATCCCGGACAGACCGACGAACCGGCCGGCCGAATATCCAGCCCAGCGCAAAGATCAATGCGCCGATCAAAGCCAGCGAAAGGATCACCGCGGCCCGGCCGCCGTCCGCAACCCACTTAGCTGCGTAGTTCGATACAAAATCGATACCGTTGATTCCGGAATGCGAAACGAGCGCGATGGCAACGCCCATCGATGAAAGCAGAGACCACAATAAACCGTTCTTGAGGAAAACCGATTGTGCGATGTTGTGGGGTGATGGTTCCGTATCTGGAGCTTCCCGGCGGGTCGGACGATGCGACGTGGTGAAGGCATGCGCCCTGATGAGACAGGCCGCGCCAAACACGCCCATGACGGCGGGTATCCACGGTCCGTCACTACGGGCGATGCCAACGAAAGACGCGGCGAGAAATTTCAGCCCGAGCAGCACCAGGCAGACGGCGG